>Ga0182014_10006510_pt1 | contig 12533 bp, 9 predicted proteins | sample 612S2DmetaG_FD_120489 | JGI IMG/M metagenome (GOLD analysis project Ga0182014, IMG submission 120489) | Permafrost microbial communities from Stordalen Mire, Sweden - 612S2D metaG | ecosystem: Environmental > Terrestrial > Soil > Wetlands > Permafrost | place: Sweden: Stordalen | collected... | reverse complement strand
TGCCACGTTTGCGCCTACGATCCGGCGGCGATGGAGCGGGCGAAAGAGGTGCTGAAATCGGGCGTCGAGTTTGCGGCGGATGCGTATGAAGCGGCCACCGGCGCCGATGCTCTGCTCATCCTGACCGAGTGGGAAGAGTTCGCGGCGCTTGATCTGGAGCGTCTGCGCACGCTGGTGAAGTATCCGATCGTGCTCGATGGGCGGAATCTGTATGATCCGGCGGTGATGGTGGAGCACGGATTCTCGTATTACAGTGTGGGACGTCCGGCGGCGTTGACCGAGGATTTGCCGTCCCGGGCCCTTCCACAGAAAAGGGAGCGCGCCTGAATTCATGAACCCACAAGCCGTGAACCCACAAGCTGCGAACAAGAAACGTGCGCTGGTGACGGGAGGCGCCGGCTTTCTGGGATCGCACTTGTGCGATGCCCTGCTGGGCGAGGGCTATCGCGTGGTGGCGGCGGATAATCTGCTGACCGGGCGGCTGGCGAATATCGCGCATCTGCGCAACGATTCGCGATTTGAGTTTGTGGAGAAAGATGTTTGCCAGCCCGGCGAGTGGGGCGCACTCGATTTTGTGTTTCACTTCGCCAGTCCGGCGAGCCCGGTGGACTATGCCAAACACGGGATCGAAACCCTGCGAGTGGGATCGTACGGGACGTTTGAAGCGCTCGAAACGGCGCTCCGGTGCGGCGCGAAATTCATGATGGCATCGACGTCGGAGTGCTACGGAGATCCGATGGTGCATCCCCAGACCGAGACGTATTGGGGGAATGTGAATCCCATCGGGCCGCGGTCCGTGTACGACGAGGCCAAGCGCTTTTCGGAAGCGGTGACCATGGCGTATCACCGCTATCACCGCGTGGACACGCGGATTCTGCGCATCTTCAATACCTACGGGCCGCGCATGCAAATCAACGATGGGCGCGTGATTCCGAACTTTATGTGGCAGGCGCTGCGCGGTGAAAATCTTACGGTGTATGGCGACGGAAGCCAGACCCGCAGCTTCTGCTACGTGAGCGACGAGGTGGATGGAATTCTCCGCCTCGCCCGATCCGCGGAGCATGAACCGGTGAACATCGGGAATCCGACAGAATTCACGATTCTGGAGTGTGCGCGGAAAGTGATTGCGACGACGGGGTCGGCGAGCCAGATCAAGTTCGAAGCGCTACCCCAGGACGATCCGAAGCAGCGGCGTCCGGATATTGCGAAAGCGCAGCGACTGCTCGGATGGACGCCGAAAGTGGAATTGGAGAGCGGGCTCAGACTTTCGTTGGAATATTTTCGCTGGGCCGTAGCGGAAAGAAGGCAGCCGGATTAGAGGGGTTGTTCGTCCAGCGACGCGCCGGCCGAAAGGACTGCGAGCAGGCGCAGAATTTCTTCGCGCTCGGCGGAATCGCGGAACATGAAGCGCACTCCCATGCCAAAACCCGGATGGGTGGCCAGTACCTGGCCCCTGATTCTCAATTTCGTGTCGGCGGTGCGGACCAGAATCTCCACCCCCGACTGCCCGGTGAGTGGGGATGGCATTTCGACGTAGCAACCGCCCTCGCTGATGTCCGAGAGGGTGCAGCGATTGGGAACGCCGCTCCCAAGACGGTAAACTTCCGCTCCCAGTTTGCAGGCGAAACGTTGCTCTCCGCGGCGGTTGCCGGCATTGGAGACGAGGCTGGCATCTTGTGACTCGGGCCTCGGCTCGCAACTTTCGCGAGACACGGGCGCCCACGACTTCGCCGCAGCGGACTTGCTGGCCGGCGATTGGGCCGGCAGTCCGGTTGCCGGGTTGGCATTATTCTGCTGCATCCAAGTCTGCATGACGCGGCGCGATGACTGGGGCACGTCAAGGAAACGAATTCCCGTGCGGCCGCTCGCGTCCTGCCAGGCCACCTCTCCAGACAAGCGGACCACTTGATTCTGACCGGGAAGCGCGAACTCAAAATAAACTTTGCACGCGGGCGGAATCCGGTTGGCGGTTTGGAGCGCAGTTCCGCCGTCGCTGAGGTCGGTCAAAACCGCGTTCAGTTCGGGCGCTCCGGGATAGGCGACGTTGGCGGTCGAACTGAGGGGCATGCGCGGTGCGCGGCGGCGTTCCCGGCGCATGAGGCCGCGGGCGGCGCGCAGGCTGATGCGCGTGCGCTCCGAAGAGAGCGGGCGATAGAGAACAAAGTTGGCGCCGAGCCCGAACACGGGGCGGGCGTTGAACTCGCTATCGACAACCGCAATCAGCATGCTGGCACGGTTCTTGGCGGACCGGCGCAAGCGCGTCAGAAATTCCTCGGAACTCTGGTCGGCGCGATAGTCGAGGATGATAGCGTCGAAGCGCTGGCTGTCGACGAGTTCCAACCCGCGCGAGATCGAGGACGTATGCTCCGCCGCCATCCCCAACTCGGACAGGATGAGCGTGAGCAGGCTGGCTGTGTCCTGATCCGGGGACACGACGAGGGCGCGTAGATCCATAGTGACAGTATGGTAAGAGAGGGTCGGAGCCAACCACAAGTTACCTCTGTCACGGGGGCCCCTAATTTAGACTTTCTTTCTTATGCTCGTTTCCTTATCGGTTCTCGTCCTTTCTACTTTTCTTCCGCCTTTCGAGATGGCACCTTAGGTCACACTTCAGTCATCTTTCAATTTCTGTCGGCAGAGAATAAGTTACAAGGACGTTCATGGGATTTTTCTTTGAGCGCAGCTTAACTAGCGGCCCAATTCCGAACATGCGACGGCGGCGTGGTGAAAGGGAGTAGTTTTCGCCAACGAGCGGCGCATGGCACGATCGTAACTCCCCTCGAATTACCTTACGAAAAGCCAGTGTACGAAGGGCCGGTGTACCCCGGTACTTTGACGTACCACGGGACAGTTCCTAACATCGAGTTAGTCAGACCGGTATTGGGGCGGCCATGCGCAAAAGGTCGCCGGAGATGCCGGGCTGACCAATTCCAGTTACACGATTTTGTTTGACGATCTTGTTTCACGGAGCGGAGAGCCGCGGGCAGGGCAAATGCTTATGAGAAGCCTGGAAACAGATACGAGACAGCGCGGGCAGCGCGCGAGCGGCTTCAGCTTGATCGAAATGACCATGGTGGTGGCGCTCATCATCATCCTGGCGTCGATCACCTTCATCAGCCTGGTGCCAGTGCTGAAGCAGCAACGCGTAACCAATGCGTATAACACAACCCTGGCGGCAATGCGGCAGGCGCGCGACAACGCGGTGGCGCAGCGCACATCGTACTCGGTGACTTTTTCAAGCACTGCCTCGCCCAACACGATCACCGTGTCGCCGACGCTGCTCGGATTTCAGGGCGACCAGAGTACGACGGTCTATAAATTCCCGACCGATGTGACGTTCAACGTGCAGACCGGGTTCCCCACGACGGGTCCGGACAACTACGGAACCGGACTGGTGGCGATTGACTTTGGCTACACGGCGAACGGAGGCACGGGAGGGGCAACGACGATTTACTTTTGCCCGGATGGTTCGGCGCAGGATGTGGAAGGCGGGGCGGGCAATTGTGCAGGTAGTTGGGATGGAGGCGTGGTGTATCTCGCGCGTCCGGGAGAGTTGACCAGTTCACGGGCAGTGACGCTGTGGGGCGGGACTGGCCGCATTCATGGGTGGCGGCTCTACAGCAAATCGGGAGGAGGTTATCAATGGCTACGTCAATAATCGGACGCGGCGGAAGCGATCGAGTCCGGGAAAAAGCGGAGCGCGGATTTTCGTTGCTCGAAGTCGTGATCTCGATGGCCGTGCTGACGGTGGGAATGGTAAGTCTGCTGGGTGTGTTCGGGCTGGCCATGGCTTCGACACAAACATCGCAGCAGGACATGATCGCCAAGCAACTGGCAAATGAGTCGTACGAGAGTATCATCACCGCGCGCAACACGGCGCAGTTGACCTGGGACGACATCCAGAATGTAGGTTCCGGCAACTGCCCTATTACGGGCACCGCCACTTGCGGCATCTTCCTGAATGGCGTGCAGCCGGTCTACAACGCGGGAGCGGACGGTATCTATGGGACCGCGGATGATGCGGCTTCGGGCGAGCAAACCCTGCAGGATCCCGGGGCGGATGGGATCTATCAAACCGCGGACGATATCCTGATCCCTTTGACCGGCTACCAGCGCTCGATTCTGTTCTCCTCGGTAACGGACGGTTCTGGCAACGTGGTGGCCTCTGTGCGAGAGGTGACGATCACCGTGCAGTATGCGACTTCCCAGGCCAATTTGCCGAAAACGTACATTTTGAATTCGTACATTTCACAGTATCAGTAAGAGGGGGGTTATGAGCGATCGCTCAACAAAGCGCGAGAGTGGATTCAGCCTGCTGGAGATGGTGGTCTCCATGGCCCTGGGAACGATTGTTCTGGGTGCGGCGGTGCAGATCTACATCCAGGGCGTATCCGCGACCTGGACGGTTACGCAGCGCGCGGAGATGCAACAGGATTTTCGGGCCGCCTCCAACATATTGACGAAGGACCTCAGCCTGGCCGGGGCCGGCTTGGGCAACGGTGCCGCTATCGCCCTGCCCTCCGCCCAGACTCCGCTGTATGGTTGCGATCAGACGCCGAAGTGCTACATCAACAACGGCACCTCAGGGCCATACCCCCAGGGCGCAGTGCCATATCCCCTGCAGGGCGCCACACCCTATCTTTACGGGCTTCTCCCCGGCTATGATGTCGGGCCAATTCTCAACACTGCGCAGGGAGCCACCGACACGGTCACGGTCGTCTATTCCGACAACAACTTTTACTTGAACTGCTACACACCGACAGTCACGGCGTTAGGTGCAGTGACCTTCGGGCCAGCCACTACGCCGCTGGTCCACGGCCTCCCCCCGGCTTTTCCGCCGGCGGGCTGCTTGCCGAGCGGCGTGGCCGCCCCGCAGGCCGTGAACGACGCGGTAGTGGGGCTGACCCCTGGCGATCTGGTCCTGATGACCTTGAACGGCACCCAAGTGGTGGTCGAAGTCACGGGCGCCATTACGACCGGCACAAACGCTTATGGCCAAACCACCTACACCATCCCCTTCGCCAACAACGATGTGCTGCTCATGAACCAGACACCATCCGGCGGCGGCCTGAACAGCGTACCGCTGCATACTGTCGGAGCGGCGGCGGTGCTTGGCCTCTGTCCGTGCCGCATTCTGGTGATTACCTATTACCTCGACAACACCGTCAATCCGGCGCGACTGATGCGGCAAATCAGTGGACACTCCCCGGTCCCGGTGGCGGAAAACGTCGTTTACATGAAGTTCAGCTATGACCTTTTCAACGACGCCACCAATACGCCCGCGGTAAACCAGTGCAACCCGGGCGCTAACGTTTCCTGCAATCCCGCTCCCGGTTCGGTTGGACTTCTTCCCAACCAGATCACCAAGATCAACATTCTGAACATGGCGATGGATAGCACGGTGATGGGCGCCCAGTACGCCCAGAACGGTTATCAAAGAATGGATCTGCAGACATCGGTAAGCGCACGGAATCTGACCTACAGCAACAACTATGCGCTTCAGTAGCAACGGCGATGGCGAAGCGGAGTAAGACGAAGGAGAACGAGACGATGAGGAGCAAGGCAATGGGGAGCGACACCATGGGGAATCGCAGAATAATGAAGAGCGCGAGACTGCACACCAGAGGATTCACGCTGATTGCGTCCTTGCTGATGCTGTTACTGCTGTCGGGAATCGCGATCGGGCTCATGATGATGGTCAACACCGAAGGCAAGGTGGGAGGGACCGATTTACAGAACGACGTGGCCTTTCACAGCGCCGAGGGCGGCATCGAGACCATGTACTCCAACCTGGCCGCGGTGTTCCAGAACTCAATGGCTCCCAAAGCCTCCCAAATCTGCGCCGTCGGCCTCCCCACCACCAATGGGCCGACGATGGCCGGAGTCACCTGGGTCGACTATTCGGTGGCGCCGGCGTCGGGTTGCACGGGAACGCTGGCCCCGAACTGGGGACTGATCGGCTCCGGACCGAACCAGGGTTTGTATGCTCAGATCATCCCCGTGAACATGCTGGTGACGGCCGCCTTAATGGGCGGCCAGGAAGTGAGCATGACGCGGACCGCGCAGGTCGCGCTGATTCCGGTCTTCCAGTTCGGAGTGTTCTCGGAGAGCGATCTCTCCTTCTTCAGTGGTCCCAATTTTGACATGGTCGGCCCGGTACACACCAACGGCGACCTGTACCCGTTCGTTGGGCCGGGCAGCACCCTGGTTTTTCACAACAAGGTGTCGGCATACGGCAACGTGGTTCGGACCCAGTTGGCCAACGGATGGAACGCAAACACCAACTATAACGGCACGGTATGGATGCCGACCACCGCCAATGGTTGCACCGCGCTCTCCGGAGCGGGGAATTGCATTGCCATGGATGCGCCCAACGCCTCTTCCTACGGCGACGGCAGCGTGCAAGGTGCGGGCGGAAATCCGCCGCAGTCGGCCTATAACGGCGCCAACGCTTGGAATAACTTTTCCGAGAACAAAACTGTCTACAATCTCATCAACGGGAACTACGGAATTCAAACTCCTGCCGCCCAGGTGGGGACGGGCGCCAAGAACCTTAAGATGCCATTCGTGAGCGGTACGACGCTTCCTTACCAGATTATTCGCCGGCCGCCGGCGGGCGAGGACCCGTTGTCAGCGCTGGCCGAATCGCGCGAATATAACATGGCGCAGATCCGCGTGCTGCTGACCGACGATCCGGCGGAATTGACGGGTGGAGCTTCCGATGTGAACAACGTCCGCTTGGCGAACGTAACTCCCAACCAATATGGAATTGCCACGTCGGTCCCCGCAACGGGTCTGCCGGCGCTGGGTTCCGGATCCTCCTACGTGACCTACTTTGCTACTGCGTCGAATGCCTTTCCGGATGAGACCCCGTGCGGCGGTACGAACTGCCCCGCAGCCAGCACCGATGTTGCCTTGGTATCGGACTGGACTTACGCTCCAAAAACGCCGGCAGCCGCTTACCAGACATTGGTGCCACTGGGCGTCGCCCCGATTATCTCGGGCACCAGCGCCACTGGCCCGCTGGCGATGAATCTTTGCCCCCCAGCCGGCGTCGCCGCCGGCAACATACCGGCAGGCTGTCCGGCCGGGACGCCGCCATCTCCCTACTACGCCGTGGGCACTACGGCCGCGGGCTTTACCGAGGTCACGAGCAACGCGACCGCTATGAACGCCACGACTGCATCCTGGAACCTGATCGATGGCTACCTGCGCGTGGAATATAAGGACGCAGGGGGCGCCTGGCATCCCGTAACCAATGAATGGCTGGCACTCGGATTTGCGCGCGATACAACCCCGCCAACGCTCCCTGGAAGCAGCGCCCCGGCAGCGGGAACGAACGACATAAATCCGAACGCGATTTTGCTGCTGCAAGAACCGGCTGACCGTCAAGGAAACGGCGTGCCCGATAAAGTGGGTATTCCGCCATCCTGTACCGGATGGAACACGGGTCACACTATCTGCACAGCATGGAAAAATCCGCTGCCTCCGGAAGTTCAGCCCGATACGACGAGTACGAGCCCATGGTTCGGAGTCACCAGTTCCTCCACTACGACACAGAGCATCAGCATGTACAACTGGTATCCCATCAACTTTTACGATGCCCGCGAAGGCGAGGTTCGGGACAACCAGGTGGCAAACAATAGCTGCGCCACCAACGGCGTGATGAATGCCGTTGAAATCGATGTGGGCAACCTGAAGAGATGGCTGGCGGGATCGATCGGAACCAGCGGCTCCAGTGTGGATTATGCCGTGCAGAATGGATACGTCCTGTACTTCTCAGATCGCCGGGGCATGCTGCCGAATCCGAACGCCCCTCCTCCGAACGCTCCCGGCACCAAAAGCGGAGACTCCGGCCTGGAGGACGTGATCAACGCTGCCAGTGCCGCGGGTACACCCGACGGAGCACTGGAACCTCCGGTCACCAAGTCACCCGAGGACGTCAATCAGAATGGAGTGTTAGACAACTTCGGAGCGTACAACCTGGGATTGGGCTTCTACGGTACGGTGGCCAACGCTACCAGGAACCTGAATACTCAAATCATCAGCCCGGCCGTGCCCGACCCCTTCGGCACCGCAGCCGGCGCCCGGATTAGGAGTTGCAGCACCATCGCGCGCAAGAACTGGGTGAGCGGGGCCCGCCACGCTTTGAGGCTGGTGGATGGTTCGCTCGGCAACCTGCCGCTGAGCCCGACAGGAACTCTTGCGGACCCCGGTGGCTTCTCGGTGGCATCCGAGAATCCCGTCTATATCTTGGGCCCTTACAACAGCAACCCAACCGACACGACCTGGACGACCGGAGCGGACGTAGCCGGGCACTCGTCCACTGCTGTAATTGCCGACGCTGTCACTCTGCTCTCCTCCCAATGGAACGACTTGACCAGCCTGGGGATCGGTGGCGACGGTACGGTCACCAACCCGGGTAACCGGAGTACTAACACTGACTATTACCGGGTGGCGATTGCAGGCGGGAAGAACATCAATTTCCCGCGGCCGACTTGGAATGGGGCTTACCAGGATTTCGGCACCGACGGGGGCGTGCACAACTTCCTGCGCTATCTGGAAAACTGGAACGGAACCCTCAACTACAAGGGCTCGATCGTGAGCTTGTACTACTCAACCTATGCCACCGGTGTGTACAAGTGCTGTACCGACGTATATAACCCTCCAACGCGAAATTACTTTTTCGATTTGGACTTCCAGACTCCGGCAGGCCTGCCGCCCGGAACGCCTATGTTCCGCGACGTCGAAAGCCTGAGCTACCGGCAGTTGTTTAAGACACGTACCTACTAAGCGGTACTGGTCAACCAGCCCACTGAACCCCGATCCGAGGATCGGGGTTTTTGTTGGTCTGAAGGTGTTTCATGAAAAAGCTCTCAGCGGGGCTTGCGGGCGGGGATTGATTCGCTTCCCTTTCGGGGAGCGCTCTCTGCCACCGGCAGGACGCTGACAGCAAGATCGGCGGACCAGCAATCGGCCAGGATCTTCCAGGTGCCGGCGGGCTGTCGAACCAGAACCACGAGGTACTTTCCGCGCTCCTCGCGGCGCTTACCCATGGCGACGGGCACGAGCATTTTGCAACGGCCGAGATCGAGAGCAATCTCGCCCAGCACTTCGACGCGCAGCGATTCCATCTCCACGTCGCCCAATCCGGCTTCGAGCAGCGAGATCAGAAATTCCCGGATCGCAGGCAGGCTGCGAACCGGCGGAACGCTGGAGCGGATAAGAGTAGCGTCCGCGGCGTAGAGTTCCAGCAGGTCGTCGATGTGCTTGGTGTTGCAGGCCTGCGCCCAGTCCTGGACAACTTGCCGGGCGCCGGCTTCGGCGCGGCCTCCGGTCGAAGTACCAGCCGAACCGGGAGCGCGGCCGCGAGGAACTGCGGGCTCGGACTCGGCAGAAGGCGCGCCGGATGCCGCTCCGCGGCTGGGCACGATATGATGATAGTGATGGTGAAAGTAATGTTGCCCGGCGCCCGATCGCGATGGAGCAGTGGCATCGCCGGCGACAGATTGGCTGGGGATTCCACACCACACACAAAAGCGAGCGCCCGCCGGCAGCGAACCTCCGCATCCTGAGCAGGCGTCGCCCGATGGTTCCAGTTCGCCGTCCGCCGCCAGATCGTGCGCGGCCGAATCTCCCGACATGCGATGGATGGCTTCCACGGCCGCAGCCACCGCTTCGGCATTCGGCTTCGGCCAGCGAAAGTTGCCGGGCATGCGTTGAAAAAACTCCTCGATCTCCTTGCCTTCGGCGGGCTGGTCCTTTTCTGGATCGAAAGGATTCGGATTGTCTGTGGTCACGGCAACCTCATCTCTGACATTGTAGGAGAATTCGCGCGCTAGCGGATACGGAATCTTACCAGCGCTTCGGAATCGGTGGGAACGCCGTTGCAGAGCGCGGGACGATAGCGCCAGAAGCGAACCGCGTGCAGCACAATCTGGTCCTCGTCGGCGCCGCCGCTGTCCAGAACGAAGGCGCTATGCACGTGTCCGTCGGATCCAACGATGAAGCTGACGCGCACCTGCAGATCGTCGTCTTGAACATGCAGTAGCGGGTCCGGGGTAAGCAGGGCTTCGGGCGGCCGGACGTCTCCACATTTTGGCAGGGCCAGCGGCTCCGACACGGGTGCGAACTCGGAGATGTGCGAGGGCACACGGCGCAGCGTCTTCTCCAGTTGCGTAAGTGGGGTCCGATACGGAATGACGCACGACGGAGAAGGAAACGTAACGGCGCACCAGGCGATAATGCCGCTGAAGACGATAATCGACACGACCGCCCCCAGCGTCTTCCCGATCGTCGTTCTCTTGCCCGGCCAGAGACACTGCATCGAGGGTGCAGCGGCAATTCACCTTCCAGTCTTGATGAAAGTTAGCATCTTTATTATCAGTGACTTACCCGCACTTCCCTTCTAACCTCTTCAACTCAAATGCAATCCCTTGCAATTGAGTCGAACAGAATCGCAAACTACGGAAGGAGCGCAAGGGTGCAAGTCTAACGCTTCACAAGTGCACCAGAAGACATTTTGCGGTATCGGCGCTCAGATAGATGCTGGAAGCCTGTCCGGCTGTGCTGCAGTTATCGACGACCAATCCCACACGCGCGGTTCCCCGTCGTCGTTGTAATGATCGAAGTACGACCTCGCAACTACTTTCACCTTATCCTCGCCGGGTCGTCATGGCTACTACCGCCCATCGGATGAAGCTACGAGCGGGACATCCGGACCCATTGTGATCCCCCGGTCATCATTCTCGCATCCTCATCCTCATGGAAACTCCGTCGATGATCCGGACCCATGTAATTCCATGCAACCTACAATAAATTATGACAGCCTCCGCGAGTTAGTAATACAATTGCCGACGGTAGTTACCCGAGGGGGTATTGATGACAAACATTGCTAAGGCGATCGACCGGCTCCGCGAGGAACGCCGGGATGCTCAGAACCAAGTCCAAAAGCTTGGGGAAGCTATTGCGGTTCTCGAAAAGCTTACCCGCAGCTCGGCCGCAACCGTGCACGCGGGGGCGCCACATCGCGCCAAGCGCGTGCTCTCCGCGGCAGGGCGCCGGAGAATTTCTCTGGCCCAGAAAGCGCGTTGGGCCAAGATCAGACAAGCCAAGAAAGCAGCCTAAACGAAGGACGGGCCGCAGGCTGGCGAAGTTCCTCCCCTCGCCGGACTGCGGCCCGTCCGGATTCTTGCCTGGCAAACCTCGTCCTGCACTGCTCTTGAATTTCCTTTCTTTTTGGCATTGGTTTCGCAGCGAGTTAATTCTGTATTGCCGAGTAAGTAAGCTGCGGGCCACGAGCGTGGGGGCTCCTGTTTGCTCGAAGCTCGCGGCTCGAAGCTCACCCCTCCTCCTAGCCGTGTCCTCCGCTGAGTTCGCGCACAATGCTGCCGACAAATGCCTTGGCGTCTCCAAACAGCATCAGCGTGTTATCCAGATAGTAGAGCGGATTATCAATGCCCGCGAAGCCCGGATTCATGCTGCGCTTGATGACCATTACGGTATGGGCTTTGTCAACGTCGAGGATAGGCATCCCGTAGATGGGGCTGGAAGCATCGGTGCGGGCGGCCGGATTCGTGACATCATTGGCGCCAATCACCAGCGCAACGTCAGTCTGCGGAAAGTCGCCGTTGATCTCATCCATCTCAATCAGGCGGTCGTAGGGAATATCCGCTTCGGCCAGCAGCACATTCATGTGCCCCGGCATGCGTCCGGCAACCGGGTGAATGGCGAAGCGCACGTCCACGCCGCGCTTGGTCAGAGCATCGTAAAGTTCGCGCACTTTGTGCTGCGCCTGCGCCACCGCCATGCCGTATCCGGGAACAATGATCACCTTGTTCGCGGCAGAAAGGATGGCCGCGGCTTCTTCCGGAGTCGCGCTGCGAACCGGCCTGCCTTCTTCTCCCGCAGCGGCCGAAGTTTGCACCTGACCGAAGGCCCCGAACAAAACGTTCGTGAACGAGCGATTCATGGCCTTCGACATGATGATGGAGAGGATGAGGCCCGACGATCCGTCGAGCGCGCCGGCAATGATGAGCAACTTGTTGTTGAGGACAAAGCCCATGGCCGCTGCCGACAGACCAGCATAGCCGTTCAGCAGCGAGATGACCGTCGGCATGTCTGCGCCGCCGATAGGGATAATCAACAACACGCCGAACCCCAGCGCGATCAGGACCATGAATGGAAACAGTGACCGCGCTTCCGGATGCAGGACCAGAAATACGGCGATCCCCAAGGCTGCCGCGAGCAGCAGAAAGTTGACCAGGTTCTGGCCTTTGTAAGTCAGCGGCCGCTGCGGCAGAATTTCCTGCAGCTTGCCGGCAGCCATCAAGCTTCCGGTAACCGTCAATCCTCCCAGAATAACTTCCAGCGACAGCACCGACATCATGAAGCGCGAGATATCGGGTGAGCGCAGATAAAACTCGGCCGAGCCGACCAGCGTCACGCAGAGTGCTCCAAAGGCGTGGCTAAGCGCGGTTCGCTGCGGCACCGCCGTCATCGCCACTCGCCCGAGCGGAACGCCGATGATGGTC
>Ga0182014_10006509_pt1 | contig 12533 bp, 16 predicted proteins | sample 612S2DmetaG_FD_120489 | JGI IMG/M metagenome (GOLD analysis project Ga0182014, IMG submission 120489) | Permafrost microbial communities from Stordalen Mire, Sweden - 612S2D metaG | ecosystem: Environmental > Terrestrial > Soil > Wetlands > Permafrost | place: Sweden: Stordalen | collected... | reverse complement strand
TCATGCTGCGACACGGCGATGCCGCGGTAATGCGGCGCATCCGTGAACAAAGCGCAGCCCGGCAAAGCCAGTAGCGCGCAGAGCAATGTCATCGTTGGCAGCGGGGCAGGGCGCACGCTTAAGATCCTTAAAGAAGCTTGGAGAGGGTATCTCAGGCGGTTGGGTCTCACGGCAGGGGCTTACGTGTCAATGCGCAGGGTCTATATCAAGGGACATGGAACAGCATTTTCACCGGCCGATCAGGGCCGGACACATCAAGGACGCCACCCAGGAACATATACTGGTGGCCGATGAAGCCACCCGCGCCGAGCTGGCGGCCCGTTTCGGCCTGCCCGGCATCGCCCTGCTGCGCGGCGAGTTCGTGCTCCAGCACGAGCGCGCCGGCATCATCGCTGCGCGGTTGCGCATGTGCGCCAAGGTCACGCAAACCTGCGTGGTCACACTGGAACCGTTCGATGCCCGCATCGACGAGGAGAGTGAGCTGCGATTCGTCCCCGCGAGCAGCCTGCCCGAGTCCGAGGGCGTAGAGCTGGACCCCGAGACACTCGAAGGCCCCGACGAAATCCCCTACACCGGGGATATTCTGGACCTCGGCGAGGCCCTGGCCGAGCAGCTCGCTTTGGCTTTGGATCCTTACCCGCGCAAGCCCGGTGCCGCGCTCCCCGCCGAGTTCGAGGCTGAGCCGGAGAATCCGTTTGCCGTCCTCAAAGCCCGCCGCGGCGCCACGGACGTATAAATAATCGGTCCCAGCCCAGCCCTTCCGGCTTTAATTATCAGTATTGCAAAGCCCTTCCGGCTTTGCGGGGCATGTATGACTTGCGAGGCAGCACCGCCTCTGCTACGCCGCGCCTCTCGTATCTCTTTATCGCTTTTTTTAAGGTTCCAGCAGCTATGGCCGTTCCTAAACGTAAAACCTCCCCCTCGCGCGCCGGCATGCGCCGCAGCCATCTGGCTCTGCGCGCGGAAGCGCATGCGGAATGCGGCAACTGCGGTGAGCTCAAGCGCCCGCACCACGTCTGCGCCCATTGCGGCCACTACGACAACCGCGAAGTCGTTGCCTCCGGCAAGACCGCCAAGGGCGTCGTCCGCGTCTAAAGCCTTCGTCAGCTAAATCGGCAACAGGAACCTCCCCCAAGGGCATGCAATGAGCCGGAGCAACATACTGGCCGTGGATGCCATGGGTGGGGATAACGCGCCCGAAGCGATCATCGCCGGGCTCGAAATCGCCGCCGTGCGCCATCCGTTGGCGCGTTTCCTGCTTTTTGGTGATGAGGCGGTGCTGGCACCGCTGGTAGCCAAGACCAAACGCCTGAAGATACAAAGCACGCTGCACCATGCCAGCGGCGCCATCGCGGGCGATATGAAGCCCACAATCGCGCTGCGCATGCGCGATTCGTCCATGCGCCGGGCGATCGACGCCGTGCAGCATAACGAGGCAGCCGGGGTGATCTCCGCCGGCAACACCGGGGCGCTGCTCGCCCTGTCCAAAATTGTACTAAAGACGATGCAAGGCATCGACCGTCCGGCGATGGCGGCAACCGCCCCCTCGGCCAAGGGCGACGTGGTCATGCTGGACCTTGGCCTGAACGTGGTCTGCGACTCCCGCAACTTGGTCGAATTTGCCCTGATGGGTGAAATGTTCGCCAAAATCGTCCTCGGCCTGCCCGCGCCCACCATCGGCCTGCTCAATGTCGGCTCCGAGGAAGGCAAGGGCAACGAAATTCTCCGCGTCGCCGCCTCCATGCTGCGCGAAAGCCCAATTGGTGCGCAATTCCATGGCTTCATCGAAGGTCATGACATCACCGCCGGCACGGTCAACGTCATCGTCACCGACGGCTTCACCGGCAACGTCGCGCTAAAAACGGGCGAGGGGGCCTTCAAGCTGGTCGGCGACCTATTAAAACGCGCTTTCACCTCCGGGCCGATGGCCAAGGCCGGCTACCTGCTGGCCCGCAGCGCCATGCAGCGCCTGCGCGAATGGCTGGACCCGCGCCGCTACAACGGCGCCGTGCTGCTGGGCCTGAACGGCGTGGTGGTTAAATCCCACGGCGGGACGGATGCTGAAGGGTTTGCGCATGCGGTGGATGTCGCGATGGATATGATCACCAACGACTTTAACAGCCGCATCGCCGAAGGGCTGGCGGCCATGGATCGCGCCATTCTAGCCTCTGAACAGGTAAGCGCCCCAGATGTCTGAGACTCTGCGCCGCCGCGCCGTACTGGCCGGCATCGGCACGTATCTGCCCGAAAAGATCGTCTCCAACGCCGAAATGGCGGAGCGCGTGGAAACCTCGGACGACTGGATCGTCGAGCGCACCGGCATCCGCCAGCGCCATTTCGCCGGCCCGCACGAAACCTGCGCCTTCATGGGTGCCGCCGCCGCGCGCGGCGCGCTGGCCATGGCCGGTGTGGCGGCTGAGGACGTCGGCGCCATCATCCTCGCCACCTCCACGCCCGACCAGGCATTTCCCGCCACCGCCGTGCATGTGCAGGCCGCGATTGGCGCCAAAAAAGCCTTTGGCTTTGATATCGCCGCCGCCTGCTCGGGCTTCATCTACGCCCTCGGCCTCGCCAACAGCATGATCCAGGCCGGTCAGGCCGATAACATCCTGGTCATCGGCTCGGAAGTCTATTCGCGCATCCTCAACTTTGCTGACCGTGGCACCTGCGTCTTGTTCGGCGACGGTGCCGGCGCCGTGCTCCTCAGCGCCCGCGACGTGCCAGAGTCAGGGCCGGGCATTCTCTCCACCCATCTACATTCTGACGGCACGCTGGCCGACATGCTTTATGTTGACGGCGCGGTCGGCCAGCCCGACAAACCCGGCCATCTGGTGATGAACGGGCGCGAAGTATTCCGTCATGCGGTTACGCTGCTGGCCTCCGCCGTGAACGAAGCTTTGGCATTTAACAACCTGACATCAAAAGACATTGACTGGCTGGTCCCGCATCAGGCCAACCGCCGCATCATTGATGGTGTCGGCCGCAAGCTCGGCATGCCGCCGGAGCGGGTGGTGGTCACCGTGGACCAGCACGCCAACACCTCGGCAGCCAGCATCCCGCTGGCTCTGGCCCAAGCCATGAGCGACGGGCGCATCAAACCAGGCCAGCTTATCCTGCTGGAGGCCCTCGGCGGTGGCTTGACCTGGGGTTCAGCGCTCCTGCGGCTGTAGAGAAATCTCCAAAATCACTGAATTGCTTGCTTTAATTTACGGGTTTAGCGAAATAGCAGCCAAGAATCGCTTAAAACCGAAAAGCAATTGTTGACCACGCGAAAACGCGTGCTAATCTTGTAAAATGAACACATTGACGCGCGCGCAACTAACCGAGGCGATCTATGCCGCCGTTGGGTTGTCGCGCAACGAATCGGCTGATTTGCTGGAACTAACCCTAACCCGCATTGCGGATGCGCTAACTATGGGTAAATCCGTTAAAATCAGTGGGTTCGGCACATTTTCTGTGCGCCAAAAAGGCCGCCGTGTGGGCCGTAACCCGAAAACCGGGGTCGAGGTTCCCATTCTGCCGCGCCGTGTTCTGGTCTTCCGCCCCAGCCAGATGCTGCGAGACGCCGTGAATACCCCGCCCCGCCAAGCCGTTGGACAGTAACGGAATAATTGATGGTTCGCATGGTGGATGAAGATTATCCCGAGGATGAAGACGCGCAGCAGGATATTCCCGCGGATGCCGCACGTATGCGGCCGCGCAAAACCGCGGATGCATTCCGTACCATCAGCGAGGTAGCGGACGAGCTTCATGTACCGCAGCACGTGCTGCGCTTCTGGGAAACCAAATTCCCGCAGGTGCGCCCGCTCAAGCGCGGCGGTGGCCGCCGTTATTACCGGCCGGAGGATGTACTGCTCCTCCGCCGCGTCGCCGATCTGCTCTATACTCAGGGCTACACCATCAAAGGCGTGCAACGGTTGCTGCGTGAAGGTGGCGGCGCCTTGCAGGAAAACATCCCCCCCGCTTCGGTGGAAGAGCGTCTGGCCGCCGAGGCCGAGCGCAGCACCCCTCCAGTGCCTGAACCCGTGGCCGTGAAAAAATCGACCCCGCCGCAAGTCATCCCGCAACTCCCGATGCCCGGCCTGCTGCCGGAGCTTGAGGTAGAACTGGAGATCGAGCGTACCGAGACCGTCCGCGCCACCCCGCGCACCGCTATACGTCAGGAAAACGAACGTCTGCGCGCGCTGCTGACTGAAACACTGGCCGCCCTGGAAGAATTACGTAGCCTGCTCGGCTAAAAAACCAGGCTGAGCAGGTAAATCCCACCACTCAGCGCCGCAATCCAAAAACTCGCCGGCCAGTCGGTGTAATAGCTCAGCGCAATCCCCGCCCACGCCTCGGCCAGCGCAATCCCGGCCGCCAGCACCAGCCCCGGCATCACGCGCGTGCTTAGCCGCTGCGCCGTCGCCGCCGGCCCCACCATCAACGCAAACACCAGCAACACGCCCACAATCTGCGCGCTCGCAGCCGTCGTCAGCCCCACCAGCCCCAGAAACACCAGCCCCAGCGCGCGCAAGGAAACGCCTTTCGCCTCCGCCAGCTCCGGGTTCAGGCTGGCAAACAGCAACGGCCGCGTGATCACGCCCAATACCCCCAAGGACAGCACCGCCAGCCCCAGCAGCGCATAAATCGTCGGCATATCCACGCCCAGCACGTCACCAAACAGCAGCGCCGTCGCCGCCGTCGCATAGGCGGTGAAAAAATGCAGAAACAACAGGCCCAAGCCCAGCGACATCGTCAAAATCACGCCAATCGCAATGTCCCGCTCCGCCAGCTTCTCGCCCAGCGCCCCCATCAGCACGCCGCCCAGCACCGTCACGCCCAGCATCCCCGCCAGCGGCGAAACCCCCAGCAGCACCGCCCCGGTCGCCCCGGCAAAGCCCACATGGCTCAGCGCATGCCCGGCAAACGCCTGCCCCCGCAACACCAGAAAATACCCGACAAACCCCGCCAGCACGGCGACAATCCCGGCCGCCAGAAACGCATGGCGCATAAAATCATAATCAAGCATGGTCATGGTCGCACGCATGGTGGGCATCGGGCCGGTCCGAGAGCACGAAAATCCGCCCCCCCGCACGCAGCACCTCGATTTCAGAGCCATAAAGTCGCGACAGGCTTTCGCTCGTAATCACCTCATCCACCGTCCCCAACGCCGCATGCCCGCCGGAGAGGTACAGCACCCGGTCCATACTGCCGAGCAGCGGATTAATGTCATGCGCCGCAAACAGCACGGTCAAATTGCGTGTCCGCCGCAGCCGCGCGATCAACGCAATCATCGCCGCCTGAGCCGCCGGGTCCAGGCTGATCAACGGCTCATCCAGCAGCAACAGTTTTGGTGACCCCAGCAACGCCGCCGCCAGCAACAACCGCTGCCGCTGCCCGCCGGAAAGCTTTGCCAACGGCCGCGCCGCCAGCTCCACCCCGTCCACATCCTCCAGCGCCGCCATCACCTCTTCGCGCAATTGCCCACCACTCAGCGGCAGGCCAAACTCATGCCCCCGTGCCGCATTCGCCAGCACGTCGAACCCGCAAATGCCGGACCCCGGCAGCGTGCTGCGTGTCTGCGGCATATAGCCAATATCCTGGTTGCCCCGCCGCGCCGGCACGCCAAACACCTCAATCCGCCCCGCACTCAGCGGTTGCAGCCCCAAAACCGCGCGGAACAGCGTGGTTTTCCCCGCCCCATTAGGCCCCAGCACGCCGACAAACTCAGCGTCGCGCAGTTGCAGCGAAATATCCCGCAGCACATCCTGCCCGCCGCGCGTAATGGTGACATTTTGCAGTGAAATCATTGGCCCCTGAGTGCCTTATCCACGCCATCCAGTCCACTGGTCATCCATGCCTGGTAATCCATCCCGGCCGGCTCGGTCTCGGTAACCCCCACCACCGGCACGCCGGACTGCCGCGCCAAATCCAGCAGCGTCGCCGTCAGATCATCCGTCACCTGCGCGTTATAAAACAGCGCCCGTACGCGGCGGCCGCGCAGATCATCCTCAAACGCCGCCACATCCGAGGGTGCCGGCTCCGTCCCGTTCATCACCGCCACCTGGAACCGTTGGTTGCGCATCTCCAGCCCCAGCGCCTGCGCCATCAACCCGAACACCGGCTCGGTCGCCGTCACTGGCATCCCCGCATATTTCTTCGCCATTGCCGCCGTGCGCGCGTGAAGCGGTGCCAGCGAGGCCAGCAACGTCGCACCATTTTGCCGGTATACCGCCGCGTTCGCCGCATCCTTCGCCACTAGCGCCGCCGCCAATCGCGCCGCCAGTTCCGGCACCGCCTGCGGGTCGTACCACAAATGCGGATTATCCCCCGGCTTGCGCCCCAGCAGGTCCGCAACGTTCATCACCACCCGCCCCGGCGCATCGGAGGCCGCCAGCAGCGGCCCCATCCACGGGTCATAATCCGCGCCGTTAACAATCACGATATCCGCCCCCGCCAAGTTCCGCGCCACCGAGGGGCTGGCCGAGAATAAATGCGGGTCCTCGTTCGGGTTGTTCAGAATACTGGTCACGCTCACCAGCCCGCCGCCGATTTGCCCGGCAATATCCCCATACATGTTTTCCGCCGCGACAATACGCAGCACCGCACCCGCCCGCGCCGTACCCGCAAGCATCACCCCCGTCAGCCCGGCCAGCACGCCCCGCCTGAAAATTCTCATTAATTCTTCCCCGGCGCTGAAAAGAGGGACGATAGCATAACTGTCAACCCTGCTTGCGCAGCCGCCGCCGCAGCAGCCGCCGCAGCGCCGCGCGTACCGGCGCCAGCGCCCGCCACATGAGGCTGCCCTCAATCGCCCGCGCATGCGCGGTCAGCGTGTCAATTTCCCGCTGCTGATGTTCGATAAACGCCCGCAATTGCACAATCGCGTCGTACCGCTCCACGGCCGAATCAATCCAATGCCGCAACTCCGCCGCCCGCTGCCGCCCCTGGTCCTCCAACGCCGCCAGCGCCGCCCCATACAGCGGCTCCGCCCGCGCCAGATCAGCCGCAATGCCGTCCAGCACATCGCCCGGCGGCTCACCCCCCCCCGCCGCCGCAATATGCCAGCGATACGCATCGCGCACCTGCCAAGGCACAGCCGCATTTTCCAGAAAATCCTTGGTGGCATGTTCATGGTGGCGCAGGGCAGGGGACAAAAACCCCGCCATTTCCGCCGCCCTCTGCTCCGGTGCGCGCGGCCAGTCCACACCCAGCTCCCGCCCCAGCCGCGCCACGACGCCCGGCGCATCCGCCAACACCTGCTCGTAGCTCACAAACGCCCGCCTAACCCCCCGGCTGTCCCGCTCGGCGGCCAGCACATGGCGCAGCCACAACAGCAGCGTCTTGCCCTCGCCAAACCCATCCCGCTCCCGCAGCGAATCCGCCACCTCCAGAGGATTACGCACCGGGATCACCACCAGCGGCTCAATCCCCATCTCCGCCAGCACCGGCCGCCACAGCGGCAGCAACCGGCACAGCCGCGGGTCTTTCACCAGCAGTAACGGCGCATCGCCATACTCATGTGCCAGCAACTCCATCAGCCGCTCCCGAAACCCCGCAGCCACCGCGCCCTCAAACCACGCCGGCTCAAACGCCCGCAAATCATGCCAGGGGCCACCCGCCGCCGCCAAAATCTCATCATGCAGAGCCAGCAGCTCGGCCGATTCCCAGAACCCGGCGGCATTCACATCCGGCGACGCCTCAACCAACGCCTCCGGCAACGCCGCTCCACACAGGTTCAACAGCCGTGCCAGCGCCGAGGTCCCGCTGCGATGCATCCCCAGCACCAAAATCGCCTGGCGGCCCCTGTTCATCGCGGCCCCGGGCTCATTTCAGCAAAGCCTCCGCCAGTTCCTCCCAGCTCGCCGCATCGGGAGTCAGCAGCAGCCCGCCGTCAATGTTCGAGGGCGTGTACGCCCATCCATCAAACCGCCGCCCATAACCACCGGCCTCCTGGTGCAGCAAAAATCCTGCCGCGTGGTCCCACGGCAGCAGCTTGCGGAACATCTGCGCATGGCAGTGCCCGCCGGCCAGCATGCGGTATTGGTGCGCCGCGCAACGGTAATCCGTCACCGCCGCCATCCGGTCCAGCCGGTGCAGCACGTGGCTGCGCAACGGCTCTTCCATATACCGCCAGGACATCGACCCAACCATCTGCCGCACCGGCACGGGTGCCGCCACCCGCAACGGGCGCCGCGCCCCACGGGGCGCCACCATCCACGCACCGCCGCCCAGCGTTGCCACGGCGGTATCGTCACTCACCGGATCATGGATAAACCCGGCCAAAATCCGGTCCTCCTCCACCAGAGCCGCCATCACGCCAAACAGCGGCAGCTCGGCGGCAAAATTCGCGGTCCCGTCAATCGGGTCGATAATCCAAACCCGCCCCGGCTGCTTCAACCGCCCCAGCAGCGAAAAATCCGCCGAAACCGCCTCTTCCCCCAGCACATCGTCATCCGGAAACAGCGCCTTCAATCCCGCGTGCAGCGCCAGCTCAGCCGCCTCATCAGCCACCGTCACCGGGTCCAACGGGCCAGACTTGGTCCGTACATCCCCCGCCACCAGATGCTTGAACCGCGGCATAATCTCCACCTGCGACACCTCGCGCAGCAGGCGGATCACATCCTCGATCATAGCCGTTCGAACCGGGCCTTATCGGTCGCCGCCATGCGCACTTTCAGCTTCACGCACTCCTCGCCGTCCTCGCGCACCAGCACCTCGCCGTTGCGGTACAGCCAGGCAATTTTCGCACCGTCGGAAACTGGAATTTCCACCTCCAGCACCTCCATCCGCGCCGCCAGCCGCGCGTCGATCTCGGCCCGCAGCCGGTCCAGCCCCTCGCCTGTAAGTGCCGATACCGCAATGCCTTCGCCCTGAATCACGCTGTCCACGCCGCCCAGCAGGTCAGCCTTGTTCAGCACTTCCAGCGTGCGTTCCTGCCAGCGCTCATCCAGCGTGCCGTCCTTGGCCATGCGGTTCAGCACCGCCCGCACATCCGCCGCCTGCGCCGCCGCATCCGGGTGCGCCACATCGCGCACATGCAGCAGCACATCCGCCTCCGCCACCTCTTCCAGCGTGGCGCGGAACGCCGCCACCAGTTCGGTCGGCAAATCGGAAATAAACCCGACGGTATCGGACAAAATAATATGCCGGCCGGATGGCAGCACCACCCCGCGCATCGTCGGGTCCAGCGTGGCAAAAAGCTGGTCCTCCGCCATCACCTCCGCCCCGGTCAGCGCATTAAACAGCGTCGACTTGCCCGCGTTGGTATAACCAACCAGCGCCACAACAGGGTAGGGGATCTTCTTGCGCGCCCCCCGGTGCAGCCCGCGCGTCCGCCGCACGTCCTCCAGCTCCAGCCGCAGCCGCGTAATCCTGTCGCCGATCAGCCGCCTATCCGCCTCAATCTGCGTCTCGCCCGGCCCGCCCAAAAACCCAAAGCCGCCGCGCTGGCGCTCCAAATGGGTCCAGGAGCGCACCAGCCGGGAGCGCTGATACTCCAGATGCGCCAGCTCGACCTGCAAAATGCCCTCACGGGTCCGCGCCCGCGCGCCAAAAATATCCAGGATCAACCCCGTCCGGTCGATCACTTTTGCGCCCCAGGCCGTCTCCAAATTCCGCTGCTGCACCGGCGTCAAAGTGGCATCCACAACAACCACATCCACCGCGGCTTGCGTCATCGCCTCGCGCGCCAGCTCCACCTGCCCCTTGCCGAACAAGGTCGCGGGCGTAACGCTGCGGGTGATGAACACATGCTCATACACCACCACCAGGCCAATACTCGCCGCCAGCCCCACAGCCTCGGCCAGCCGCGCCTCCGCCGAGCGCGAAGCCGCACTCAACCGGGCAAGAGATTTATCCCAGGGGAGTAATATGGCCGCCCGTTTAGGCGGCGGCGCGGTGTCTTTCATCCCGCGCGCAGCCGTCCCAGCATCCTCGCGCGCGTTGGTCAGTTGTCGAGGTCCGGGTCGTACTGCGGTTCCGCGGCGCGGTTCAGCTTCAGCGTTCCGGCGGTATCCACCGGCGGCGCCGCGCCCTCGGCCTTGGAGGCATCAAACAGCATAATCGGCGCGCCCGGCATCACGGTGCTGATCGCATGCTTATACACCAGCTGCGTGTGTCCATCGCGGCGGAGCAATACGGAGAAGTTATCGAACCAGGTGATAACACCCTGCAGTTTAACGCCATTGACCAGAAACACCGTCACCGGGGTCTTGCTCTTGCGGACGTGATTCAGGAATACGTCCTGTACGTTCTGCGACTTATCGTTGGCCACGGCGGTTATCCTTTTTTTTGTCGTCCTGTCGGACGATGATTGAGTCGTTTTATTCTAAAAGCTTCGAGTTTTACCGGTACCTGCGTGGCGCGCGGTACCGGTGCTTCAACTATATCCAAATTGTGCGCCGCGGCAACCGGCACAAGGGGGCAAAATTAAATCAGGCTCCACAGCAACGCAAAGTTGAACAGCAGAATCAACCCAGTCACCACCCATCCGGCCCCGCGTAACCAAACCGGCGGCCGCAGTACTTTCAGCCGCACCGCGAAAAACATCAGCGGCAACATCGCAAACGGCAGTTGCAGCGAGAGTATCACCTGGCTCAACACCAACAGACTGTTCACCGCCGCCGGGCCGGCCACCAGCAGCACCCCCACCACCGGCAGCACCGCCAGCCCGCGCGTAAGGAACCGGCGCATCGCCACCGGCATGCGGATGCGCAAAAATCCTTCCATCACCACTTGCCCCGCCAGCGTCCCCGTCACCGTGGCGTTAATCCCGGCCCCCAGCAGCGCGATGGCAAAAATCACGGGCGCCACCTTGTTGCCCAGTATGGGTGAAATCAGCGCGAACGCACTGCCCAGATCCTGCACATTATCCTGCCCATGCGCATGGAACACGGACCCGGCCATCACCAGAATCGCTGCATTGACCAAAAACGCGAACACCAGCGCCGCGCAGCTATCCACCAGCGCCCAGAAAATAGCACTCCGCCGTGCCTTTTCCCCCTCATTCACATGCCGCGTCTGCACCAGCGCAGTGTGCAGGTACAAATTATGCGGCATCACCGTCGCCCCAATAATCCCCACGCCAATATACAGCATCCCGGGATTGCTCAGCAGCGCCGCATGCGGCGTCAGCCCATCAAAAATCGGCGCCAGCGCCGGATGCGCCATCAAAATCTCCGCGAACAGCGCAATCGCGACCACCGTGCACACCGCGATCACCGCTGCCTCCAGCAGCCGCATCCCCCAGCGCAGCAGCATCAGCACGATAATCGCATCGCAGATCGTCAACAGCGCGCCCAGCAGCAGTGGAATATGAAATAGCAGATTCAGCGCAATCGCCCCGCCGATCACCTCAGCCACATCGCATGCGATAATCGCACTCTGCGCCGCCACCCACAGCACCACGCCCCAGAACGGCGAAACCGCCGCCCGCGTCAGCTGCGCCAAGTCCCGCCCCGTCGCCAGCCCCAGCCACGCCGCCAGCGCCTGCAGCACCATCGCCATCACGCTCGCCAGCAGCACCACCGCCAGCAGCGCGTAGCCATACGCCGACCCGGCGGCCAAATCCGTCGCCCAATTACCGGGGTCCATATACCCCACTGCGATGATATACCCCGGCCCAAATGCCGCCATCCACCGCCGCCATTTACCCGCGCCGGCGGGCAAGCGCACGCTGCCATGCACATCCGCGAGCGAGAGTTCGGCGGTCTCGGTCTTAATGTTCATCTTGCTCTAATATGTAGCCTTGGCTACACTTTGGTCAAGCTTGCAAACAAACTGTAATTAAGCCAGATTTTGCTAATTACCGGAGAGTTAACGCCTTGCCCCCCAACGCTCTGCTCAAACCCGCCCCGCTGCCCATGCCGGCCGAGCCCACCCAGGCCCGCCGCTTCAGCAAGGCCCGCGCCGCGCAGAGCTACGCGCTGTTGGAAGACTACGTCGAACTTATCGACGACCTGCTAATCGCCAACGGCGAGGCCCGCCCCACTGACATCGCCCGCCGCCTCGGCGTCAGCCACGCCACCGTCATCAAAACCATCGGCCGCCTCAAACGCGAGGGCCTCGCCACCGCGCTCCCCTACCGCGGCGTTTTCCTCACCCCCGAAGGCCAAACCCTCGCCAACAAATCCCGCGCCCGCCACCGCCTCGTCGTCGCCGTCCTAACCGCCATTGGCGTCCCCCCCGAAGCCGCCGAACAAGACGCCGAGGGCCTGGAACACCACATCTCCCCCGCCACGCTGCGGGCGTTCGCCGCGTTTTTGAAACTGCAGGGGTAGTTAGGTAGTATACAAAATGGATATCAGCATTCTTAATGGACAAATTGAATTGATTTCAAAATGTTTTTGTACCACCTTTAGACAAGATCAAGCATGATGTCTCTATTCGAATCAATGACATACAGGAGGTTTGCCAAAGCCTTGCTTTTATACCAACCCGCCCAATGTCTGACTCTCTTTTTGGATTCCCAAGAGAGTGGATTTCCGATTCGATGCCCTGAGGTTCCGATTCGCATCAGGGGGTATTGGCATGGGTTCGAAGGTAGAGAT
>Ga0182014_10006508_pt1 | contig 12534 bp, 8 predicted proteins | sample 612S2DmetaG_FD_120489 | JGI IMG/M metagenome (GOLD analysis project Ga0182014, IMG submission 120489) | Permafrost microbial communities from Stordalen Mire, Sweden - 612S2D metaG | ecosystem: Environmental > Terrestrial > Soil > Wetlands > Permafrost | place: Sweden: Stordalen | collected... | reverse complement strand
GCTGCTCCAACGAAACATAGCTGAACATCCCATCCTGAATCCGCTCGTCTCCACGCATATTTGTTAGACGAATGAGATTGCAGACCCGCCTCGGAAAACCGGGCCTTTTTCAACAAGTTCCTAAAGCCCAAGTCCAGTAAGCGTGAGAAGCGGACGCTGATAGAGGAGTTACTTATCCTTGGCTCGGATGGTAGACGTGCGGCTTCCACGCCCTTTTGGATCGAAAGTTCGAAGTTTCACTGTTTCTGCAACCGCAACAGCAGAAATATAAGTCCTTGACTTTGCTGTAGGTTCGTAGCCATCGGTAGTGTACCGAATGGGTAATCCAGGAAAAGACACGTTGGCCTTGAGAATGCCCGCCTCAATAACTGCACCCGGAGTAGGGATACGATACAGAAATCCTCCATCCAAATACGACAACCGCGGAAGCTCCCACTGCCCTAACTGGTTGGAAAACTCGTTCCAGTCACGCGCGAAGGCAGCGGAGTTCAGACCGTTGCAGTCGGATTCCCATACGGGTTGCCGGGCCCAAGCGCGCTCTGCCAGCGCCAGGAGTTTTGGGAACAGAGAATATTCCATTGCGGATCGGCCAAGCATGTGTTCTCCCCACAGGCTTCCCTGCAATCCAATGATGTGGCTCATTCCGGGTTCTATGAGCTGTTCTTTTCCATAAAACGCGATGCATGGGTGTATCGGGTGCCCCATCAAATCGGATCGAGCCGATGCGTAAAGATTTGAAGGCAAAAACTCGTACACTTGTCTGGTATCCACAAACCCTGCCCAGTAATTGCCTGGTTCCTCGGGATCCTTGCTATAGGGCATGTCGAAATACAAATTTGACGCCTGCGCCATGACAACATCGTATCCGGCATTGGCCAGCATATACGCGGTGCCCGACTTTTCTTCACCCCAGACGTTGTTCCAAACGTAGGCCAGCGGAGGATTGCCAAGAAACATAGGCTCTGGCTTGAACTCGCCGTCAGCATTGTGTCCGGCAATACCTTCTTCCCATGTCGCCGTTGACACTCCCATACGGCTCAACAACGCGCTTATCTGTTGCAAGAAGCCGTTTCGCAGAAGGGCAGTGGCGCGGTTATCCAGTGCGGTTCCGGCCCTCAGCTCACACATCGGAGAGTGCAACCACGCCCCCTGGGGCACTTCGTCGCCTCCAACGTGCACAGTCTTCAGAGGCGTTCCGGCCTGCGCGTAGATTGCGTTTAGCTCCTCGAACACATGTTTCATAAAGTGCAGAGAGGAGGGCATACAGACGTTCATGACATTGTCGTCCCAACCCTGCACAGATCGATAACGGGATTTGTCTATGGGATCGTTTAAGAGATAGGCGAGCGCGTCCTCTGTTTTACCTTGAGTTATCAGGCGGCTATACCTGGCCTGCATCGACTTGATCGCGGCCCGGGCATGTCCGGGGGATTCGATTTCAGGAATTACCTCAATGTGGCGGAGATTGGCATATTGCAAAATGGCGATATAATCAGCACGGCTATAATAGCCACTGCCATGAGAGAAAGCCGGGTCCGAGCTCGGGCCTGAACCAAAAGATGGCATAAGGCGATCCGTTTCCAACAAGGTGTGCCCACGCCTTCCTCCAACCTGCGTCAACTCCGGAAGGCCATCGATCTCCAAGCGCCAACCCTCATCGTCCGCCAGATGTAATTGAAGTTTATTCAATTTATAGAAAGCCATTGCATCCAGAAGCTTGAAGATCGTCTGCTTGGATTGGAAATTTCTAGCGACATCCAAAGTTAGGCCGCGATAATGAAAGCGTGGCGCATCCTCGATAACTCCCGCATCGATGCGGATCGAGGGATGAGGCGAGCGATAATACCTGGTGGGAATCAGCGCGCGGAGTGTTTGAATACCGTAAAAGACGCCGGTTGCAGTACTGGCGGAGATGGTGATCTGACCCCGCGGCGTGACCTCGACCCGGTACCCTTCCTCGCCGTCGATCTCGCTCAAACTGCCGGTGGTCGGCTTGGCAAGTGTGAGGCGGATCGCCCCGGCAGAGACATCTTGTGTGCCGATTCGCAAACGAGTGCCCAGAAGCGGCTGGAGCACGGATACGAAATAGTCGGCCTCGCGCTTTAGTTGTGGGGAACAGACAACGATTGTCCGGGAGGTGATTCTGGTTGCGCCATCCAGTCGCTGCATATGCACGGGTGTTGGGAGGACTTTTCCAACCTGATCCAGCGGGAGTTGGATGAGCGCCCGATTTTCGGCGAATCGCAGCTGCGGGGAATCGGTGGGCAATACGTCCCCCCTGCCGCGAGACGTTTGATTGGAATCTGTAAAACGTCCCACTTCGAAGTGTGTGACGGGTAATGGTCGGGATGGAGAGCCGTCTGCGCCGGTGAATACGAAGTAGAACCCCGAGGGGGCGAGAGATTCATTGATGATGGGTAACGCAAAATTCATTGGAATTGCGATCGTATGGCCGGGCTCCAGGGGAAGAAACGAAGAGGCGGGTTCCAGGCGATAGAAGTCTCCGTTTATACGGGTTATGCGCACCGTGGAGGTTTGTGGAAGAGGACTGATTTCCTGGTCGAAGTTGAAATAAAGAGCCCATCCGGTTTTTGAGAGTGTGTTCTGTCCCGAATTTGTGAGCGCGAGTTCTGATTGACACAGCGGCGATACGCCGAGGCCGTTGTTCAAGACGCGCCAGCGTATCGAATAGCTCCGCCTCGGGGCGAGGCCACTGGTTCCGGCATGTAGATTGGCGGTCAGGAATATCAGCAAAAGCAAGGCGAAACTGGCGGATCTTCTTTGTGAGGTCATGCTGCATCTTTCCATCTCCAGGCTCAAATGAAGTCCGCCCGGAGCAGGCGATTCTGGATATGCATCGCATATCCTATCTGAGGCATTCGCTCTCACCAAGTAGCGAACAGTTGCGAACGGAGTCCGGACAGAAAAAGTCGGCGCGGGCGGCAGGGGCTGTGTTTTTTCCGCATATGCAGCGGTTGGAATTCCACGCGCGCGAATGAACCGAGAGGGGCGAAACCGCTGTGGCAGCGTGAGTATCAATTTCGCGACAACTGTTCGTTACATTTATCTCTTCCTCAGTCTGCCTCGTTCGTTCCACATGACCGGAATCCTCCACGTTGCCGCTTCACAATCACCTTCAGAAGGGAGCGCCGCAAGCGACAGTTCGCCCACTTCAGCAGGACCGTTGCATGGCCTATTTTCCTGCAATTCACACATTATGAGTCCAGCAACCCGGCCAGCTACGGGCTCGCGAAACTTTCGTATCAATCACTCACTGGGAACAATGCCTTAGCATCATCGGAAATCCGCGTAAATTTTCCCCTAATGCGGCGTCCGCCGTGTTCGCCGGCATGAACACCACCGCTTGCCGAAATGCAACTGTTCGTTACTGGACTTGGCCTTCTTGAGTTTCTATTATGGCGACAATCTGTATAGGCAGTGCGATTTGCAAGCGCGGAATTTATGCCGCGCAGGTTGTAGCGGGCCATGACAGGCGGCTTTCAGGAAATTGAGACTTTCGGGAGCAAGCCGCAGTGGGATCGAGCCCGGCATCTTACGCGCGGCGACACTTCAAGAAGGTGGGGGTGCGGGTCAGATGACAAAATACCAGACGGTGTCGATCGGGCTTCGACTGTCGCGCATCGGCACTATGGAATTTTGGATTCTTACAAAAAGATTCCTGACGGTCCCGCGCAAGGTACTGTTGCTCGTGGCAGCCATATTCATTCTGTTTTTGTGTCCGCTCGGGTGCAGTGGCAGCAGCGTATCCAATTCCGGGACAACTACATCCACCACGCCTATTTTCGATTCAAACCCGGCCCATTCTTTCCAGAAGGAGAATGGAATTTTTCTCAATTATGGGTTCATGGTGAATCCCATGACCGACAGTCAGATCGCAGCTGTCATCTCATGGCTGCACGTGCGGCTTTTCGTATATCAGTTTCTCGATGTATCTGCGTTAAACTCCGACGGAACGATGAGTTCGTCGCAGTATGCCCAACTGGCGAATTGGATCCGTGTTTCACGCGCGACCGACCCGAGTCAGAAGATCATCATATACATCAGCGGGACTCTTGATCTTGTGAACACGCCGTCTGCCTGGCCGAACATAGCGGCTGTATGCGAGAAGTTCATCACCCAATACCGCGCGGATGGTATCAATCTCGATTTTGAGCCCTACCGCACGGACAGCGCGACGGAAGCCAACTACATCGGTATGTTCAGCGCCGTTCGCAATGCTATTGGGCCGAAGGTGAATCTGTCTCTGGACTATACCACCGACCCGGACTATACATGGTCCGCGTCATTTTACAAGCAGGCTTCTGCGTATTTCACCTGGATGATGCCGATGGTGTATGACACCTCATGCACCGCCGGCAGTTGCTACAACAGCCTGATCGACAGCGCCCTTGCCTTTCAATACAACAATCTGGCGGCAAATACCCTGCTCTATCCGATATTTCCATCCTACGCGGAGTCGGACACCCACGATCCTGCTGTCGAGAACCTCGCTACCGGCACGAGCGAACTATGGAATTTGATTGGCAACAACCGAACGCAAGTTTATGGCATTGGAGTCTGGTGGTATTACGGTTGGGACTCCACTGCGGATACCGACTGGGCGGCATGGCTCGCGCACGATTAGTTCGAGTCCGACGCTTCGCACATAGTCTCACGCGGCGAGGGAGTGTTCTTTGGCTTGCCGCACGAACTGAACCTTGAACCCTTTTGGAGGAAGTATTATGACGCGTAATTGGACGATACCCAATTGGTTTGCAGTCAGATGCGTCTCTTTCCGCAATGACTTACCGGGGAGTTGGGGAGGACGCTTCCGGATTTGCGTGTCACTCATCGTGTTCCTGCTCGGATTTTCGGCGAGTTCAACGCGGCTTGTCGCCCAAACCGTCAGCGCTACACTTACCGGCAACGTCGCAGACCCTTCAGGCGCGTTGATACCTGGCGCGAAGGTGACAGCGCACAACGATGCGACCGGCGCTGAACGCTACGCCACCGCCGGCGTGTCGGGAAACTTCGCAATTCCGGAGTTGGCTGTGGGCACTTACACCGTGACCGTGGAATTTATTGGGTTTGAACGGTACATTGCGCAGAACGTCGTGCTCAACGTGGGCGATCACCGCGACCTGGTCATTCAACTCAATGTAGGAAAATCCACATCGACCGTCACAGTTACTTCGGCTATCGACACGGTGGATACGCAATCCTCCTCGCAGGACACAACGATTACCGCCGGCGAGATCGAAGATCTTGAATTGGACGGACGCCACTTTGAAACGCTAGTTTCCCTGCAACCGGGCGTGGTGGGCAGCGGCCAAACTCTCTACGTCAATGGGAATCGCTACACCGGAAACAACTGGACCGTGGACGGTGCCGATGTAGTGGACAGCGGCTCGAATGGATCGACCGTCAGTTCTCCTGCCCTCGACTCCATCGCCGAGTTCAAGACAGCCCGCAGCAGTTATGACGCCCAATACGGACGCGGAGGCGGCGCACAGATTAGCGTGGTCACGAAGGGGGGCACTACTTCTTACCATGGCGACGCATTCGAATACATCCGCAATACGGCTTTCGATGCCAATGACTACTTCAACAAAAATTTCTCCAATCCCCAGGACGATATTCCGCGCCAACAGTATCACTACAACAACTTCGGCGGCACTTTTGGCGGTCCGGTTCCGTTCGAGAACAAGAAGCTGTTCTTCTTTGTCTCCGAGGAATGGAGAAAATTCAAATATCCCAGCACGATAACGTCGAATGTCCCTTCGACAGCAGAGTTGGGAGGAGATTTTAGTGACCAGGCGTCTCAAGGCCTGGTGATTGCTCCTTCGCTGCTGCCCTCCGGTTGCCTTGACAATACCGGCTACGTGATTTCCTCAACTTGCTTCAGCAACAACGCAAAGCTCTTCCTGCAGAATGTTTGGGGCAAATTACCGCCGCCCAACTCCACCTACCCTGGAGTTGCCCAATACATTTGGGATGACAGCAACTACAGCAACACCCGCCAGGATTCGGTCCGGTTGGACTACAACTCCCGCAATTGGCAGGCGTTTGTGCGTGTTACGAACGACAATCAGCCGTCCAATCAACCGACCGGCCTCTATTCCTATGACACTGTTCCTGGCTACGACCCGACCATTACAGAAGTGGGATCGCGTACTTACCTCGCTCACCTGACAAACACGTTTACGCCGAGGGTGGTCAACGAACTCGAATATGAGTACACCAGAGGCAGCATCGATGTTCATACAGCCGGGGGAGCGGATATAGACCCCACCTTCTTCAACGCATTGACCCCCATCACTACCGCGAATGAAGTTTACGGCCGCGTTCCCATAGCTTACATTTATGGCAACTGGGGGGATCCAGGCAGCCCGAACGTAGACAGTCTCTCGAATCCCGAGGCGCCCTATCGCGAGCGGAATATCGATCACCAGTTTTTCGACAATCTCGTGATCGACCGCGGCAGGCATTCCTTGCGCGCCGGTTTTATGGTGCAGACGCTGGAGAAGACCGAGAACTTCGACAACAACACCAACGGCATCTTCGAGTTCTATGACGATTTTGGCCTTCCGACCGAGGACTATGGCGGCGCCTATGTTCCAGCGTGGGGTAGCTTCCTGCTGGGCCAGGCGGGAGACTACCAGTACTGGAGCAGGGACATTATCCCCGATCTGCATTACAACAACATCGAAGCGTACTTCCAGGATGATTGGAAAGTTACCAAGCGGCTGACGGTGAATCTTGGCGTTCGCTACAGTCTCTTCCCTCCTCCCTCGGACTCGACCGGCACCATGAGCGGATTCGATCCGGCACTGTTCAAATCGGCCGCGGCGCCAACCTTCGCCCCTAATGGCTCCGTGACCAGCGCCAACTGGAACCCTTCTACCTATCTGAACGGCATTATTATCGGCGGTCCGGGCGCATCTCCGTATCCTGGCACCACCTCGCCGTGGGGGTATAAGGTGAACCCCACAAACAAGAAAAACTTTGGCCCCCGCATCGGTCTGGCATGGGATCCCTTCGGCAACGGGAAGACCTCGGTTCGATCCGGCTACGGAATCTACTATGACCGCTCGTTGAACGGCATCTGGGAGCAGAACCAATCGCTCAATCCTCCGTTCATTCAGGCGCCGGTCTACTTGTACTGTCAAGGGGCAGCGAATTCGGACAGTGGAACTGGTTGCTCGCCGGGCGTAGACTCGTTCGACGCCTGGAACTCCAACGCAACTTTAGACGCCGCCGTAAATTCGCTTCACACCGTAGGCGGACCCAATCTGCCCAACGCCTACACGCAATCCTGGAACCTGTCGGTGCAGCGGCAATGGGGTAACAACGTCTTCGAAGTAGCCTATATCGGCACCAGGGGAACTCATCTGCTGGGAGCCATCTCCCTCAATGAGGTTCCCGCGGCGATTGCGGAGGCGAGCCCGAATACCAACGCCAACGCTGAACGTCCTTATCCGGGGTATGGAAAAATCACTGCCATCGAGGGTAGATTTTCTTCCCACTACAATGGCTTCCAGGCGTCCTGGGATAGGAAAGTGGCCAAAGGACTGAACGGAGGCGCCACCTATACCTATGCCTCCTGCATCACGAACAACAACGACGACCGCTTTCAAGGCGCGGAGGACACATACAACCTCTCCTATGGGCGCGGTCTCTGCAAGTTCGGCAATCGTGAGCTTGTGACAGCCCACTACATCTACGACCTGCCCATCTTCCAGCACAACAGCCGATGGATGGGCAATGTACTCGGGGGATGGAAGTTCTCCGGGATCACGATCTTCACCACTGGGGATCCGCTGACGCCTGTGCAGTCCAGAGATCCATTCTGGACCAGCAGGAACCGCCTGGGTATCGGACTGGCGAATGGCACAACGGTTATTCCGGATCGCGGTACCGGCAGCCCGTACGCCTCGCCGCGAACGGTTAATCAGTGGTTTACCAATGCCAATGGCGCGTATGCGGATGCCAAAGGGCATTTTGGCAACTCTGGCGTCAGCATCCTGACCGGGCCGCACTACCTCGACTTCGATTGGGGGTTGCGCAAGACATTCAAATTCACAGACAGAATCAACTTGCAATACTCTGCCGATGCATTCAACGTCTTCAACCACGCCAACTTCGCCGATCCGAACATGAACATCGACTCCACTTTTGGCCAGATTACATCCGATATCGCTTTTCGCGACATGCAGATGGGCCTGAAACTGAAGTTCTGAAAAATAAGGGGCGGGCTCACCAGCCCGCCCCCGCTCTTCCGCTCCAATGAAACCGTTCCCACTCGCGGCCTGCCGGCCTAACGGGTTGAGGCTCGATGATTGAAGAGCCAGGCTTTACTTAGGGGCAGCTCGCGAAACGGAACCAATCGCGAGATGAGATAAGGAGAAGTTGATGTTGAAATTGAAAGGTTCCCTCAATGCGTCATCCGCGTTGTTACCGCAAATTGAGCTTCTGCAAGCTATTGATTTCATCGGCTGAAGGATTTGTAAGCGGCAGCTAGCTTCCGTTTTGTGAATATACCCGATATGTCTGACTCAATCAATCACCGTTCCGAACGGATCATCAAATTTCTTTTGGAGAACGAAACAGCCGCTATCGAAGAACTGCTCGCGATCACCGGCTCCTCGACGGTCAGCGTCCGGCGCGATCTCGCGCGGTTGGAAGGCCGGGGCCTGATCCGCCGCACGTACGACGGTGCAACCTTGGCAGGGCCGCTGCTTTACGAGCCCTTTCGCTACGACAGATCCTTTCTGGAGCGCGAACAACGCAATGCCACTGCAAAGCGCCGCATCGGGCTGGCGGCTGCCGAACTGGTGCAGGCCGGTGAGACGGTGGGCCTGGCTGCAGGCGCCGTCACCACCTACATCGGTCGCAGCCTGCGCCACCACGACAAAATTCAGGTCATTACTAACGCCATCAACATCGGAATGGAGCTGTACAACCAGCCAGGCATACGCGTCTATCTGACAGGCGGCGTGGTTCTCTGGGCCTGGTCGTTTTCGCTAACCGGCCATGCGGCGCTTGCTTTCCTCGACAATGTCCACATGGACAAGGTCTTTATCGGCGTGACCGGCCTGGATGCCGAGCGGGGAGCCACCACGCTCGAAACCGACGAGGCGCTGATCTATCGCAAGATGCTCAAAAAGTCAGAGCAGGTCATTGTCGCCGCCGAGTCCGGCAAACTCGGCAAAGTGGGCCCGGCCTTCATCTGCCCCGCCAACGAAATTCATATTCTGGTTACCGACGCGAGTGCGATCGCTGAAGCTATCGCTCCATTCGAGCGCCGGAACATTCGTGTGATTCGCGCTTGAAACGGGGACAAAATCGCAATTCGCCGGAATGATGCAAAATGAGCCTGTCGCGCGACGATCCTCCACACCCTGTCACCACACATGAGTGACAACCGGCACAGGGACTCCCGGAGCGCCGTGGACGATATTCACGCGCAAAAGTATCTGAATGTTTTTGTTCTGCCATCCCGGGGGAAGCTCGCGCAGAATCTCTGAAAATAACGCCGTATTCGACGCCACGTCTGCAGCGGCCTCCGTGCCATAATGCGAGATGCCCGCAATCTCAACCAGCACGTTATGCGTATTTGGATCGAAGAAGCGCGAAATCAAGGCGTAATCCTGCGTCAGCTGAGGGTCAGCCGCATAGGAGGAGGAGAGCTTCCATTCCGTGGGGTGTCCGTTTTCCAAAACAGCATTGCCGGTCAAGGAGAAGCGAAGTTGGCGGCTGATCTCATTCCACCGCGAGTAAGAGTAACCCACAAAAATCGCCGGCGCCGTTTGCAGGTCGTGGTAGGAAAGCTCGGCGCCCACGCGAAGGCGATAGGGGTGCTTCATCTGCGTAAGCATCTCCGAGATATGCGTCACCGCATTCAAATCGCTTACCGCGACGAACTGATCGCGAATCAGCACCATGTCATCGAGCGTGTTCGGCGGATCCTGTTTCTGCGTAAAGACGGGAACCGCGCTCGCGCATAGCCAAACTGGGTTGCCTCCACTCACTAAAGGCGCCCAGAACTGGTCGGCAGGTGTTGATGCAGGATGGCCGGACCGGAAGACACTCAAATAGCCGATGACAATCGTCAGGAGTGCAATGGAAATCCCAATGCGCCATTTCCAAGAATGCAGAAACGAAGCCCAATTGGGCGCTTTGTTCTGTTCTCCCAATACAACTTCTGTCAGTGTGTCAGCATCCGGTTTTGGCGGCAGAGACAGAGCCGTATGAGTTTGGTCCAGGTAGCGGAAAAGCGGGACATAACTTCCCTGAGGCAAATCGATCCGGATCGGGTTAAACATTCCTTCAGATGCGTAAAAGTCGTGTAAACGCTTTCGAACCTGTCCCGCTTTCACGCGAACTGTCGCATCTTCGCTGGGCTCGTAGGAGACAGGACGCCCGAACAACTCCATCCCGATCACGCGTTCCTTAAGCGTTTCCAATTGTCCGTTGAGCTTACGTTCCACAACATAGTGAAGGAACTCAAAACATCGCTTGGAAGCCCTGAACTCTCTGCTTTCCTCTATCCTGTTCATTTCATCCAGGACTTCAGCAGGAGTCACTTCAACGCCAAGTCGGTGTTCCATGGACCACTCTTGCCTTGTTGAATTTGCGCCATCTTCCAATATCGGCCCCGCATTCCACGTTGAACAGATAATATGACCGTTTACCCAGAAGGGCAATGCCCTGAAAATTGGACCGTCCGGGAAGACCATACCCTCATGATGAGAGATCACGCGCCTTCTCTATGATCACCCCGCCTTCAGCCCCAACGTTTCCTGACGGAACATTTCAAGCGCTGCGTTCAACAGCCTCCGCTCCGAAACGACCTCCACACTTGCCAATGATGCCAAGTCATCGCTTGCAGATATCATGCACTGCAGAAGAGTCCTTCTTTGAGGCCATACTTGTCCCGATACAAGCCTCACAGAATCAGCTGGTTGGAGCTAGTAAGTGTCTTCCGCTAGGACTGGGATGTCCCTTGATGGTTACCGAAGGACGCAAGATCTACACATCTGTGAATACCGATCATCCTGTCATGGCAATGATTGCACTTGGCCGCGCTCGCAAGGCAGCGTTCGCTGAAGGTATCAGCCAAGACCCCAGGAAGCTCATCAAGACAGGCCAAGCGGCTTACATCAAGGACTGCAAGGCACAGGGACACATGGGGGCGGCAGGGCAGGCTCGTGTCGTTCTGGAAGAGTTTGTGCCTCTTTGTGCTGGTGTGTACTGGGTTAAGAACATCACACGGGCGCACGTTCTGGCCTTCCACCAGAAACTGAGGGACCGTGGATGCGCCCCACGCACGATTGCCAACAAGGACGCTCGCCTGCGGTCGTTCCTGCGATTCTGCGGTGTGGACACGTCGTTTCTTCCCAGCAGGCCGAAATATGAAGAGACTGAGGCAGAGATTTATACCCCCGGCGAACTTAAAACCATCTTGGACGCAGCAGACGATTATATGGGCATCGTGATCCGTATGCTCTTGATGCTGGGACTGAGAGAGAAGGAACCCTAACTTGCAAGGCTAGTTCATGCGGCTTGAGGTCACGCCCACGCCGAAACGTCCCGGTATGTTTCACCCCCATGTACACGTATTGGCGCACTACAAGCCAGAGTCGTTATCTGGCGGCAACTCGGTCAGCCTGAGGAAGTGGCAGACGTCTTGGAAGTCAGGACTACCAGAGGATGCCCGCACCGAAGGAAGCCGGTTGTGATTGAGCCGGTAGACGACCCGCGAGGTGCCGTGGGATACATTTGCAAGTCGCCATGGGTTAAGGCGGGCAAGCAAGGTCCACGCCGTCTTCACTCCTATGCGATCCAGATGCTCGATATGATTGCCACACTTGCCCATCAACCCTGCTACAAGGGCCACGGCACTCTCGATGTTTCGTAGGACGTATGCGCGACGAAAAGCGCATTTTTGAGGAAATTTAGCGTTTTCATCGTGTCTTTGCGTGAATCTACAATGTTCATAGGTACTTCAAGCTCGTACTCTCGACTGAAAGCATCAAGGAACCCGCTCCTGTAGCAAAGGCGAGTTTCCGACATATACATTGATTCCATTGTAGATAGCTCATTTTGTCCCGGTGTGCATCTGAGCGTTTTTGAGTTACGATTAGGCCAAAAGTGGGGGCGATTCGTACCCCTAATGCGCGGGGCGGCGTGCGGTTCAGGCCCATAGTCCTTTTTAGTCCTGCAATATCTGTTCTCAAGAATAGATTACTGTATGGTAAGCCTTTTATCTTCAACAATCTAAATGATTTATGGCGGGGGATGTAGAATTCGAACTTTCGATAGAGGTTTTGCAAACCAGTGAAATTAAAATACTTATAAGGGGAATATTTCTCGCAGTGGAGCTTTCAGCGAAGTCTTCGTAACAGACTCTTGACCTTGCCCTCAGAATGCGTATCCCTTAACCTGCCGGTTTTGGGGGATTTCCATTCATCCCTGTCGTAGTCGCGGCGGTGGGAATGTGGGAATCGGCTTCATTGATTTCCAAGGTTTGTG
>Ga0182014_10006507_pt1 | contig 12534 bp, 14 predicted proteins | sample 612S2DmetaG_FD_120489 | JGI IMG/M metagenome (GOLD analysis project Ga0182014, IMG submission 120489) | Permafrost microbial communities from Stordalen Mire, Sweden - 612S2D metaG | ecosystem: Environmental > Terrestrial > Soil > Wetlands > Permafrost | place: Sweden: Stordalen | collected... | reverse complement strand
CGAAAGCCACCAGGCAGGCACGAACCGCACACGAACAAGACAGCAGCCACAGCCACGCCAGAGTGCGTACCGGAATGTCACACCAAAACGTGAAACTAGGCCTCACTGAAACGTGAAGACCTCACGGCGCCCCGAGAAGGATTCGAACCTTCGACCTACCGCTTAGGAGGCGGTCGCTCTATCCCCTGAGCTATCGGGGCCCTGCCGCACGCGGCACACCAGGGGCCAGTGCCGCGCCAAGCTTAACCGGTCCCCTGGCCGCGCGGTGATCGGACGAGCCGGCGTCGTAGGCTTGGTGGGCAGTCGGCGCGGCGAGGAGTGTGGCACGGTGCAGGTCCGGGACGTGATGACAGAGGCGACGATCACCGAGACGCCCGCGGACAAGCTCCGCTCCGCCGCCGAGCGCATGTGGCGGGAGCAGACCGGCTCGCTGCTCATCATCACCGATGGCCGGCTGACCGGCATCATCACCGAACGGGACGTGCTGCGGGCCGTCGCGCTCGGGGCCGATCCGGATCGGGCCACCGTAGACGAGGCGATGACGATCGACGTGTTCACGGTGCCGCCGGGCATGCCGCTGCACGTGGCGGCGCGGGAGATGGCCGCGCGCTGGATCCGGCACCTGCCGGTCGTCGAGAACGGGCACGTGCTCGGCGTCGTCAGCATGCGCGACGTCACCGGGGTGTTCGGCGCGCTGGGCGCGGGCGACAGCGAGATCGACATCGAGCACGAATTCGACCAGTTGGTCCGCAGACGCCGGCTGGCCCGGCTCGAGCGCGGTGAGCTGGCCTGACGGCCGGGACCGCCGTCAGGGCCGGGACCGCCGTCAGGGCCGGGTCATCAGGAGCAGCCGGGGCGCCCGGGGCGGCCGGCTGACTCAGGGCAGTTCGAACGGGAGCGGCAGGCCGTCCAGGGCGTGCGCGCAGGCATCGTCGGGCTGCCCGGGCGGAAGCTCCGCGATGAGAGCCGCCACCAGGTCCCGGAGCCGGGCCACGTTGGCCGCGAACACCTTGAACACCTCGGCCTGGGTCACGCCCTCGCCCGCTTCGATGCCCGCATCCAGGTCCGTGACCAGGGCCAGCGGGATGTAGCAGAGCGCCAGCTCACGGGCGAGCACGGCCTCGGGGTGACCGGTCATGCCGACCAGCGTCCAGCCCTGCGCGGCGAACCACTGCGACTCCGCGCGGGTGGAGAACCGCTGGCCCTCGATGACGACGAGCGTGCCCGTCGGCACGGGCGCCCAGCCGGCCTCGCCGGCCACGGCGATGGCCTGCTCGCGGCCGTTCGCACAGTACGGGTCGGCGAACGTGACGTGGACGCCGCTCTGGTCGAAGAAGGTCTGCGTGCGGCCGCTGGTCCGGTCGACGAGCTGGTCGGGGACGATGAGCGTCCCCGGGCCGAACGAGGCGGTCAGCGAGCCGACCGCACTCGGGGCGATGACCTGCCGGACGCCGAGGGAACGCAGCGCCCACAGGTTGGCCCGGTACGGGATGCGATGCGGCGGGAAACGGTGGTCCCGGCCATGGCGCGGCAGGAACGCCACGCGCCGCCCGGCGACCTCGCCCACCGTGACCGGGTCGCTCGGCGGCCCGAACGGGGTATCGACCTTGACCTCTTCGGTGGCATCGAGAAACTCGTAGAAACCGGACCCCCCGATGACCCCGATGTCGGCGACGGCAGACATGGGCGTCAGGCGACCTTCTCGCCGGTGGAGCCGGACGAGGCAGCCGCCGGAGACGGTCCGGGGGAGGAGCCCTTCGACGAGGACGAGGCGGCGGCCTTCTTGTCCTTGCCGCTCTTTTCACTCTTGTCGCTCTTGTCGCTCTTGTCGCCGGAACCCTCGGTCTTGGAGCCGGAATCAGCGGACGCCGGCTCACTGGCGGCGCCCTCCTTCCGGCCGCCGTCCTTCGCCCCATTGCCGGAGCGGCTGTCCGTGCGGTAGAAGCCGGAGCCCTTGAATACGATGCCAACGGGAGAGAAGACCTTGCGCAGGCGGCCGTTGCAGGCCGGGCATTCGGTCAGCGGCTCATCGGTGAACTTCTGCACCATCTCGAGCTGCTCGCCGCACTCCGTGCAGGCGTACTGGTAGGTGGGCACACGATCTCCCTCTGTACTGTGCCGGCGCCGTCCGGGGCCAGGCGAACCGGCGGCAAGTTGTACGCGCGTCGCGCGATGTTAGCACTCGCGTGATTCGAGTGCTAATGATAACGCACCTCGCGTAACGGTATTTGAATGCTCACAATTCCCCGCGACGGCAGGGCGACCAGCGGAACCGGGCGGTCGTGCGGCTCCGCAGGCACGTGGTCGATCAGCTCGCCGTCGTTCAGCAAGGCAATGACCGGAACCCGGGGTCCGACGCGGGCCAGGGCACGATCGAAGCTGCCGCCGCCCCGGCCCAGCCGGTTCCCGCTGGTGTCCACGGCCAGCGCGGGCACCAGAACGAGCGCGGCGCGCGCCACCGCGTCGGTGCCGCGCACCGGCTCGGACGGTTCCAGCAGGCCCTTTGGCCCCGGCACGAGCGACTCGGGTCCCTCGTAGGAGGCCCAGTCCAGGTCCCCATCGGGGCGCAGCACCGGGACGATGACGTAGGTGCCGCGCTTCCACAGCGCATAAATCAGGCCGCGGGTGTCCGGCTCCGTGCCCACCGAGACGTACGCGGCGACCGTACCGGCCATCTCGGCCTGCGGCAGCGACAGCACGTGGTCACGGTTCAGCCGTCCCGCTGCCGTGCGCTGCGCGGCGGACTGACCCTCGCGCGCGGCCAGCAGTTCCGCCCGCAGAGCGGCCTTTCCGGCCGCCGCCCCGGCCGTCTGACGGGCCGTCTGACCGGCCGGCTGACGGGCCGTCTGACCGGCCGCCACGCCGGCGCGCTCTGCTTCAGAACCGGGCTCGTGCACGTGTGCCTCCATAACTCGTTAGGGTTTCCAGCATGGCCGATTCTTCTTCCGTCACGAAGGCCGTCATTCCTGCCGCGGGCCTGGGGACCAGGTTCCTGCCCGCCACCAAGGCGACGCCCAAGGAAATGCTGCCTATCGTCGACAAACCCGCTATTCAGTACGTCGTCGAAGAGGCGGTCGCCGCTGGCCTGGATGACGTGCTTCTCATCACCGGGCGCAGCAAGCGCTCGATCGAAGACCATTTTGACCGCGCCTACGAGCTCGAGGAGGCGCTGGCCGCCAAGGACAACACCGACGGGCTGGCGCAGGTACGCGAGTCCGCCGAGCTGGCAACGGTGCACTACGTGCGGCAGGGCGAGCCGCGGGGCCTGGGCCACGCGGTCCTGTGCGCGGCCCGGCATGTCGGCAACGAGCCGTTCGCCGTGCTGCTCGGCGACGACCTGATCGACCCCCGGGACCCGCTGCTGACCCGCATGATCGAGGTCCGCGAGCGGTTCGGCGGCAGCGTCGTCGCGCTGATGGAGGTCCCCGCGGAACAGGTGTCGCTGTACGGCTGCGCCGCGATCGAGCCGACCGACGAAGACGACGTGGTGACCATCACCGACCTGGTGGAGAAACCGGTACCCGGCAGCGCGCCGAGCCGATGGATCATCATCGGCCGGTACGTCTGCGACCCGAAGATATTCGACGTCCTGCGGCAGACCCCGCCGGGGCGGGGCGGCGAGATCCAGCTCACCGACGCGCTCAAGGTACTCGCTGGCGACCCGTCCAGCGGCGGCGTCTACGGCGTGCTCTTCCGCGGCCGCCGCTACGACACCGGGAACAAGCTCGACTACCTCCGCACCCTGGTCGTGTTCGCCTCCGAGCGCCCGGACCTGGCGCAGGAGTTCGTGCCCTGGCTCCGCGCCTTCCTGGAGTCGCGACCGTGACGACGGAGGTGGGCCACCATCACCACAACGTCGACCCGAAGGAACTGACCAGCGTCGAGGCCCACCTCGCCGACATCCTGGACAGGATCCGCCCGCTGCCGCCGACCCAGCTCGGCATCAGCGAGGCCGAGGGCTGCGTGCTGGCCGAGGACATCACCGCGAGGCAGCCGCTCCCGCCGTTCGACAACTCGGCCATGGACGGGTACGCGCTGCTGGCCAGCGACGTCACCGGCGCGTCCAGGGACCGCCCCGTCACGTTGCGGGTCAGCGGCGAGGTGGCGGCCGGGGACACCGGTGCCTACGCGGTCACCCCCGGCAGCGCCCTGCGCATCACGACCGGCGCCCAGATGCCCGGGGGGGCCGACGCGGTGGTGCCCATTGAGGACACCGACGGCGGGGTCGCCCAGGTGACGATCCGCACGGCGGTGGAACCGGGCCACGCGGTCCGGTTCAGCGGCGGGGACGCGCGGGAAGGCGAGGTGCTGCTGCCCCGGGGCACCCGGCTCGGCCCCATGCAGATCGCCGTGCTCGCCGCCTCCGGCCATGCCCGGGCCGAGGTCTACCCCCGGCCCCGGGTCGTGGTGGTCTCCACCGGCGACGAGCTCATCGAGCCAGGTCACGCGCTCCGTCCGGGCAAGATCTGGGACTCCAACAGCTTCATGCTCGCCGCGGCGGCCCGCGAAGCCGGATGCCTGGCCTTCCGGCACGGCCCGGTCCCTGACGACCCGCTGGAGTTGCTGCCCGCGATCGAGGATCAGCTGCTCCGGGGGGACCTGCTGGTGACCAGCGGCGGGGTCAGCATGGGCGGCCGGCACGACGTGGTCAAGGACACGCTGGGGCGGCTCGGCACGATCCAGTTCCGCAAGATCGCCATGCAGCCCGGGATGCCGCAGGGCTTCGGGACCATCGGCGAGGACCGCACCCCGATCTTTACCCTGCCCGGCAACCCGGTCAGCGCCTACGTGTCGTTCCAGGTGTTCGTGCTGGCCGCGCTGGGCGCCCTGCAGGGCCAGCAGGACCGGAAGCTGCCCTCGGTGCACGCGACCGTAACCGCGCCGCTGCACTCACCACCCGGACGGCGGTCCTACCTGCGCGGTGTGCTGGACCGGGTGGACGGCACGGTGGCGCCGCTGTCGGGGCAGGGCTCCCACCAGGTCGCCACGCTCGGCAAGGCCAACGCGCTGATCGTCGTCCCCGAATGGGTCGTGCACATGAAAGAAGGAGACGACGCCGAGGTACTGTGCCTGCCATGAGCGCGGAGCTGACCCACCTCGACGAGACCGGCCAGGCCCGCATGGTCGACGTCTCGGGCAAGGACGTCACGGCGCGGACGGCCCGCGCGTCGGGCCGGGTGCTGCTCTCGGCCGGGGCCGTCGCGGCGCTGCGGTCCGGCCAGGTGCCGAAGGGCGACGCGCTGGCCGTCGCGCGGATCGCGGGCATCCAGGGCGCGAAGAAGACACCGGACCTGATCCCGCTGTGCCACCCGATCGGGCTGCATGGGGTCACGGTCGGCCTGACCGTGACCGACGAAGGGGTGAACATCACCGCGACAGCCCGCACAGCCGACCGCACCGGCGTCGAGATGGAGGCGCTGACCTCGGTGACCGTCGCCGCGCTCGCGCTCATCGATATGGTCAAGGCCATCGACCCGGCTGCGGTGATTACCGACGTGCGGGTGGACGAGAAGGCCGGGGGAAAGAGCGGACCATGGCACCGCTGACCCGCGAACCGGGATTTTTTATTCGTAACGGACATGAGCGCGCCCTGTCCGCATCGAGGGCGCTGATCCCGCCAGCCGCGCCCAGCCCCTCAGCCGCGCCCAGCCCATCGAAAGCGCCCGTCCCATCGAAAGTGCGGGTGCAATGATGCGCGCCCTTGCGGTCACCGTCTCCAACCGGGCCGCGGCCGGGGTCTACCCGGACCGGTCCGGGCCCGTGCTCGTCGATCTGCTGCGCCGCGCCGGGTGCGACGTCGTGGACGGGCCCCTGGTCATCCCCGACGGCGATCCGGTGGAGGAGGCGCTGCGTGATTCGGTCGCGGCCGGCTACGACGTCGTGGTCACGACCGGCGGCACCGGCCTGACCCCCGCCGACCTCACGCCGGAGATGACGCGGCGGCTGCTGGACCGCGAGATCCCGGGCATCGCCGAAGCGATCCGCACGGCGGGCGCCGCCGCCGGCGTACCGGCCGCGATCCTCTCCCGTGGCCTCGCCGGGCTGGCCGGGCGCACCCTGATCGTCAACCTGCCTGGGTCCACCGGCGGCGTCAAGGACGGGATGGCAGTCCTGGGACGGATTCTCCAGCACGCCGTTGACCAGGTGCACGGCGGCGATCATCGCCCGGCGCAAAATGTGGGCGAGCCTGGTGGCCACGCGGGATCGGCCAGCGGTTAGCCTGGTGATCACGGCGCATTTAGATGACGCCCAGGCACATACCAGGGAATGATTGCCCCGTGGGACGAATGCGCGGCTGGCCCGTCACCTTGGACGAGCCACGGCTGCTGGACGAACCTGTCGCCCTGCGTCCCGTTCGGGTCAGGGACGCGCGCACCTGGCGCGAGATCCGCGTGCGGAACGCCCCATGGCTGCGGCCGTGGGAGCCGACAAACCCCGAGACGCCGCTGTACCGCTCCAGCCTGAGCCCGTACGTGTCCATGGTCCGGGCGATGCGCCGCGAGGCGCGGCTCGGGCAGGCACTGCCCTGGGTCGTCACCTACGGCGGCGAGTTCGCGGGGCAGCTGACGGTCGGCAGCATCGTGTGGGGTTCGGCCCGCTCCGGCCAGGTCGGTTACTGGATCGACGAGAAGTTCGCGGGCCGCGGCATTATCCCGACCGCGCTGGCCCTGGCGGTGGACCACAGTTTCCGGGTTGTCGGGCTGCACCGGCTCGAGGCCAGCATCCGGCCGGAGAACCAAGCGAGCCGCCGGGTCGTGGAGAAGCTGGGGTTCCGCGACGAGGGCCTGCGCCGCCGCCAGCTGCACATCGACGGGGCGTGGCGCGATCACCTGTGCTACGCGCTCACCACGGAGGAAGTGCCGGACCGGCTGATGAACCGCTGGCGCGGCGCCGTGCTCACGTCCAAGTCCGGGACGGGTGCCGAGGCAGGCGGCTTTCCGCCCGGAGCCTGACAAACCGGGTGAACGCTCTCAGTTACGTTCGTTAAATGGCATTTTGAAGCGGCTAATGTACGAGACGTTGATAGCGACGATCGCGACCCAGACCACCAGCAGTCCCCAGAAACCGGCCGGATGCTGACCGGCGGCAACAGCGATCGCGCTCAGCGGAATGCCGGCCACCATCGTCGCGAGCGCGAAGAACGCCGGGGTGCGGGGCCGGCGGTCGCGCACGCGCCCCTGGCCGTGCATGGCCAGCCGGGCGTCCACGCGGGCGTCGATCTCCCTGTCCACCTTGGCCAGGAAGGATTCGATAACCGCGTTCTGGTACTCGGGCGGGAGTTCGCGGTGAGTCTCCGCGGCCGCCCGGATTTCGTCCGCAGACATTGATGAGATTGCCACGCTCCAGATGTATCCCATCCCGCCGGGACGGCACACGGGGGTAAACCCCCGGACTGCGGGTGTAGCTGGCCGCCTCCCGCTCAGGTGCTTTCGCTGATCTCACGACACACCGGGCGCAGTCCTCGTCACCGCTCATCTAAGCCTTTACGCTGCGTTACGCGAGCGGACTTCCGCCAGCATTTTTCACGTCCGGATAGCCCGTTTCCGCCCCGGGGCGACCCGGGTCTTGTTTCGATCGCCCGGGCATCCACGGCCCGCCCGGTAGCGACCGCGCCGAGGGGAGGGACCGTGAGCAGCGCAATCCTGTATGCCGCCATCGTGGCGATCTGGATTGGCGTGCTCGTCCCCCGGTGGCTGCGGCACGATTACACCTACGACAGCCATTTGCGGCTGCGCCGGTCCTCCTCCCAGCTGGGGCCCCAGGCAGACACGGGCGACGCGGACGCACGGGTCTTCAGCCAGGACGGCCGGCCCCAGTACACGAGCTTTGGCGGCCCAGGCACCGCGCAGCCCGGACAGAATGCCGCCCGCGCCGGACAGCACGGCCCTGACGAAGCTGAGTCCAGCCAGCGTGAGCCGCGGCCCGAGCGGCCTCCGGCAGAGCACGACGGGAGCATGGAGCCCGCCGGGAAGCGCCGCGGCGAGCGGCATGAACGTCCGCCGCGGCCGCTCGACGGCGATCAGGCCGTCCCGCCCTCCGGGAAACGTCCCGGGATGGCGGACGGCGAGCGGCGGGCCCGGGTCCTGCGAGGCCGCCGCCGTATGCTGCGGATGCTCCTCATCCTCACGGCGATCGCGGCGGGGCTGGCCTACCTGGGCCTAGCCGCCTGGTGGATCGTCGTGCCCCCGGCGGTCGTGCTGTCCGGTTACCTGCTGCTGCTCCGCGAGGCGGCACACGCCGACGCCGAAGCCCGGGAGCGTGCGGCCGCGCTGGCCCGCCGCACCCGCGAAGCCGAAGCGCGGCGCGCCCGTGAGGCCGCAGCCCAGCGCGCCGCGGACGCCCGGCGCGAGCAGGCCCGCCGCGCGGCCCAGGCCGGCACTCCCCCGGGCGGGTCGGCCCCCAGCTGGACCGCGCACGAGACGCTCTCGCACGCCGAGATCATCGACATCTCCGAGCGCGTCGGCGACCAGCTCTACGACCAGTACGCCGACGCCAAGCTCCGCGCCGTGGGCGACTGAGGGCCGCTCAGTCGCCTGGTGCGCGAGCAACCCTGGTCTTTTGCTAGGCTGACTGACGTTCTTGGGGCTGTAGCGCAGTCCGGTAGCGCACCTCGTTCGCATCGAGGGGGTCAGGGGTTCGAATCCCCTCAGCTCCACCCAATGAACTTGCAGGTCAGCGACTTGGCCGCTGATTTTCTGCCATCGCCGCCGACGGCCGATGCCCGATTTGGGAGCGAGATGAGAGCTGATCTTGGCCCGGGCTACCCATCGGCCGCTACTGGTTCGGCATCCCCCGTCGCGGAGGAACCCCCAGCAGCCCTGTCCGACGGCAACTGATCCGGATGGCTGACTGCTCCGGCATTAGAGTGCAAGGGTGCTTCCTGCTGGGATTGTGCCTCTGACAGTCGACCGTCCGATACTCGTTTGCGCTGCCGCCTCCATGCGAAAATCGCTCCCGCTATTCCAGCGACGGCCGTGATGCTACCGGCCAGCGTCCCGATCGTCTCAATGATGTTGACGCCTGAGTGGGTGACGCTCCCGATAACCTCGTTGGTCTGCTGACGCTTGGACGCCGTCGTGGGCTGGACGGTCCCAGTTGCGTGAACGTGCTCCTCGCTAAGGATCTGCTCACTGTCTTGATCGTATGTATTCACTTCAAGAGTGACAGCTGCAGGACCCGGCATGCCTGCAGTTATGCGCCACCACCAGGTCGCAGTTTCGCCTTTCGCAAGGATGGGCTGCACCGTGGATGATTCAGCTTCGCAAGTGACGTCACTGCTGCTAACTACCTGGATTCCGACATTTCCGCCAGTCGGGATATCCTGCTGGAAGACGGTCATTCCGTTGGCGGTGTCAACGACTTGGTAGCCTGCACCTTTGCCAAGGTCAGTGACCACGACCTGGAAGTTGCTCGAGGCATCAGCCTTTAGCTTGCGGATCGGCGTATAGGTGAGGGCACCTCTATCGAGCGACAGCTTGTCGTTCTGGAGAGCCGCGGCCCAGAGCTGCTGCCGCGATTCATTGTGGGCCGTGACGGCATCATTAGCAGGGTCGCCACCGTAGGCGGGGCCCGCACCGTGAGCAGGGCCGTCACCCTCGTAAGGGCCGTCACCCTCGTAAGGGGCGTCACCGGGGTCAGGAGCGTCGCCCCCGCCAGGGCCGACACCTCCGACAGGGGCGGCGCCATTGGCGCCACCCGATGGAAGGGCATGGGCTGGCTCAGCGCTCGATTGCGGTGAGGCCTCTGAGGCACGACCACAGCCGGCCAGCCCAATGACGAACACAGCGGCGCCAGCGAGCACCCGAATGGTCATGCCATTAGATTGTTGACGCGTTAATTATCGGCGCGGCACGACTCCACTCCCCCCAAGCATCTGCCGAAGCCTTACTTGCCTCCTCTGCTGAGAAAGGCTACCGCCGTTCCGCGAGCAGATGATCAACATCTCAACTGGCCGGATGGCCGTTGCTATCGGACGGTCGCTGAAACCCCAGGAACTTGTCCAGCACCGGGACGATGGAGCGGGGGCTGAGCAGGGCCCGCTCGCGTAGCGAAGCCTCGGCGCTCTTGCAGGGCGGCCTTCAGATCGGCTCTCATGGCGGGGCTCACGTGGCCGTAGACGCCGTGCATGCCGGGCATCTCGTGGCCCATCCGCTCGGTCTTCAGGACCTCGGGGATGCCGTCCTCGTCCATCCAGGTCTGGAGGCCGTGGCGCAGGCCGTGCGGTGTCAGGCCCCGGAGCACGGGCAGCCAGGAGGCCACGGCCAGGTCCTCGGCGGCCTGCCGCCCGGAGCCGAGGCAAGGACCGCCGCCGCGCTGAGCATGCGTGATCAGCGCGGCGTCCTTACGCCGGGGCCGCGCCCGGCCACAAGCCGGGCAGCGACCAGTGCGCTCGTTACCGACCAGGCGAACCATCCCACGCCCGGTAGGCGGCATGAATTCCTCACCCGGCATGGCTGGTGGCCAGGGAGCTACCGGCCGCCCTGGAAAAGCGTCACAGTCGGTCACGAGGACCGGCGCGGCCAGTCGTGAGCTCTTCCCTCTCCGGGCCGGATGCCACCCGCCAGAGGCAGGCCAGCGACCACCGGCAGATCATCTTCCTCGATGCCCGAGCGCTACTCCGTGTGAGATAGGTGCGGGCCGCCGGTCAGTATCGATCACGCGGGATCAGATGCCGAGCCCCTGTGCGGGATCAGGGCTAATTCGTGTCATCGGTCTACGCGATCAGCCGCGCCGACCTTGACCTTGCCCCCGCTTGTCATGGATTTGATACCGATGAGAGCAATAGGAACAATAAGTGAAATTTGACATTCCTATTAGTGTCAATTATTTCGTTTTGCGTTTTCCGTTTTGGGCATTTATTGGGTACGCATGTAAGGTGTAGTTGAAGCCGGGACCGCGATAGTATTGACCTGACGCGGAAGATTTGATGAGGAGGGATCATGCGCCTCTCTATAACCCAGTTTCACCCAAAAGCTCTAGGTATCAGCGCTCTCGTGTGCGGAATGTGCGCTTTGACGTTTTCGCTCACTTCGTGTAACGGAAGTGGTGGAGCGGGCACTTCTGATACTGGCAGTTCTGGCACGAGCGGCTCGGTTGGTAACTCTTCATCTGTAGGTACTCAGCAAGGCTCCACAACCACAGGCGGACAAGGCTCTGGGACTGGTTCATACGGTCAGAACACTGGCTCTGGTTACCAGCCCGCCAACACTAACTATTACGGCAATAATGATCCGTATGTTCCACCTGCGGCGCCTGCGAACGACGATCCTGTAAACACAGGGCCAGGCGTCGGGCCCGGCGGAGATAACAGCGTAGGGTCACCCTGACCTCTCCGCCGACAGCAGCTTCGATCTCGTACAGCAGCAAAGTACAGCTACCGCCCTCCACCGAGCCGATTCCCGGGCTCCTTGAGAGCGCGCCGGGTGGTATCCGACGAAATTGCGGCAAGTTTCTGTTCTGACGGCGGGAATCAGCGGCGGCAGGCTGGCGGCCATGCCTTCTCGACCTGCCGGACGGCCGTGCTCGCCACGTCTCTCGTCCTCGCGTCGGGGCCGCTGGCCGGCTGCTCCGGGAGCGGGCACGGTGGACCGCCCCTGGCAACTTCCGCGGCCGCCGTGTCGCAGAGCCCAGCGGCCCGGGCTCTCGCTCAGGTTGTACGCCGGATTCATGCCCGGCTCGGCGTATATGTGCTGGACACGAGAACCGGCCGCACGGTGGCCTACCAGGCGGACCAGCGATTCGCGTATTGCTCGACCTTCAAAGTCGTCGCCGTCGGCATCCTGCTCCAGCGCGACACAGACGCCCAGCTCAGCCGGGTCATCGCCGTCCATGCCGCGAACCTGGTCGACTACTCACCAACCGCGTCGCGTCACGTCGGCACGGGGATGACCGCTCCGCGCTCCCATCGCGACCGCGCTGCAGTACAGCGACGACACGGCGGCCAACCTGCTCCTCGACTAGCTCCGGTGGGCCCCAGGCGCTCCAGGCGGCGCTGCGCCGTCTGGGGGACAGCACGACGGATGCGGACCGGACCGAACCAGCACTTCATGAGGCCATCCCCGGCGACACCCCTGACACCAGCACCCCGCGCACGCTCGGCACCGACCTGCGCCGGCTCGTCCTCGGGAACGTTCTGCCCGAAAGCCGGCGGCAACTGCTCACGACCTGGCTCCTGGGGAACACCACCGGCGGCCCCTACATCCGGGCCGGGGTCCCCGCCGGATGGAAGGTCGGCGACAAGACCGGCAACGGCGGATACGGCACCCGCAACGACATCGCCATCGCCTGGCCGCCCAGCGCGGCCCCGATCGCCATCGCCATCGTGTCCGACGCGGCGCCACCGGCCCCTCCTCCAATGACGCGCTGATCGCGGATACCACCAGGACAGCCCTCAGCGCGCTCCACTGAGCGGTCAGGTCGGGTAGGTGATGGGTCCGGTGGTGTACTGGCGGCCGCTGGGGGTGGTCCATGTGTGGTAGCCGGGCTGGTGCTGTTCCAGTCGCCAGCCGGGGGCTTGTTTCTGGTGGTGGTGAT
>Ga0182014_10006505_pt1 | contig 12535 bp, 7 predicted proteins | sample 612S2DmetaG_FD_120489 | JGI IMG/M metagenome (GOLD analysis project Ga0182014, IMG submission 120489) | Permafrost microbial communities from Stordalen Mire, Sweden - 612S2D metaG | ecosystem: Environmental > Terrestrial > Soil > Wetlands > Permafrost | place: Sweden: Stordalen | collected... | reverse complement strand
TTTACTTCCGCATCGCGCCGGATATCTTTTACTCCGAACGGCCAAATGCCATCCTCCGGCTCGCCTACCGGTACAACTCGATTCCCATCGGTCCCGTCTCCAGCATGCAGGTGCGGATCAATAACGCTTTTCTGGGCTCCGTTCCGCTGGTTCCTGGCCAGGAGGCCTCGCGGAAGATGCAGGTCGACGTGCCGGTCCCGGTGGTGAATCTGCGCCCGTTCTCCAACTCGCTGTCGTTCGATTTCACATTCCAGTTGCTCAAGAAGGGCGGCTGCCAGGACACGACGCCCATCAACATGCAGGCCGCTATCCTGCGCGATTCCTACCTGGATCTGCGCGGCTATCCGCATTACGCGCCGCTGCCCAACCTGGAGATCTTCGCCAACGCCGGCTTCCCGTTCACTCGCCTTGCCGACCTGAGCGAGTCCACGGTGGTGCTGCCGGCCGTGCCCACCGAGCAGGAGATCGAAGCCTTTGTCACGCTGATGGGGCACTTCGGCCGGCAGACGGGTTTCCCGGTGTTGCGGGTCACCGTGGCAGGACCCGATGCTCTGAAGCAGGGTGCCAGGGCCGATTTCCTCATCATTGGCACGGGCGACGACCAACCGGGCTTCGACAAGTTGAACAACAATCTGCCCGTTGCCCTGCACAGCGGCCAGATCCAGGTCCGCGACACGCAGGGCTTCTTTGCCCCTGTGCTGCATCGCGCGTGGTGGAAGCTGCAATCCGATGAGCACACCGAATCCGGCGACCTGACCGCCGCCGGCACGCCCGACACGGTGATCGAGGGAATCAAGTCCCCGTTCGATCCGGGCGGCAATCGCAGCATTGTCGCCATCCACCTGAAGGACGCCAACGCTTTTGAAGCCTTCATGGCGACGTTCCTGCGCGTGCAACAGTCCAGCGAAATCTCCGGGTCGGTTTCGGTTCTGCACGGAGTCCAGTTCCAATCCTTCCGAATCGGCGCCGAGGTCTATCATGTGGGTGTGCTGCCGTGGTGGACACAGTTGACCCTGTGGTTCATGGATGTGCCTTGGCTGGTCGCGGTCGTGGTCTTCGTTCTGGCCTTCTTGCTGGCCGTCTGGATAAGGCAATGGTTGCGCAGCAAAGCCCGGGCGCGCCTGAGGAGAGTCGAGGACTAGGAAACAGGGAACAGGGATCAGGGCATTTCGAAAACTCGCGCAGAGTCTCGGAAGGTTGCAAAGGATGGCTCGACCTTTCCACCCCGGTGACGAGGATCTGTCCCTTCACTCCGAGTCGAAGGTGGCTCGGGTTTCCGTGGCCACGTGCAAGCCTTGTGGGACAATGCTCGAAAGGGTTTCTTTGCCGGCTGCAATCGTTAGAACGCCGCTTTTGCCCCCTTTTTGGAGAACAGGCGCCATGGGCCTTCGGATTTCCCGCCTCGGGAAGCGTTTGTTGCTGATCGTCTCTCTGTCGATGCTCAGCGCTGCCGGCGGTTGCAAGCGGGGCCCGTGGTCGCTTTGGGACGCCTATTCCGCCCGCTTTATCGACGTGCAGGGCCGGGTGATCGACCATCAGGGAGCCGACCGCACCACCTCCGAGGGGCAGGCATATGCAATGTTCTTTGCACTGGCGGACAATGATCGCGCCACGTTCGACAGGGTGCTGACGTGGACCCAGGCCAACCTGGCCAACGGCGATCTGCAGACCCATCTGCCTGCATGGCTGTGGGGAAAGAACGACAAGGGCGAATGGAAGACGCTGGATCCCAATCCGGCCTCGGATGCCGATGTGTGGATGGCCTATTCGCTGGTCGAGGGCGGCCGCCTGTGGAAGGTTCCCCTCTATACCAACCTGGGCCGGAAGATGATGGCCGCGATCGCCAAAAGCGAGGTGGCCGACCTGCCCGGTTTTGGCCCCATGCTGTTGCCCGGCCCCACCGGCTTCCAGCATGACCGCGTTTGGACACTGAATCCCAGCTACATGCCACTGTTCCTTTTTCAACGCCTGGCCATTGTGGACCCGGCCGGTCCGTGGCGGCAGATCGCTCTTGGCATCCCGCGCATGTTGGAGCAGAGTGCGCGTCACGGGTTTGCCATGGATTGGGTGGACTATGTTCCCGACGATGGTTTTTATCCGTCGACCGAGCAGCATCCGGGCAACAAGGATACCGATGCGCCCGGTGGAAGCTATGACGCCATCCGCGTCTATCTGTGGGCCGGCATGCTCGATGACGATGGCAAGACGCGCGCTGAGTTGCTCAGTGCCGTTCCCGCCATGAGCGTCTATCTTGCCAATCATGATGCTCCTCCTGAAAAGGTCAGTGACCAGGGGATTCCATTGGCGCAAGATGGACCTGTGGGATTCTCGGCTGCCGTGCTGCCTTATTTGAGGGCGTTCCCCGATCTCTCAAGGCCGAGCGCACGGCAGACCATTCGCATGAGTGCGCGAAGGGACCCTTCGTCGGGTTTGTACGGCAAGGACATGGCGTATTACGATCAGAACCTTGCCCTCTTTGCAACCGGCTATCTTGATGGTAGATTTCGGTTTGGGGCGAATGGCGAACTGAGAGTAGAATGGACGCGCTGATGAGCGTAGGCTGCGGGGCTTTGAGAAAGATTGGGATCGCTGTGGGCTGCCTGACGCTGGCGCTCCAGATGGGCCTTGCTCAAAAGAGACCCGTAGCCGGCGCCCCGGACGCCACGCGCGCCATTCTGGTGGAGAAAGCCCATGCGTTGGAGTCGCGCGGCCGGCCCGACATGGCTATCCAGATTTGGCAGCAGATCCTTCTCTCAGACCCCAGGAACACCGAAGCTCTGGCAGGTTTGGCCAAGGATTTGAAACTGATCGGCTCCACTGAAAAGTCCAGCGATGCCTTGGAGCGGTTGCGCAAGATCAACCCCAACGACCCTAACATCTCGAAAATTCAGGCGCTGGCCAGCACACGAGTGGAGAGCGACCAGCTTCGCCATGCAGGCGAACTGGCGCGCCAGGGCAAACCCGACGACGCCATGCGCATCTATCGGGAGCTCTATGGCGATCATCCGCCGGGCGGGGATATCGCCCTGGCCTATTATCAGACCCTGCATGGCACGGCCAGCGGCAAGGAATCGGCCATTGCTGCGATGCGCGCCCTGGCAGACCGCAATCCCGGCGACCCGCGCTTTGCCGTCGAGCTGGGCATCATGCTCACCTACGACCCCAGGACCCGCGCCGAGGGCATTCGCATCCTCAAAGGCCATCCAAAAGATACGAACGCACAGACCGCCCTGCGTCAGGCCCTCATCTGGGATTCGGCCAATCCAGCCTCGGCCGCGGAGCTGCGCCAGTATCTCAAGGACCATCCCCAGGACACGGAGATCTCCAGCCACCTGAAGGAAGATGAATACAAGCTGGCGCAGATGAACTCCGGCATCGCCCGTACGCCGGCCGAGCGCGCGGCCTTTGCGGCGCTCAACGCGCACAAGGTGGAAGAGGCAGAGACACGCCTTACCGCGATTCTCGAGCAGGAGCCGGGAAACGGGCGCGTTGCGGCGGGCATGGGCTTCCTGCGCATGCAGCAGAACAACTTCGGCGGCGCCATCAGCTACCTGACCCAGGCCGAACAGAACGGCTACAAGGTGAAGGCCGTCGAGGACGCGCTGGTCACTTCGCGCTTCTGGTACACCATGAACGAGGCCTCGCAAGCCTTCGACGAGAACCAGCTCGATGTGGCCGCGGCCAGGTACCATGCCGCGCTGGCCATCCATCCAAGCAGCCCGGAGGCCCTCAACGGGATGGCCGGCCTGCTGATCAGGGAACAGCAATATACCTCCGCCGCCGGGGTCTACGAACAACTGATCAAGGTTCAGCCCGGCTCCGCGCAAGCCTGGCGCGGTCTGTTCCTGGCCTATGCGCGCGACGGCCAGAACCAGAAGGCGCTTGCCGTCTCCGCCCGCTTCCCTGAGCCGGTAAAGGCCGCGATGGCCAGGGACCCGGAGTATCTGCGCACCCTGGCCACCATCTATCATGCCCAGAACCGCAACGCGGATGCCCAGCGCGCGCTCGCCCTGGCATTGTCGTTGCCGTTCCCCGAAAGCGGGACAAACCTCAAGGCGGATACCAAGCTGCAGTACGCCGGCATCCTGATGGAGGCCAAGCATTACGATCAGGCCGCGGAGCTGTATACTCAAATACTCGACGACGATGCGGGCAACCTTTCCGCGTGGATGGGCATGATCAGCGCGCATCATGAACTCGGCCAGGACAATCAAGCCATCGCCGACGTGCAGAAGATGCCGCCGGCCACCTACGAGGCGGCGCTCGCCGATTCCGGATTTCTGTCCATGCTCGGCGCCATTTATCAGCAGGCCAACCAGTTTGAAATCGCCCAGGGCCTGCTGGAACGCTCGGTCAAGCTGCAGATCGCGGCCGGCGGCCAGCCCGGCGTTGCGCTCCAATTGCAGTTGGCGGGCATCTATCTCCAACGCAACAACACCGCGCAGGCCTACGTTCTCTACCACCAGATACTGGGGGCGAATCCAGACCGCGCCGATGCCTGGAAAGGCCTGATTTCCACGTTGCAGGCCACCAGCCGCAACTCCGAGGCGCTCCAGGAGATTGCTCTGATTCCAGCACCGGTGCGCAAGCAACTGGAAGCCGACATCGAATTCGTGCAGAGCGAGGCCAGCCTCTACGCCGCCCTTGGCGATAATGCCCACGCCGTCGAATACATGAACCGCGTGCAGGCCCATTACAGCCTGCTCAAGACCCAGCCGCCCGCCAACATAGAGATTCAGAACGCCTGGCTGCTGTTCAACATCCGGAACGACCGGGCTCTGTATCCGGCACTGATGCAACTGGGAAGCCGCAAGGATCTGAGTGTTCCGCAGCGGGAGATGGTCCAGAACATCTGGGCCAATTGGAGCGTGCGTCGCGCCGGAGCCGCCATGGACAACGGCAACGTCCAGCGCGCGGTGGATATCCTGGATGCCGCGTCCCAGGCCTTTCCGGACAATATAAACGTGCGCAAGGCGGTGGCCGGCGGTTATGGCAGGGTCGGCCGGGCCAAGGAGTCGCTGTCGCTCTACAAGACCATTCCCATGCAGGACGCCACCGCAGGCGACTTCCAGGGAGCCGTCGGGGCGGCCCTGGCGGCCAACGACAAGGCTCAGGCCGAAATCTGGCTGCGCCAGGCGCTCGATCGCTACCCACGCGACCCCGCGATTCTGTCGCTTGCCGCCCGCTTTGAGCAGGCCCGCGGCGACAATCAGCGCGCCGCCGATTTCTATCGCGCTTCGCTGGCGGCCATGCCCACCGGATCGCCCACCGCAAGGCTGGCCCACGAGCTGTTTTATCCCGAGCAGGACACGCGCGCCCGCCGCGCCGTAACCGCAGCCGACCTGCAGCACCTGCTCGATCCCGACTACGAGCCGTTTGCAAAAACGACCAAGCTGCCGCCTTTGCCTGCTTATGGCGCCGATCCCTACAATGGGCTGGCTCCCGTGGTTCTCACCCCCGCTCAGACGGCGCCCCAACAGCAGGCGCCGCAGCCGACGCAGCAAGACGTGCCCGCGCAGCAAAGCGTTCCGGGGATCAATGCTCCCTCCTCCAATGAGGATCAGGCGCCCAGTTCGCGGCTCTATCGGCAGCGGAGCGGGACGCAGGCCGTGGCCGGCAGGGCTGGATCGAGCAAACCGGGCTATACCGGGTCTTCCACCGGATCCAGCATGCGGAGCGCCTCCAGCCAGGCCAATTCCGTGGGCGGTCTGCCTCTTCCCTCCGGCACGGTGGCCGAGCCGTCTCAGCAGGCCTCGGCCGGGATGCCCAAGGCTACCCTCGGGCAGATTCAAAGCCAGGCGAATGGTCAACCTGTGCAGCTTTCCGCAGATGCCCCTCATTCTCTTGCCTCCGATGCCTACAAGGGACTGGTTTTCTCGTTGATGGCCAACAACCGCAACGCGGAGGCGCTCCAGGAAATTGCGAAGATTCCGCCGGACGTGCGCAAGCAGCTTGAAGCCGACGTCGAGTTCGAGCAGGGCGAGGCCAGCCTGTACGTCGCCCTGGGCGATATTCCGCACGCCAATGAATACCTGAACCGGGTGGAAAACTTCTACCTCCTGCGCAGGACCGCGGTGCCTGCCGGCATGGAAGTCCAGCACGCCTGGCTGCTGTACAACACCGGGAACGACAGCAGACTGTATCCACTTCTGTTGCGTCTGGACATCCGCCAGGACCTGAACCCCGCGCAGCGGGAGGAAGTCGAGAACTTGTGGGCCAATTGGGCCGTGCGCCGGGCCTTCACCGCGATGAACAACGGCAACCTGCTCCGCGGAGTGATGATCCTGCAGGCCGCATCCCAGGATTACCCGGACAACATGAACGTCCGCAGGGCAGTCGCCGGCGCGTATGCGAAGGTCGGCCGGGCTACGGACTCGCTGGCCCTCTTCAAAACCATTCCCATGCAGGACGCAAGCTCAGGCGACTTCCAGGGAGCCATCGGCGCGGCCCTGGCGGCCCCGGACATGGCCCAGGCTGAGGCATGGCTGCGCCAGGCGCTCGAGCGCTACCCACGCGACCCGCAAATTCTGGGGCTTGCAGCCCGCTTTGAGCAGGCCCGCGGCAACAATCAGCGCGCCGCCGACTTCTGGCGCGCCTCGCTGGCTGCCATGCCGCCGGGTGCGACCGCCCAGAAGTTGAATAGCGGGCTGGTTTATCCTCCGGGAACCTACAAGGCCCCAGCGCCGGGCGACCTGAAGCGCCTGCTCGACCCGCGGAACGATCCGCCTCAAAAGACCACCAAGTTGCCGCCTTTGCCTGCTTACCCCGACTCCTACAACCGGACCGCGTCCGGCGCATCTGCTCCGCAACAGAGTCGCACCCAATCGAGTCGCCCGCAATCGAGTCAACGGGTCGATACTCCCAGCGAACACCCGCTTCCGCTGCCCCCTCCCCCGGCATCCAATCCCGGGACTGTGCCCAATGCGCAGGGACCGGCGCCCGGAAGCGCGCCGATCTACATCCCGCAGAGCGCAACGCAGGGAGGGTTGCCGAGCCAGCCCGTCTTGATCGAGCAGAGCGCGACGCGGGGAGCGGACATCAAGCCGGCTCCAAACACAACGCAGGCCGGCAAACCGGCCCACACCGCGTCCCACACTTCGTCCAAAATCGCAGCCAAGCCCAGGGCCGCCCCGAATCAGTCGAGTTACACGGGCAAGATGCACCTGCCCCCTTCGGAAGAAAACATCAATTCCACTGACACCGTGTCCGGCGGCACTGCGCCCAGGAATCCGCTGCAGGCCCCGGCCTGGACGCCTCAGGCGAGCGGAGTGCAAGCCGGTTCCAACCCGGTGGGAGGATTGCGGATTGCGTCCCAGCCCATGGACAACATGGCCGCCCAGGCGCAGGCTCTGTTTGCCGACCAGACGGATGGCCAGCTAACACAGGGTTCCGCAACGCAGATCCGCGCCATTCCAAATGCTTCTGTCCGGGGGGCGGCCCAACCGAGCCCAGGCCCCTACGGCTCAACCACCCCAGGCTCAGCCCAATACACTCAATACCAGGATGCGCAGTACACGCCCTCTGCCCAGGAGGCGGCTACAGGGGCCTATTCCGCACCCAAACAGCAGACCCCACAGCCGCAGACGCAGCAACCCGCCCAGCAGGCCGCCGCACCCCCACCCGCCACGTCCACAAAGAAGCTCAAGAAGAAGACGGCCACTTCCACGTCAAGCCAACAGCCCGCGCCAACCCCAACTTTGGGTAATACACCCGCAGCGCCGCAAGACCAGCAGCAGGTGCAGATTCCCGCCGAGCTGCCGGCCACGCCTCCGCCCGCCAACTCCGGCGCCGGACTCTCCGACGAGGAACTGCAACAACGCGACCTGCCTCCACTGCGCGGGCCGTGGGTGCGCGTCCAGCGCGAGGCGCGCGCAGTCAGCCCACGCGATGAGGCGGAGATGCAGTTGCGCGCCATCGAGAGCGGTTACAGCCCCTGGCTCGGCGGCGCCGGCATCCTGAACTATCGCAGCGGCGCTCTCGGGTATGACCACCTGGCCGCCCTCGAAGCCCCGTTTGAGGTCTCCATGCCGCTCGGCTACAATGCCCGGCTCACGATCATTGCCAAGCCGGTGTTTTTGGACTCGGGACAGGCCGACGGAACCAGCACCCTCACCGTGCTGGAGGCAGCTTCGCCTGGCGCCCCGCTGAGCCTGACAACCATTCCGCAGCCCATTGGAACCGATATCAACACCTCCGGGGCCGCCACCACAACCGCTGGCGGCATCCCCCCGCAGCAGAATGCGGTCGGGATTGGCGGCGAGGTGCAATTGGCCTTCCCGCATCTGGCGCTGGCTGGCGGCTACACGCCCGCCGGTTTCCTGGTGTCCACATTCACGGCCCGCGGGACCTGGAAACCAGGCAACGGCCCCTTCACATTCAGCGTCAACCGCGACTCGGTCAAGGATACGCAGCTCTCCTACTCCGGACTGCGCGATCCCTCCGGGACCACACTCGGCAACCTCGGACAGGCATGGGGCGGCGTAATGGCCAACCAGGGCAATGTGCAATTCGTGCGCGGCGATGCAGAGTCGGGATTCTATTTCGGCGCAGGCGGCCAGTACCTCGCCGGCTACAAGGTGGAGATCAATACCCGCGTCGAAGGTTCCGGAGGAGCGTATTGGCGCTTGAAGACCATGCCGGAGTACGGCAACCTGAGCATCGGCGCCAACTTCTTCGGCATGCACTACGCGCACAACGAAGATGCCTTCACTTTCGGCATGGGCGGCTACTTCAGTCCCCAGGCCTACTTCCTGGCTAACGTTCCCTTCACCTGGGCCGGCCACTACCAGACCCACTGGCACTACAACATCCTGGGCAGCCTCGGCGTACAGGCCTTCCAGGAGGACCAGACGCCGCTGTTCCCGCTGGCGGCTCAAGCGGCTTCAGAAATTGCTCTGAACAGTGCGGCGCTGCCGGCCAAGACCAGCGTGGGTCCCAACTACGACATCCACGGCCAGGTGGCTTACCAGATTGGTCCGCACTGGTTTGCCGGCGGCTTCTTCAGCGCCAACAACACCCGCAACTACAACGCCGTTTCCGCCGGTTTCTCGATCCATTACATGTTCCGCGCACAGCCGTCCACGGCGACCACTCCCACCGGACTGTTCCCAACCGACGGCACGCGCCCCAACGACGTGATGCGCCCCTTTACGGTGCCATAGACCTGGAGATTAGTCGATCACGGGGAGGGGATGCTTGCATCTCCTCCTTTTTTCGCGCCGGAAGGGCTCAAAGCGGCCCGGACGGCGGTGTACTACGCCCAGCCGGGCAGGGAAGCCGTACTTTTGAGGTCTTCAACTACAAAAATAAATAAAATTAATAAAACATATTGACAAACTTAATGAACTTGATTATTGTTCTTTTTGTACTCAAGAAACGAGATTCTCCGCCGATGGCTCCGCACTCCAAATCCGCTTCCGACTGGCAAGATCTGCTGCGTATGGCCGATGGCTGCTCGCTGGTTGTTGAGCGTGTCCGCCTGCCTGAAAGGCAGATTGCCATTGACGGAGAGTTCGCCCTGCCCGAGCTGGCCCGGCTCAGCCTTGAAGACCAGGTCTTCATCGTCGCATTTCTCCGTTCCCACGGCTCCATCAAGGAGATGGAGCAGGTCTTCGGGGTCAGCTACCCGACCATCAAGGCGCGGCTCAACCGCATCTCCAGCCAACTGGAGTTCATCGAAACCAACCCGTCTCCATCCCGCGCAGAGGTGCTGGAGCGGCTCAAGAACGGCGAAATCACTGCCGAAGAGGCGATCCGCGCACTGGAGGCTTTGAAATGACTCCGAACGTCGCCGTCATTGGGATTCAAACTCCGGGCTGGCGGGGGTTCCGGCTCTGGATTCCGCTTTTTCTCCTGTGGATTCCCCTGGTGCTTCTTTCGCCGCTCATCTTTCTGGTCGTGCTGGGGGTGTGCTTGGCTGGCCGGGTCAATCCCTGGCGCGCCATCGCGGCCTTTTGGGCCATTTCGTGCAGCCTGCCCGGCACGCACATCCACGTCAGTGCGCAAAAAACTCAAATTCTGGTTCGAGTTCTGTAGAGGCCACTATGCAAACCGATCGCCGTGCCATATTGCACCTTGTCGCCATGGGCCGCATCACGCCAGCCGAGGCAGAGCGGCTGCTAATCGCCTGGAACGATGGGCGCGAAAGCCTGTGGGTGTTCGCTGCCTGCATAGCATTTTCACTGCTGGCGCAACTTAATCCCCAGCGGTGGCTGCAAGGTCTGCCGCATACCGCTCATTCGCTGCTGCCGGGGAGCAACGTCGCCCTGCATCACACCCTGTCGCTGGTCAACCATCTATTGGGAGGAATCGTATGAACGAGAATCGCCGTCAAATTCTGGAATTGCTGGCCGCGGGCAAAGTGACCGCGGTAGAAGCCGAGCGGCTCATTGCCGCGCTCGAAGACCCGCCGTCCGCGACCAGCGGCGCCCGTGGCGAAGATGCGCAACCAAAGCCAAAGACAAAGGCGAAGTACCTCCGTGTGCTGGTGGAGGCCAACGAGAAAGGCGGGCCGACTACGGTCAACGTCCGCGTGCCCATGCAGTTGCTGTATGCAGGCGTGCGGCTGGCCAGCCTGATTCCAGCCCAGGCCCACGAGCAGTTGGACGAGGCCCTAAGCCGGCACGGGGTGCCGTTGACCCTTTCGCAGATCAAGCCGGAGAACCTTGAGGAGCTGATCGACCACCTGGAAGACCTGACGGTGGACATCGACGCCAAGGAGAATCAGGCCAAGGTGCGGGTGTTCTGCGAATGAGGCGGTTCCCGTCCTAGACCCGGCGCAGCGCCTTCTGCATCGGCACCACCTGCACGGTGACGTCGCGGACCTCTGAGAGAAAGCGATTGAGCACCGAGCCGCGCAGCAGGATATCCCACCGCGAGCGAACCGACTGGCCGAAGACCACGTGGGAGATGTTCTCCTGCTGGGCAAAGCGGATCAGGGCGTCGGAGACGTTGCGGTCTGTGAGCGAGACGACTTTGGCGCCCAGATCGCGCGCCATGCGCTGGTACTCTTCGATGCGGTGGTAGGCTTCCGGGTCGCCGTGGCCTTTGTCGTCGTCGGGGCGGGTGACGTAGACGGCGTACCAGTTGCTTGCCAGGCGGCCGGCCACGCGGGCGCCCACGCGCAGCAGCCGTTCGGTGCCGGGCCGGGTGCTGAGGCAGACCATGACTTTCTCCGGGATCGGCGCCTGTTCCAGTCCCTGGGTGCGGCGGTATTCGGCGGCGCGGCTGCTCACCTGCTCGGCTGTGGTGCGCAGGGCCAGCTCGCGCAGCATGTTGAGGTTGCCCTTGCGGAAGAAGTTGGCCAGCGACTGCTCCACCTTCTCCGCGGCGTAGATCTTGCCTTGGCGCAGACGCGAACGCAGTTCGTCCACGGTGATGTCGATGTTCACCACCTCATCGGCGCGCTTGAGGAAGTTGTCGGGGATGGTCTCGCGGATGGCGGTGTTGGCCGAGCGGCTGACTGCGTCGTTCAGCGTCTCGAGGTGCTGGATATTGACGGTCGTCATTACATTGATGCCGGCGTCCAGCAGCTCCAGCACATCTTCGTAGCGCTTGCGGTTCTTGCTGCCGGGGACGTTAGTGTGGGCCAGCTCGTCCACGATCACGGTGTTGGGATGGCGGGCCAGGATGGCGTCCACATCCATCTCTTTCAGATTCACTTCGCGGTAGGGAATCACGCGCTGGGGTATGATCTCCAGGTCGCGGATGCGGTCCTCGGTTTCCTTGCGGCCATGGGGCTCCACCAGGCCGATTACCACATCGACGGCCTGCTGGTGCTTCATCAGGTAGGCGTCGTTGAGCATGTGGTACGTTTTGCCCACCCCGGGCGCCGCCCCGATGTAGATGCGCAGCTTGGCGGGTTCCTGCTGTTTTTCCAGAACGATCTCGGCCATGGCTCAGCCCACCTCGACGGGATGACGGACTGCTTCCACCGCCGCTACGGGAAGGGTAAACCGGAAGGTGGCTCCGTGGCCCAGGCGGCTCTCGACGGCGATTTGGCCGCCCAGCGACTCGACCAGCCGCCGGACCAGCGCCAGACCGAGACCGGAGCCGCTCTCAGAGAATGGATTGAAGCGGTCGAAGATGGTGCTCAGCCGCTCTGCCTCGATACCGCGGCCTGTGTCGCGCACGGTGAACTGCACAAAGTCGTTGATTTCTTCGGCGGCCAGCAGGATCTCGCCCTCGGGCGGCGTATAGCGAAGTGCGTTCGAGAGCAGGTTGTCCAGGATGGAGCGCAGAGCGCGGCGGTCCGCCCGCACCACGGACAGATCGGCGTAGGCCTTTACCTCCACCCGAATGCGCTTCTGGGCGGCTTCGTCGCAATAGCGGTCGCGGGCCTCGCCCAGGACTGCAAGCGGGCGCAGCCGCTCGAGTTTGAGCTCGCGCTTGCCGGTGTCCAGTTCGGCCACTTCGATCAGGTCGCCCATCAGATCGTCCAGCTTCTCTGACTCGTGGCTGGCCTCGGCCACCAGTTCAGCCTGCAGCGGACGCAACTCCCCGCCAAAGCCCTGACCCAGCGCATAAAGCCCGCGGC
>Ga0182014_10006504_pt1 | contig 12537 bp, 7 predicted proteins | sample 612S2DmetaG_FD_120489 | JGI IMG/M metagenome (GOLD analysis project Ga0182014, IMG submission 120489) | Permafrost microbial communities from Stordalen Mire, Sweden - 612S2D metaG | ecosystem: Environmental > Terrestrial > Soil > Wetlands > Permafrost | place: Sweden: Stordalen | collected... | reverse complement strand
TATCCCACACTTTTGATCTGCCGAGTAGCATCCAGATACGAACTGGCGGGGAAGTATCCGTTTTTCTTGCCGGGCGAGAAGACAATCCTCGCCGTTGGTTTCACCGACAGATGTTTCATTGAGTCGAGTAACTTCGCCAGGAATGCAGCGTCGCGAATGTCGTTCTTGTCGTCGACGGTCAAGCCATGAATGGGCGCGGGGACAAGAGTCTGTGCGCCGGAACTCACGCAGAGCGCGAACAGGAGGACGACGGGCCAGACCGGCGCTGCGACAGCGCGTGTCCACTGCGGGCGCCGCATCCCTTGTCTTCCGTAGAGTTTTCCCGACATCATTTTGGCCTCACGCGGTCTGGCTCGGCAGAGCTTCTGCTGGATTGTCGCGATGCAAAATGGTGGCGTTCGTGATGATCGGCCTCGCCCAGAAGCCGACGCTAAGAACGCACCCGAAGGTTACGTACAGAAAAGCCACACCCGCGCGCAGACCAGCGAAATCCCCAATGCGGCCGATGATCACCGGCACCACCGCTCCGCCCATGATTCCCGTGCTCAAAATTCCAGCGAAGGGCCCGTGATGTTCTGAAACCGAATTCAATGCCAGAGAAACCAGTACCGGCCACATGATCGAAGCGAACAGGCCGATGGCTGGAAACGCGATCAGCGAAACGCGCGCTGGACCAAACAAAGCCGCCGTCAGGCAAAGCAACGCTCCGATGGAGAAACCAATCAGGACCTTGCGGCTGTCGAATAACTTGAGCAGGCCCATGCCCACGAAGCATCCGGCGGTGAGCATTCCCCAGAACCAGGAGACGGCGGTGGCACCCGTTGTGTGCGGATCGTAACCGTGATACTGGGCAAGAAACTTCGAAATCCAATCGGCAGTTCCCTGCTCGCATCCCACGTACGCAAAAACACACAGGAAGAATGCCCACACCATGGGCTTGCGAAGCAGGCTGCCATACATCTGTAGAGAGCCGGCGGCTTCGTCGCTCGTGCGTTCGACGCGAGGCACGTGAGTGAACGCAAGTACGGCAATCATCAGTAGGGTGGACACCGCAAAGATCCAGTACATCGAGGCCCAGGGAAGCGCGGGCGGAGTGATCCTGCCCAACGTCTCCAACAGTAAGTTGCCCTTGGCGGAAGGCTTACCTAGGTTCTCCACGAGATAGGAGTAAATTCGCGGGCTGGCAAACGAGGCGATGCCGAAAATCAACTGCGCGAATGCGGAGTTGAACGCGAAGTGCTCTTCGCCTCCCGCCACCCGCAACAGCGGATTGATGGCAACTTGAAGCGTTGCCATCCCGGCCCCCATGATGAACAGCGATCCGACTGCAACGTGGTAAGTGGGGAAAAGAGCGAAGCTCAACGATCCAATGGTGCCGGCGAGGAAAGCCGCGATCATCACTGGCTTTTCGGTGAAGCGCTCTACCCAGAAGCCCGCCGGAATTGATATTACGCCATAGGCAATAAAGAAGGAGAAAGGCAAAAAAGCCGCAGCGGTGAGACTTACGCCGAAGCTGCTGATGATGTCGGGCACGATCGGCCCCAGGATGTTGGTCAACAGTGACATCACGAAGAATGTCAGGAAGACCAAGGCGACCATGTAGCGATTTCGTGCCATAGTTAAATATCCTTAGTTACAAATCCTTTTTTGCCGTCTTACTCTGTTGTTGTGACTTTGCTCGCCAATTCGAAGCGGCCCGGCTCGCGCCCGGCCTGTACAGCCAGTGCCAGGGTGATCATCTCCACCGGCAGAATTTCCAGGATTTGGCGAACGCTCGGACCATGCTCCGCGATACGGCAGCAAGGCAAGGAAGCGTCTTGATCGACGAGTTCGGCGCGGCCTTTTTGCTCGTGGATGTCGTCGAGCAAGCGCTGGTTCAGGTCCCGTGTCCTGGGGTCGCCGGAGAAGACGAGCACGAAGGTTTCGCTCCCCAGCATCTCAAAGGGACCGTGCCGGAAAGCGGCGCTGCTCATGCCCTCTGCGTGAAAGTGGTCGGACTCCTTGACGATCAATGCGCCGGTATTGACGGTAGCCAGTGACGCTCCGCGACCGACCAGAAACAGGTGGCGAGTATTGTTGAGCACCCGAGCCAGAGTGTGAACATAGTCCCTCCAATCGGCCAAGTAGGCAGCGGCGGCGGGACAGGCATGCTTCAACTCCTGGCGTGTGTGCCGCAGATCGCGCTCGCAGAGAACATCTCCCAGCCATTTCAGCGCCATGAGTGCGGTCACATAGGTCTTGCAGGACACGGAGAACTCGTTGCCGGCCCTGGTGAGGACAGCGGCATTCGCGTGTTTGGCTAGCGCGCTATCGGGCGTATTGGTCACCGCGATCACGGTGCAGCGTTTATGGTTCGTTTGCGCCAACCGTACCATCTCTGCGCTTTGCCCGGACTGCGACGCCGCAATAATCAACGTCTGAGGATCGAAGAACCGATTGTTGTAATGCACCAGTTCGGAGGTCTCCACCATGAGGGCAGTGAATCCGTGACTGATCAATTCCAGGTTGAGCGGATGAAGGGCGTGAAACGAGGAGCCCATGCCGGTCAACACCACTCTCTGGAACTTGCCCTGGTTCAAGCGCGCGGCAATATCCTGCAGCGGCTTGGACGTTTCCAGTCTGGCGAGAGTGTCCTCCAGAGCCTGGGGCTGATACAGAATATCCCGAAGATATTCGCCTTCGATCATTGCGAGATCTTCAAGCACGGTGTCCTCCCTTTCGATTGAACCGGTGATGCCACACCCGCGCAGCGCCGATCAGGTTTGCATCCTCACCTAAAGAAGCCAGCGTCAGCTCCGCTTTCTCGTACGGAACATAACGGCAGCAGCGGCAAACGGTTCTGCGAATTTCTTCCAGAAAAAGAACCGCGCTCTTCATCACGCTGCCTCCGAGCACGATGGCATCGGGCGTAAACAGCGTGACCAGATTAGCGATACCGAGGCCCAGGTAACGAGCTTCCCGGTCGGCCGCCTGGCGCGCTAACTCATCTCCCTTTTGCGCGAGTTCACAAATCCGCTTGGCGGTTAAGTGGTCGCGGTGCGGGTAGTCTTTCGGCATGTTGCCCTCCATCCACGCGACCATCGCCGGGCCCGCAGCCAGGGACTCCCAGCACCCGTGGAAGCCGCACAGACAAGGCGGCCCGGAAGCGTCGATGACACAATGGCCAATCTCCGGATGAGCCCCATCCACGCCCCGATAAAGCTGCCCGTCGAGAACCAGGCCCACGCCGATGCCAGTCCCGACGGTCACGTAGATCAGGCGCTTTTTGTTTTTTCCCGCGCCCCACGCTGCCTCCGCCAGGGTCGACGCGTCGGCATCGTTCTCCATGGCCACCTGCACACCGAAGATACGGGCCAGGTCGGCCATTGGATTGTGGCCGCGCCACGCCGGAAAGAAATTGACCTCGCCGATTTCCCCGGTAAAGGGATCGACAGGTCCGGTGCACCCAATCCCAATGCCAGTCAGCTCGGCATCGGCCGATGTCGCTGCGGCACGCAACATATTCTCGATGCGAGCCAGCGCCTCTCCATAACCGCGTTCCGCATCCGTCGGACATTCCGCGCGGGATAGCACCCGGCCGTCATCATCTACCATTCCCACCGCGATTTTTGTGCCGCCGATGTCAACTGCGCCAATCATGAGTATTCCCTTCCTGGCCCAACTCTACTTCCACTCCACGATGGCCGCTTCGTAGGGTCCCAGGTCCATCTTCCAGTTCGAGCCTTCTACAGACAGCGCTTTGGAACTGTCAGCTCCAATCTGGCGGACCGATTTTACCGGCAGCGATGTCGAGATCGCCGCGCTATAAGACTGCGCACTGTGATTCACCACCACGGCATACCCGCGATGGTCTCCGCGCAACGAAGTTACTTCCACCGAAGGCTGGTCGCTTTGGAACGCAGCCTTCACCCCGGTCCAATCACGAAAAGCCTCGTAGATGCGATGGGTGCTCTCCGCTTTCTCAAATGCCGCCGGAGTATTCGCCAGATAAGTTTCGATGGGATAGGCCGAGAGCAGCGTCTTCCCCGAGCCGATGGTGTTCGCGACCAGCGCAGGCCGTCCTTCCTGATCGACGGCGATTACTTTCCCGCCCTTCACTTCCAGCAATGAACCCCAAACTCGCGGGTTCGCGCCGGGAACGGAATAATGGAAGGTGTCGCCGGGCTTCAAACCGCCAAACGGCTCGACGATCTTCAGAGTAACTTCCGATGCGACTAAGGTATCGACCAGCCGCGCGCCGAAGATGGTCTCCATGTCGGGAATGGCAGCGTCGGCCGCAACCGATGCATAGAGAAAACCGCCGCCCTCCACATACTTTCTCGCTTTCTCGTAGAAGTCGGAGTGAACGTGCGCGATCACGCTGGCCGTGCTGGTCAATGGAGAGGGCAGGAACAGCATGGGGCGTTTCGCCCAGTCGTCATACTCGCGAGGGAAGTCCGCTTTCAATCCCGCGCGATGCGCAAGGACAAATGAGTTCAGCACAGAACTGATCAACCATTGGTTGTCGGGGCCTGTGCTCGGCGGCGCCTGGCCGGGAATGGCGTCGCCGTCAAAGGTTGAAACGTAGGGCGTAACTTCAGGACCGGTCAGACCGAAGCGCGAAAAATCTCCATGCGTTCGCGCCCACTCGCCGGGGATCAAAATGGCAACCTCAGCGGGAGCAGGCGTTACGCCAGTCAGGTCGAGCTGACCTACAATCTTTGAAAACTTCTTGAACTCGGTTGCCAGCGGTTTGTCTTGACGGTCCCAGGTCGTCATTCCCCAACGCGTCTCCTGCGGGGTTCGCAAGTATGGCGCCTTGTGAAACTGTTCCGGGGAAGCGTCGGTGTAGCACCAGAGATCGACGCCGATCGATCCCGCAGCGAGGCCTGAATACATCTGCAGGCGGTCGTACACGGCAACTCTCTCGGGAGAATACTGTGCGGTAGATCCGCCCATTTCGTGGATCATGGCCGGACGCCCGGCACCGTTCGACAGCGCAATCTCGAAGGCCGCGCCATAGGTTCCGCGCTCGGAGAGCATGGGGTCGGGAAAAAGGTCGGTGTTGTAAATGGTGAAGGGATGCACGCTGAAGAAATCAACTTCTTTTGCAATGTTGTCGGAACGGAATGGGCCATGGCCGACCTCTTCTCCGCTGGTTCCGACGACGATAAGGTGAAGTTTGTCTTCGCGGCGAATCGCGCTGGCAATCAGGCGAGTCCAGTTGACGGCCATCGCATCGGTGGTCTGCGTTTGCACAATCCAGAACGGAGGCTCATCGGTCAGGTCCCAGCCGATGATTCCAGTCTCGTTGGCGTAGCGACGGCCAAACTCGGCCGCGAGATTCGTCTCCAACCGCAGCATTTCCGGATCGCTATGAGGATGCCGCCCGTGCCTCCACGGCACATCCCAATAGGCCTCGCCGACTTCGCCGCCGATAAATAAGGACGGGTGCAGGTAGATCTGATACTTGTGCGCCAGCGAAACGAGGTAATCGAGTTGCTGAAAAGCAACCGGGTTGTAGTCTCCGGGACGGGGCTCAAACCACGCCCACATCATGTCAAAGCGGACAATGCTGTAGCCGAGTTCATGCATCTTCGCGAAATCGGCCTCGATGTCCTTCGGGTCCCACTGTACGGGCCACTGCATCGCCGCTTTCGCCGGAACCCAGTGCGCTCCCACGGGGAGGAAGCGTTTGCCATCGCGCGTGAAGTACTGGCCGTCGAGATGAACCGGCGGCAACTTCTTCGCGGCGGCAGTGGCCGTTGTCGTCGCCGTTGGATTCGCCTGCTGACCGAAGCTGGGCTGTAACTGCAACAATGCCGCACCGGCGATCATTGCAACTGCCGTAAGCCGAAGAACTCTCGTCTTTTGCACCGTGCTTGCCTCCTGCTTTCTGCGCTCGCAGTTTTACTGGCGCACTTCTATCTCGTCGATAAAGGTCCACTCCGCATTCGCTCCCGGCTTCACCTGCATCTGCACATAGCGGCCGGTAACTCTGGACAAGTCCGTCAAGGTGTACCACAGCGACTGGGTGCCATCGCCGGGTGACGGTTTTTTCACCGTGCCCACCGCCATGAAATTCACGTTGTCGTCGGAGACCAAAGCGGTCACCGATTGCGGCAGGAGAATCCCTGACACCTCGTCCTGGAGCCAATTGCTGCGGACTTCCTTGATGACCTGCTCCGAGCCGAGATCAATGGTGAACGAATAAGTCTTTGTGGTCGCCCTTCCCTGCCAGGCTGGATCAGCATAGCTTGTCGATCCCAGAATTCCGTCGGTCAACTCAATCCCCCCGGTATCGGGGTAACTGGGGTCGGCGGGCATGGTTGCCGTGTAGAGTTTATGCAGAGCAATGTTAGTCGGATATAGACGCGGCTCCGGTGTCGTCACCGTTGTCACGTTGCTCGGCTTCGACTGATTTCCCGCGGCATCGAACGCTCTGACTTGGTAGGTGTAGGTTGTGCCGGGTTCCAGTTGTTCATCGAGGAAGGTGGTCGTTCCATTGCGCTGACTGCCCGCGTAGTGTTCATCGCGAAAGATGAGGTAGCCGACGACGCCGACGTTATCGGTCGATGCGTCCCAAGTCAGGCGGATGGTCTGGGAGTTGCGAGCCACGCTGGCTAAATTCGTCGGCACCGTCGGACCGGGGCGCTCGACTTTCCCGGTCGCGAGGTAATCGAGATACGTCTGGTAGTAGAGCGGATTCACTTGCTGCGGGCTCATGTAGTAATTGAAGCTGAAGCTGAGATAGCTGCTGACGTAGGGCTCGACCGCACACATATCGTTCACGATGGAACGAATCGACTGGGGTTCATAGTCGAGAGTGAAAGTCTCCGTGTCGGCCCAGAACTGCGTTTGGGGACGGGAATGTTGAATTGCACTTTGGACGGCGCTGAACCACGCCGGCAGTTGCGCCTTCGTCGAGTGCCCCGCACCCACTCCGTCCTGCAGCGCCAGGATGTCGATGGGGCTGCGTTTCAGAACGTATTCCCACATGGTTTGCCATTGCGAAGGTGAGAAACCGGCCGTGGGACTGAAGAACGGCGCAATCACGACTGGCTTGCCGGGCGTGAGCTTGTGCAGGTGATTGCCCACGGTCCGGTAGAACACAACCAGGTTGTTCCACTGTGCCGGGGTGCTCTCGACGTTATCCACTTCGAATCCCAGATACCATCCGGTCAGAGATTCATGACTTCCATAGCGCTTCCAGAGGTCGTCGGCTAAAGCGTTGGCGACCTTGGCTTCGTTGTCGAGCCAGGGCCTGTCCGAGATATAGTTTGTCCACCAGTCATCGTTGATCTGCAGGCCGAGATACACCTGCGCGCCGCTGGCATCCGCAGTATCAAGCGCCCGCTTGACCACGTCGTGTTTCGTGTTCTGTGTATAGCCGGCGAGTGCGGACGGATAGATCGTGGTCTTCTCCTTGCTGTCGGCCGTCCACTGCAGGACCATCTGATTGAGCCCAGCGGTTTTCATATAACTGAACTCGTTTCTCCATTGTTTCAAAGTCCACGCGTCGCCGAGATCTGGCTGCAGAAACGAGCCTCGTAGTTCGGGGCGGGAGCAATTCTGCGCGATAGCCGGCAAACAGAGCAGGACGATGATCGCCATTCCAGACAAGCGCCGAATCGCGCGATGACACATCGATTGCCTCCTAGCGCTAGAACGAAATATTTACCGACACCTGAATTTGCCGTGACTCATGCAGCGTACTCGTGATCTGTCCGGCGTTGGAAGTGTCAACCTGGTTATTGGGCAGCGCAAACTGCGGCTTGTTGAAGAGATTGAAAATCTCGGCCCGCAGTTCCAGTTGGCCCCTCTCTTTCAATTTGAAGTCTTTGAAGACGGAGAAGTCGGTATCGTAGAAGGCTGGACCACGGAGGCTGCCGCGGCCAGCGTTGCCGAACATGGTCGCGAAGGACTGCCCCGGAGCAAGCGGGGCTACGGCGAAGGCCGCGGGATTGTACCAGCAGTTGATGTTTTGGCTGGTCGAAGTAGCGCAGTAACGGGTGGGGCCTCCGTTGTTGCCGCCATTGAAACCTAAGGCGGCGTTCGAAAAATCATAAGGACTGCCAACTCGATCGGGCCGTGGACCTCCAGACCCGGTGTTCGTTGGATCGTACGATAAATAGGGGGTGAACGCCTGGCCAGAGTAGAGCGAAACAATTCCGTTCAACTGCCAGCCTCCGGCGAGCCAGCGCATGGGGCCTGAGCCTTTGAAGAAACGCTTTCCGGGGCCGAATGGGATTTCATAGGACCACGCCGACGTGAACTGGTGCCGAAAGTCGGGGGCGACGTTTCCGCGCTCGGCGCGCATGTTGTAAGTATCTTGCGGTTCACCGTCAGAGTTGGGCGTCTCGCTTTCAGTGGCCTGACCGATGGTGTGCTGGTAGGTGTAACTATTGAGCATGCTCCACCCATGGGAAGACCGCTTTTCAAAACGCACTTGCAAGCCGTGATTGATCAGGCTGATGTCGTGGCCCTCGGTGCGGATGGCCGCGATATTGGGAACGGTGGACTCGTAGGGGCGTCCTTCGTTTCCGGAGGAGTCGGAAAAGTTCGAGTCGAGTGGCTGCGTTGCCTGGTTGAGATTTCTCAGGTAGGTCAGGTGCACTCCGCGGGTCCCCACGTATCCGATCTGGAGAACCATGTCCTTCATTAACTGGCGCTCGATGTCCAGGTTCCATTCCTCAATATAGGTAGTGGGATTGTGGAAGTAGGCGGCGCTGGCGCGGCCGGTGGGGTTCGTGATGCTTGAGAAAATAATGGGAGATGGACCCTGCGAAAGATACATGACCGGGGTTAACGGGTATGTGCCTAGAGACGCGGTGGAGGACTGGCTGCCATAGACGCCGGGCAGGTCATTGTAGGCCAGTTCGGTATCGTTCTGGTCCGCTTGCATATCGTAAAAAATGCCGTAGCCGCCGCGCACAGAGGTCTTATTGTCGCTGCCCGGCGTGTACGCAAAACCGATGCGCGGAGAAACATTCTTCCAATTGGTGGCTACATCGCCCGAGCGGCTGGTGCCGGGCGTAACTCCGGGAGCGACAAACAGGCCGGTGTGAAAGTCGAAGTTTGCCAGGCGATTGTGCTCTTCGACCATGGGTGTATACACGTCATACCGCAGCCCTAGGTTGAGGGTAAGCTTGGAAGAAACGCGGTAGTCGTCCATCAGATAGGCGCCGAACTCCCACCAGCGCATGCCATAGGTTCCGGTTTGTGCATCGCGGAAAAGACTCTGGGTGTAACCGATAAGAAAGTCGGCCAAGGGGACGGTATAAGTGTTTGGATTGGAACTGGTGAATTGTCCGGTGTAGAAAAGATCTCCGCGAGCATTCTGAACTTGAAAGAAACCGTGCTGGCGGCGCCGCAGGTCGCCTCCTACCTTGAAGGAATGACGGCCGTGGATGTAGGTGAAGGAATCCAGCAATTGATAGTTATTCTCGTGCAGGACCTCCGGGAACCAGTCGCCGTTGCCCAAACTGTTCAAGCCACTGATCTGGATATTGGGCAGGCCGCCGGTGACGGGGTTATTCGGATCGTTGATTCCGGGAATCCCCAGTTGAGTCGCCAGGGCTTGTCCTGCGAAAAAGGGGCGGGCATCGACCTGGTAGCGGGTGTAGCCGATCTTCAGTTCGTTGATCTTACTGGGGGAAAACGCATGCACATCGCTAAGCCCCGCCATCAGCGCTTTGTTGTTGATGTTGCCGGTGAATGAGCCTCCGCCGGCAATTCCGGGAAACGGGTCGGGCTTGTGATCGTCGACGTTGCCATAGCTGAAGACGCCGAAAAAGCTGTTTTGTGAAGTGATCTGGTGATCGATGCGAACGTCGAATGAGTCCTGGTTGTTGCGGTCGACCGGATTGTAACGAAACAGATTGCCGAGGCCGGGTGAAGGTGCCGGGAAAAGCGCTACAACATTGAGCGCTGCGGGATCGAGACACGCCCCGCCCGTAGGGCTGGGACAGGAAGGAATCACGTTCGGACTCGCGTTGTCATTGCCCATGAACTGATTGCCGGTCGGTGATTTCGGGTCAACGATGATCAATGAGTTTGCGGGGTTTGTGGGATCCAAGAGATCGGAAAAGTCTCCGCCAACCTCTGCGGTATCAGGCACGGGAGAAAGAAATGTGTCGGACGTGCGGATGCGCCGTCCCTGGTAATCGACAAAAAAGAACGTGCGATCTCGAATGATCGGCCCTCCGAACGAGCCTCCGAATTCGTTGCGCTTGAAGGGCGGGATGGACTGGGCAGGATCGTCGAAATAGTTCTTTGCATCCATGGAGGAGTTGCGCAGAAACTCGAATGCGCTGCCGTGGAACTGGTTGGTACCTGCCCTGGTCACAACGTTGACGACCGCGCCTCCCTTCCCAATATCGGCGCCGAAGTTGTTGGTTTGAACCTTAAATTCCTGGATGGCATCAATGGGAGGTTCGATCAGCTCGAAACCAATCTGTTGCTCGTTGTTGTCGAATCCGTTCAAGAGGTAGTTGTTGTTGGTCGCCCACAGTCCATTCACCTGGATCGAACCGTTTCCGCGCTCGTCCTCGGGAATCTCGCCCTGCTGCACGTTCCCGGTGCTTCCGGTGCTGGCGGGCCCCATGTTGACCCCAGGGCTTAGATACGCCAGTTGCATGAAATTTCGTCCGTTGATGGGAAGCTGGTGAACCCGGCTTTCATCGATCACCTGTCCTATCGACGAGGTTTCGGAGTCCACCAGCGGCTCGACGGCGGTGACTACGACCTGTTCGTGGACTGAGCCGATGACTAAGGTGAAATCCACACGCACAACCTGGTTGATGTCGAGCTTGAACGCAGTCTGTACCGCCGTTTTGAAACCCTCGCGCTCGGCCGTCACGGTATAGGTTCCAGGTTTCAGCTCGGTGACCACATATTCTCCCCCGCTGTTGCTCGTGGTCTTTCTCTCGGCGTTCGTCTGTGTTTCTGTGACCGTCACGGCCGCGTCCGCCAGGACCGCGCCGGAAGCGTCGCGAACGGTGCCGACAACTTTTCCCGACTCCACCTGAGCCTGCACGGCGGAGGCAAGGATGAGCATCGCGCCGACGATGAGGGTGAACCATGGCGACCTCGACCCAACGGGGATAATCGGATTCATCGTGCCCTCCCAATGAGCGACCGGGTGCAACCATGATCCCGTTAGCTCCTGAGGATGAAATGAAAACATCATATGTATGTATGGTGTCAATATATATTTTTGGACTTGCGCCCGGGGAGCGACAATGTTGCATCGGAGAGTCTACGTAGGCTATTTACTATGTTTGCTTTACCGCTACTTGCCAACCAGGGAAAATGTCGGTCAGCCGACTCACAGTAATTCTGCTCTATGGATCTTATGAACGTTGCATACTATGTGAGTATGTTTCCTCGTGAGACATACACTGCTATCCCATGTGGGGGGCGATAATTCCGCATGTGATCGCTTTTGGAGAGGGTCGCGGGGAACGTGCGATAGCTCGCAAATGCAGTCGCGGACTAACTATATGATCGCAAGCTAGCCTCTGCACTTCCCGATGCCGCGTTGGGTTGATGGAGCGGGAGACGGGGATCGAACCCGTGACATCCAGCTTGGGAAGCTGGCCGTGTCTGCATCCTATTGAATCTAAACCCTAATTTTTCCGGCCTTCCGGCATATAAAGCGAACTCCCAGACGATTCTAGTGCTGAGTGGACTGCTGAGTAAAAATCCGCACAGCATCGCAGAGCCTTCGCAGGAACGCAATGTAGACAGTTAAGCGCAGTCCAGCCCCAGAATTCAGCCGGATCGCTCAGATCACCTGCCACACCATTTAGGTGATCTCTTTCACGCACTGCCCGTCGCCCAGCTTGACGGCGGCAACCTGTTCCCTTTTCGGAGCCTGACCCTTAAAAATAAAAACGTGGTCACCGTTCTGCCCCATCGAATCACCCTCGAATGTCTGCAACGGCTTTTCAATCCCACCGCTGAACAGTCCGTACTTGTGAGTCGCCATGCTCGAACCTCCACGGCCATGATACCGCACCACCGCGCACCGGGATCAACCCTTCCGAGCTTCCTAGCCTCGGACCCCGGTATTCCTGCCACCCTCGGACCTCTGGACTCCACGCCAATCTGCACTTTCTCCAAACCTCGGACCCCTACCCCTCCGAGGCTGTAGACTAGCCCTAGCCTGCAATAAAAATTTAGAGCACCGGCTCTATAATCCCTTTATAATCAGCACCATACCATGCTTTACCCATACATCCCAGCCAGCCTAGCCCTTGGGATTCCCTTGTGTCCAGCCTGTTGCCCAAAACTGGGATTCTGAGCAATCCGCATTGCACACAACTGGCTTGTTTTGAGCAATTTGCAATGGTTTTCCAATGGGAATGCTATGGTCATGCCCGGTGTAGGCGAATAAAAGGCGAACAATTAACGGGCTGGGATGCAGGTATGGGGAACCCTATGGGAACAGAAGGCGAAACCAAGGGCTAGCCAATTCCTTCGTATTGTGTACGCGAAGCGAGACGCGAAGCTGTCCCTGTCTCTCCTATGGCCTGTTCCCCTAACGGGTCGGAT
>Ga0182014_10006501_pt1 | contig 12543 bp, 3 predicted proteins | sample 612S2DmetaG_FD_120489 | JGI IMG/M metagenome (GOLD analysis project Ga0182014, IMG submission 120489) | Permafrost microbial communities from Stordalen Mire, Sweden - 612S2D metaG | ecosystem: Environmental > Terrestrial > Soil > Wetlands > Permafrost | place: Sweden: Stordalen | collected... | reverse complement strand
CTGGGTGATACCGGCGGACGAACATACGAGTTGGCGGTGTCGTAATCCAGCTCGTTGGTGGCTGCGCCCCCGCTGCCGAGCGCGACTGTGCCGCCGCTGCCGAGGGCGACGGTGCCACCGCTGCCGAGGGCTACTGTGCCTCCACTGCCGAGGGCGACGATGCCGCCGCTACCCAGCGCCACGACGCCGCCGCTGCCTAGCGCCACCGTGCCGCCGCTGCCCAAGGCCACGATACCTCCGCTGCCGAGGGCGATGGTGCCGGCGCCGCTAAGAGTGACGTTTCCGCCGCTGCCCAGCGCTACGGTGCCGCCGCTGCCGAGCGTGACCGTGCCGCCGCTGCCGAGCGTGACGGAGCCGCCGCTGCCAAGGGCAACAATGCCGCCGCTGCTGAACGTGACGGTGCCGCCGCTCCCAAGAGCGATGGTGCCGCCACTACTGACCGTTCCGCCACCGCTTAGGGTGGCCGTTCCTCCGCTGCTAATGGTGACATTGCCGCCGCTGCCCAGCGCTACGATGCCTCCGCTGCCGAGGGTGACGGATCCGCCGCTGCCGAGGGCAACGATTCCGCCACTTCCCAGTGCAATCGTGCCGCTGCCGCTCAGCGTGAAGTTGCCACCGCTGCCCAACGCAACGATGCCGCCGCTGCCAAGTGCGACAATGCCGCCGCTGCTCAGCGTCACGTCGCCGCCGCTGCTCAAGCCAACGGTGCCACCGCTGCCGAGGGCAATGATGCCGCTGCCGCCGATTGCGAAGATGCCGCCGCTGCCCAGCGCTACTGTACCGGCGCTGTCCAGCGTAACAGTTCCGCCGCTATCGGGAAGTGTGTAGCTGCCGCCTGCGGGAACCGTTACCGAGCCGCCGCTGCCGAGAGCAATGATGCCGCCGCTGCTGAGCGTGACGGTGCCGGCGCTGCCCAGGGCTACGGTGCCGCCGCTGCCCAGGGCGATGGTGCCGCTACTGCTGAGCGTGACGATACCGCCGCTGCTCAGCGCTGCCGTTCCGCCGCTGCCCAAAGCGATGGTGCCGCCGCTCGGGGGCAGCGTGACAGTGCCGCCGTTGTTGAGCGTGACACTTCCGCCGCTTCCCAGGGCGATGGTGCCGGCGCTGCTCAGAGTCACGTTTCCGCCGCTGCTGAGGGTCACCGTGCCGCCGCTTCCTACCGCTACGGTGCCGCCGGTGCCCAGAGTCACGGATCCGCCCGGGGCGATGTTCAACGGGGCTGTCGAGTAAGCGAAGGAAAGCACGCTCGCCAGGGATGCGAACTCACCGCCGGTGGCGCCTACCTGACGCAGGTCGATGTTGGCCACGTCGTTGTATCCGCGCAACTGCGTATACGGCACGCCATCGATGTACGGCACTCCACCGACATTCGTGATGCTATCGAAGGTGATGTTTTGCCCAGTCGACCACGCGTCCGCCGTTGGGATGGGTGAAACCGACGCATCAATGCGATACCCCGTATCGCCGGTGAGCGGAGTGCCGTCGCAATGCCACGAGGCGGCGCTCTCCCCGGTACCGGGGTTCGTGGGCGTGTACCAGGCCGAAGTCGGGAACGTGGCGGGATTGCCGGAGCCGTCCGTAAGCTGAGTCACCGAACCTAGCGAGCCGGGGAGCAAAGTGGTGAGTGCCTGGTCAGAGTAAGCAACAGACGAATTCGGACCCACCCCGTCCAGTTGGAATAGGTAGTTCATGGTGCTCTGGAAATTCGGCTTGCAATTGGCTTCGTAGGTCGGGATGTAACTTCCGGCCGTGTCGTAGTAGCGCCCGCCGTGTGTCAAACCGAGCGTATGGCCGATCTCATGGTACGTGGTGCCGGCGATGACGTTGGCGCGCGTGGCCATGTTCTGGGTCGGAGACGTCTCCCAAAGGCCCAGGGTCACGGCCGAATCCTGCCCGCCCAGATCGGAATAGCCTGAGATGCTGGTTACCGTGCCGGAGGTCAGCCCGATTTCGGGCTCAGGCAATGTGCTGTTGGGATAGGTCCAGTTGGGAACGCCGGGAGTGGACAAAATGATGGTCTGCGAGTCGGGACATGACGAGGTGTTGTAGATACCGTTGAGACTCGGGTTTCCTTGTACGCCGGAGATGGTGAAGCGGCTGGGGCAATAGTTGATCGTGCCCGATGGGCCCCGGTCGGCGGTGACGAGGGTCGCCGTGCCGCCGGAAACCACGATCGACGTCAAGGTTCCATAGGGCGTATTCCAGGCGGGTACGGCCAGCGAATGACCGAACAGTAGGTAGTGATAGCTATCCTTCTGCCCGTACGGGAAACGAGCCGTGCAATCGCCACCTGCGGCACAGGAAGCAAAATTGCGCGGCCAGACTTTGGAGATCTCGAGGCTATTCTTCCAGTCGACGACTCCCGGCTGGCCGGGGAACTCGCATAACAGCGGAGGAGTGGAGGACGGGTTATCCGTGCAGGTGCTTTCCGGCACTGCGTTGCCAATTTCGAGGTGAAGCACAATTCCAGGGCCAAATGGAGCCGGAGTGGCGAACGCCTGCTTCACCATCGCCAGCGGGTCGTTTCCCTGGGCGTCCGGCGCGGGGAACAGGTTCTCCTGGCTGGGATCGCACGCACCGTTTGCGAGCACGGCGCCGCACATGTAATCCAGTTGAACAAAGAGATCCTTTTGACCGTGCTGAGCGCCCGGCAGCGGAACCCACGATTGGGTCTTCACATCGTAATAACCCGGCTGCCCCGCAAAGAAATCGCCCGAAGCGGGGCCGGACTTCCAGGCGTCCAGAATTCCGTCATTATCGCTATTGGTCACGGGCGTGGAGAAAATCACCGCACCGTAAGCGTTTCCGGCGTTGATCGGCACGCTGTACTGGCTCGCGTGTGCCGCGGGCGAAACGGAACTGAAGGTGTTGTTCCAGGTTCCGCCCGAATAGGAGAGAGTCGTATTTTCTCCCGCGCCTGAGCCGCCAAAAGCGTCATAGAATCCCTGCACGTTTTGCGTCGTCGCGGCGGTTGGAATCGCCGAACCGTCGTAAATCACGATTGACTTGAGCGGGAAGCTCGGCGACAGGACGCGATAGAGAACCACCAGGCTCACGCCTTCGGTGAGCGGAAGTCCGCTTCCTCCGCTGTCAGGCAACGATACCTTGAAGGCGCCGGAGCCCAGGCGCACGCCGTTCGTCCCCTCGAAATAGGCATTCACGTCTGCGCGATAGACACGCAGCGTCCCGGTCAACGCGCCGTCGGTAAAGGGCAGGTCGCTCCCGATCTGCTGGCCGGTGATGGGAAATCCATTGAAGGCTCCGGTGTTGCCGGAGGGCGACGGCGTATTCTCCAGCGTTTCCCAATACAGGAAACCATCGATAATGTCGGCTCCGTCGGGAACACCCTGGCTGACCCCGGGGTTGGTCGTGCTATCGGGAATGTTGATGGTTCCGGTGGCGATACCGCCGACGCCGGTGCCACGCAGAGTGACGCCCGCGGCCGCATAGTCGCCGGTGACGAAGTAATTGTTCATCAGGGAGAGCGGGTTGGGAGCCGGCGTCGGCGCCACGCCCACCGAGGTCGCCAGCGCGACCGCCGATCCCGGAGTTACCTGCGATCCGGCCGTCGGATTTTCGCCTATCACGCTGCCATTAGGTTCGCTGTCGCTGTACTGGGTGGTGACCGCTCCCAGCGTCAGGCCCGAGTTTGTCAGGGCCGTTGACGCCGCCGATTGCGTCATTCCTACCACGTTGGGGACCACGCTGATGGGCTGGCCGTTGATGCTGCTGATGCCGCTGAGGTTGACTGCCTGCACGACCACTGAAGAAGCAAGGTTCATCGTGTTGTCGCTGAAAATCGCCGCACCTGTGAGATAGCCGGTGGTTTGCGGCGTGAAGATGAAGCCCTCAAAACAGGATGCGCCCGCGGACAGCGAGAACCCGCTGCCACACGTGGAGCTTGTGGCCTGTGTGAAGTTCGTGCCCAGGGTCAAGGCCACCGAGCCCGTCAGCGGCTGGTTGCCGACGTTTTGAACGGAGACCGGCCTCGGGCTGTCCGCGCTGGTGTTATTGACGGCTGTCAAGGCAAAGCTCAACGATGGCGGCTGGGAGCGATTGACCTCAAACACTTGCCCGGAGCCCTGATCTCCGATGAAGACATCGCCCGTTGTATCTACCGTCACTCCGCTCGGGTAATTCAGTCCGGTGCCCACCGTGGACTGGACGCCGCTGGGAGAAACCTCCACCACTCGGCTATTCGGTGCATCAGCGATGAAGACGTCACCGGCTGCATCTACCGCCAAATCGTATGGTTGACCCAGTCCGGTGGTTGGCACTGTGGTTTGGACGCCGCCTGGCGTAACTTCCACCACACGGTTGTTGCTGCCACCATCCGCGATGAAGACATCGCCCGCTGCATCCACCGCCACGCCCCATGGTTGACTCAGACCGGTGACGGGCACCGTCGTCTGGATGCCAGTGGGCGTAATCTTCTCCACCTGATTGTTGTTCTGGTCCCCGATGAAGACATCGCCCGCTCCATCAAGCGCTATACCGATGGGGTAGTTCAGTCCGCTTCCCACCGTCGTCTGGACTCCACTGGGTGTGACTTTCACCGCATACGGGAGGTTGAGGTCCACGATGAAGACATCGCCCGCTCCATCGACGGCCACGCCGATGGGGGCAGTCAGACCGGTCGCAGGTACCGTAGTCTGGACGCCACCGGGTGTGATCTTAACCACCTTGCCGGCGACGTAATCCGCCACGAAGAGATCGCCCGCCGCATCAAGGGCCAGACCGACGTTGTAATGCAGACCGCGGGTGGGCTCCGTGGTCTGCGTGCCCGGACCAAACGCAGCCACGGGCGCTTGGCCAATGCCATAAACCGGTGCGGTCCCCAGCAGGTCGCCGTCGTTGTCGAAGAGATTCACCGCGCCCATGCGCAAGCCCGGCGCGAGGGGCGTGAAGCTGACGTTTACTGTGCAGGAATTGCCCGCGGAGACGGCGCCGGTGCAGGTGCCGCCGCTAGCCTGCGCGAAATCGAGGCCTGTGATTCCCTGCGTGAGGACCTCAATCGCGCCAATCGTTGTGTTCGCCGTGATGTTGAATGTCACAGAGAGAGAACTGTTGCACGGCGCGGGCGAGGTTTGCCCTGTGGCGCAGACATTGACGCTGCCAAAGGACTGCTGCGAAAAACTCGCGGATACATTCATCGCCGAGGTCATTGAGACAGTGCACGTCGGGGTCGTTCCTGAGCATGCTCCGCCCCAGCCAAGAAATGTCGATCCAGCTGCCGGACTCGCCGATAGCGTCACACTGGAGCCGGTCAAATAACTTTGCGCACAAGAACCCGTGGCGCTTCCGCTGGCATAAGTGCAGCTGATCAGTCCGTCACCGGAGGTCACCGCGCCGGGACCGGAGCCCGTTTCTGTCACCGTCAGCGTGTATGTGGTGGGCACCACCGCTATGCCGGTGCCGTTGAGGGTGACCGATTGAGAAGAGAGTGGATTATTCAGGGCGTTATCGGAAAATTGAGCGGAGCCACTGATCGCACCGCTGCTCTGCGGGTCGAAGTCGATGCTCAGATTGCAGACCGCGCCGGGCGTGAGCGAGAAGTTGCCGGCGCAATCGGCGGGTGTGCCGGGGCCGGGAACCTGAGAGAAGTCAGAAGTATCACTCAGGACCAGTCCGGGGCTGATTGCGTTCAGCGTCTGGTTGCCGATGTTCTGAAACAGGATGGATTCAGGACTGTCGCCGCTTACGTTGTCCACGGTCGACGGAGAGAAGTTCAGGGCACTGAACGCCTGCAGGATTGCATCCACCCTGTTGATCCCATAGTCGGCCACAAAGACATTGCCCTGGGCATCCACTGCCGCACCAAAGGGCTGGAACCCGGTGCCCAATGAGGGCTGAGCTGTGCTGGCCAACGTGATCCGGCAACTGCTGCCGGTGCAGCCGGCTGGAACCTCCACGACCGCGTTGAGGCCGGCATCGGTTACGATCACGTCGCCCGCCGCGTCTACTGCGACGCTCTCCGGCTGAGACCATCCGCTGCCTACCGTGAGCTGGCAGGCACTGCTGGCGCAACCGGCCGGAACTTCTACGACTGCCGGAATCCCGGCATCCGCAACGAAGATGTCGCCCGCCGCATCGACGGTCAAGCCAGCCGGTTGAGACCATCCGCTGCCCACCGTGATCCGGCAACTACTGCTGGTGCAGCCGGCCGGAATCTCAATGACCCCAAGGGGATTGTCAGCAATGAAAAGATCGCCCATCCCATCCACAGCCACGCCAATTGGGCTGGGATGAGGGGCCGGGTTGTACACCACACTTTGGCAGGCACCGCTGGTGCAACCTGCGGGGACTTCCACGACCTCATCCAAGCCGCTGTCGGCGATGAAGAGATCCCCCGCTCCATCCACCGCCAAGCCCCGCGGAGAATTGAGTCCGGTGCCCACGGTCTGAACGCCGCCGCCGTTCCCCGGAACCTCCACCACCCGGCTGTCGCCGGTGTCGGCAATGAAGATGTCGCCCGCCGCATCAACCGCTATGCCCTTCGGCCCGCTTAAGGGGTATGCCCCAGTGTTTTGTACGAAAGACGTGAGAGGGCTGAAGGCAACCGCCGGTCCCTGGCCAATTCCGTAAATCAGTTGCGTTGCCAGCAGGTTGCCGCTGTTATCGAAGAGTTCAACCGCACCCAGGCGCAATCCGGGCGCGATCGGAGCGAACGTGACATTAACCGTGCAGGAACTGCCAGCGGTGATGGCGCCGATGCAGGTGTTGCCGCTGCCCACCTGAAAGTCGAGGCCGGTAGCGCCCTGCGTGACTACTTTGACCGAGCCGATGATCGCACTCGATGCCATGGTGAAGGTGACCGGTTTGGTAACGCTGCACGGTGCCGGAGTGCTCTGCCCCGGCGGGCACACATTCGTGTTGCCGAAACCGTGGGGTGTGAAACTGAAACCCAGCAGCGTCTGTTGCTCCCAGTCCGCGCCGGTTCCGGCAGTGAAGCCTAAATAAGCAGTCCCATTGTTCAGATTGATGTACTTCGTGATGTTGAACGGCCCCGAGAAAACAGGTACGGACCCTGCAACGGGGGTGTGCGTCCCTGGGTTGAACACCGGATCTAGGTAAACATACAGGTAATTCGCCGGCGAATCGTTAGGACCGTTATAAACGATGACGATCTGATGCGGATTGCCGTCCGCCAGGGTGACCGCGCTACCGGTCGCGGAACTCTTCGGGTCCGAAGCGAGAGCACCCGCGCCGCCGAGCGTGATCAGGCAGTTGGTAGGCTCAGGTGGATTTCCCGAATAATGGGCTGGCGAGTTGGCAATCGGATTGCCGCCACTGTCGAGGCCGCAGCTCTGCAGAGCGATGTGGTTATCGCCATAGGGCGGGCTCAGATCAGGGTCTTGTGGGTCCCACGAGTTCTGGTACGTATCAAATTCCAGAGCGACGCTATTGTCGATGCCGCCATAGCCAATACAGCCGCCGCCGTTATGGCCAATGACGGTAAAGCCCGAGCCAGTCTCGGAGCAAGCTGAAAGGGAGTCCGTTTTTCCACCGGATGCATTTTGAATCACGAACGCGAGACCATCGGCAGTGGAGCCGGAACCCGTCGAAGGCTTGAGCGTTACGGCATACCAGACGGTAAAGCCCGCCGCGACATTCTGCGGGATCGAGTACCACATGCTCGAGTCCTGGTTTCCCGCCGCCTCGGTAATCTGCATCGCGTAATTCGTGCTGCCAGTATCTCCGTCCGTGCTCGCGTCGGGATCGATGAGCGGAGGGTAGAAATCCTGGATGAAGCTGAGATCGGCTCCCAGGTAATTGAAGCATAAAAGGACGCCGTTTGCGGCGGGTCCGCCCGCGATCGAGCCGCAGGCGGTTGATGATTGGCCTGGCGTGGCTTGAGGAGCGTTGAAGTCGTAGTAGGTGAGCTGCTGCGCCAGGCTCCGCTGTGGAAAAAGACCTGCGAAAACCACGGCACACAGAGCCGCGATCAGCAGTTGCTGGAATTCTGGGAAACGCACATTGCACGTCAAACCGGCCAACTTCTTCATCATATTGCCAGGTCTCCTAGGGATTGGAGCTATCGTCGAATGGTCTGAGGGAGCCCTTGAAGCACAGATTGCCGCGAAGTGGATCAGTACAGGCTGAGCCACTGGATTTTTAGCAAACACACGGGGAAGTTCGCAGTTCAGTGAGGATCTCCGTTTCGCACCGGGCAAGCGCCCCAGCCGCTCGGCACAGTACTCTCAATCGCAGAGAAAACAGGCAAGCTGCCATTCACGGAATGGCGCGACTTCCGGGCTTTTCATGTCGTATCGGTCAGCCAAGATAGCCCGGCACTAGGGGAAGAGCCGTTTTCAGGGCCGATGAGTGTAAGAGTTATTGAAGACCGAGGCAATTGTCAAGGATTTAGTATTGGTTACCATAGTTGATTACGAAATGCCGGTAGGCGTATGGAGTCTTGTATATAGCTGATTAGTCTGACTATTCCTTGCCGAGAAGGGAAAAAGCAAATATCTCACCGTCAAGAGGTGCTGCATCAATTCATTCGAGAGCCGATCGTTCTTCTCAGATGCGGTCGGTGGGGAAGCTCCCTACGGATTCGCCTGCGGCTACGTTCTGGCCGGCGAGGACGATGGCGTGGCTGCCGATGCGGGCGCCGGGACCGATGACGGTGGGGACGAGCGCTACCTGATCGAAGTCATCAGAGTTATGGGAGTGGGAATAAATGCGGGCAAAGGAGCCGATGACGGCGCCCTTGCCGATGGTAATGCCGCCGCGGTCGTTGAGCAGGGCGCGCTGGCGGATGGTGACACCGTCGCCGATGGAGATGTTGTAGCCATAAGTGAGATCGACGCCGTGGTAGATTTTGACCCCGGTGCCCATGTGATTGAAAATGTGGCGGCCCAGCATGCAGCGGAAACGGATTCCCAGCCAGTGGTTGAGGCCGACTGGGGAGCGGTCGAACATCTGCCAGAACCAGAGCAGAGGCTTGCGCGGATTGTACTTTTTGCAGTCGGCGTCAGCAAAGTGCTGGGCCTCGAGGGTTATGTTTTCCGGGTCCAGCGAGAGGCCGACGACGTTGCCGGGCAGCTCGGAGGTAAGGGTGAGGTTCAGCTTGCCCCCATGCGGACGGCCCAGGTAGAGCTGGTAAAGCTGATCGCGCACAATCTCGGCGCGGCGCTCCGGGGAGCCATGGCGGATGAACTCATCGTCTAGAAACTGGAGCCAGCGGCGGTAGACTTCTTCCGCCTCTGGTGCGGGATGCGGGACATTGTTCTCGGGTGCCATACGGATTGGACGATACACCATGGGGGTGGGACGGAGAAAGCAGGGAATAGGGAATAGGGAATAGCGAGTAGGGCCGGAGATAAAGTTTTGTGGGCTCCCACCCTTGCGACAGAAAGAAGTCGCAAGGATGGCGCACGGGATGATATCAATAGCTACAGTTTTTTATCTACACCTATTCCCTATTCCCTGCCTTTACCGCCGGCCCTGGATGGTTTGGGGCTTACTGCCGGTCTTCTTGGCGGCGCGCTTGGCGGCTATGGCGTGCATCTCCTTGCCCATCCTGGATTCGTTGATGCCCAGCTGGATGGCCAGGTTGATGAGGTTGCCGGTGCACCAGTAAAGCGCCAGTCCCGAGGCGAAGTGAAGCATGGAGAAGCCGAAGATGGCGGGCATCATAATGGCCATCATTTTTCTCTGTTTGGGGTCCATGCCCGGCGAGGGGGTGAGGAACTGCACCAGGAACATGCTGATGATGATGATGATGGGCAAAATGTACTTCGGGTCTGGGGATGAGAGATCCGTGAGCCAGTACCAGTGGGCCTGGCGCAGCTCTATCACGTTGGCCAGCACACGGTAGTAGGCGAAGAAGAGCGGCATCTGGATGATGAGGGGCAGGCAACTGCCGTACATATTCACGCCCTCGGTCTTGTAGAGAGCCATCATCTCGGTGTTCATCTCGGCCTTTTTGGGGTCGTTGATCTTGAGATGTGCGTAGCGCTGCTTGAGGGCTTCTACCTTGGGCTGGATGCGCATCATCTTCAGCGAAGATTTCATCATCGACAGGCGGGTGGGCAGCATGAGGAGGTTGAAGATGACGGTGATGACGATGATTGCCCATCCCCAGTTGGGAACGCCGTGCTCGTAGAGGTAACGCAGAGCCAGGTAGAGCGGCTTGGCAATGATGGTGAGCCAGCCAAACTGGATGAGCGGCTCGAGCGACTGGCCGGTAGGTTTGCCGTCGGCGCCGATGGCATGGATGGAGGTGACCACATCCATGGCCTTGGGGCCGGCAAAGAGACGCAGGCGGGTATAGCCGCTGGTGTCGCCCATGGCCAGGCCAAGCACGTGAGCCGGCTTCTTCGGGCTGTTGGGGTCATTCAGGTCAGTGGGCAGGTCGATGGTGTTGTGCAGCGTGACCACGGTGGCGCGTTCGGGCGCGTCGGGAAGGAAGACCGAGGCGAAGTAAAGATCCGTGATGGCCGCGTAGGCGTAAGGCTCGGTGAGGGTGTTCTTGCCGCTTACCTTGGCCGCCGCTTGCGAGTCCTGCTTGCCATCAAGGGACCAGGCGAAATAAGAAGGCGTGAAAACCTGGCTGCGGGTCAGGGACGAAGGAAGGAACTCCTCCATATCGCCCAGGCCGGCGGGCCACTCGACCAGCGCCCGTACCGGTGCGCCGTTGCGCTTGACCTGGGCCTCGACGGTGACCACGTAGCTGGAATCGAAGGCGAAGGTTTTTACCACGTCAAGGCCGCTGGCTGCGTAGTGGTAGGTGAGAGTGTCAGGCGCATGCACCATGCCGGTGGCCGAGGGCTGGGCGCCTGAAGCTGTGAGTTGATAGAGCGCCTTTTTATTCAGCTCCTCATCGAGGTTCGAATCGTAAGTGAATAGCGAGAGCGGCAGGCCGAAGAGAGCGGCGGCCTGGGGCTGCACCATATCCAGCGGCTTGCCCGCCGTATCGGTGTACTTTTTCAGGATCCAATGCTTGACCTGTGCGCCGCGATTGGTGAGAACGATCTTGTAGAAATCATTTTCGACCGTGGTCTCGGTTTCGAGCGAGGCAGCAACGACCGGAACGGCGGCGGCAATCTGCGCTTGTGCCACGGCCGGCTGCGGCGAGCCTGGCTGGCCAGTCGCTTCCTGCGTGGAGGGATGCTGCGTGGCCTGCGTCTGTGTTTGTGTGGCGGGCGTAGGCGTGGCTGGAGTATTGGGCTTAAAAAAGTACTGGTAGCCCAGCAGAACGACCAGCGCGAGCAAGGCGAAAGCCATGGTGGAGCGCATATCGCCGCCTGTGCCGCCGCCGGAACCTTGCGTCTGAAGATTGGGATTGCGAATTTCGGGCAAAGGATACTTCCTATCGATCAAAAAGGGCAACCAGTCAGGCTGCCTCTCTTTCTATGTTAATGGTTCATGGCTCGAAGTGGCTTGCCGGATGGGCAATTGGCGCCGGGGCGGCACTGGATCGAGTCCTCCACGGCCGAAGGGATTGCAGCGCAGCAGCCTCCAAAATGCGAGGGCAATACCGCGCAGAGGGCCGTGCGTGGCAATGGCGATGGAGGCGTACTCCGAGCAGGTGGGCAGAAATTTGCAACCGTGGCCGGGGCTGAGCGAGTGCAGTGCCGGAGAGATCCAGCGGCGGTAGAAGACTAGAGTGGCGAGCAGCTGGCGGGTCATCACCTGCGGTGGGGCCAGCGGCGTCTGTGGCGCGGCAGATGTTGCATTGAAGTGACGAGCGTTGTGTTGCAATGCTTCGGACCGAACGCGAGTCATGGAGCCACCTGCGGCGGGGCCAACCTGGCCATGCGCGCCGCTTCAGCATTTGCCTGTTGAAGGATACGTACAATCTCCGCCTCAAGTTTCGCGAAATTCACGGTGAGCACCATGCGTCGGGGGTGGAGGATCAGGTCGCAACCCTGGGGCAGCAGATCCACATGGCGCCGAACGGCCTCCCGCATGCGGCGCTTGATGCGATTACGCTCGTGCGCTTTGCCCAGAACCTTGCCAGCGGTGAGCCCTACGCGCGGACCTGGCGGCTGCTCGGCGCCGGGGTAAGCGGTCTGTTGCGGGGCCAGAAACCAGCTCATGGACGGAGACTGGCGCTTGCGACTGGACGCATAGGAACGCTGATAGTCGGCGTGCTTGCGCAGGCGCGCGCCGGTTAAGGATGGGCGCTTGGCAGGATGGGGAGGAATATTCATGAGAATGCCGGAAGGGCTTCTGGCCGGAACGGTTTGCAACCAATTCCGGGCCCAAGAAGAGGCCGGGGGCTGCGGCCGGGGAGAGCACGGCCGCCGAAGGTTAGTCGCGGAAACCGGCGCTCACGGATACCCGTTTGCGGCCAACGGCACGGCGGCGGCTGAGGACGGCTGCGCCGGCCTTGGTCTTCATACGCGCACGGAAACCGTGAGTCTTCACGCGTTTGCGGCGATTGGGTTGAAATGTGCGCTTGGGCATGAAAATGCGCTCCTGTTTCCTAAAGAGGATCTGAGCCTTGACGGCAATATCCAGTGTATCGCAGGTTGGGCCAGGAATCCAGCGGCGGCGCGTCCGGTAAAATTGCCGCGCAGGCAAACAAGATGG
>Ga0182014_10006500_pt1 | contig 12545 bp, 10 predicted proteins | sample 612S2DmetaG_FD_120489 | JGI IMG/M metagenome (GOLD analysis project Ga0182014, IMG submission 120489) | Permafrost microbial communities from Stordalen Mire, Sweden - 612S2D metaG | ecosystem: Environmental > Terrestrial > Soil > Wetlands > Permafrost | place: Sweden: Stordalen | collected... | reverse complement strand
AGGGTTAGATCGACCGCGGTAATAGTCACACGGTCGCGGTACTAGTCGTGGAGAACAATGTTCAGAAGCGAGCTGTGGACTTGCAGCCCGCCATTGTAGTGAATAAATCCCAATTCTCTGAACCGGTTCATGAAGAAGCTGACTCGCGACCGGGTTGTGCCGATCATTTCCGCCAGCATCTCCTGACTGATCTTGGGAACCACCGTCTCGGGTTTGCCTTCCTTGCCAAAATGAGCGAGCAGCAAAAGAATCCGGGCCAGCCTCTTTTCGCTGGAATTGAAAAGCTGATCCACCAGATCTTCTTCGTAGCGGATGTTGCGCGACAACAAATAGGCCACGAACAGGTCGGATAATTCGTGTTCCCGATGCAGCACTTCCATCATGGCCAGCTTGTCGATTTGCAGAACCGCGCAATCCGTCATGGCGCTGGCAGAGTTCATGCGGAGCGTTTGGCCGGCAAGCGAACCTTCGCCGAAAAAGTTTCCGTCGCCTAATATGCCGATGGTCGCTTCCTTGCCGGCCTTCGAGACCACGGTGAGTTTTACCTTGCCCGTCTGGATATAAAACACCGAATCCGCGGCATCGCCTTGCGCAAAGATACCTTGTTTCCTGCGGAAAAGCACAGATTTCCTGCCTTCGCCTATGGTTGCGAGGAATGCATGGGGATCGAAGTCGCGCCTCTTCCTGGCCGCTACCCTTGGAATTGTGCCATTACGCTCGGTTCGGAATATCGGGCGGATTGGGGGCTGGCGGGCGATTTTCCTTCCGCCTGGAGAAACGTTGGTTTGGCGAGCGGGGGACATAGGCAGCTCCTTCTGCCTGAATAACAACGATTTTACCACTTTTCTGGACAGTGTAAACATCCGAAAAACCAGCCCGCCACGCGCTGGATGGAGCCAAATCGGGGGAAGGGGAGATTGTCTCTAACAGCGCACGGCATGAGCCATTTTGCACAGTATTACTCGAGCAAGTGAGGGAATGTGGAGAAGTCATGTTTCTCGCGAGCAAGATCGGGTGGGCTGGAATCGCCTGCACCCTGCTGACGACAGCGATGCTGGCGCAAGGCTTCCCGCGAAGCCCGGCAGCATCTGACTCCGGCAAAAAAGGAATTGCAGTCTTCGTCGTCAAGGACGAGATCAGGAAGGTGCAGGAAACTCTGCGCACTAAGGGATACTACGAAGGCAAGGTCGATGGCGTGTTCGGTCTACGGACCCGTGCCAGTATTCGCGCGTATCAGAAGGCTGAGAATTTGCCCATCACCGGGCAGGTTGATCCCCGCACTGCTGCCGGACTCGCGGTCAGACCGGAATCGAACTGGGGCAATTCCGAGAGCGCCGGGTGGGAGGTTGGGCACGGCAGCGACATAGTTGTCGGCGAGATGAATAGAGATAAACCTTCCGCCGGCATTCGGCGGGCTGAGGGTAGAGCCAGCAGGACTTCGCGGAAGGAAGTCTCGCGGGCTACTGCGATCGAAGACAACCGCAGAGGCGGCGCTGACAAACAACAAGCGGAGAACGAAGAACCCGACCAGTAGTTCAGTGCTCTTAATTTGACCACACCTTTGGACTGGCCTCGGCTTCATCGCGAAACGGGAAGGGTAGATTTCTTCACATCTTGCCGGGCAATACGAAGTGTGCACTATTGCACAGACCTTTTGAATTCCGATTTGCTAACGTCGGAATCGACCTGGTGCGCCAGCATGTTTGCGCGGAATTGTGTGCGACTCTACACCCAGCACGAAGCCAGAGATGCGGCGCGGAGGTCACAGAAACGAGGTCGTCTAATGAAAAAAGTGATGTTCGTACTTGCAATGTTGAGTCTCAGCACGTTGAGTTGGGCCGGGTCGGCGCTGGAAGATGCCACCGACCGGCTGAACAACGCCACCAGTGTGATGCACGAAATTATGGGGATGCCTGACAAGGGGATCCCGGAAGAAGTGCTAGAGCATGCAAAGTGCGTGGCGGTTATACCGCACATGGTCAAAGGCGGCTTTGTCTTCGGAGCTGAAGGAGGCAAAGGCGTAGCCACCTGCCGTACGGCGAATGGCTGGAGTGCGCCGGCATTCATCACGATTTCGGGTGGGAGCTGGGGGCTGCAGATCGGGGTAGAAGCTGTGGACGTGGTCATGATCTTTCAGAATGACAAAGCGATGCAAAGGCTGCTCTCCAGTAATTTCCAAGTAGGAGCGGACGCTTCCGCGGCAGCGGGTCCGGTTGGACGGCATGCCACGGCTGGTACAGATTGGAAGTTGGATACCGAGATCCTTACCTACTCCCGTGCCAAGGGTGCGTTCGCTGGACTCACGCTGACCGGCGCATCGCTCCGTCAAGACAATGACTCCCGGCACGCGATTTACGGAACTAAGGCCACAACTCGGGCCTTGCTGTTGGGGAAAGTGCCAGTTCCAGCCGTAGCCAAGCCGTTCGTTGCGGAGGTTCGCGGAGCAAAAGCCGAGGCCAAAGCCGACAAATAGCAGGGCCTCCGCACTCGACCTCTACGGTTTCAGTTTGCATATCGGCGGAAGCCTGATCCACCTGCTGCTGGTTGTGGGGTTGGTGGTTCTGGTGATTAACCTGCTGATTGGACGACGAAGTGCGGTTTGAAGAAAGGCATTACGCGTCCCAGCACCAGGAGGCCACGGTGTAGCCTCCTGGCGGCGGGGCAACGCGCAAAGAACAATTGAGGGAACCCTTATCTTCGGCCTTTGCGCCGCGGGTCACTTGCCCACGTAGGTACGCGCGGAGCCGATGCCGGCGCATAGGTCCCAGCCGACTTTGCACTGCGGAGCGCCTTGGGTGATGTCGTAGAAATCCGCTGCGTACTCGGTTGGATTGGCTAACTCGTTGTACATCATGGTCAGCTCGGCCGCGGTCGACTTCTGTTTGCTGCCGGCAGCATTCACGATGCCGGCAAAAGTCGGCGAGGCCCAGCTCGTGCCTCCGACCGAATACCACGCGCCCTCGAGATAAATGACGCCGCAGCAGTAATCGGAAGCAACATCGGGATACCCACGCTGGGTGCCGACGATGCTCTCAATGCCGCTCTGATAGCTCGGGCGGGGCTCGTACGGACTGATGTTGCCGCCGCCTCCGCCGTAGACCTCGCTCACAAAGTCGCCGTTTTGGTTGCGGTTGAAATACGTGCCGCCGACTGAGACCACGTTGGGAGACGCGCCCGGATAGATGCTGACGCCTATGCCCGAATCACCCGAGGCGGCAAAGTAAACTACGTTCTTGTGTTTGAAGTATTTGTCGAAAGTGGTTTCTTCCGACACTTCGGAATCTCCAAAGCTCATGCTGATGACGCCGCCGCCATTTTCGGCCACGAGTTTCGCCCCAAGCTGGATGGCTGCCCAGGTCGGGTCGGTCGCGCACTGTTGGTTCTGGCACAACACTGACTCGACCAGGAAAAGCTTGGCCTTTGGTGCCATGGAATGGGCCCACTCGATGTCCAGTGCCTCCTCCACTTCCCAATCCGAGTAGACAGGAGGCCTCTTCTTGCCGGGCCAAGTGACCGTAAAGTCAGCGGCCGGTATGCCGTAGTAACTGGAGAAGGCTGCAAGGTCGCTGGCCGCGGTCGGGTAGTCGCCGGCATCGATGATGGCAATGGCTCCGACGCCGCCGGTCGGCACATTCGTGCTGGTAGCGATCGGGCAACCGGTTGGTCCGGTTACCAACTCGTAGACGCAGGCCAGGGATCCGGGCGTCTCATTGCCAGGAGGTGGCTGGGGTTGAGGCTGGTCCGAATCGACAAAGAAGTAATTTGTGTGATGGCGGCCGGGCTGCGGAATGCTGGATTGCGGGTAGATAATCCTGTGTCCGTTGAAAACGGACTCGACTCGTGTTTGAGCGGAAGCCGGAGCAGAGGCCACACCGAGCAAGATCGCGACCCCGATGACGACAGCCAACCCGACGATCACTGACATTACAAAGGAACGTTTCATTCGCTGACTCCTTTATGCGTCGATAATCATGCCGGTTGTAGCGCGGAAATGCAAGCCCGAAACCGGGCGCGTGGCGCGGCTTATCGCAACTATTTGCACTTTGTAAGATGTTCCGTTCATGCTCGCTTGGGCGCGGTCGTTGCTTGATTGGCCGCGCTTGCACGGCCGGAGTCGCGCCTGACGAAGAACGTCGGGGATTGACCCAGGCACTGGCAGGCAAGCGGTGGAGGAATTTCGAGGCAAGGATGCTTCAGAAGAAGCGGGTAACGCCTTCTTCCAGCACGACTACTTTGTCTTTCACGCCGGCCTTCAGCGCTTCGCGCTCCAGCAACTGGAGGGGTTCTTCGATGGGCTCGTGCGACAGGCGAAACGATCCGTAATGCATGGGGACCATCCAGCGGGACTTCAGATCGAGGAAGGCGCGAGTGGCATCGGCGGGGCTGGTGTGCACGTTGCGGAATTGCTCGGGATTGTAGGCGCCGATGGGCAGGAGCGCGAGTTCCGGCGACAGGCGCCGTCCGATTTCGCGGAAGCCCGCGAAATAGGCGGTGTCTCCGGCGTGGTACACGGAGTGTTTGCCGCTGCGCAGCACGTAGCCGCCGTAGCCGCGGTGCGAATCCTTGATGACGCGCGCTCCCCAGTGCCGCGAGGGGACGTGGGTGATGTCGAGCGCGCCGTGGCGATAGGTGTTCCACCACTCGAGTTCGACAATTTCTTCGAAACCGAGATCGGAAACCAGGTCGAACAAGTGGTGGGGCACGACGAGCGTGGGCGCGGTTCCGGTCTGGCGGCGGGTTTGCCGCGCGATGGTGCGCAGCGACTGACGATGCAAATGATCGAAGTGCGCGTGCGTTACGAGGACGAGGTCCATAGGAGGCAGGTCGTGCAGGTTCAATCCCGGTTGGCGCAGGCGCTTCAGAACGAACAGCCAGCGCGCGAAGTTGGGGTCGATGACGACGTTCAGTCCGCCAATTTGCAGAAAGAAGCTGGAGTGTCCGATGAAGGTGACGCCGAGTTCGCCGTTCGAAACCAGTTTGGCTTCGTGGGTCTTGCCGGTGCGAGGGGTGATCGCGGAATGCCGCACCAGGCGCGTGAACTGACTGGCTCGCTTGCGCAGAGCGGGGTTTTTCAATGAGGACTTTAACATGAATTCGACCACTATGAATCGAACACTATGATTTGACCTGTCCGCTGGAAACGCGGACTCTGGCCACAATTATCAGCTTTGTTGACTCCAGTCTCCAGCACCTATTAGATGCTGGCGGGGACAGGATCGGCGCAGGGGCGGACCGTTTCTTTGAAGAGAGTCTGTTGATTTTTCCTGGGTAAAGAATTGTGTTTTCTTTGGCCACCGCTTTGCTGCTCCTATTTATAATCCAAAGTGTGGACGAATTAGCTGTGGAGGAATCAACGCCGATGCGCGTCGCTTTTCTTGGCATGGGAATTATGGGACGGTCGATGGCCACGAATCTGGTCAAAGCCGGACACGAGGTCGCAATCTGGAATCGGAGTGGCGGCAAGGACGTGGAAGGCGCGCGCAGCGCGGGTTCTCCGGCGGATGCGGCGCAGGGCGCGGAAGTGGTGTGGATGTGCCTCTCCGACACGAAGGCGGTTGAGAGTGTGCTGTTTGGCCCGGGCGGAGTGGAGCCGGTGCTGGCCGCAGGCATGATTATTGCGGACTCGAGCACGATTTCGCCCTCCTCCACGCTACTCTTTGCGGAGCGGGTGAAGGCGCGTGGCGCGGACTATGTGGACGCGCCGATGACCGGCTCGAAGATCGCGGCGGAAGCGGGGAGCCTGATCTTTATGGTGGGAGGCGACGAGGCGGTGCTGGCTCGCCTGCAGCCGCTTTTTCAGGCGATGGGCAAGCAGGTCTTCCACATGGGCGAAACCAGCAAAGGACAGGCGACGAAGCTGGTCATGAATCTGCAGATTGCGCTCATCTTCGAAGGCTTCGCCGAAGCGCTCACGCTGGCCGCCAAGCTGGGCGTGGACGTGGAAAAACTGGTGCCGCTGATACAGGCTTCGATGGTGCGATCGGGAGTGGTGGACTACAAAGCTCCGTTCATTCTGAAGCGCGACTTTTCGCCCAATTTTCCGCTGCGGCTGATGCTGAAAGATATTCGGCTGGCGCTCGATGCCGCCAAGGAATCGCGGGTTCGGCTGCCTGGACTGGAAGCGGTGGAAGAGGTATACGACGTCGCGGCCGAAGAAGGGCAGCAGGATCTGGACTACGCCGCGACGCTCACGCTGCTGGAGAAGTGGGCGGGGGTGGAAGTGAAGGGCGCGTCAAAGTAGATAAAAGCGCTCTCCAGCGAACTCAGAGTTGCTGTGAGCGTGGGCAACTGCCGAGCTGCGCTCGGCCTGGACAGCCGAGGGCGGCTGTCCCTACGCCGGCGGACGGGGCGAAGCCCCGTCCCACACGAGCGCCATTCCTATTTCTTGGCGAATGAGCGGATGTAGTTCACCATGTTCCAGATGTCGTCATCCTTGCCGCGTTCGCCTTCGGCGGGCATTTCGCCCTTGCCCTTCCGGATCACATTGAAGAGCTCGCCGTCGGTGCGATTTTTCAGCGCGTCCGGATTAGTGAAGTCGGTGACGTTTTTCATGTCCGTCGCCATGTCACCCTTGCCATCGCCGTTTTGTCCATGGCACATCTCGCAATCGAAGCCATACCGCTTCTTGCCTTTGGCAAGCGACTCCGGGCTCGGCTTGACGGGATTTGCCTTGGCGGCAGCTTCAGGGGCAGCCTTAGCTTCGGGGGCGGACGCATTTGCGGGAGGCTGATCCTTCTGCTGTGCCCACAAAGCGAACACAAAAAAGAGCAACGCTAGAAGGACCAGAGCAGTTTTCTTGAAGACTTCCTGGTTCGACAATTTCTTTTTCAACAGACACCCTCCTCTGCGGAAGAACGGCTGAAAACATAACGATACTCCACGACAGGGCGAACGTGCACGAAAAGGTTGCGGGCCAGGCAGCGCCGGGGAATCACGCATGACAAACCCGTGACTCCCGGTTGCGTCGAGATCAGGTTGCTTGGTCGAACCCAGATTACGCGCGTAACCCCTTTAACCAGCGACGATTACCAAAATATTACAACGCCGTTCGCGCGCTCTTGATATGGTCTGGGCTGACCTCAGCCAGACGGCTGGGGCAGAGAAGAAGGCCGATGACCGAGACAATGACCGAGACAGTGATTGAGACAGCGACGGAAGCAAGCAGCCAGAACAGCGAAGGCGCCAGCTTTCGCAAAGACCGGGCGACCCGCGTGGGCATCAACTGGGGCACGGCGATCGCCATGGGCCTGTTTCATGTGGGCGCAATTGCGGCGCTATTTTTCTTCACCTGGCCGGCATTTTTCGTGGCCATTTTTTTGTGGTGGGTATCGGGCAGCCTGGGGATCGGGATGAGCTATCACCGGCTGCTGACGCATCGCGGCTACAAGACGCCGAAATGGGTGGAGTATTTCCTGACCTGGTGCGCGACGCTGGCGCTCGAAGGCGGGCCGATTTTCTGGGTGGCGACGCACCGCATTCATCACCAGTTTTCGGACGAGGTGGGCGATCCGCATTCGCCGATCGACGGCAAGTGGTGGTCGCACATGGGATGGATCCTGATGGGCAAGTCGATGCATCATGACACCACCACCCTGGGCCGCTACGTCCCCGACCTGACCAAAGATAAAGTCCACGTCTGGCTGACCAAGTATCACTACACCGGAAACATTATTCTGGGCGTCATTCTTTATGCCATCGGCGGACTGCCCTGGCTGCTGTGGGGAGTGTTCGCGCGCGTCGTGGTTGGACTGCATTCTACCTGGATGGTGAACTCGGTCACACACCTCTGGGGCTCGCGGCGCTTTGCGACCAAAGACCTCTCCACCAACAACTTTCTGGTGGCGATCCTTACCTTTGGCGAAGGCTGGCACAACAATCATCATGCGCACCCGGTTTCGGCGCGTCATGGCCTGACGTGGTATGAAGTCGACACGAACTGGTATTGCATCTGGGCGCTGAAAAAGCTGGGACTGGCGCGGCATGTGTATAAGGTCACGCTTGATAATTTGCCTCCCAAGCCGGCCCTGCTGCGCGATGTGAAGGCGGCTGAGGTGATGACGGCGGCCGCGGGCAACGACTAGAAAAGGCCGCAGGTCCCAGATCTCAGATCTCAGGTCTCAGGAAAGGCTCTCGAACCGGCCAGGATGGTCGGCGCCGGGAGCCTTTTTGGTGTAGTGGTTGCATCAACCATCTTGTCGCGGCTCCACTGCACGCCGAAAACGCCCCTTGCTCACTTCAAAGTTTGTGGCACGTCCTTTACAATCGTGGGTCGCAACCAGCGGGGCCGAAATCGTATGCCGAGGGCTGATTGCGATTGCTCGTCCGAACCAGACCGATGAACCTGGCGAGCCCCTTGGGCGGCTCAGCTCTTCAGGAAACGAGACGGAAACGAGGGTATATGAGCCAGACCACGAAGTGTGCGCGAAAAACCGTACTTTTGCAGATTATCATTACTACTATCTTGGTGATGGCGTCCACTACAATTACAGCCTTGGCCGCCAATAACGAATTCGGTCCAACCAATCCCTTTTATGCGGCGAGTCCCTTGCCGTTTCAGGCCCCGCCCTTCGACAAGATCAAGGATAGCGATTACCAGCCCGCTATTGAAGCGGGCATGGCGCAGCAGCGCGCGGAAATGCTGGCGATTGCCGATAATCCAGCCCCTCCGACCTTTGAGAACACGATGGTGGCGATGGAGAAATCCGGCCAGCTCTTCAACCGGGTGATGCAGGTCTTTGGCGGCGTCACCAGCGCCAACCTCAGTCCGGAGTTGCAAAAAGTTCAGGAAATTGAAGCGCCCAAGCTGGCCGCGCATCAGGACGCGATTTTCCTCGACAGCAAGCTGTTCCAGCGGGTTGACGCCATTTACAAACAGCGCGACTCCCTGGGCCTGGACGCCGAAGCCTTGCGTCTGGTGAAGTTCTACTACGATCAGTTTCTGCACGCCGGCGCCAAACTCTCCGACGCCGACAAAGTCGAACTCAAGAAGTTGAACGAAGAAGAATCCACGCTCTCGAACGCGTTCAATACCAAGCTGCTGGCCGCAACCAAAGACGGGGCTTTCATCACCACGGACAAGAACGCGCTGGCGGGTTTGAGCCAGAAGAGCCTGGACGGCGCCGCGCAAGCGGCCAAAGAACGCAAGGTCGATGGATACGTCATCCCCTTGCAGAACACCACGCAGCAGCCCGATCTGGTTTCGCTGAGCCAACGTTCCACGCGCCAGACTATTTTTGAAAACTCCTGGAATCGCGCCGAACGCGGCGGCGCCAACGATACGCGCGACACGATTGCCCGGCTGGCGCAGTTGCGCGCCCAGAAGGCAAAGCTGCTCGGCTTCTCCAACTATGCGGCTTGGAGGCTGGAAGACCAGATGGCGAAAAATCCGGAGGCGGCGCTGAAGTTCATGGATGCGCTCGTGCCCGGATCGACCGCCAAGGCCGAGGCCGAGGCCAAAGATATTCAGGCCGTCATCGACGCCCAAAAAGGCGGCTTCCAGCTCCAACCCTGGGATTGGAACTTCTATGCCGAGCAGGTTCGCAAAGCCCGGTACGACCTCGACGAAGAGGCAATCAAACCCTACTTTGAGCTGAACAATGTTCTGCAGAACGGTGTGTTTTATGCGGCTAATCGGCTCTACGGGATCACTTTCAAAGAGCGCACCGATATTCCCGTCTACCATCCGGACGTACGCGTATTTGATGTTTTCGATGCCGACGGCAAACCGCTCGCGCTTTGGTACTGCGACTACTTCAAGCGCGACAACAAGAACGGCGGCGCCTGGATGGACGTTTTTGTGAACCAATCGAAATTACTCGGCCTCATGCCGGTGGTGTTCAACGTCGCCAATTTCAGCAAGCCCGCGCCCGGCCAGCCGGCGCTCATCAGCTTCAACGATGTAACCACCATGTTCCACGAGTTCGGGCACGCCTTGCACGGCATGTTCGCCAGCACCGTGTATCCTTCTCTTTCCGGCGCGCAGGTGGCGCGCGACTTCGTCGAGTTCCCATCGCAGTTCAACGAACATTGGGCGCTCTATCCGGCCGTTTTCGATCACTATGCCAAGCACTACCAGACGGGCGCGCCCATGCCGGCCGAACTGGTCGCCAAGATCAAGAAGTCGGAGAAATTCAACGGCGGCTATGCGCTCACCGAGGTGGTCGCGGCCGCCCAGCTCGATATGCAGTGGCATACGCTGTCGGCCAGCGCGCCGCTTCAAAACCCTGACCAATTTGAAGTCGAAGCGCTCCAGAAGGAGCATCTTCTATCGAGCGCTGTGCCGTCCCGCTATCGCTCCAGCTATTTTGCGCACATTTGGCAGGGCGGCTACGCGGCCGGCTACTACGCTTATCTGTGGAGCGAGATGCTCGACGACGCTGCCTACCAGTGGTTCGAAGATCACGGCGGCATGACGCGCGCCAATGGCGACCGCTTCCGCCAGATGATCCTCTGCCGCGGCAACACCGAAGAACTCGGCAAAATGTACGCCGCGTGGCTAGGCGGAGAGCCCACCATAGAGCCCATGCTCAAGTACCGAGGTCTGCTCCCGGAGGAAAGCTCAAAGTAAACCGCCCCGTTCCCAAGGGATTCCTGGCTGCCGGAATCCCGCGCGCGGGTCGGATGCAGGTTTGGTTGACTTGACGATGGGCCGTGCCAGCCTGGTAGCTGTAATATCCCGATAGCACTCAGTGGACAGTCGGGTAATCTGGATAGGGTTGTTGTTGCAAAACCGCGATTTCACTCACTGACCCTGAAAATGGCGAACAGACGGCGCAAGCTTCTGCTAACGCCTGATAGCGTCAGTGATGAATAGCAAGACTAATCCCCTACGGCCCCCCCCGTTCTCACACGCGGGGGGGGGCGGCGGGCCGTCGTCTGAGTTCTGTTGCGTGGCTAATACGTAAGCGTCGCGCTCTTGGCCGTTGTTGTTACCCCATAATTGCACCATGGATCTGTGACGCCCTGCTGAACCCAATACATGGGAGTCCAGCCCGGATTCTTGATTGTTTTGTAGTTGTAGTCGAATAAAGCGACCTTGCTGAATTTTATGGAGCCATCCGGCGGAAAGTCGCTGCACTGCGAAATGCTGTAGACCTCCAGCACGCCGGATTGCGCCCAGTTGAACGTCTGTCCTTCGCTGGGAGTTTTTTTCAAGACTGTTTGCTTCCCGGTAGTCACGTCCTTGGTTGTGATATTCCATGTCGAACAGGACTGGGTTCCGGCCTTGCATGTGCCCTTGATTATGCCTTGGATTACGTCGCCGGTATTAACGGTTACAGGCGTACTGTAGTTTGCCGTGCCGCTCGGGCAGCAGTTCCAACTGGCAATATTCCACGGCCCCACCCCGGACTGTCCATCATTCCACCCCAACACGGGCTGGATAATGAGCTCAACATCGTTTATATCCATAAAGCCGGGGAAGAAGAACAAGGTCTGACCATCATTCGTCGCCGGCGTCATCGGAACGGTCCAGGTGGCCGTAATTTTGCCGTAGGAACTACTACTCGTGGAAACCTGGCCGGCTTCAATCCAGTCCCAACTTATATAGAGAGGCCCGGGATCTGCCGAACCTTTAACTACAGGCTCTCCCCTTGACGTATAGCGCGGAAAATTACAAAACGGAATGTTTGCCTCCTCCGTTCCATTCTCAAATCGGATGCGGCCATCAGCCAGTACGGTTTCTCCTTCCTTGATTTCCCGGACACACGAGGGATGAAAGTAGCCGAACGGCGTAATCACATAGTCGGACGGCACGCTGGCTGGGCGATTCGATCCCGCCGCCATCTGCCCATACGACATCCCCATCGACATCGTCAGAAACAACACAGTGCAAAAAATCCATTTTCCCGAATTCATCCTTGGCTCCTATTCTTGCGATTTGAACAATCAAAAAAAGCGACCTTCACTCTCGCCCTCAAGTGACCGCGTCCATTCGCTCTGCGAGAGGAAACGTTCCCACATGAGAAGTTATGGCGCGCTCGCTTCAGGAGGCGTATCCGGGGGGGGACTGCTCCTTGGAGAGGTGAAAGAATTCTCCGGTCGAAATTGTACTGCGTTTCAACGGTGGCGGCGAGGATAAAAAGCGCGGTCGGCCTTGTCGTCTCTACACAGCCTTAGTAGGCGAGGGGAGGTCTTAGGTGTAATCGCGAATGACGTGTGAACGAACTTGCACACGTCTGAGGGATTCTCTGACGTTATATCGCGATTCCGCTCACAACTTTAGACCTACTACCTGACACCTGACACCCGCCCGGCTACAATCTTCCTGTGCGCATCATCAGCCGGCAGAAGGCGATTTATTTTTTCAGCACGCTGGGCGTTTGCCTGATTGCAGCGGCGGTCGTACTGAACGTCAGTTGGATCATCCTGTACTGGCGCGAAGGTCTGAAGCTTTTTTTCGGCGCCATACTTTTTCTCGTCATCATTGTGGGGCTGGTCCTCAATACGATTTTTCTGGTCCGGGAAATTCGCCGCAACGAGCAGCACGACAGCTTCATCAACGCGGTCACCCATGAATTGAAGACGCCGATCGCGTCCATCCGGCT
>Ga0182014_10006498_pt1 | contig 12548 bp, 5 predicted proteins | sample 612S2DmetaG_FD_120489 | JGI IMG/M metagenome (GOLD analysis project Ga0182014, IMG submission 120489) | Permafrost microbial communities from Stordalen Mire, Sweden - 612S2D metaG | ecosystem: Environmental > Terrestrial > Soil > Wetlands > Permafrost | place: Sweden: Stordalen | collected... | reverse complement strand
CGGCGAACTATTTTACAGGCCTTTGCGCACGGGAATTGCAATATTCCCCAGCATTCAGCTGTATCAAAAGGGTGCTTCCGCACTCAATATTCACGACCCCTTTTGAGACAGGGCCAGATGAGCGGTCTCAACCCTACTCACCGTTCGAAAATGCGAACGATAAGGGATTATTGCCCGCGTTGAATATCGACATCTATAACTTCCCACTTTCACGAGCCAAGGCTAGTCGGATCCCGACAAATACTGTACCCAAGAACCAACTGACATCGCGAAAGACGGCGCCGTCATCTTCGACTCGGGCAGCGATTCGCAAACATGGCCGCAGGCGCGGAGGCATTTCTTAGATCCGAGCCTCAACTGGATTGGAAACAGAAACAAGGTGATGTACGATGTTTTTGTTCCGCATCGTACATCACTTTGACTTCGATCCCAATCCAGTCAGGAAGCACACCTAAGGACTGCCAACGCTCGAACACTGCGGCCGTGGTTGAGGATTGCCGGCTGCATCGTAGATATCTGTACTGGTTCTCACGAACTCTGCCGATCGTTCTTATCGTCTGCGGCTGCCTATTTTGACCGAAGCCTGCCACCAGCAAAGTATGAGCGGCCTCATCCGTGCCGGAGCGGGTCTGGACAAGTTCCTCAGAACCATGTACGCCTTTAATAAGTACACAAGGAGCAATCTATGCCTAGAGTGGCCGTGGACGACAACCCACGAATGAACCTTCGGCTGCGACCGGAACAAAAGGCTACGCTCGTGCGCGCTGCGGCGTTGAGGCACACTGACCTGACGGAGTTTGTTCTCCAACCCGCCTTGCGGGAGGCCAAGGCGGTGATCGAGGAGTCGGAACGTATCGTCTTGTCCGAGCGTGACAGCCTTTTGGTGCTGAACCTGCTCGAAAATCCGCCAGCGCCGAATGCTAAGCTGCGGGCAGCCATCGCTGCAATGCCAAAGCCCACGCGGAAACGGCGATGAGCGTTCCAACCTGGCACGAAGAGCCAATCTCGAAAAAGCATGATCGGAAGTCTTTCGATTGCGTGGATCCGGCCATGAATGACTTCTTCGAGCGTTACGCTCGTCAAAGCCATGAATCTGGTGCCGCAAAGACCTTTCTCGCAATTGACGACTCAGACAACAAGAGCATTCTTGATTTCTACAGCCTGGCTCCGGGCGCTCTGGCTTACGCTGACACGCCGGAAACGGTTCGCCGCGGCCTCGCCCGGCACGATGTGCCCGGGTTCAGGCTCGCGCGCATTGCTACAGACCTGCGTTGCCAGGGCCAAGGCATCGGCGGCCAACTCCTCGCCGCCGCCGCGCGGCGCTGCCTGCGGGCTTCGGCTGAGGTCGGCGGCGTTGTGCTCATTATCGATGCGAAGAACGATCGCGCGGCCCGATGGTACGCCAGTTACGGCGCTGCGCCTTTGAGCGCCAAGTCTTTGACGCTCGTAATGTCGCTCGTCTCGTTTGCCGCCGACCTGAAGGCGGCAGGGCAGTTATGAGCCACCAGGAGTGGAAAGGACGGGCTTGCTCCGGAATCCCCCAAAAACGTAGGTGGCAGCATAAAACGAGAACACGTGGCAGCATTTGATGATTATCGACACGATCAACTTATCCTGAGTTTTTCTAGCCACAACCGCCTCCTAAAACGCGAGTGAGCCGTAGTGACTCGCAATTTGATTCGTCTTAGGAAGGAGTCTTGGGATCGTTGATGCAAATCTCCCTTATTATTCATTATCCCGGCGAAAGACAACGCCCGCACTCTTCAATCCCGCATTGCCGTCGTGGTGGTCTACTGGGCTGCAGTACCATCTTGAGCGGAACGAAACCGAGTCCAAAGACTTGCGGTTGCTTTTCCCATTCGCCGGGTTGCCGTCTCTCGAAATCCAAACCCTCGCAGGATCCTTCCAGACTATGTTACAAAAGGCGTGCCGAACCTCGGCCTACCGCGACAGCCTTTTGAAACGGCCAAACCCCTTGAATATCCGGCTTTGCTGTTCGGAATGCCTCCGCAATTCATGCCTTCTATCTCGCTGAAAGCAAAAGGCAAAATTGTATGAAAAGAGCCGTGTCAGAAGGTGGGGGTTGTGTCACGGCATCCTTCCCAAACATACCCCCGATCGGTCCTACCCGTCTCTCCTCACTCGGCGGGCAAAGCACCTGCCGGCAACAGCGGAGATGAAAGAGGACAGCCGCTTCCCGCTCGAATTTCGGCGTCTTCAGAAAGACTTGCAAAGGGGGCACCTCTGGATTCCTCGCATGTAACTCTTAGGGCGATAAAAACAAGCCCCGTCCGAAGGCGGGGCTTGAAAAGGCAAACTGCAGACTTTCTATTCGGGCCAACCTCACTCTGAAATGATTGTGAGTTGCGGCGATTGGCTGCTGGCGTCAACGCAGGCGAGGCGGCCCTGGGTACTGGAGTTGGTTGCCTTGTCCACACTGATCGCTATGCAATAAACCTGGGTCGATGTCGAGCCACCTTGCGTCATGTTGATATCGAAGATTCCGAATGCGCCGGTTGGGTCGTTGGTGGTGTCGGGTACAACAACACCTGTTGCTGTTACGGAACTGCTGCCCGAGAGCGGCTCGTCCCAGTCAGCCCAATTCCGGCCGCCGTCCTCCTGCGCGAAATTAGTGAATGCGCCGCTGCTATTCAAGGTAAGAACACCGGAACCGAAATCTTTGTTGTAGTCGCCATTTGACGTCGGGCTCATGAAGTAGCTGGCGGCCAGGTTGCCGGAAGACCATGTGCCCGAACTGGGAGCGGTCTGCGGCTCTAGCCAGCCGATCTGGGTGTCCGTTGTGGTCGCTGGGCCATTGTCAGCAATTGCGAAGAGTACCGCGGCGGAGTTGGTGTCGTATACGTAGAATATGGCTCCGCTTAGCTCAGTGAGCGTGGTGCGGCCGCTCGGAGTGCTGGTGGTGTAATGCATCGCGCCGTGAGATTGGACCTTGATGGTTCCACCCTTGTTATCGATGATCTGATTGATGTTGATGGATTTGGCGCTCGGACTGCCCGCAACCTGCCCCACGAAGGTATCGTAGCTGGTCAGGTCGCCGAGCAGTCCCGATTCGTAGATCACTGACGGTCCACTGAACGGATAGGCAGCGGCGACGTGCGCAGCATTCTGCGCGCGTGATTCACCGATATTGAAATCGGCATTGTTAGCCGCGTTGTGCGGGTTTGCACTCATGATTACGGCTTCTCCAACGGCGTTGTTGGTTATGTAAACCACGTTGGGGTTGGCTTCGCTGGGTTGGCCCGCGGGGCCAGCCGTCATGATCATGCGGCCGTAGGCGTCGGTTGTTGTGTAGGTGCCGGAGAGGTTCATAGTCCCGTTGTAGGTTCCACCGTTGACCATATCCATTACGCCGGACATGTTTCCGCCGCTGTACTGTACGGAGCCAACCGCCGCGGAGAGGTTTCCATCGGCGGTCTCGCCTCTATCACCGAAGACGTAGCCGCCGCTGAGCGTGATGCCGGAAAGTCCGGTGTTGTTCTGCCGGTAGCAGTGGCCGCTGCCGGTGTTTTGAGATGGCGAGGCACCTGCGTCGTCCATGATTACGGTTCCGAACTCGGAGAAATGGCTACTACTGTCGAGGTTGCCGCCGGCGAGGGCCAGGATCCTCGACCAGCCGCCTGTGCTGTTGAGGAGTATGTACCCACGGTTGTCAGCGCCGACGGCGTAGGTGCCGCTGACCGCGCCGATCGAGGAAGCGCTCCGATAGCCACTGTAAGGACTGTTCGCGTCAATTTCACCGCCGGTGATATTGCCGCCGCCATCTGTGGAGAAGGCGAAGACCGTACCGCCGCGATAGAGCATTTTACCGGTGCCTCCCGTTACACCGCCATCCCAGTATCTGAAGTCGTAGCAGGCATACTGTCCACTGAGTTCGCTGTTTTTGGCCGCAACTGTTTGTGGAACTACCGGCAGAGTGAAAGTCGTGGACTGGGTCTGAGCCGTTGGCGTGGTGCTGTCTGTTACCTTGACGGTGACCGTGGTCGAGCCCGAGCTGGTGGGCGTGCCTACGAGGCTCCAGGTTCCGGTCTGCGACGCCAGGCCAGCCGGAGCATTTGTGTAGCTGACCGTGTACGGGCTATTGCCACCGCTGATGCTAAGGTCGCCGAATGTGTATGGCATGTTCACCATGCCCTGCGGCACGCTGTTGACCGTCACTTGTATCGTGGATACCGGGCTCACGGTGATGGAATAGCTCTTTGTGTCGGTTGAGTTCAGCGAGTCGGTCACCTTGACGTTGGTGAGCGCGACCGTTCCCGTTGCACTCGGCGTTCCGTTGATGCTCAGTGTGTTGCCGCCGGTGTTGTAGGCCGTCAGACCGTTCCCGAGGCTCAAGCCGCTCGATGTAACGGCTGTCCCGTTGATCGACCACGCATACGGCCCAACGCCACCCGACGCGTTGATCGCGCCGCCATAGCTCTGAGTGATGGTTGCCGATGGCAGCGAGCTCGGGTTGGTTGCGGGCAGAGACACTGCGGTCGGATAGCTGATAACGACGTTGTACCCGTTTTGGGTGACCTGGGCGTTGGTTGAGGTGTCGGTGAGCGTCACGTTGAAGGTGACCGTGACTGGACTGCCGCCGGACGCAGGCGTTGTCGGCGTACCGCCGATGGTGAGCGTGCTTCCGGTGGTCCCACCAGTTACGTTCAAGCCGTCGGACGGCAGACCGGTGACCGACCATGAGTAGTTGCCGCTGCCGCCAGTGGCATTGATGTATCCGGTGTAAGCGACGTTGGTGTAACCGTTCGCCGGCAGCGAAGACGGATCGGGCGTCGGAAGCGACAACGGGCCGTAGACCGTAATGGTATAGGCGATTGGACCGGCGCTATGGCCTCCGCTGTCCGACACCGAGACACTGACCTGGATCGGACTGCCGCTCGTAGTGGCCGCGGTGGGCGTGCCCGTAATGGTGAGCGTGTTGTTGTCGGTGGTGGTGGCGCTCAAACCATCGGAAAGTGTCACGGACAAGCCGGCCTGAGAGATGCCGAGCCCGTTGACGGTCCAAGTGTAAGTTGGTCCCACTCCTCCAATTGCGACGATCGACCCGGTATAGGCCTGGTTCACGTTCCCCGAAGGCAGTGTGGACGGATTCGGATTGGGCAACCCCAGGCCGTTGTAGACCGTCACACTATATCCGGTCGGCCCTACGCTGATCCCTGTCGTGGTGTCCTTGACCGTTACGTTGAAAGAAACCGTGGTTGCCGTCCCTGGAGTTCCGCTAATGGTCAGGGTCCCGCCGTTCGCCGAATAGTTGAGGCTGTCGGAAGGCAGACCAGTGACCGTCCATGAGTAGTTCCCGCTACCGCCGGACGCAACAATCGTTCCTGTGTATGCGGTGTTGATGATCGCAGGCCCAAGCGTCGCGGGGTTAGAAGTGGGCAGAGTGAGCGCGCCGTAGACCGTGATCGTATAGTTGGAAGGTCCCGCAGCGTTTCCGGCACTGTCCTTCACAGACGCGGTGACGGTGACGGTTGCCGCCGACGTTGGGGTTCCGCTGATGGTCAGCGTTGCACCGCTGGAGGTGTAGCTCAGCCCGTCCGAGAGGCCGGTGACCGTCCAGCTATAGCCTGAACCGCTGCCGCCCGATGCAGTGATTGTTCCGGTGTACGGCACAGTCGCACTGGCCGTGGTGGGCAACGTCGAGGCGTCGACCGTGACGGGTGCGTAGACCGTGACTGAATAGTTGTACGGCCCGGAGCTTAGGTTGGTGGTGGTGTCGGTCACTTTCGCGCTGAACGAGACCGTGGTGGGCGTTGCGCCGGGCGTTCCGCTTATGGTCAGCGTCCCGCCGCTTGTTGAACTGCTCAAGCCACCGGCAGGCAGCCCGGTCACCGTCCATGAATAATTCCCGCTGCCGCCGGCTGCGACGATTGTCCCGGTGTACGGCGTGCTTTCAATCGCCGGTCCCAGGGTCGATGGATTGGTTGAGGGCAGCGTCACCGTTGCGTACACCGTGATCGCGTAGGCATACGGGCCTGACGTCACGTTGGTTGTGGTGTCTTTGATCGACACGTTGGCAGTAACTGTCGCCGCCGATGTGGGGGTTCCGCTGATGGTCAGCGTCCCGCCGCTCGACGATGAGGTCAAGCCGTCCGACAAGCCTGTCACGGTCCAGGAATAGTTCCCGCTTCCGCCTGTTGCAACTACGGTACCGGTATATCCGACGTTCACCGTCGCCGAAGCAGGGAGCGTGGCCGGAATGGTGGATGGAATGGTCACAGGACTGTAGACCTGGATGCTGTAGGCGATTGGCCCCGCACTGTTGCTCGCGTTGTCGGTTGCTGTTGCGGAGAAGTCGACTGGGCCCGCAGTGGTGGCCGGACCGTTGATCGTCAATGTTGCACCGCTGGCGCTATAGCTGATTCCACTTGCGGGCAGCCCGGTGACCACCCAGGTGAAGCCGGCTCCGCTGCCGCCTGACGCGGTGAGTGTCTGTGTGTACGACTGTCCCGTAACCGCAAACGGCAAACTGCCGGCTACGGGTGCAATGGTCACGGCTGGGTAGCTGACCACGATGGTGTAGGAAGGCGAAGTGGCCGAGTCTCCGTAGACGTCGGTCGCCTTGACTGAAAAGCCGAAGGTGCCAATGTCTGCGGCCTTCGGGGTTCCTGTGATGGCCCCGGTGCTTGCCAGTGTCAGATCGGGCGGCAATGCGCCGCTGGCCAGGCTGTAAGTGAGCGTGCCCGCGCCTCCTGCGGCACTGGTGCTGCTTGAATAGGCCACTCCAAATGTGGCCGTGGCAGTGGGCGCGCTGCCAAATGTGATCGCTGGGGCAGCCACGATCGTGATGGTCAGAGTTCCCGAGGTCGCCGTGTCGCCATATGCGTCGATGGCCGAGATCTGGAATGCGGCCTTGCCCACGTCCGCGGCTTTTGGGGTTCCGGTAATGGCGCCTGTGCTGGCGTTCAAACTCAGGTCGGGAGGCAACGCGCCGCTGGCCAAACTATAGGTAGTCGCACCCAGGACTCCGGTGGCCGCAACGTTGGCGCTGTAGGCCGTGCCCACAGTTCCGCTTGCCACAGAAGACGGGAACGCGATCGACGGCGCGGCAATGGTAATTGTCAGCGCCGACGAAGTCGCCGAAAGTGCCGTCGGTGTTCCGGAATCGGTGACCTTGAAAGTAATGTTGCTGTAGCTTCCCGCGCATGCGGCTGTAGGCGCGGTTCCGGAGGCCGTGGTCAGAACACCTGTCGATTTCAGCGTCAGGCACGACGGTAGTGTGGTGCCGCTGCCAAGGGCCCACGCGTAGGGAGCAATTCCGCCGCTGGCGGATAACGTGATTGAGTATGCACTTCCCACCGCGCCCGTAAGATTTGTACTCGTCGAGGTAACCGACGGCATTGCCGCAACGGTGATGCTCGCGTTTCCGGTCTTGGAGGTGTCGGCCACCGAGGTCGCTGTGACCGTAATCGTCTGCGCCGAGCTGGTTGCTGCCGGCGCCGTATAGGTAGCCGAGGAGGTCGTTGGACCCGATAGCGTGCCACCGCCGCTCACGCTCCAAGTTACACCGCTGCTGTTCTTGTCGTTGGTGACGGTTGCGGTCAGAGTGACCGCGTCTGTTCCGTCCACTGAAGATGCAGACGCGGTTACCGAGACTGACGGCGCGGAAACCGAGCCGCCGCATCCCGAGAGAAATGACGTCAAAGCCAGAATGATAGCCAACAGCGATAACCTTTTGAAGTGCATCTGTACCCTCCGAATTAGCCAACGGCCTGATAGTGATGGAATTTGTGAAACGTCCTTCAGTCCTGGACAGACTTCCAGTAAACTGAGCGAATCTTGCGGGTAACGACAGGCTGAGTTCACGGGGACGCGAGATGCATATTTGGAAGCCTCGTCCTTCCCCCAGCCATGTTCAACAAACCCCAATACATCGACATCGTCGGCAGGTGCGGCCTGCGATTCGCAGACACTACCTCTTCTGTCGTCGGCTGCACTTTGAATTGCGGCGGCGGATCGCGTCTCGGAGAGAGTTTTGCTAAACGCATTTAGGCTGTCCTGCAACAAAATAGCGTCTGCTCGCAGGTCAGTTACCGCCATGCGAGCGGACCACGATCTGTATAGTTTCAGTGCCGTGAGCCTAGTGAATGCTGGGGGGCAAAGTAAGTGTTTTACCGTAAAACGGCTCACCTAAAGCGGAGAAGAGAGCTCAAAAGGCGCAGTGAGAAGAGGACTAAGGAGGCTAAGACACTCTGTAAACAGGCGCGAAGCCTGTAGGGGTTACTTTCGTGATGCGTACCAGAGTGCGGGATCGTAAGACAGCGATCCCACACTACCGCGGGCACAGTTGCTTTTTACGGTAAAATAGATGGTTGTTTGGGCGCGGGCCGTTAGGTGAGACAGAAAGAGTTGCAGGAACATGATCTAACGGCGTCTGAGAACCTCGAATCGCTCTTAGCGTCCGTTTTGTGCGACGAAGTCAATGAAGCACTCCAACGAATCCTGGCGAGCGACCCTTTTCTTCGTTCGGAACGTCTCACCCATTTCCTCAGCTATGTCGTTGAGAAAACTCTGCAAGGCCAGTCGGGAGATCTGAAGGAATACCATATCGGCGTCGAAGTTTGCGGACGCAGAGACTCCTACGACACCCGTACGGACCCCGTCGTACGCGTTGAGGCGCGGAGATTGCGCTCAGCTCTTGATCTCTACTATGCGCATCAAGGCAAAGAAGAGGCAGTTCAGATTTCCCTTCCCAAGGGAGGCTATGTCCCATGCTTCTCCTCCCGCAAAGCCGCGGGGCCGCCTCCAGCCGCGATCTCCACGCCGGTGCCTGCCTCGCCCAGAAGCCGGCGGTTGGGATGGCCGCTGGCTGTGGTTGGAACGCTGTTGGCGGCCGGAGCAGTCTATTTTCTCTGGACCCACGCGTACAACCGAGCCGCGGTCAATACCGGCACACTTGTGCTGGCTGACTTTACCAACACGACGGGGGATGTGATCTTCGATCATGCCTTGCGCCAGGGGTTGGCGGCCCAGTTGGAGCAATCGCCCTATCTGAGCCTTCTATCCGATGCGCAGGTCGTGCAAACCCTGGCCCTGATGGGCAAGGAGAAGGACACGCGGCTGACCGAGGATCTGGCGCGGGAAGTTTGTGAGCGCACCGGCAAGGTCATCGTCATTGACGGATCGATCGCCGCTCTTGGCAAGCAATACGTCCTGGGCCTGCGCGCAATCAATTGTCATACCGGCGAAATTTTGGATACAGAACAGGCTCAGTCCGACAGCAAAGAACACGTCCTCGACGCAATGGCCAAAAGCGCCGCCAAGCTCCGCCGCCACCTCGGTGAGTCACTGGCTTCAGTGCAACAATACGATGCCCCTCCTGAGAACGTCACCACCGCCTCTTTGGAAGCCCTCCAGGCCTATAGCCTCGGCTTTCAGGTCCATGTCGTCAAACTCGATGAGGCCGGGGCCGCGGAGCTGTTTCAGCGGGCCATCACGCTCGATCCGAAGTTTGCCATGGCTTACGCGCGGCTGGCGGTCTGCAACATTAACATGGGTGAACTGGGGCAGGCTGCCGAAAATCTCCGCAGCGCCTACGATCTGCGCAAGCACGTGAGCCAGCATGAAGAACTCTTCATCCTCTCGCTCTATCACGAATTCGTAACTGGTGATTTGGACGAGACGCGCAAGACCTATGAGTTGCGATCCCAAATCTACGTTCATGACGATATACCGATTGGCAACGCCGTAAACGTCTATTTCCTGCTCGGGCAATACGATCATGCCCTCGAGGCAACTCAGGAGGCGATGCGGCGCAATCCCGGCAGCCGCATCTGGAATGGAAACCTCGTCAGTTCTTACCTGGCGTTGGGGAAATTGCCGGAAGCCAAGGCTGCGGCTGAGTCGGCGCGAGCCCGCCAACTTGATAGCCCGTGGCTCCATATTTGCCTCTACCTGATTGCCTATGAGCAGAGAGACACGCAGGAGATGGCTCGGCAAGCCGCTCTATTGAAGGGTGCACGGGAGTTTGAAGACATTCTGCTTGACTACCAAGCTCAGGCCGCGGCTCGTGAAGGAAGGTTGAATGAGTCTCGCTCGATTTCAAAGCGGGCAGTCGAAATGGCGATGGACGCTAAGCAACCAGACACCGCGTCTCTCTATTTGGCCCAGGCGGCCTTGAACGATGCCTGGGCCGGAAACCGGACCCAAGCCCGGCAGCAGGCGCAAAAAGCTCTGCAGCTCTCTTCGGGACGCGAAGGAGAAGCAGTTGCCGCAGTAGCGTTCGCGGTTGCGAGCGACTCCGCTGAGGCCTTGCACCTGGCCAACGATCTCGCTAAGCGCTTTCCGGAAAATACCATGGTGCGCGATCAGTATCTTCCCATGATCCGCGCCGCGGCGGCTCTGCACAGCGGTGCGCGGGTGGATGATCCGAATGGCATCCTCAGCGAACTTGCTGTAGCCGCGCCCACCGAATTTGGCTCTCATGCAGTGGATCGTGTAGCCTTTCTGACCTGCTATTCCATCTACTTCCGTGGCGAGGCATATCTTGCCGCCCGACAGGGAGCACAGGCGGCCGCGGAGTTTCAAGAAATCCTCGATCATCCACAGCTGACTCTGACTGACCCTGTCAGTGCCATGGCTATCCTCGGGCTCGCGCGTGCCTATGAGCTTTCCGGCGATCGCGCCAGGAGTATTTCCACTTACAAGAACTTCCAGAATCTTTGGAAAAATGCCGACTCGGGCCTCACGCCTTTTTCGCAAGCAAAAACGCTACGATAAGCACTCGGAATTCACCAAAACTTCCGGTCACTCTCGCGCACTTGTCAAGAGCTTCGCACCCCCCCCCCCGGATTTCAACAACGCAAGAGTATTCCTAAACGAGAGGGTCGAATCGATCATTGCGTGCCGATGACCAGTATGGGTGCGGATGTCAGCATTTAGAGAGTCGGCGGCGGCAAATGATTGAGTAAGTCGCTGGCGTTTGCGACGGACGCGGTGATCTACAAATGGACATGGGATTTCAATGGGTGGCAGAAGGCTGGTAGGATTCTGCAAGGCTGTGGAGCGTCGATCCGCGGAGTGCGGACTCCAGTTTCAGAGCAAAATATCGGCTCGTTCTGTATCACCGACGCGCGTCATCCAGCATGCGTTGCCGAAGATGGAGCACGGTAGATCGCTGTGCCGCCCTGCCACTAACGTTGTAACGAGTGCGGGATTGATTGTAATCCGCAATTAGGCCGGATTGCGGCTAGCGGGAAGCGAAAACATAGGAAATTTGTCGGAAAGAGCGCGCTATTTCAGTGCTTTTAATCCCTTCTGGCATTGTCATTTGGCCTCTAGAGGGCTAATTGTTGATTCTAAAGGGCGCTTATGTGATCGCTCCGGCGCAAGACGAGGGCGTCGAGGATCCGCAGGCCTGCCCAACGCTGCAGGAGAAACAGCGCGCGGAACTCTGCTGCCTTCTCGTAGACATAGCCACGTGCGGAGGCGCAGAAGAGTTCGACTGCGTTGAGCAGGTCGTTGAACTGCTCGGGAGTCAGAGGCTGGGGGGGCTCGCAATCCACTGGTATTCCCTTCCAGGAGGCGACCGGGGTCTTCTCAAGGCACCCGGTATCGACCATGTAATCGAGGAAGGCAATCAAATAGCCCTGAAACTTCCGGAGTGACCACCCTTTCATTTTGCTGTAGGGAGCAACAGCGTCGGGACCCCATTCTCCCCGCCATTCGTCGAGCCTGATCCGCGTTAATTCAGCAACGGTCTGAATGTTGTGGACCTCTGCCCACCCGCGAATACGCTTTACCACGCTTTTATGTTTCCGCAGCGAGCTTTTTGCCTTAACGTCTTTAGCTCTGGTTGTGAGCCACAGGTCCGTGGCTTTGTCAATAGTCATCGACGTGGCAGCCTGAGCTGTGAACATCGCCGTGAGGCCCACTGCTACGATGCGCTCGATCTCCTTCAGCCGTTGCTTAAGCGGGTCACGTTTGTCCCTTTCGGCCTGGGCCATCTGCTCGGCCTTTTCCCAACTGCGCGTCTTGGCTGAGATTGGACGGTCCTTGCCGTTTTCGTAGATGTAGATGTGTTTACGACAATTGCAGTCTTTGTAATCCTGCCCCAGCTCTGGGTTTTCATCTTTGCAGGCTTTACTGTGGCGCACAATCACCTTGATGGTGACGGTTGAAGGAGTCGATTCGGTTGTGGGAGGAAGTACTTCGGTGGGTGAGATTACCGACAACGCCCCGGTGCACATACCAGGCACTTCGACCGGGTGCGCATCAAGCAGCGTGCCCGAGGTCAGCAGCGCGCTGGGAGCCACACCGGGGAACACACCCGGGATCATACCCGGAACCGCGTTCGGGACCAGAGCCTGCAATGCGGCCTGGATCATCGTCGGAACTGCGCCTGGAAGCAGCGTCTGCAACCCGCCCGGGAGCGCACTTGCGGTTCCAAGAGCGGGTGATAGGCTGCCGCGAGAGGGCTCCTGCCGGAACTCGCCGTGTTAAGGGCTGCGAGCAGGAGTCCTAATATTTGGGAGGAGTTATCCATGAAGCTATCCCCTTGAAAAGGTTATGGATAGCTGAAGATTTGGTGG
>Ga0182014_10006496_pt1 | contig 12549 bp, 14 predicted proteins | sample 612S2DmetaG_FD_120489 | JGI IMG/M metagenome (GOLD analysis project Ga0182014, IMG submission 120489) | Permafrost microbial communities from Stordalen Mire, Sweden - 612S2D metaG | ecosystem: Environmental > Terrestrial > Soil > Wetlands > Permafrost | place: Sweden: Stordalen | collected... | reverse complement strand
TAGGTGATGCGCTTCGATTCGTCGGGCGAGTCGCCTTCCCAGATGATCGCGGTCTGGTTGGCGCGCTTGGGCAGATGGCGATCGACGCAATTGTAGGCGGCGTTGGTCTCGCCGTCCTCGTACCAATTGATCGCGACATGGTGCGAGTCCCATGAGATGTCGCGGACTTTGGTGAAAGGCTTGAACCAATCGATGCGCTTGCCCTCGTCGCCCCAGAAGCCGTCGGGGTCCTTGATCGAGCGCTGGTACATCTCCTCGTAGCGCGCTTCGTCGATCCAGGCGCGCTTAGCCCAGTCCGCGGAAACGCCGTAAACCTTCTCGGACATTGTTCTCTCCCTAGCGCGCCCGCGAGCGCGCTTATGTGGGGGCAATATGCCCCACCGCGGCCGCGCGCTTCAAGCCAAGCGGTTCATGGCCTTTGGTCTTACGCCTTCCGCCGCTTCCGCGTCAGGCCTTCGCCAGCGCCAGCACGGCGCGCCATTCGTCGGCGGTCACCGGCTGGACCGAAAGGCGCGAATTGACCACCAGGATCATCTTGGCCAGGCGCTTGTCGGCTTTGATCTCGTCGAGCGTCACCGGGCGCTCGAGCGCCCGGACCGCCGTGAAGTCGACCATGCCGAAGCGGCCGCTTTCGTCGGTCGGGTCCGGGTAATAGGGCTTGCTCACCGCGACGACGCCGACGACCGCTTTGCCCTCGTTCGAATGATAGAAGAACGCCTCCTCGCCGACCTTCATCGCCATCAGGTTGAGCTTGGCGGCATGGTTGCGCACGCCGTTCCAGCTCGTGCCCTTGGCGCCCGCCGCAACCTGGTCGGCGAAGGACCAAACCGACGGTTCGCTCTTCACCAGCCAGTGCGCCATCGCCTCATCTCGCGATTGTCACGCCGAGCGCCTGACGCCACGGCTTGAGATCGACCGAGGCGAACAGCTCGGCTTCGGCATAGGGGTCGGCGGCGAGGATCGCCCGCGCTTCTGCTTCATCGAGCACGTCGAAGATCAGCAGCGAGCCGACTGGATTTTGTCCCGTCGGATCGAGCAGCGCGCCGGCGGCCCTCACCTTTGCGCCGAGCGACGACAGGTAAACGAGGTGCGCCGGGCGGCGCCCTGTCCGCTTGGCGCGACAGTCGGGCTTGTCGATGCAAGTGGCGATAAACAGCATGCGTTTCTCTCGTCGTTGCAGAAAATACCTAGGCGAACCCGCCGCCGCGGTCAAAGCGCGGCGTCTAGGCGTCGTCCTCGCCCTTGAGCGGGCGGGCGAGTAGCGAGCCGACCGCTCGCGCGGCGTCGATCCGGCCGTCGATCAGCGCCTCCACCGCGGCCGAGATTGGCATTTCGACCGCGCGCCCGTGCGCCATCTGCGCCAGCGCCGCCGCGGTCAGCGCGCCTTCGACCAGCTTGCCGGCGCTCGCCTCGTCGACGCTGACGCCGCGCCCCAGCGCCTGTCCAAAAGCAAAATTGCGTGATTGCGCCGTCGAGCAGGTCAGCACCAGATCGCCGAGCCCCGAGAGCCCCATCAGCGTGGTCGGCCGAGCGCCGAAGGCGGCGGCGAAGCGGCGCAGCTCGGCGAAGCCGCGGGCAATCAGCGCCGCGCCGGCGCTGGCGCCGAGACCGAGCCCGGCCGCCACGCCGCAGGCGATCGCCAGCACATTCTTCGCCGCGCCGCCGATCTCGACGCCGCGCGGGTCGGTCGAATGATAGAGCCGGAGGTTCGGCCCCGAGAGCGCCGCCGACAGCGCGCGGGCCAGCGCGCCGTCGGCGCTCGCCAGCGTCACGGCGGTCGGCAGGCCGGCGGCGACGTCGGCGGCGAAACTCGGTCCGGAGAGGATCGCCGCCGGCCAACCCGCCGCCGCCTCGGCGACGACCTCGGTCATGAAGCGTTGCGAGCCGCGCTCGATCCCCTTGGCGCAGACGATCAGCGGCCGCGGCGCCAGCCGCTCGGCCAGCCGCGTCGCCGCCTCGCGCACGCCTTGGGCGGGAACGACCAGCAGAATGGCTTGCGCAGCGGCGAGCGCCTCGATGTCGCTGGCGACTGTCGCGGCGGAAGCGAGCGCCACCCCCGGCAAATGCGGGCTGGTTCGGCTGCGCGCCAAAGCGGCGAGCGCGTCGCCGTCGCGGCCCCAGACGGTGACCGAGCGACCGGCCGCCGCCGCGGCGTTGGCCAGCGCGAGACCCCAGGCCCCCGCCCCGGCGACGCCGATCGTCGCAAACTTGCCCACCTTGCCCTCCGCCTTGCTTCGCCCGCCTGTTGAAATCATCGCCGCCGCGCCGGCGCAACCCGCGATGTTGTGGGTTCTAGCCAAACCGGCCCGATCGCCCTAACTAGGTCGGGAATGCGCCGGGGGCCGGGGCGGCGAAAAGGAAGCGGCGATGCAGATGGACATTTCGACGATCGTCTTCGCCCTGGTGGCCGTCTTCGTCGCCTGGAAGCTGCGTTCGGTGCTGGGGAGCCGCGGTCCGACGCAGCCGCCGATAGAGCGCCGCCCGCCCGGCGCCATGAAGTCCCCGCCGCTCGGCGAGGTCATCCAGCTCAAAGCCGCGTCGCCCGCCGCGCCGACCGAGACGCCGCCGCTCGACCGCTGGAAAGGCTTCGCCGCGCCAGGCTCGCCGATCGCCGCCGGCTTCGACGCAATCGCCGCGGTCGACGCGTCCTTCGCCCCTGACAGCTTCCTCAGCGGGGCGCGCACCGCCTATGAAATGATCGTCGGCGCCTTCGCCGCCGGCGATCTGTCGACGCTCCGGCGCCTGCTGGCGCCCGAAGTGTTGGCCAATTTCGAAAAGGCGATCCGCGCCCGCGTCGCCGCCGAACAGACGATGACGACGACGCTGGTGTCGATCGATTCCGCCAGCGTGGTCGAAGCGCGGCTCGCCGGCACGGCAGCCTCGGTCGCTGTGCGCTTCGCCGCGAAGCTGGTCTCGGTGACGCACGACAAGGCGGGCGCAACGGTCGACGGTTCGCCCAACGACGTGGTCGACCATCTCGACGTCTGGACGTTCACCCGCGACATCGCGGCGGGCGACCCCAACTGGCTGCTGACGGCGACCCAGACGGTGAACTGAGGCGGGCGCGGGCGCCATGGCGGCGAAGTCGAAACGGAGCCCGCCGTGACGCCGCAGGCGCAACCCCTCGCTTTTGACGCCCTTGTCGGTTTCGCCGACGACGACGCGCTCGCCGCTTTCGTCGCCTTTCGCGATTGGGCGCGCGCCGCCGCGGCGCAAACGCCGCCGCTGAGCGCCGCGCAGGCGACGTCGCCGCGGCTGATGCGCATCGCGCAGGCGGCCTGCGGCGCTTCGATCGCTGACGTCGGCGCGGCGCGGCGTTTCTTCGTCGAAAACTTCCGCCCCTGGCGCGCCGTCTCCGACGCCGCCGACGGCGCCGCCTTCTTCACCGGCTATTACGAACCGGAGATCGACGCTTCGCTGAAGCCGACGGCGGATTTTCGCGCCCCTCTCCTGGCGCGGCCGCACGACCTCGTCAGCTTCGCGCCGGGCGAGGGCCCGCCCGCCCTCGATCGACGGCTCGCCGGCGCGCAAAGGCGCTCAGACGGGAGCCTGGCCCCCTACCCTGACCGCGCAGCCATCGAAGCTGGAAGCGGCGAAGCGATCGCCTGGCTGGCCGACGAGGTCGAAGTGTTTTTCGCCCAGGTCCAGGGCTCGGCGCGGCTGAGGCTCACCGACGGGCGCAAGATGCGGCTGATCTACGATGGTCGCAACGGCCAGCCGTATACGTCGATCGGCCGGCTGCTGATCGAGGCGGGCGAGATCCCACTGCAAGAGATGTCGCTGGCGCGGCTTAAGGCGTGGCTGCGCGCCAACGGCTTGAAGCCGGGCGACAAGGGCCGCTCGCTCATGCAGCGCAACGCGTCCTATGTGTTCTTTCGCCTGGTCGAGGACGTCGATCCGGGGCTCGGACCGATCGGCGGCGCCGGGATTGCGTTGACGCCGCTGCGCTCGATCGCCGTCGATCGCACGCTTTGGTCATACGGCCTGCCGTTCTGGATCGACGCCGCGCTGCCGTGGGAGAGCGATGAATTGAGCCCGTTTCGCCGACTGATGGTCGCTCACGACACCGGGTCGGCGATTGTCGGCCCGGCGCGCGCCGACATTTTCTTTGGCGCCGGCGAAGCGGCGGGCGCGCGCGCTGGCGCGATCCGCCATCGCGGCGCGTTCGCCGTTCTGACGCCGGTGGGGGACGAGCCGTGAAGGAAATGGCGGAACGGCCGGCGCGCCTGCGGCGTCTCAGCGAGGAAGAGATCGCGCTGTGGATCGAGGTCGCCAAAAGCGTCGCGCGGCGACGCGGCGCGATCCTGCCGACGCTCGCTACGCCGCGGCCCACAGCGACCCCCGCCGCCGACGCGCCGCCGCCGCCGGCCGCCACGCCGACGACCAAGCCGCGCCGGCCGGCCGGGCCGCCGCCGCTGGCGCCGCTCGAGCGCCGGCTGAAGCGCGATCTGGCGCGCGGCCGCGCCGCCGTCGACAGCGTGCTCGACCTGCACGGAATGACCCAGGCCGAAGCGCATCACGCTTTGCGCGGGTTTCTGGTTCAAGCGCAGATCCAGGACTTCCGCCTGGTGATCGTCATCACCGGCAAGGGGGCCCGCGCGGATCGCGATAATACGGATTGGTTTCACGAGACCGGCGTGCTGCGCCGCGTCGTCCCCCACTGGCTGCGCGAACCCGATCTCCGCTCGATCGTGCTCGGCTTCGAGGAGGCCGGCCCCGGCCATGGCGGCGCCGGCGCGCTGTACGTCCGCCTGCGCCGGCGCGACCGGCGCTGAGAATCGGCGTTTGACCTCGCCGGCGCGAGGCGCCAGAAGGCGCGCGGCGCGCAAGGGGGCCTCTTCACCATGATGGAAAGCGTAGACGTTCTCGGCCTGGGCAATTCCCTGGTCGACATCATCGCCGAGACCGACGACGCCTACCTGCTGGCGCAGGACATGCTCAAAGGCGCGATGACGCTGATCGACGAGGAGCGCGCCGAGGCGCTCTATGCGGCGCGCGTTACGCCGCGGGTCGTCTCTGGCGGCTCGGCCGCCAACACGGTCGTCGGCGTCGCCTCCTTCGGCGTCAGCAGCGCCTATATCGGCAAGGTCAAGGCCGACGACCTCGGCCGCGCCTACATCGGCGACCTGCGCGGCGCCGGCGTCGCCTTCGACACCGCTCCCGCTGTAGACGGACCGGCGACCGGCCGCTGCCTCGTCTACGTCACTCCCGACGGCGAGCGGACGATGAACACCTTTCTCGGCGCGAGTTCGTATCTCTCGCCGCCCGACGTCGACGAGGCCTTGGTCCGCGCAGCGCGCATCGTCTACCTCGAAGGCTACATGTGGGACCGGCCGGCAGCCAAGGCGGCGTTCCTCAAAGCGGGCGAGATCGCCCGCGCCGCCAATCGCCGCGTCGCGCTGACGCTGTCGGATTCGTTTTGCGTCGATCGCTTCCGCGGCGAGTTCATCGACTTGATGCGACGCGGCATCGTCGACACCCTGTTCGCCAACACCGACGAGATCCTGTCGCTCTACGAGACGCCGAGCCTCGACGAAGCGCTCGCCGCGGTACGCCGCGAAGGCGTGCTCGCCGCCGTGACGCGCTCGGCGAAGGGTTCGGTCGTCGTCGACCGCCGTCACACTTACGAGGTTCCGGCCTTCCCGATTGGGCAGCTCACCGACACCACCGGCGCGGGCGATCTCTACGCGGCGGGTTTCCTCACCGGCCTGGCGCGTGGCGCGGATCTGAAGGCCTGCGCGGCGCTCGGCGCGCTCGCCGCCGCCGAGATCATCCAGCATCTCGGCGCGCGCCCCGAAGCCGCGCTGGCGGCGCTGGCCCGCGACAGCGGTCTCGCCGCCTGAGCGCCGCGCGCGCATCGCGAGATGAGGGCGTCGTTATCAATGTCACCCCCGCGCTTGCGCGGGGATGACAGGAGAGCTCAAACGTGAGCGTCGGCGCGATGCGCTGAAACGTCCTTCGAAGGACGCGCGCTTAAGTGCGCTCTCTGGCGAGATAAGCCTTGAAGTCGGCCATCGAGGCGAAGCGGAATGCGCCGCCGTCGGTTTCGGCTTCGATCGAGCCGTCGGAGAAGATCTTATAGCTGGCGCCGCCGGCGCTGTAGCGGCCGACCAAGGTGGGCGGACCCGCAGCGGCGACCGCCGGTTCGAGGTCGGCGGCGGGCGCGCTGGCGGCCGTTTCGGCCGGCGCTTCCGTCGGTTCCTCTTCGACGGTTCCGCCCGCGGCGGCGTGGTCATCGGCCGAGTGCGGTTCGACGGCTGTCGCTTCGCCTTCCGGCGTCGGCGGCTCCAATTCGGCCGGCGCCGCGTCAGGCTCATGCGAAGTGTGATCTTCGGCATGGCGAGAGGCGGCGACGTCGGCTTCGTCCGGCAGATCGTCGACCGCGGCGACGAAATGCACCATTTGCGTCAACGCTTCGAGGCGGAGCACAGCGACGCCGATCGCCACCGTCACCACGCCGCCGCTGACCAGGATCGCCCCGCAGCAAGCGTAGAGCAGGCCGAGCTCGGTCGGCAGCAGGTCGTAGCTGGCCACCAGGCCCCCTGCGCCCGCAGCGATGAGTACCAGTCCTAGGACAAAGGTGACGATTGTCATCTGCACTTCCGATTCGTTCAATCTATCAAATTCGTGGCCGAGCGCCAGACCGCCTCGGTTGCGGGGGCCGGGTCGGCAGTCTAACTATTGCGTGGGTGCGGGCGAGGGCGCTTGCTCGGCGCGCCTTCTCCGCACAACGTTTCATGGAGCAACGTCGATGACCTTCTCGCTTCCCGATCTTCCCTACGCCTACGAGTCGCTTCAGCCGTACATGTCTAAGGAAACGCTGGAATTCCATCACGACAAGCATCACCTCGCTTACGTCAACAATGGCAATAACCTGCTCAAAGGCACCGAGTGGGAAGGCAAGTCGCTCGAGGAGATCGTCCGCGGCTCATACGGCAAGAATGTCGCCTTGTTCAACAACGCCGGCCAACATTACAATCATTTGCAATTCTGGAAGTGGATGAAGCCGAACGGCGGCGGCAAGATCCCCGGCGCGCTCGAGAAGGCGCTGATCGATTCGTTCGGCTCGGGCTGGGGTTGGCTCGCCGTCGTCGACGGCAAGATCGCCGCCACCAAGACTGCGAACGGCGAGAGCCCGCTCGTCCATAACGGCAAGCCGATCCTCGGCGTCGATGTCTGGGAACATTCCTATTACATCGACTACCGCAACCGTCGGCCCGACTACCTCAAGGCGTTCGTCGACCACCTGGTCAACTGGGAATACGTCGCCGAACTTTATCACGCCGCGATCGGCTGATCGCGCTCGGTGGGCTCGTCGTTGGGCGAGCCCACCGGCGCCGACGGCAAGCGCCGTCGCCGTTCGTCACTCGGTGAGATTGATCTTCTTGTCCTTGCACAGCTCGACGCCCTGAGCGTCGGTCACCGCGCCGTCCTCGAACACCGCGTGCAAGTCGAACAGACACGCCTTGTCGTGAGCAAGACGCGAGGTCGTCTTCTTGCCTGCCGCGAGCGGGCCGGCGATCTTCTTGCTATCGGGCGTCCCTGAGATTGCGGCGACGAGCGAGGTGAGGCCGACGGTCCGGCCGTTGATCACCTGGACCGTGACCATCGCTTCGGCGGACTTCTTCGGCTTCGGCTTGGGCTTCGGTTTGGCGGCCGCCGGGGCCGCCGGCGCCGCCGCCGGCACGGCGCCGGCCGAGTCGGCCGCCGGCAAGGGGGTCGTCTGAGCGAAGCCGGCGCCGGCCGCCAGCAACGCGCCGCTGCACAGCGCGCAGACCGCCAAGGTCAACTTCCGTTTCAACTTCATGCCGCATCCTCCACTCGGGACGCGTTTTCGCAACGCCCCGCACACCGTCTCAAGAATGACACTATCGCACGTCGAGGAAAAGGGCGCTGGCGACGCGCCGTCACGCTGCGGGCGCAGCTAACCGGCGCGCCGCGGCGCGCAGCATCGGCAGCGCGTCCTCGATCTTCTCGGCGACGATGTATCGCACTTCGAATTGCTCTCGGATGAAGCCGAGGTTGCGCATGTGGGCGAACAACCCCAGCAGCGGTCGCCAGAAGCCGTCGATGTCGGCCAGCAAAACAGGCTTGCGATGGCGCTGGAGCTGCGCCCAGGTCAGTTGCTCGACCAGTTCCTCGAGCGTGCCGACTCCGCCGGGCAAGGCGATGAACGCATCGGCGCGCTCGAACATCAACTGCTTCCGTTGATGCATGCCGTCGACCACGACGAGCTCCTGCCCGCCGATCAGGGCGTGCTCGCGCGCCATCAGAAACTTGGGGATAATCCCGGTGACGCGACCGCCAGACGCCAGCGTCGCGCGCGCCACCCGGCCCATCAGCCCGTCGCCGCCGCCGCCGAATACGAGACCGACGTCGGCTTCGGCGAGCGCCCGACCAAGCGCCTCCGCCGCCTCGATGAAACGCGGATTCGTTCCCGCGCTCGAACCGCAGTAGACGCAGACGTTCCGAATGGCTTCCATGCGCCGATCTGCGGCGAGGCCGCCGCGCACGTCAAGCGGCGCGGCGACCAAACCGAGTGCGGCTCACTTGCCGCGGCGACGACGCTGCTGGCCGAGGCCCATCTGTTTGGCGAGCGCCGAGCGCGCCTTGGCGTAAGCCGGGGCGACCATCGGGTAATCGGGCGGCAGGCCCCATTTCTCGCGGTACTGCTCGGGCGACAGATTGTATTGGGTGCGCAGGTGGCGCTTCAACGATTTGAATTTCCGCCCGTCTTCCAGGCAGATGATGTACTCGTTGGTGATCGACTTCTTCGGCGACACGGCCGGCTTGGCCGCCTCGGGCGTCGGTGCGACGGCGCCGCTGGCGACGCGCACGATTGCCGCATGGACGTCGCTCAGCAGCGCCGGCAACTCGCTGGCGGGCACTGAATTGTTGGCGACGTAGGCCGAGACGATCTCGGCTGCGAGTTCAACGTGATTATTCGATTCGGTCATACTGAAAGAAGCTCCCGCTGCGCCGCAGCAATTTCGACCCCAAAATCGCTCGAAACTCCGCCGCGACTCAAGTCATTCCGAAAACGCCGATCAACGAATCGCTCGCTTACAGAACGCGTCTCTCTTATCGGTAAACAACACCCAATTCAAGACTGATTCCGATCCTTTTCTTTGTCTTTCACTCAAGTTGAGGTGATGAATATTGTCGAGGCCGCCGATGTTGAATTGAGAACCACTCCAGAGAACCTGCCGCCGCCGGCAAGCGGTCCGCGACGGCGCTGGCCGCCTGGCGAGCGCGCTGATGCGCCGGCGGGGGTGCTTTCTGGCCGGCGCGCTCCTATATCTGGGGCGATTTCGCCCACAGGACCTCATGCACCAGCCAAAGATTTCCAGTTTCTTCGCCCCGCGCCGGCGCGGGGAAGCTCAGGGCACCCTGTCGGGCACAGTGCGCCGCCTCTGGCCGTACCTTTGGCCGGGCGACCGCGCCGACCTGAAGGCGCGCGCCGGCCTGGCGGTGTTGCTGATGATCGCCTCGAAGCTGGTGACCGTCGCCACGCCCTATGCGCTGAAATGGGCGACCGACGCGCTCGCGCCGGCGGTCAGCGGCGTCGGCGCACCGGCGATGGGCGCGCTCAGCGGAGCGCTGGCGCTCACCGCGCTCTACGGCTTGATGCGCATTCTGATGTCGCTGACGCAACAGGGTCGTGACGCCCTGTTCGCGGCGGTGGCGATGAATGCGGTGCGCCGCCTCGCCAACGAAGTCTTCATCCATCTGCACCAGCTGTCGCTGCGCTTTCATCTCGACCGCAAGACCGGCGGGCTGACGCGCGTTCTCGAACGCGGCCGCAACGCGATCGAGACGATCGTGCGCACGTCGATGCTGATCGCGGCGCCGACGGTGGTCGAATTCGCGCTGATCTCGGCGGCGTTCCTCTATTCGTTCGACTGGCGCTACGTCGCGGCGATCACGATCATGGTGATCATCTATCTCGTCTACACCACCATCGCGACCAATTGGCGCATCGGCATCCGCCGCTCGATGAACGAGAGCGACACCGACGCCAACACCAAGGCGATCGACAGCCTGCTCAACTTCGAGACGGTCAAGTATTTCGGCGCCGAGGGGCGCGAAGCGGCGCGCTACGATCGCTCGATGGCGCGCTACGAGCGGCTCAGCGTCAAGACCTACGTCTCGCTGGCGGTGCTCAACGCCGGCCAGGCGATCATCTTCACCATCGGCATGGTCGCCGTGCTGGCGATGTGCGTCGACGGCATCCGCGCCCACCGCAACAACATCGGCGATTTCGTGCTGCTCAACGCGATGATGCTGCAGCTCTACCAGCCGCTCAACTTCATGGGCATGGTCTACCGCGACATCAAGCAGGCGATCGTCGACATCGAGATGATGTTCGTCATCCTCGGCGAGCGCCCCGACATCGCCGACCGACCGGGCTCACGGCCGCTCGCCGTCGGCCACGGCGCGGTGCGGTTCGAGAACGTCGATTTCGCTTATGATCCGAACCGCCGCATCCTGCGCGGCGTCTCGTTCGAGGCGCCGGCTGGGCGCACGGTGGCGATCGTCGGCCCATCGGGCGCCGGCAAGTCGACGATCTCGCGGCTGTTGTTCCGCTTCTACGAGCCGTCGTCGGGGCGCATCACCATCGACGGCCAGGACATCGCCGACGTGACGCAAAAGAGCCTGCGCGCCGCGATCGGCATGGTGCCGCAGGACACGGTGCTGTTCAATGACACCATCCTCTACAACATCCGCTACGGCCGCGACGACGCGACCGAGGAGGAAGTGAAGGCCGTGTGCGAGGACGCGCAGATCGACGCCTTCATTCGCTCGCTGCCGCAAGGTTACGGCGCGATGGTCGGCGAGCGCGGCTTAAAGCTCTCCGGCGGCGAAAAGCAGCGCGTCGCCATCGCCCGCACGATGTTGAAGGGGCCGCCGATCCTGCTGCTCGACGAGGCGACCTCGGCGCTCGACAGCTTCACCGAGCGCGAGATCCAGGCGGCGCTGGAGCGGGTTTCCAAAGGCCGCACGACGATCATCATCGCTCACCGGCTGTCGACCGTCGTCCACGCCGACGAGATCCTGGTGCTCGACAAGGGGGTGATCGCCGAGCGCGGAACTCACGACGAGCTGCTGGCGCGGGGCGGCATCTACGCCGGCCTATGGAGCCGCCAGCGCGAGGTCGACGCGGCCGAGGAGGCGCTACGGCGCGCCGGCGCCGCCGACAAGGACGAGGACGCGGCGATCGAGGCGGATGCGACGCTCGGAGCGCCGCTCGATGGCGAGACGAGCCTCAAAGCCTAGCCGCTCGTGACTTTTGCAACGATTGGCGCCAGAACACCGGCCTCGCTGTGAGATTTCCCATGTCGGTCGTCGACTCCATTCGCCGCCAACTGACGCCCATCCATCCGCAGGGCTACGTCTTCATCGCCGCCTTCGCCGCTGCGACGCTGATCCTTTTCTGGATCTGGGCGCCGCTTGGCTGGATCGCGCTGGTCGCGACGCTGTGGTGCGCCTACTTCTTCCGCGATCCCGTCCGCGTGACGCCGCTCGGCGCCGACTTGGTCGTCGCGCCGGCTGACGGCGTCGTTTCCTTCGCCGGTCCGGCGACGCCGCCGCCCGAACTCGGCCTCGGCGCCAAGCCGCTGCAGCGGGTGTCGATCTTCATGTCAGTGTTCGACTGCCACGTGAACCGCGCGCCGGTCGAGGGGCGGGTCAGGCGCGTCGCCTACCATCCGGGCGCGTTTTTGAGCGCCGATCTCGACAAGGCGAGCGAAGCCAACGAGCGCAACGGCTTGGTGATCGAGAGCGCCGCGGGTCCGTTCGGCGTCGTTCAGATCGCCGGCATGGTGGCGCGCCGCATCGTCTGCTTCACCCAGGAAGGCGCGCATCTGGCCGCTGGCGACCGCTTCGGCCTCATCCGCTTCGGCTCGCGCGTCGACGTCTATCTGCCAGACGAGGCGCGTATCGCCATCGGCTTGGGCGCGCGGGCGGTGGCGGGCGAGACGGTGATCGCCGAATTCGACCGCGGCGGCCCGCCGCGCCAGTATCGCTTGAGCTGACGTGCGATGACCGACCTGCCGTCGACTGAGCTGCCGCCAACCGAGCTGCCGCCGATTCCAACCTCGTGGAGTCGCCCAGCGGGGCCGCGCCCGCCCTTCCGCGCCGTGCCGCTGCGCCTGCTGATCCCCAACCTGGTCACCCTGCTGGCCCTGTGCCTCGGCCTGACGGCGATCCGCTTCGCCTTCGAGGGGTCGATCGAATGGGCGGTCAGCGCCATCGCCGCCGCCGCGGTGCTCGACGGGCTCGACGGCCGCATCGCCCGCGCGCTGAAGGGCACCTCGCGCTTCGGCGCCGAACTCGACTCGCTGGCCGATTTCGTCGACTTCGGCGTCGCGCCGGGCGTCGTGCTCTACGTCGCCGGCCTCGACGCGGTGAAGAGCCTCGGCTGGCTGACGGTCCTGGTCTTCGCCATCGCCTGCGCGCTGCGGCTGGCGCGGTTCAACGTGACGCTCGAAGATCCGTCGATGCCGGCGTGGAGCAAGCATTTCTTCGTCGGCATGCCGGCCCCGGCCG
>Ga0182014_10006495_pt1 | contig 12549 bp, 10 predicted proteins | sample 612S2DmetaG_FD_120489 | JGI IMG/M metagenome (GOLD analysis project Ga0182014, IMG submission 120489) | Permafrost microbial communities from Stordalen Mire, Sweden - 612S2D metaG | ecosystem: Environmental > Terrestrial > Soil > Wetlands > Permafrost | place: Sweden: Stordalen | collected... | reverse complement strand
GCTTTGTGGACGAGAACAAGCAGCAGGCGCTCTACTGGCGCGACGTGGGCACCCTGGACGCCTACTACGACGCCAACATGGACCTGTGCGCGGTTTCGCCGATCTTCAACCTCTACGACAAGAGCTGGCCGGTGCGCACCCGCGTGAGGCAGTACCCGCCGGCCAAGTTCGTCTTCGGCGAACCGGGGCGCTCGGGCATGGCGATCAACTCGGTGATCACCGCGGGCGTCATCATCTCCGGCGCCACGGTCTCGAACTCCGTGGTCTCGCAGGATGTGCGCGTGAACTCCTACTCGGATGTGGACGCCAGCATCATCTTCTCGCACGTGAACATCGGCCGTCACTGCCGCATCCGGCGCGCCATCATCGACCGCCACGTGCACATTCCCGAGGGCACGGTCATCGGCTACGACCCGGTCGAGGACAAAAGGCGCTACTTTGTCACTCCCTCGGGGCTGACCATCGTCACCCGCGACGCCTCGCTCTTTGAAAACCCCGTCGAGCTGGACTTCCAGGAGCGATATTGACTTTGCGAGGCTAAAACCGGGCGGCCCAGAATCCAGGATATAAAAAACTGGGACGCCCGGACCGGGACGCCGCCTCTTCTCTTTCTGACCAGCGGAACTATCCCGGCGAATCCTTCGTACTAGCACAATATGCCGTGCGTCGATACGTTAAGCTGGAGCGGGATAGCGGGGCTGGCAGTAGAGGTCAGGCCGTCGCGGCGCGATCCGAAGGCCCGGAGGCAGACGGACGGCTCTGCCAAGCCGCACCAGGCCCCGGCGCGCGGGGCTGTGGCAAAAGGCCGCGCCCAAGGCAGCAGGGCCAGCGCACAGGACCGCGCTCAAACGGGCTATGAATTTCATCCCACGGATGAGAAACTCTCCCTTTTTCCCAGCAAGCAGAAGGCGCTCTCCGGGGGCTCCGAGTCCATGGGGGCTCCGGGTTGTGCGTCCATTGCCCGTCCGGCAAGCGCGGAGGCAGCTTCGTTGCAGATCGACAGCTCTCAGGACTGGACCCAGGTGGTGCGCCGCTGCATGGACGGAGATCCCGGCGCGTGGGCCGAACTAGTTGGTGCCGAGCACCGGCGCGTCTACGGGCATTGCTACAGATTTACCGGCAACGCCAGCGACGCCGAGGATCTGACCCAGGATGTATTTCTGAAGATTTACGCGAACCTGGCCAGCTTTGATCCCAGCCGCGGCAGCCTGCGGGTGTGGATCGCCACCATGACTCGCAACCTGCTGGTGGACAACTTCCGCCGCAGCCGCAACCAGCGGGCTACCAGTTCGCTGGACGACGGCTGGGAGTCGGCCGAGGAGTTGAGGCCAGTGGACCGGCTGGTGGCCCGCGACCCTTCGCCGCACGAGTCGGCGGCCCAAAAGCAACTGGCTGCGAAGGTCGAGGAGGCGCTGACGCTCCTCCCGCTGGATCTGCGTGAGGCCGTGATCCTGAGAGATTTGCAGGATTTGGACTATAGGGAGATCGCCTCTGTGCTGGCGATTCCCGAAGGAACGGTCAAGTCCCGCATAAGCCGGGGCCGCGCGGAACTGGCGCGGCGGCTGGAACGTAATAGACGGGAGGTAATGTAATGGCGGAGCGCAGCTTCAATTCGAGTTTTCCGGATCAGGCCTCCCCGCTGGCATCCTCGCCCTGCTGCGAGTGGGAAGCGCTTTTGGCCGACGCGCTGGACGGGTTGCTGACGCCTGCGGACGAGGCGGCCCTCACCGCTCACCGCTCCTGCTGCCCGGCCTGCGCGGCGCTTTATGAAGAGGCGCGGCAGGGCCGTGAATGGCTGGAGTTCCTCTCGCCCGAACCGGAGGCGCCAGAGGGGCTGCTGGCGAGGATTCTGGCCCAGACCGGTCCGGGGCTGGAAAGTCCGGGGCTGGCGAATCCGGGACAGAAGGGCTCAGGACAGGCGGCTGGCTGTGATCTGCCGAAGTCTCCGGTCTTTATTCCCGCCTTCACACCGGCCTCAATTCCGGCCTGGCAGCGTCCCGGCTTTTTGGCCCGCATCCGCCGCTTTGCCGAGCCGCGGCTGATGATGACCGCCGCGATGGCCTTTTTTTCGATCGCGATGACGCTCAACCTGACCGGCCTCCGGCTGAGCCGTCTGCAACTTACGGAGCTGCGGCCCAGCGCCGTCCTCTCGCTCCCCGGCGCCGCGCGCGCATTTTTGGAGCGGCGGCTCACGGCGGCCTTGACCCCGATCATCCGCTACTACGACCACTCGCGGCTGGTCTACGAAGTGCAAGCCACCGTGCGGGAGTTGCGCCGGACAACCGAGACCGGAGGCGAGGGCCGGAATGAAGAGAACCGGCACAGGCCACAAGCGTTGGCGCCGGACGAGCCGAAAGAGGCTTCATTGAACAAGGAACAGAGAGATTCTTTAGAAGAAGTGGACAAATCAGTCTCCGGACCGGCTTTTGCGTTGACCTTTTGGCCAGCCGCCGAGCCAACTGGCAACAATTCCGATTTTTGTTCCGATTTTTGCGAAACCACTGCAAGATTTAACGGTCAGCCCGCGCTCTCCGGCGGCGCCACACGGCAAGAACGAGAAAGGAGCACAGCATGGACTGCGCAAATCACAAAGGCGTGAGCGCAACCGCCTACTGCCAGAACTGCGGCAAGCCGCTGTGCACCGATTGCATCATCGCCGGGGCCATGCGCAGTCTCCCCAATGGGCAGATCCTCTGCGAGAGCTGCATCGCCGCATGGCAGAGCCTTCAGCCGCCCTTTGCCGGGCTGCAACCGCACGGACCCAGCCCCGCCGCGGCTGCCGTACTGGGTCTGATTCCCGGCGTGGGCGCGATGTACAACGGCCAGTTCCTCAAAGGCTTCATCCACGTGGTCGTCTTCGCGGTGCTCATTGGCATCACCGGCCACTATCCGCTCTGCGGCCTTTTCATCGCCGCCTGGATTCTCTACCAGTCGTTTGAGGCCTACCACACCGCCAGGGCGCTGCGCGACGGCGACCCGGTGCCCGATCCGCTGGGGTTGAATGAGGTGAGCAACTGGCTCAACCTGGGTGCGAGGCTGCGGAATTCGGGCCAACCCGCCGCCGGGCAAGCCGCGGCGAGTCCCGCCTCCTGCGCTCCCGGCGCAAACCCTGCCGGCGCGGCCGGTCCGTCCACGGGAGGCTATCCGCCTCCGTACACAGGGCAGTACGAGCAGCCCTATCTGGCTCCGTACCAGCCGCCTTATCAGGCTCCGTATCAGGCCCCATCGCAGGCTCCAAATCAGCCCCCGTTCACGCCGCCGCCAGCCGGATTTACCTCTCCCGTCGTGCCACCGCCGCCGGCTCACTGGAGACACCGGGAACCCGTCGGCGCCATTGTGCTGATTGCCCTGGGATTGCTGTTTTTGCTGGACCAGTTGGAGATATTCCGAGGCCGTTTCATGGAATTCGCCTGGCCGCTGCTGCTGATCGCGCTGGGCGTCTGGCTGATCGTTCGCCGCATTGAAGAGTCGCAAGGAGGTTCCAAATGAGCTATTACTTCATGATCCGCCGCCTGCGCGGCCCCGCATTTCTTCTGCTGGTCGGCGTTCTAGCGCTGCTCAACCAGGCGCACATCCTCAGCTGGGGCAAAAGCTGGCCGCTGTATCTGATCCTGGCCGGTTTGCTGGCGCTGGCCGAGCGCGCGGCGCTGAGCGCCGAAGGGGGCTATCCGCAGGGACCGTACCCCGGCCAGCCCTATCCGGGCTCGAACCCAGGCCCGAATCCGGGAGCAAATCCAGGGTCGAATCCCGCTTCCTATCCGGGGAACGCGCCTGATGCGGGAGCATCGGTTCCCTCGGCCTCAACGGGCATTCCACCCTACCCAGGGCAGCCGGCGGCCATCGTGCCGGTGGCTCCACATGATCTGCTGAAGGAGAACGAGGAGGGCCTGAAATGAGCAGCGTACCCCCTACCACGCCGCCGGGCGGCGCGCCGCCCCCTCCTTTTCCACCTTATGACCCCAAGGCCTACCGCGAGCAGCAGAAGGCCGCCTGGCGCGCCCAGCGCGCTGCCTGGAAGGCCCAGCGCCACACTCAGGCTCAGGCCTGGAAGGCGAACTGCGCGAACATCTACGGCCCGCGCGTTCCCTCGGTCGTCGGCCCCATCATCCTGATCGCCACGGGCGTGGTAGCGCTGCTGCTGCTCACCGGTTACATCAATCAAGGCGCGTTCTGGAACTGGTATGGCCGCTTCTGGCCGCTGCTGTTGATCGGCGCCGGGCTGGCCCTGCTGGCCGAGTGGGCGCTGGACCTGCACCGCAAGGCGCCGGTGCGCCGCGGCGGCAGTTTTGTGGGCATTATTCTGGTGCTCGCCCTGCTGGGCGTCTACGCCGCCGAATGGAATCACGCCAAGCCCTGGTTTACCAAACAGGGGGTCGAATTCGGTCTGAATGACGATTTCTTCAACGCCCTTGGCCTGCCCGAGCACGGCTTCGACCTGCCAGCGCTGAGCCAGCAGATTCCCGCCAACGCCGCCATCGAGATTCAGAATCCGCGCGGCGACGTGAGCGTGACGGCCGGCGATGGGTCCACCATCGAGGTGCTGGCGCATGAAGTGGCCTACGCCGGTTCCGACGCCGAAGCCAGGAAGATCTTCGACGCCGAGACGCCGCGCCTGACGGTGAACGGCAGCGCCGTGCTGGTCAGATCCGAGAGCAATTCAAGCGGGCGGCTGAATCTGGCCGTCACCGTTCCCCGCGGCGCCAAGGTAACGGTGGAATCCGGCAAGGGCAATCTGACCGCGACCGACCTCGGCGCCGGCATCAGCGTCATTGCCGGTGGGGACGTTCACCTCAGCACGATGAGCGGCCCGGTCCAGGCGCATTTCGCCAGCGGAGATCACGATTTTTCCGCCCACGATATTCAGGGCAGCCTGAGCGTCGATGGAGACCTGAACAGCCTCAACTTCTCTGCGATCAAGGGCCCGGTCACGCAAAACGGGGAAATTCTCGGCGACGCGCACCTGGAGGCCATCAGCGGGCCCGTGCATCTGCATACCTCGGTGACCAGCCTCGACGTGGCGGAGCTGCCCGGCGACCTGACCCTCAGCTCCGACGAGTTGCGCGTCAACCAAGCCAAGGGGCTGGTGCGCGTGGCGACCCGCTCCAAGGACATCGACCTCAACCAGATCTACGGCGACTGCGCCGTTGAGGACCGCGACGGCGACATCTCGATTGAACCGGCCGGCGCCTACGCTGTGGAGGCGAAAAACAGCAAGGGCGACGTCGAGCTGACGCTGCCGCCCAACGCCTCGGCCACGGTAAACGCACGCACGCACAACGGGGACATCGTCTCGGATTACGCCATCCAGCCAACCCAGGGAGAGGACAAGTCGGTCACATTCCGAGTCGGGTCAGGATCGTTCCTGATTGCGCTCAGCGCCGACAACGGCGATGTGCGCATCAAGAAAGGCCCGGCCTTTCCATCTGCGTCCTGGCTGAATACTCCGCCTCAACGCAGGGCTCCGATGACGAATCCTCCGGCCACACGCCATAGGACCTCATCACTTTCCAGCGCGCCCCGTCTGAAGATGCACAAGGAGCTGCCCGCGCAGCCGGTCACACAGTAAGAAAGGCGGCGCAAGACTCTCGCGATGCGGGGGAAATGCTCTAAACCGCAATCCGGCTAACGCGCGCGCCAATGCGAGTGAAAATCTCCCAGGGGATCGTCCCGGTGGCCTCTGCGAGATCGAAGGCGGTGATGGTTTCGCCGCCTTGCGAACCCAAAATCACCACCTCATCGCCGACTTCAACGCCGGGGATTCCGGTCACGTCCACCACCGCCTGGTCCATGCTGACGCGGCCCACAAGGGGTGCGCGCGCGCCGCGAACCAGCAGACTGAAGCGGTTACCGAGCCGACGGTCGAGCCCGTCGGCGTAGCCCACGGCCACCAGAGCCAGCCGCATCGGCTCGGTGGCCACAAAGGTTCCGTTGTAGCCCACCACCGCGCCAGCGGGAATCGAGCGCACGCTGACCACGCGGGTCTTCCAACTGAGAACTGGTTGCAGGCGGGCGCGCGCGACCGTCAGCGACGGAGGTTCCGGCGGCTCAAATTGCGGATTGAACTGCGGGATCAGGCCATAGAGGGCCAGGCCCGGCCGCAGCAACGCCTTCATGCCGTGGCGAGCGGCCAACCCGGCAATCTTTTCCGCCTGCCCCGCCAAGAGAGCGGCAGAGTTTCCGACGTTGAGCCACTCGGGCAGCATTCCCGCCTCCCCGACCCTCCCCAACGCCGCGTCCAGCCGCTCCAGTTGCATCGCGGTCACCGCGCCATCGGCCTCATCGGCGGCGAACAAGTGGGTCATCACGCCCTCCAGCCGCAGCGGCGAGCCAGGAGTAAACCGTTCCAGAATCCGCACCAGTGCGTCCGCCTCTTGCGCCTCCGAACTCAGCCGTTCAGGGGCAACCCCCTGGCGGCTCATGCCGGTGTCGATCTCCAGATGCACCGGAACCGATCCGGCCGCCGCGCCCGCCGCACGGGCCGCGCCTTCCAACTCATCCAACTGCCACGGCTCCCAGGCCACGGCGGTCAGGCCATGCTCGACCACCGCCGCGCCCTGGCCGGGAAACGCGCCGCTGATGACCAGAATCCGCGCCTCAGGGCACATGGCGCGCGCCGCCACGCCCTCCTCAACAGAGGCCACGCCCAACCACCGCGCCCCGGCGCGCACCGCGGCCGGGGCGCAAATGCGGAGCGAGTGGCCGTAGGCGTCGGCCTTGACGATGGCCAGCAACTCCACATGGGAAGCGGCCAGAGTCAGCAAAAAACGGAAATTTTCTTCAAGACGGCGGGTGGAAATCTCCACCCAGCAAGGGCGCATTGGCATGAGTTTGTCCAATTCTCAGTTTATCGCGAGCACCCGCCACGTTGGCCGCAGCCAGTGGATTCTCGGGGTCCACTCCCGGCGGCCCCTTGCTGGCGAGCCTTCCCTGCCCTCACCGCAACAGTGCAAAGGCCACCACCGTCTCGCCCCGCAACGCAATTTCGTCGAGCAGCCGCGCCTCCGCTTCGTGCGGAATTTTCATCTCGCAGGCCGCCACCTCGGCCGTGCTCGCGCCTACAAAACACAACTCACAGTGCCCGAGTGCCTCACCCTCCGCAGCGCTGGCGTCCATGCGAATGGGCGGCCCGAAGACGCGGCAGGTCATCGGTCTCCAGGCGTAAAGCTGGCAAAGGCCGCTGACCGGGTCGAGAGCCGGGCAAACCGCCTCGTTGGCAAACTCCTCAAAGCGATCCCGGTCCGCCTCGGAGTCGCCCAGCAGGCCGGTGCGAGGATCGCCGGGGAAATCCGCTCCATATTCGGCAATCCACGCCCGCGCGCGGCGCTCGATTTCGGCCGCAACCAGGGGCTCTGAGGTCCGCAGCTCCTCCATGCCGGCAGACAGCCGCAACGCATCCAGCGAGTTGATGGCAAAGGCTCCATGGCAACACTGCGCGCAGCCCGGCCGGCAAGCCAGCCACTCACCCGCCCGCCGCGCCGCTGCAGCCAGCGCCACATCCACCCTCCGCACAAGTTCCGAATCGCCCGGGGGCAAAGTCATAGAGAGTTCTCCCGTTTCAAATAGCGCTGTTCGCGGCGCGGAAGGCGGCTTTTTCCAAGAGGAAAAACCCCTTGAGCGTGACGATTTTCCCCGGCGGCAACTGGAAAGCCGCTCCAATCGCCAGGGAAAAATCCCCGCATCGCAGCAAAAAAGCCTTTACCAGCCAGAGGCGAGATGGCCCTTGAAGAATTCGAGCGACCTTTCCAGCCCCTGCTCAAGATTGACGCGCGGCTCCCAGTCGAGCAGGGCGCGGGCCTTGGTGATGTCGGGGCGGCGGCGCGCTGGATCATCCTCGGGCAGGGATTCAAAGTGCAATTCGCTCTTTGAGCCGGTCACCTTCAGCACCGCCTGGGCGCATTCGAGGATGGTGAACTCATCCGGGTTGCCAATGTTGACCGGCAGGTGCTCTTCCGAGCGCGAGAGGCGCAGAATCCCCTCGATCAGGTCGTCCACGTAACAGAAGCTGCGCGTCTGGCTGCCGTCGCCGTAGATGGTCAGCGGCTCGCCGCGCAGGGCCTGCATCATGAAGTTGGAGACGACCCGGCCGTCGCTGGGATGCAGGCGGGGGCCGTAGGTGTTGAAGATGCGCACCAGGTGAGTGTTCACGCCACGCGAGCGATGGTAGGCCATCACCATCGCCTCGGCAAAGCGCTTGGCCTCGTCGTAGACCGAGCGTGGGCCGACCGGGTTGACATGGCCCCAGTAAGACTCCTGTTGCGGATGCTCCAGAGGATCGCCATAACACTCCGAGGTGGAGGCGTGCAGGTAGCCGGCGTTGTACCAGGCAGCGATTGCCAGGGTGTTATCGACGCCCGCAGAGCCCACACGCAGCGTTTCTATCCCCAGGCGCAAATACTCCGGCGGGCTGGCCGGCGAGGCGAAGTTGAAGACGTAGTCCACCGGGCCCCAATCGGCATCCAGTCCGAAGGGCTGGCAGATGTCCCGCTCCTCGAAGCGGAAGCGCGGTTCGTTGCCCAGGTGAGCGAGGTTTTCCCGGTCGCCGGTGGAGAGATTATCGACGCCAACGACCGTATGGCCCTCGGCCAGCAGGCGATCGGTGAGGTGAGAACCGAGAAATCCGGCGGCGCCGGTGACGAGTACACGCATGGTCAAAATCTTGCTCCGAAAAATCTTCAAGAACTCGTTGGCGGGGTTAGCAAGGAAGCGTCGTTAGCGGAATTAGCGCCGCCAGCACGCGCGAAGCGCGGCTAACCTAGCTAACTCCGCTAACCCCGCTCTCACACAATCAGCTTGCGCGGCTTGCCCTGCTGAGCCTGATAACTCGCCGGCCGGCCCACGCTCACATAAGTGAAGCCATGATCGACCATCTTCTGCGGCTGGTAAAGGTTGCGGCCGTCAATCACGATGGGAAAGCGGACCGCCTGGTTGAGGCGCACCAGGTCAATTTCGGCAAACTCTTTCCAGTCGGTCAAAATCAGGACCGCGTCGGCGTCGGTGGCTGCTTCATAGACGCTGGCCGCATAGCAGAGCTTTTCCGAGGGCGGCAGCACCTCCTTGGCGCGTTCGATGGCCGCCGGATCGTAGGCCGAGATCGAGGCGCCGGCCTCCAGAAGTTTTTTGATGACCTCGATGGCCGGGGATTCGCGAATGTCGTCGGTATCGCCCTTGAAGGCCAGGCCGAGCGCGGCCAGCCGCTTGCCGCGCAGCGTCCACAGCGCCGCGCGCACCTTGTTGAAGAAGATCTCCCGCTGGGTTTCGTTGACCTTGCGAATCTCCTGGAGCAGTTGGAAGTCCACGCCCTGCTGCTGCGCTACCCAATGAAAGGCGGCTACGTCCTTGGGAAAACAGGAGCCACCGTAACCCAGCCCGGCGCGCAGGAACTTGGGGCCGATGCGGCTGTCCATGCCCATACCGGCGGCGATGTCCTCGATGTCGGCGTCCACCGTCTCGGCCAGGTTGGCCACCGCGTTGATAAAGGAGATTTTCAGAGCCAGGAAGGAATTGGAGGCGTGCTTGATGATTTCCGCGCTCTGCGCCGAGGTGACCAGCAGCTTGGCCGGGCATTGCGCGCCACAATCCCCTGGTAATGAACCTGGTTGCGCATAATAGCCGCCCCCAGTGAGCGGCGCGTAAACCCGCCGCAACAGCGCGGCGGCGCGCTCCGTGTTGGCTCCCACCACGATGCGGTCGGGGTGCAGGAAGTCGGTGACAGCCGTGCCCTCGCGCAAAAATTCGGGATTCGAGACCACGTCGAAGCTGCTGGGGGCCACGCCATGGCGGTGCAGCACGCGCCGGATCCACTCATTGGTATAGACCGGCACGGTGCTTTTCTCCACGATGACCTTGTAGCCGTTGATGGAGCGGGCAATCTGGGAGACCACGGCCTCGACGTAAGAGAGGTCGGCGGCGCCGGTATTGCCTTGCGGCGTGCCCACGGCGATGAAGATGGCCTCGCTCCGCTCGACGGAGGCGCTCAGGTCGGTCTCAAAGGTCACGCCATGGCCCCGGTGCCTGGCCAGCAACTCGGGCAGGTGGCGCTCGTAGATGGGCACGCCGCCCTCGCGCAGGATCTTCACCCTGGCTTCGTCATTGTCCACGCAGATGACTTTATGGCCGATTTCGGCAAAGCAAACGGCGGCAACGAGTCCCACATAACCGGACCCGATCACACAGATGGAAACTGGCTTCGACATGCGCTGGTACTGTCTCCTTTGCGGCTTCCCGCGGGGTGGCGGCAGGGGCGGGGCCCGGCCGGGTGAGGCCTCAAGCCGCTCCGCGACCTGTTGGGGCGCCGTATAGGAACGATTCCTGGGGCCTGGGCAATTGCCCCGAGGCTTGACGGATGGGGGAAGAATCCGCGCCCCCAAAGGCCAAAACCTGCCACTACACTGCTAGGTTATTCGTTGCCGGCGGGATGAGGCAAACCTTGCCCGCCAGTTGAGGACGGCGCGCTCCGGGCAATAATCCGGTTGAGCGGGGCGCATACTCCATCCCCGGCGCCGGTTGTGCTGCCTGTCTGGTAAAGTGAATTGCAGCCCGGCGCCAAGGCCACGCAGAATTGCACCGGGCGCTCCGGCGGGCCGGTGCAGGCTTGTTTCCCCAAAGGAATCAAAGGCTTTCATGACAAATTCCCGTCCATTCACCTCTTCGGTCTGGGCTCCGTTTCGTATCGCGCCCTGGTTTTCCCCGCGCGTGTGGGGCTGCCGCGACCTTCGCCCCTGGTACGACGTGGTGGCCGGGGACGGCGAGTCGATCGGCGAGGCCTGGCTCACCGGGGACCAGTGCCTGGTGTCGAGCGGCGACCACAACGGCAGAACGCTGGGCGCTCTTTTTGCGGAGAATCCCGAGGCCCTGCTGGGTCCGGAGGCGGCACGCAGCGGCAACCCGGACGGTGGCGAGTCGCCGCTGCTCATCAAGGTCATCTTCGCCCAGGAAAAACTCAGCGTGCAGGTGCATCCCGACGATAAAATGGCGCAAAAATACGGCGCACCGCGCGGCAAGACGGAGTGCTGGTACGTGCTGGAGGCCCAGCCGGGAACCCAGGTCGCCTGCGGGCTCAAGCCAGGCGTCACTCTCGACCAGCTCAGGGAGGAAATCGAGGCGGACACACTCGAAAGCAGCCTGAACGCGCTCGACGTCGCTCGCGGCGAGATGATTTTTGTGGATGCAGGCACGGTTCACGCCATCTGGCCGGGCACGATTCTGCTCGAGACCCAGCAGAACTGCGACCTGACCTACCGGATGTACGACTACGGACGGGGACGCGAACTGCACATCGAAAAATCTTTGGAGGCCGCGCGGTTTGTGACCCATGCCGGTAAAATTACCCCACGCATACTGCCTGGCCGGAGTATTCTGATGGACGGGGAGTACTTTCGCGTTGAACGCGTCAGTGTGGCCGGAGCACGAAGCAGCGCCAGCCTGAAGCATCTCCTCCTGCCGGGTGAAAACGAGACGGCGCGGGGGCTGGCTTATCTTTTTGCGGTCGAAGGGACGGCAAGAGTTGCGGGACCGGGCTTCGAGGCAGTAGAACTTCATAAAGGGGGCATGGTGGCCGTGCCCGCCGCTTCGCCGGAGTTTGTTGTGGAAGACCTGGGCGAACTGGAATTGATGCGCATTACGCCTCGCTGGCCGGAGATAAAACGGTAGCGGGGACAGGCAATGACCGGAATTGGCAGAAAGAGCCGCTTGCGGCCTAAATTTTGGCCCTGCCGCTGTTGCACTGCGAACATGATACGTTATAGTTTGCTAGGCAGCATTTAAGATGTATAGAGTTCGGGTACGCGTCGCGCCGGGTTGCCTGGCGCGCCGATGACCGCCAATAATTACCGCCACCGAAAAGGCCGCGGATGAAGCTTTTCCAGAACTGCGCACGGGGATGACAGCGCCTCCTTGAGAGGGCATTCATCGCCGAAAGATTCGGTGAATCTTTGCCTTATATTTCCGTTTTGCAGATGTACACTCAACCCAAAAGAAATCTGTTGGGAGGGAGTGTCCTGCAACCTCAAAGGGAGGCGCAGAATGCGTTTGAAGCGGTGTTTTTGGCTGACGGCCATAGCAGTTCTTTTCACTTGCGCGGCATACTCTGCTTTTGCGCAAGTTGTTCCGGCAGCCACGCAGAATCGACTGACTTGGGCCGCTGGCGCTGGCCTTTCCGACTACAACCCTGACTGGAATCAAGGCCGCCTGTATGGCGGCACAGCGTGGATCGACTATACCCCGAACTGGGTGCCGTCGGTTGTGCATGGAATCGGCCTGGAAGCCGAGGGCCGCGACCTCAACTACGGCCGTTCGTCCGCATCGCCGAACCTGCGGGAGGACACGATCATGGGCGGGGTGATCTACTCCTGGCCCCACTATCGCAACCTCCGCCCTTACGGAAAGTTTCTTGCAGGATACGGCAACCGGGACGCCGAGGGATACGATCTGCGGCGCTACCACGACTCCCGCAATATTTTGGGCTGGGGCGGCGGCCTGGATTACCGCGTCTACCGGAGTATTTGGGTAAGAGCGGATTATGAATACCAGCACTGGCCCGATATGCGTTTT
>Ga0182014_10006494_pt1 | contig 12550 bp, 13 predicted proteins | sample 612S2DmetaG_FD_120489 | JGI IMG/M metagenome (GOLD analysis project Ga0182014, IMG submission 120489) | Permafrost microbial communities from Stordalen Mire, Sweden - 612S2D metaG | ecosystem: Environmental > Terrestrial > Soil > Wetlands > Permafrost | place: Sweden: Stordalen | collected... | reverse complement strand
TGGCTCGACTGAAACCGCGCCCACGGGTGAAACCAAGGCCGGGCCGGCGACGCCTTGAGCGCCAATCAGGTCGAGGCGGGCTTCCGCGGCGCGGCGATCCAGGCCACCAGGATGGAGATGAAGTAGAGTCCCAGCAGGACCACGCTGAAGAAAATCGTCGTGACCACCACGTCCCCCGGGGTCAGGAAGGCGCTGACGAACAGGATGATGATGGTGGCGTGGCGCCAGTACTTCAGCATGAAGCGGGCGGTGATCAGGCGGAACCGGGCCAGGAAGTAGATCAGCACCGGCAGCTCGAACATCGCCCCGGTGCCGACGATGGTGTAGATGAACAGGTCCAGGTAGTCCTCCAGGTGGAGGTTGGTGCGCAGCCCGGCGTTCAGCGCTTCCTTGAACAGGATGTCGCCCAGGAACTGGAAGGCGTTCAGGTAGGCGAAGGCGGCGCCCGCCAGGAAGCAGCCGGTGGTGGCCAGCACGAACGGGATGGCCAGGCGGCGCTCCCTGGCGTACAGGCCGGGCTTGATGAAGCACCATACCTGGTGGAACAGCAGGGGCGCCGACAGGAACACCGCGGCCCAGATGGACAGCCGCATCAGGGAGAAGAACGGCTCGGTAAGGCTGGTGAAGGCGAACGGCTCGAACACCGTGGGCACCGCCTGGTGCATGGCCTGCGCCTGGCTGATCGCCTGGGCCTTGTAGACTTCCATGAAGGGCTTCTGGGCCCAGAGCATGAGCTTGAAGCGGAAGCTGTAGGTGAGGGCGAAGGCCGCCACCACGATGATCACGCTGCGGATCAGGCGCGCCCGCAGTTCATGCAGGTGCTCCCAGAAAGTCATTTGGTTGCTTGTTTCGGGGGTCGTCATCGGCTTGGGACTATTTCTTCTCGTCCTTTTCTTCCGCCTTCACCGAGTCGCTGTCCTCACGGCTGGCCTTCTTGAACTCGTTGATGCCCTTGCCCAGGGCCCGGCCCAGTTCGGGCAGCTTGGACGGTCCGAAGAAGATCAGAAGCGCGATGCCGATCAACAACATTCCTGAAAAACTGATATGGGGCATGGCTGTCTCCTGAACTAGAGGGTCCCGGGGTGGCCGGTGGGCCCCACCGGGGAGCGGCCGATGGAATGGTAGGTCCATCCATCCGCCTTCATGGCCTCGGGCTGGAAAAGGTTCCGGCCGTCGAACATGAGCTTGGCCTTGAGCCGTCCGGCCACGGCCCGCAGGTCCGCCTGGGCGTATTGCGGCCATTCGGTGGCGATCAGCAGGGCATCGGCGCCGTCGCAGGCGGACAGCGGATCCTCGGCATAGCGCACCCGGTTGCCCACCTTGGCGCGGACGTTGGGCATGGCCTCGAAATCGTGGACCACCACCTCGGCCCCCAGGGCGGTGAGGGCGTCGATCAGTTCCAGCGCCATGGCCTCCCGGATGTCGTCGGTGTGGGCCTTGAACGCCAGGCCCCAGAGGGCGAAGCGGCGCCCGGCCAGCGGGGCGGGGGTGCCGGCCGTGCACTTGAAGTACTTCCGGACCTTGAGGGCCAGCACCTGCTTCTGGTTGCGGTTGGCCTCCACCGTGGCTTCCAGCGCGCGCAGGGGCTGGGCGTTCTCCCGGCCGACCTTGAGCAGGGCCTGGAGGTCCTTGGGGAAGCAGCTTCCGCCGAAACCGGGGCCCGGGTTCAGGAAGTACTTGCCGATCCGGTGGTCGCTGCCGATGCCGTCCCGGACGCACTGCACGTCGGCCCCGACCTTCTCGCACAGGCCGGCGATCTCGTTGATGAAGCTGATCCGCAGGGCCAGCATGGCGTTGGCGGCGTACTTCGTCAGCTCGGCGCTGGCCGGGTCCATGCGCAGCCAGCGTCCGCCGCTGGCCGCGAGGAACTTGCCGTACAGCTCCTTCATCACCTTTTCCGCGTGGTCGCTGCGGCAGCCCACCACCACCCGGTCCGGTCTCACGAAATCGTCGATGGCGCAGCCTTCCCGGAGGAACTCCGGGTTGGAGACCACCTCGAAGCGTCGGTCGGTCTGGGCCGCGATGGCGGCCTCCACCCGGGCCGCGGTGCCCACCGGGACCGTGCTCTTGTCCACCACCACCAGGGGGCTGGCGTCCATGGGCCGGAGGGCCATGGCCTGGCCGAGCTGGGTGGCCACCCGGAGGACGTACTGCAGGTCGGCGCTGCCGTCCTCGCTCTGGGGGGTGCCCACGCAGATGAAGGCGGCGTCCGCCTCCCGGATGCCTTCCTTGGGGTCCGTGCCGAAGCTGAGCTGGCCCGAGGCCTGGTGCCGGGCCAGCCACTCCTCCAGGCCCGGCTCGTAGATGGGCGAGATCCCCTGCTTAAGCTTGTTGATCTTGGCAACGTCCACATCGATCCCGAGCACCTGGTGCCCGGCCTCCGCGAAGCCCACCGCGGCCACGAGGCCCACATAGCCTGATCCGATCACTAGAACGTGCATGAATCCACCCTCGGTTGCGGCCCTTGTCTGTGCTGGTTGGGCGGGCGGCAAACATCCAGGAAGTATATCCACCCCTGCGCGCCACGGCGAGGCTTGATAGTATTGGAGCCGGGAGGCAGCATGCTTCAGGTCGCTATGTTGGACGGGCAGGGCGTCAATCTCTGGGAAGTGGTCCTGCACAGCGGCTTGGTGGCGAAGGTGGTCCTTCTGGTGCTGGGCGTGTTCTCGGTGGTGAGCTGGCTGGTGATCTTCCAGAAGGCCGCGCTGCTCAGCCGCAGCCGCGGGGCCACGGAGCGGTTCCGGACCATGTTCCGGCGGGCCACGGACTGGCGGGAGCTGAAGGCCTCCTCGTCGGAATACGGCGCCAGCCCCCTGCTGGGTCTGTTCACCGCCGGCTATTCGGAAGTGACCTACCAGCTCAGGCCGGCCCACCCGGGCGCCAAGGCGCAGATCAAGAGCATGGAGGCGGTGGAGCGCTCCCTGCAGCGGGCCTCGGTGGTGGAGATGGGCCGCATGGAGAACTACCTGGGCATCCTCGCCACCATCGCCGCGGTCAGCCCCTTTATCGGGCTGTTCGGCACGGTGTGGGGGATCATCGACGCCTTCCGGGGCATCGGCGCCACCGGCAACGCCAGCCTCGCCACCGTGGCCCCCGGCATCTCCGAGGCGCTGGTGGCCACCGCCATCGGCCTGGTGGCGGCCATCCCGGCGCTCATGGCGTACAACTTCTTCCAGGGGCAGCTGAAGGTCTGGCAGACCGAACTGGATGATTTCGCGCTGGAGTTCATCAGCCTCTCCGAGCGCAACTTCACATGAGGCGCGAACTGACCGCATGACCTGCACACCCCTGGCTCCCGTATTCTGGCAGCGCCAGCCCAAGCTCCCCCTGCCGGTCCTGAAGTTCATGGGGGCCAGGCTGCAACCGGCGCTGCGCGCCCCGGCGGGGCGCGCGCTCCTGGTCTGGCCCATGGTGCTGGGGGCGCCCAAGCTGCGGGAAGCCCATCCGGGCGGCGTGCCCGAGCCGATGCTGCTGGCCGGCGCCGCCTCCATGCTCGAAACCCTGGGCGTGCGCGATCCGCAGGCGGCCTGGAACGAGGCCATGCGGCTCCTGCCCAACACCGCCGAGCCCGGCCCGGAGGGCTGGCTGCCCCACCGCATCTGGGAGCCCCTGTCCGCCCTGGTGAGCCTGCGCCTGGGGGTGGCGCTGCTGGCCCTGCTGGGGCAGCCGGAGGACCGGCGCTACGGCCTGGCCTGCGGCGTCGCCCTGTTCAACTCGGCGCTGTTCCACGAATGCCACGACGCCCTGGAGCCCTTGTGGCTCAACGCCGAAGGCGGGCTGAAGACCGGCCTGCAGGGGCTGATCCTGCTGGCGGGGGGGTTCCACCACCTGCAGTTGGAGAATGCCGGCGGCATGATCAGCCTCTGGGCCGACGCCCTGCCGGCCCTGGAGCGGTGCGACGGCGCCCTGGCCACGCCCTGGGGCACGGTCGGCTGCAAGGCCGCCATGGCCGCCGCGGCCGAACGCATGGCCTGGCTGGACCATTTCGACGGGGACATGGCCCTGGATCCGCTATGGCCGATGTCCCGGCCCACCCTGGAGCTCATATGATCTCGTGCGACCTTCTCGTCCTGGGCGCGGGCATCGCCGGCTGCTCCGCGGCCCTGCGCGCCGCCGAACTGGGCGCCGACGTGGTGCTGGTGGCCAAGGATCCCCTGGGCATCTCCAATACCCGCTACGCCCAGGGCGGGATCATCGGCCTGGCCCCGCCCGAAGCCGGCGATTCCCCGGAGCTGCTGGCGGCGGACATCGAAGCCGCCGGCGCCGGCCTGTGCCGGCCGGAGGCCGTGGCCCAGCTGGCGGAGCAGGGCCCGCGCCTGTGCCGGGACTTCCTGTGGAAGACCCTGGGGGTCCCGTTCGACCACACCGGCAGCCTGGACCCCGAGCCCACCGCCGAGGCGGCGCACAGCGCCCGGCGCATCTACCACGTGAAGGACGCCACCGGGAAGGCGATCCAGAAGGCCCTGTCGGAGCAGGTGACGGCCCATCCCGGCATCCGGGTGCTGGAAGGCCATGTCCTGGCGGACCTGCTGACGGTGCCCCACCACAGCCGGGATCCCCGCGCGGTCTACGATCCCATCCAGGTGCACGGGGCCTACCTGCTGGAACCCGACGGCCAGGTGCGCATGTGCCTGGCCAGGCGCACCGTGCTGGCCACCGGCGGACTGGGCTACCTGTACCTGCACACCAGCAATCCCCCCTCGGCCACCGGCGACGGCCTGGCCGCGGCCTACCGGGCCCACGCCCGGATCGTGAACTGCGAGTATCTGCAGTTCCATCCCACCACCCTGTTCGTGCCGGGCAAGCCGCGCACCCTGCTCACCGAGGCGCTGCGCGGCGAGGGCGCGCACCTGGTGAACCGCGACGGCGAGCGGTTCATGCGGAAATACGCGCCCGAGGGCATGGAGCTGGCCCCCAGGGACGTGGTGAGCCGGGCCATCTTCCAGGAGATGGCCCATTCCGGAGAGGTGTGCATGTACCTGGACCTCTCGCCCCTGCGGCGCAGGCTGGACCTGGAGGCGCGCTTCCCCACGGTCATGGCCACCTGCCGCGAAGCGGGGCTGGATCCCGCCAGCCAGCTCATCCCGGTGGTGCCCGCCGCCCACTATTTCTGCGGCGGGGTGAACGTGGACCTGGACGGCCGCACCAGCCTGCCGGGGCTGTTCGCGGTGGGCGAAGTGTCCTGCACCGGCCTGCATGGCGCCAACCGCCTGGCCTCCACCTCCCTGCTGGAAGGCCTGGTGTGGGGTTACCGGTCCGGGGAGGCCGCGGTGGCGGACTGCCGGACTTCGCCCATGCCCGACGCTGCCAGCCTGGAACCCTGGAAGCACGCCGCCGGCGGCCGGGTCCCGGATCCCCTGCTGATCGAGCAGGACTGGACCAGCATCCGCAGCACCCTGTGGAACTACGCCGGCATCATCCGCACCCGGGCCCGGCTGCAGCGGGGCCGCGGCGACATGGGCTACCTCTACCACCGGATCGAAGCGTTCTACCAGGAGGCCCCCCTCTCCCGGAGCCTGCTGGAGCTGCGCAACGGCATCATCTGCGCCAGGCTGATCCTGAAGGCCGCCATCCAGAACCCGGTGTCGAGGGGCTGCCACTACCGGGTGGACTGAGCCTTGCCGATGGGGAAATTGGCCCCGGTCTGGATCGTCGGCGTCTGCTGGCGCTTGAAGACGCTTTCGGAGAGGCTCAGCACCTCCTCCTCCACGTAGTCGGCCAGGCCCAGCACGGTGATGAAGCCGTCCTTCTTCAGGTCGGCCTTGTCCTTGAGGCCTTCCAGGAGCACGTAGGTGAACAGGCCGTGCCCGCGGTAGCCCTCCAGGGCCTGCTGGGTGTCCGAGGAGGACGCGAACACCGCCGAGCCGATGGCCCGCTGCAGCACCTTCACCGCGGTGGCGTCGGTGAGGCCGCGGGTCTGCTGCAGGAGCGCCACCGTCAGCGGCAAAGTCCCCGGCCCCCTGCCGGCCCAGATCCCGCCGCCCTATGGGATCGCCGTGGACCCGGCCACCGGCGACATCTTCATCACCATTGACGATGCGATCATGACTCTGGATTTTACGAAGTGATCAAGGCCCGGAATTTGGGTAAACTGGGGGTTTCCAACTACGGGATCCTCGGGTGGATCCCCTCTGCGCACGAGGGCGCCATGGGCGAACCGACCAAGAAGCGTTACACCGTTTTCCTTCCCCGGACGGATTTCCCCATGAAGGCGGAGCTGCCGGTGCGGGAGCCCAAGCGGTTGGAACGCTGGAAGGCCGACGGCGTCTTCAAGCGGGTGGAGGCCAAGCGCCGGGCGGACAACGCCGCCGGCACCGGCCGGGGCCGCAGGATCCTGCACGACGGCCCGCCCTACGCCAACGGCGCCATCCACATGGGCCACGCCATGAACAAGATCCTCAAGGACATGGTGACCAAGTCGCTCTGGCTGGACGGCTACGAATCCCCCTACGTCCCCGGCTGGGACTGCCACGGCCTCCCGGTGGAGCACGCCGTGGAGAAGGACCTGGGGCCCAAGCGCCGGGAGATGAGCCGCACCGAGTTCCTGGCCCGGTGCCGGGCCTACGCCCAGAAGTGGGTGGACGTCCAGAGCGCGGGCTTCCAGCGGCTGGGCGTCCTGGGCGACTGGGACGAACCGTACATCACCATGGCGCCCAAGTACGAGGCCGCCGTGGTCCGCCTCCTGGGCCGGCTGTTCGAATGCGGGGCGGTGACCCGCAAGCTCAAGGTGGTGCACTGGAGCTACGGCGCCCGCACCGCCCTGGCCGAGGCCGAGGTGGAGTACTCCGACCTCACCACCACCACCATCGGCGTGGCCTTCCCGGTGGATGACGCCGAGGCCCGGCGCATGCACCTGCCCACGCCGCTGCTGCTGCCCATCTGGACCACCACGCCCTGGACCCTCCCCGCCAACCTGGCCATCGCCATGCACCCGGACATGGAGTACGCGGTGGTGAAGGCCGAGGACCGCTACTACGTGGTGGCGGTGCCGCTGCTGGAGGCGTTCCAGAAGCGCCTGGGCGTGCCGCTGCACACCAAGGAGATCCGCAAGGGACTCACCTTCCAGAGCCTCAAGGCCCGCCACTGCTGGATCCAGCGGGAGACCCCGGTGCTGCTGGCCGACTTCGTCACCGCCGAGACCGGCACCGGGCTGGTGCACATCGCCCCCGACCACGGCGTGGACGACTTCAACCTGGCCCACCACCTGGGCCTGCTGCAGCTGGTGGGACCGGACGGGCGCTACACCTCGCTGGTGAACGACCCCGAGCTGGAAGGCCGCAACGTCTTCGACTGCAACACCCTCATGGTGGAGCGGCTGCGCGCCTCGGGCGCCCTGCTCTACGAGGAAGACATCGTGCACAGCTACCCCCACTGCTGGCGCACCAAGACCCCCATCCTCTTCCGGGCCACGGAGCAGTGGTTCATCACCATGGATGACGAACTCCTGGGCAAGGGCAAGACCCTCCGGGAGCTGGGCCTGGAGGGCGTGGACGGCACCGCCTGGGTGCCCCCCTCCGGCCGCAACCGGATCTTCGCCATGATCGCCGGCCGCCCCGACTGGTGCATCTCCCGCCAGCGCTCCTGGGGCACCCCCATCACCGTGCTGCGCTGCAGCGAGTGCGGCGAGCCCATGGTCCTGCCCGAGATCTTCGAGAAGGCCGCCGCCGCCATCGCCGAGGGCGGGGTGGAGGTGTGGGCGGACCTGCCGCTGGAGCAGCTCAAACCCAAAGACGCGGTATGCGCCAAGTGCTCCGGCACCGAGTTCCAGAAGGAGACCGACATCCTGGACGTCTGGATCGATTCCGGGGTGAGCGCCGAGGTGGTGTGCGAGACCCACTCCCTGCTGAGCCGGGACGACTACGGGAAGTTCATCTACCTGGAAGGCACCGACCAGCACCGGGGCTGGTTCCACTCCTCGCTGCTGTTCAACCTGGCGGCCACCGGGGAGAAGCCCTACGACACCGTGGTGACCCACGGCTTCGTGCTGGACGGCAAGGGCCAGAAGATGTCCAAGAGCATGGGCAACGTGGTCACCCCCGAGGAGATCCTCAAGACCCTGGGCGCCGACATTCTGCGCTGGTGGACCGCCAGCGTGGACTACAACGAAGACGTGCGCATCTCCAAGCAGATCCTGGAGCGCTCCGCCGACGCCTACCGCAAGATCCGCAACACCCTGCGCTTCCTGCTGGGCGCCCTGGCCGACTTCGATCCGGCCCGGGACCTGGTGCCCGAGGCCCAGTGGGCCCCCCTGGACCGCTGGGTGTGGGGTTCCTTCACCCGCCTCGCCGGGCAGGTGACCGAGGCCTACCGTACCTATCAGTACCTGGACGTGACCCAGTCCCTGCACGGCTTCTGCCAGCTGGACCTGTCCGGCCGCTACTTCGAGATCATCAAGGACCGCCTCTACTGCGACGCCGAGGACTCCCCGCGGCGCAAGAGCTGCCGCACGGTCTGCTGGAAGCTGGCCCAGGGCCTGGCCGTCCTGTTGGCCCCGGTGCTCAGCTTCACCGCCGACGAGGTGTGGGAGAACATCCCCGGCGCCGAAGGCCATGTGTTCGAAGCGCGCTTCCCCGAGGGCAGCCGCGAGGACGCGCCCGCCGCCTGGGAGCGTTTCTGGCAGATGCGGGAAGCGGTGCAGGGGGCCATGGAGCCGCACCGCGCCGCCAAGACCATCGGCACCAGCCTGGACGCCGACGTGCGGCTGATCCTGGACGAGGCCGACCGCGCCGTCCTGGATGGCCTGGGCGAAGCCCCCGAGGATCTCCTGGTGGTCTCGGGCCTCAGCCTGGAGGCCGGCGCCGACCTGCAGGTGGAGGTCGTCCCCCACGGCGGCCAGAAGTGCCCGCGCTGCTGGAACCACAAGGGCGGCCACGGCCAGGGCGAGGATGCCGACCTGTGTCCCCGCTGCTGGGACGTGTTCCGGGGCCAGGCATGAGGGGAGCTCGCGCCGCCTGGCTCCTGCTCCCGTTCAGCGCCCTGGGGCTGGACTGGGCCTCCAAGGCCTGGATCGCCGCGGCCATCCCCCTGTACGGGACCCGCACCATCATCCCCGGTTTCTTCTACCTCACCATGAGCTACAACCCCGGCGCCATCTTCGGCACCATGGGCGGCGCGCCGCCGCTGTTCCGGACCGTCCTCTTCAGCCTGGCCGGGATCGCCGCCCTGCTCTACTTCGGCTGGGAGTTCCTGAGGCCCGCCACCGCCACCGCCCAGCGCATCGCCCTGGGCCTCATCCTCGGCGGCGCCATGGGCAACGGCCTCGACCGCATCCGCCACGGCATGGTGGTGGACTTCCTGGACTTCGTGTTCTGGGGATGGCACTACTGGACCTTCAACCTGGCCGACAGCTTCATCGTCTGCGGGGCCATCCTGCTGGGGCTGTCATTGCTGTGGGCCATGAAGAGGCCGGTGCGGCAGGAGGGGTAGGGCTCCGTCCTCAGGCGAGGTCGGCCTTGCGCAGGGTGTCGGCCACCTGTTCCTTCCTCGTCTCTCCCCTGGCCACAGCCAGGGTGAGGGACTCGAACAGGTCGTCATTCCGGCCAAGCTCGACCCCGTTGATGGCCAGGAAAACCATCGCCGAGGCCAGGGCCGCGCGCTTGTTGCCGTCGGCGAACGGGTGGTCGCTGGCCAGGTGCCAGAGCAAAACCCCAGCCAGGTCAAAAATATCCCCGCCCGTGTAGTTGAAATGGTTCTGGACGGCCATGACCGCCGATTCCACTGCCCCTGGGTCTGAAATTCCCCCGAGCCCGCCGAACTCAGCGAGGCTTCTGGCATGGATTTTCAAAACAATTTCGGTCGTGAGGAACCTGGGCGTCACTTGGAAAGCCTGCGAAGCGCTTCTTCATGGGTTGCAAAAACCTTGTCGATGGCCTGATCCACGCTCACGGGGGAGGTGCTTGAAGAAAGCACCAGGGTCTGTCCATTGACCTGGAGGTTCACCGGGACATCCGGCGAGATGCCGACCAGGTCCATCAAGGTCCGATCCAGCACAATCGCGTAGCTGTTGCCCACCTTGACCAGGGATTTCGTGAGCATCACCCACCTCCAACTAACAATGTATGTATTTCGGCATAACATACAAGGGGCGGGGAAAAGGGGCATATTTGACAGATTTGACCAATGTGATTATCGTGTCAATCAGCCGGAGTGCCCGGGTTGAGGTGAAATGGTGACAGGGTTGCCAGAGGAATCCAAGAAGGGTGGTCAAGGCCCCGAGCGCAAGGGGGGAAGGCCCAGGGCCTTCGACGAGGAAACCGTCAAGGTCGCGCTGTTCCTGCCGCCCGATCTGGTCGGCACCTTGAAAGCTCTGGCGGCCCGGCGCCGCCTCACGCCTTCCCTTGTGGTTGCCGAGTGGATCGAGAAAGCCGAGATCCGGGAAGCCATCGCCAGGGGGCGGCAGGCCTTCGAGAAAGGGGATGTGGTGAGCCATGCGGAAGCCTTGCAAAGACTTTCCAAGTGGTGAATCCGCTTCTCCCCATTCGATGGTCCCGACGCGCCCTTGAAACGTTGGATGATGGCTTGGGCTATATTTCCCAGTTCAATCCAGAGGCTGCTCGGCAACTCCGGGTATCCATCCAGGAAGCCTTGGCGCGGGCCCGGACTTTCCCCAAATCAGCCCGCATGGTTCCCGAGGAGGGAGACCCCAACGTCAGGGAGGTTCTTCGAGAGCCGTTCCGGATCATCTATGAAATCCATGGCAAGGAACTTCGAATCCTTGTGGTCCGCAGGATGGAGCGCGAACCCTTGCCGCCGGGTGGACTCGAGGGTTAGCAGCCATTGCGGATTCAGAAGACCGGCCCCCCCTGGGTCAGGACCTCCCGGATCTTCTGCACCTGGTCCAGCATCTGCACCAGGTCCGAGGGCAGCAGGGCCTGGGGCCCGTCGCTGAGGGCCTGGTCCGGGGAGCAGTGGGTCTCCACGATCAGGCCGTCCGCCCCGGCGGCCACCGCGGCCCTGGCGCAGGGGATGACCAGGTCCCGGCGGCCGGTGGCGTGGCTGGGGTCGGCGATGACCGGGAGGTGGGTGAGCTGCCTGACGGCGGGGATCACGCTCACGTCCAGGGTGTTGCGGGCGTGCTGGCTCCAGGTGCGGATGCCGCGCTCGCACAGGATGACGTTGCGGTTGCCCTCGGACAGGACATACTCCGCCGCGAACAGCCACTCCTCCAGGGTGGCCGCGGGGCCGCGCTTGAGCAGCACCGGCTTTTCCGAGCGCCCGGCGCGCTTGAGCAGGGCGAAATTCTGCATGTTGCGGGCGCCCAGCTGGATCAGGTCGGCGGTGCGCTCCACCTCGTCGAAGGTCTCCACCTCGGTGGCTTCGGTGACGATGCCCAGATCGAACTCCCGGCGCACCGCCTCCAGCAGGCTGAGCGCCTCGGTGCCCATGCCCTGGAAGGCATAGGGGCTGGTGCGGGGCTTGAAGGCCCCGGCCCGCAGCAGCTTGACGCCGCTCTCGGCCACGTAGCGGGCCACGGTGAACAGCTGCTCCCGGCTCTCCACCCCGCAGGGTCCGGCCATGACCGCCAGTTCCCGGCCCCCCACCGCCACTCCCCGCACCTCCACCACGGTCCGCCCCGGCGCCCCGTCCGCCGAGGCCAGCTTGAACGGCGAGGTGATGGGCACCACCCGGGCAACCCCGCCCATGGGCTCGATGCGGTCGGCCTTGAGGGCCTGGGAGGCGTGGGGGGCCAGGATGCTGGTGGAGACGGGCGATTCCTGGACATAGGCGCGGATCCCCGCCCCTTCGAGTACTGCCATCACCGCCTGGATCTGCTCCAAGGTGGCGGTCTGCTCCATCAGGATGAGCATGCCTGCCTCCGCTTTTCATCTTAGCGGTAAGATACGGGACCATGGACGCCAAGACACTGCACTGCCAATCCTGCGGGGCTTCGGTGGGGGAGGACGACGTCAAGTGTCCTTTCTGCGGGAGCCAGCTTGCGACCCTGGCTTGTCCCAAGTGCTTCGGCATGGTGGGGATCCACGCCAGCCACTGTCCGCGCTGCGGGGCCGCCATCCAGCGGGCCGAGGCGGGGGCCAGCGCCCTGGCCTGCCCGGGCTGCCACACGCCCCTGGTGTCCACCTCCGTGGGCGGCGTGAGCCTGGACCAGTGCCATGGCTGCGGCGGGGTCTGGGTGGGCCAGCATAACTTCGAGCAGATCGCCGCCGACAAGGCGGAGCGGGGCGAGGTGCTGGGGGCGCTGCCCGGCGAGAGCCCCAAGGTGGCCGTGAGCCTGTCGGAGGTGCACTACCGCCCCTGTCCCCAGTGCCACAAGCTGATGAACCGTACCAACTACGGCCACATTTCCGGCGTGGTGCTGGACGTCTGCAAGGACCACGGCCTGTGGTTCGACAAGGACAAGCTGCGGGAAGTGCTGGAGTTCATCGAAGGCGGCGGCCTGGAGAAGAGCCATCTGCGCCAGATCCAGGACGAGGATGAACGGCGGCGGCTGGCGGCCATCGCCCCGCTGCCGGAGGGCGTGGATGAGCGGCTGCTGGCGGCCTTGATCCTGGGCCGGCCGCTGGAGGTGATCGACCGGCCCAGCGGCCACCGC
>Ga0182014_10006492_pt1 | contig 12551 bp, 16 predicted proteins | sample 612S2DmetaG_FD_120489 | JGI IMG/M metagenome (GOLD analysis project Ga0182014, IMG submission 120489) | Permafrost microbial communities from Stordalen Mire, Sweden - 612S2D metaG | ecosystem: Environmental > Terrestrial > Soil > Wetlands > Permafrost | place: Sweden: Stordalen | collected... | reverse complement strand
TAGTGGATGGGCACGTCCGGCACAGGTGCAGATTAGGTCGGCACCGATCAGCCGGGTTTCACAACAGCCGACCATCCGGCGACTATCACCGAAGTGACATCTAGCCGCGTCACCGAAGTGCCGGTCGAGGTCAGTTAGCAGCGGGACTGGAATAACGCCTCCCACCCGGCGGTATGGGACGGTCTTTCGCCCGCTCAGTAGCGGGTCCTATGGAGGGCCTGAGCCCCGCCTGAGCCAGCTCGATAGATTCTGAGCTATGTCGGATCGAGAACAGGGCGTAGCTACCGTTTGGCTGCTCGTGATCGGGGTCGTCTTTCTCGTCGCCGTGGTTGGCGTTCTAATCGGGCTGTTGGTCGGGCGAGACCAGGCAGCGAGTCCAGCGACCACCCAGGCGACCCACGCATCCCTCCCGACTCTCGGCGCGCTTCAGAGTGGCGAGGGGTACCTGTCGGCACCGGCCAACACCGCTCAAGTTCGTTACGCGACTTGGGTTCTGCGACCCGACGGGACTTTCTCTGGATCGCTCACCGGTATCAACTATCAGATTGCCGGAAGCGATGGGGACCAGTCTGCCGTACCGCAGAACATCAACATCCCGTTCACTGGTTACATCTCCGGGGACCAGGTGTCGATCACGGACCAGAACGAATCGCCGGTCAGTGGGACGATCACGTCGAAGTCCCTCACTTTGAACGCGACCACTTACACGCTCTCATCCCAAGCTGACTATCAATCGGCACGCGATGCTGCTTCGTCGCTGGTCAATGAGTGCGTGTCGTACGCCTACCAGCATGGCGGAAGCACACTGGGTGAGCCGAGCCCATGCGACACGTTTTTCGCCTTCGGGACTTCGGGCTGAAGCCCTACCCCAGTTGACTCCCGGGCCAAGCCTGCCCCACTCGTGCCGTTCCGGGCGCAGGAAACTCTCGCGAGCAGCAAGGATGCCGGATGGATTTCCCCGGCGCACATAATGTTCGCCGGAGACCGCAGGGACTGGGAGTGGCGAGGGACGTCAGGTCACCCCGAATCGGCGATCTGTCCGTGCACCGTACCCCCGGAGTGTCCCGGTCGCAGATCGATATATGGGACGGTAATGGCTCGCGATGGTGCTCTGTGCTCGCGAAGGTTGACTGCTGCGGAACGGCACTTCAGCCACACGTGCTGACGAGATGAGCGGTACTCAGATCACGGGCACGAGGGAAGAGTCGAGCAGGGTGCGGTCGCCGTCGAAGCCGTGGCTCAGAGCGGCAGCAACGTCCTGATGTGGGGTGCCAAGCTCGACCGCACTGACCTCATCCAAATGCCGGTAGTGGTGCTCGCCAAGTTCGAGTTCGAGAGACTGCAGGTATTCCTCCAGATGGACCAGGGAGCGAGGACCGACGATCGGGATCAGGGCCGTGGGAGCCAGGGCGGCCCGGTGACGCAACCAGGCCAGAGAGACCTGCGCCGCGCTACTGCTGATCTCATCGGCGATCGCCAGCACCGCGTCGACCACGGCTGTCCGCTGCGCGGAGCCCTCCACTGCGTCGCCGAGGGCACTCAGCCTGCCCGTCTCGCCCTGTCGATACTTGCCGGTGAGCAGGCCCCCGCCTAGCGGGGAGTACAGGACGACACCAAGGCCATGGGCCTCGGCCATCGGAAGCAGTTCCCGTTCAGCGGAGCGTTCGGCCAGGCTGTATTCCGTCTCGATTCCGGCCACCGGAGCCAGGCCGCGAAGGTCGGCCCGGACTGCGGCGCCGGCGACCCGCCACGCCGGGAAGTTGGATAGCCCGCCGTACAGGACCTTTCCCGAACGGGTCAGATCATCGAGTCCAGTCAGGATCTCTTCTATCGGCGTCGTCCCATCAGGGAAATGCGGCATGAACACGTCCACGTACTCCGTGTCGAGCCGCCGCAGGCTCGCCTCCAGGGAGCGGATCATGGTCTTGCGGCTGTTGCCGGTCGTCCCGGGGCTCGGTCGGACGTCTCTCGTACCGGCGTACTTGGTGATCACCACGTAGTCCCCTCGGTCTTGGCCGAGCAGCTCACCGAGGACGGTTTCCGCCTGTCCGTTTTGGTAGAGGTTGGACGCGTCGAACGTCGTACCGCCCGCAGCGACGAAGCCTTCGAAGATCTGACGGGAGGCCTCCAGACCAGCGCCAGCCTCGGACGTGCTGAAGTTGGCGGTGCCGAGCGCGTACTCCGACACACGCAGCCCAGTCTTCCGTCCGAAGGTTTTGTAACGCATGGCGACTCCTCGATGGTGGCGGTGGTGCGGGGTACGCTGCTCGCACCATACCAAAAAAAGTGAAGGGTCATTCATGTTATGCCGAAGGTAGCTCAGGCTTACCTTGATGCCCGCCGCAAGCAGATCGTGGAGGCCGCTCGTGCCCGGTTCACTAGCCACGGCTTCGCCGGGACTTCGATGGCCGACATCGTCACCGAGTCCGGTCTCTCCACCGGGTCGATCTACCGGTATTTCACGAGCAAGGATCAGATCGTCATCGCGGTCTGTGAGCAGGGAACCGAGGCATTCCCGACGGCGCTCACCGTCGAGGCCGTCAATGATTTCTTGGAGCGTGTCCGGGCCATGGCCCGGGATAAAGGCCATGCTCGGCTGGTCGCCCAGATCTATGCCGAAGCGGCACTTTCCCCGGCGCTGGCGGCAATCGTTGCACGGCAACTCGCCGAGATGCGCACAGCGGTCGCGGACTTGATTCCAGTCGACAGCCCGAGCGATGCCGGACAGATCGCCGAGGCGTTCGTGAGCATTTGCAGCGGTTATAGCCAGCAACTCGCCGTGCGAGGCGACCTCGATCCAGCGCCCTTCGCCAAAGCGTTGATGGCGATCCTTCAGGGATAGCCCCATTAGTCGGTTGGGCTCTACCGCCAGTATCCCTGACCACCGGTTTGGGGATCGATATTTGGAACTGCGCTGGTTCCCCTGCTGGCTCCAACAAGCGGGTCAGATCGCTCCGTGTGCCTGTTGGCCGATTCGCCTCCGGTCAGCCAAGACCTGGGCTCTGATTGCTGGCCGGACGTGATCAAGCGGGCTTCTGTGCTTCGATCAAGAGATTCTCGTGTGGGTGCCGGTCCACAAGCGAGGCCCCGGGAAACTCGGTGGCTCGTACGTCGCCGACCGAGTCGATCCACTGATCGAGGAGACGCTCGGAGATCACCAATCGCCGGCCGATTCGGCGGACGGGCAGGTGGCCTTCGCGCGCCAATCGGTACAACGTCTCCGGACTCGGGACACCGCCGCAATGGACTGAGGCCTCGGGCATCGTCAGGAACTGGCTCACCGTTCTAACCTCGCTTGCTCGCACTCGGCACTGCCCATGGCGTCATGACCGGCGGGGAAGGCGCCGGCGGTCATGACGCACTGCCCGACTCGACCGGCGGACCTAGCCCTGTCCTGCCACCTGCTCGATGGTGTGACAGCCCGATCTCAGCGCCGGGATCGGGCTCGGCCTTGGTCTGGCGCACCTCAGGCCACCATCCGGTCGATGGCGTTCCGCCTTCGTCTCCGGAGATCATGAGTAGGTATCCCGGCGAGGTCGGCGACCTCACCGAGGGACATCCCCAGCACCCTGGTCGCGTAGAGGATGGCGGCGTCGGCAACGTTGAGGCCGTGCTCGGTCGCATCGGCGAGGGCCGCGGCCAAGAGTTCCTGGCCGCTTCGACCGTTCCATGCCGGGAGCGTGTCCAAGGCGTCGGGGGTGCTGGCCTGTCGAGAGCGGTGTCGATGCTCGCTGGCCTGGATTGTTCGCAGCCGAGTGCGGACTGCCGATAACAGATCACCGACGGCATAGGGGCGGTTGGAACCAGACCAGCTCATCGTCAGTTCCCAGAGTGCGGAGATGGCGTCGGCGTAGAACGCGTCGAGATCGCACCACGGCCCGCCGGCAAAGTCGATGCGTCGGGACAACGCGAGAACACCAGGGATGAGCGCTTGGACGATGGCACGGGGGATCAGCTCATCGACGTCAGCGCTCCTCAGCATGGCTGCGATCACGGCTGCCGCCTCGTGGCGAGACAGCCGGCCCGATGAGAGCGAGAGGGCCGCGATCAGCTCGGCAAGGTCGTCTACCTCAAGGGCGGCGACCACAGGCTCACGCTCGGCCAGGCGATGACAGGCTGCCTTCGATGGGGGAGCAGTCCCGAGGGCCTGCCATTCGGATCGGAGCCGTTGGATCGTGGGGGAGTCCATGGCTCCAACGATGAAGAGGCACCCTCATGAAAAGCCTCATGGAAACCCTCATGGCCCGAGAAATCTCAAGGAATTGTTGCCGCCGGACAAACCACCAGCTCAGCGCTGCGTTAAGTCTGAGCATGTACAAAACACCAGCTCAGGGGGTTCATGGTTGTGACCATGAAGGGTTCATGATGCTGGAGCCGATGTCGCCAGGTCGGTTCGCGCTGTCGCACAGGCAATGCGATCGGGACGGACAAAACACCAGGTCATGGGGTTCATGGTTCCCATCGTGAACCCTTCATGACCGCACCACGCCCATTGATGTCGGAGAGCGCGTTGATGTCGGAGAGCGCACGGCGGTACGTGGCGTAGAGCTGGTGATCGCACGGCGCACCGCCGCCGTTCGGCGCGAAACGGAGCAGCACAGAACCACTGTTTCTGAGCCACTCAAGCGGCTGGTGTCACACCGCCGCCCGCCGTCCAAGGTCGCTCCGGAATACGCCTCGCCCCCGGAGATCGCCGGCACGCCGGCGCCGGGGTCGGCCTTTATATCCTCGCTCGGCCAGTGGCCGCCCTTTGACCGCTGGCAACGGCGTGGGCAATCGGCGCACATCCGATTGATGACGGACCAGGCGGGGCGAAAAGCGCCCCACCCGTCATCAATCATGAGGAGAACAGACCATGACCATCACATCCACCACTATCACCGGCAACCTGACCCGGGATCCGGAAATCCGGTACACGAGAGACGGCCAGGCCACCACGTCGCTGTCGGTAGCGGTCAATCGCCGGTGGCAGAACCGTCAGACCCAGGAGTGGGAGGAGTCCACCTCGTTCTTCGACATCGTCTGCTGGCGCGAGTTAGCAGAGAACACTGCGCTGAGCCTGACCAAAGGGGTTCGGGTGGTGGCCACCGGCCGCCTGGAGGAGCGCCGCTGGGAGACCGACGACGGAGAGATCCGATCCAAGGTTGAGCTGGTGGCCGACGAGATCGGTGCCAGTCTCCGCTTTGCCACCGTGGACATCCACAAGGTCCAGCACCACAGCACTGCCGATGAGCTCACCGGCGAGACCAACCAGGCATGATCGGCCCGGCGGGGTCGGGTTTCCCGACCCCGCCGGGACTGGACTTCTGGCCTCGTCACAACATTTCTCGCAAAATGAATGTCCACGGCGGCGCTTCGCGCCCCAGTTCTTTTGATGAGACTCCGACCGGCACCCCACCCGGGTCGCTCTGGCCGAGCACCGCGGGCGGGGTGCCGCCGATGGGCACGACACCACGTCGCTGGTCGTCGGTGAGGATGCCAACTGTTGGCCTCCTCCAAGGGATCAGCCTTGCTCGGCTACGGCCGTCGTCCTGGATGCGGGCAGCGGTACCAACCGGGTGCGCCGGTGATGCAAGGGAGTGCTCCGCTCGGCGTCATCGGATCGGCGCCATCGGTTCGACGCCAAGTCTTCGGTTGCCGGAGCGATTCTTCATTTGCCTGGGCACAACGATGCTCTCGACATCCCAGGCGGGTCGTCGGCGCCCTGTTTCATCCCTGCCGTTGGTCACTCGTCCACGGATAGAGGTCGACGAGGCCAACGTGCCGGCGGAGGACAGCCGGCGCGCCAACTCAGTTGGCCAGCTGGAGTGCGAGGTGTCCGATGTCCCTCTCTCGGAAGTGGCTGGCTGCTTTCAAGATGATGCACCGGTCCGTCGGGCGTCAAGGCTGCGGACAACTTCTGGCGGCGCTTGCTGACCGCAACCGGTCCGCCAGAACCTCTCCTCGGCCCTGCGGGCACCCCTGACGCTCCGACGTTTCTCCGGAGCCTTCTCTTTTCAACACCAACCCACAAGAGAGGAAACATCATGAACACCGTAACCATCACTGGCCGCTTCACTGTCGATCCGGAACTCAAGTTCACCACCGGAGCCGGCAAGGCAGTCACCACCGTGAGGGTGGCCATCAACGAGCAGGGACGGGACAAGGCGGTCTTCATCGACCTCCAGTCCTGGGAGAAGACAGCAGAGTTCATCGCCAGCTACGGCACCAAGGGCCGCCTCTTCGAGGCCACCGCCCGCCTGGCGCTCGACCAGTGGACCGACACCGAAGGGAGCCAGCACTCCAAGCACTACTTGGTCACCGGTCCCTACCAGTTCCGGTTCCTGGACAAGTCCAGCGACACCAGCGAGCCCGAGGCTCCGGCCGAGGATGCCTGACCGGGAGAGGGGGATCCTTCGGGGTCCCCCTCTTTCCGTACTGTCCACGACGGACTCGCGTTGGCGTCGGTCAAGCCAACAGTCGTCGGATGGCACTGGATCCCCTTACGAAGCCCGTCATGACTGGATAACCGCCGAGCCATTGTGGCCTGCGGACAAAACTCCAGCCCAGAGGGTTCATGATTCTGTCGGCGGGGTTCATGATGCCGGCACAGGTTTGGCAGCCCTGGCTCACGCGGGTGCGTCGGTCAGGGCCATGAGAGCGGTAAAACACCAGCTCAGAGGGCTCATGGTTGAGCCGACCGGGGTTCATGATGAAAGAAGAGCCTCGGCCATCCCCTGGCTGACGCCGATGAACCGAAACGCAGCGATTCCGTCGAGCTGCTCCCCATCTCCTTCGGTGCGAAGAGCTCCTGGCGAACCGACTGCCGCCGAACGGCGGCCCGAGTGTCCGACAGTCCCGCGTCTGAATAGATGCGGAACTGCCGGACACTCACCCTCACCCACCTGGTGGTGGGGGCATATGGCCTGCCCACAGCGCCAGAAAGCCGATGGCATCGCCAACGCCGGTTCCCACTGTCTACGCCACGGTTGTGTCATCACAGCGTCGCCCCCAAGGGCGAAAAGAGAGGCATTGCAGCGAGCCCATCGGGCTCACTCTCCGATTGCCCTTCGCTCGAACCATGAACCTCTCATGACACTCGCTCTTGGGGTTCATGACAGCGGGAGCAAGATAGACGTCCAGTATTACTGGACGTGGCGGCCTTGCCGCTGGCTCACGCCATGGGCCTGTCCCCGAGATGGTCTCGGGTTCGCTGCGCTGGGCGAAAAGGCGTAGGCGATGCCCGGTCAACCAGATGCCGCCATCAGCCCGCCCGGCGGTGAGATCCGTTCCGGAGTCGCAGCCAGCGTCCGCCGAGCTCGACTCCGCAACATCCCCGGGGGACGACCCCGACAAGTCATAATCCGGTTGAGTGACGACGAACACGCCACCCTTGAACGTCGGGCCCAGACCGCCGGCGTCTCGCTGCAGCGGTACCTGGTCGAGGCGGGACTGTCCGGGCATGCCGGCGACGGTACCGCCCGCCGATCAGCCGAGCGGGAGCTGATGCAAGCCAGAGGAGTGCTTCGAGCCGCGGGCAACAATCTCAACCAGTTGACCAAGTGGGCGAATGCCAACCACGCCGTCCCCGCTCAGATCGAATCCGTTCTGGCCGTGGTAACCAGGGCGACAGGTGTTGTCTCGGAGCGAGCCGAGGTGCTCGCCTCTACCTTCGAGGTACTGTCCCCATGATCGGGAAGATCTCCAAGGGGTCCTCTGGTCGGGGCCTCACCCGCTATCTGTTCGGGCCCGGCAAGGCAAACGAGCACCGCGACCAACGGGTCATCGCCACCGGTGTAGCCCTCTGGGCCGAAGAAGGCCACACCCTCAGCGACCGAGAGATTGCCGACCTCGGGGCATCGCTCGATGCCGCCAACGATTCCTACGGGAGGAACCCGACCGGCGGGCACATCTGGCATGTCTCGCTGTCGCTGCCACCCGGGGATCGACCCCTCACCGACGACCAGTGGGGAGAGATCGCCAACTGCGTCATGTCGGCGATGGGCTTCGAACGCGAGGGCCTGGAGCCCGCCGCCTGGGTGGCGGTTGGGCATGGGACGAGCGCACAAGGCAATCAACACCTCCACATCGCCGCCTCGCTGGTCCGACTCGACGGCACCCGGGTGGAGATCTGGCAGGATCGAAAGACCCTCTCTTTGGTCTGTGCCGAGCTCGAGCACACCTACGACCTCACTGTGGTCGAGGGACGGGCCGGCAAGGGCATGCCCGGGCTGACCCGGGCCGAACTGGAACGTACCGCTCGAGAGCAGTTGGCAGAACCGCCCCGGATCGCACTCGCCCGGATGGTCCGGAAGGCCTCGGTGGCCTCGGAGACCGAAGCGGAGTTTGTCCGCCAGCTGCGGGGGAGCGGGATATTGGTGCGTCCTCGCTTCGAGACCGGTGGCACGGAGGCAGTAATCGGATACTCGGTGGCGATGAGGCCACGGGCCGGGGACTCACCGATCTGGTTCGGCGGCGGCAAGCTGGCCAAGGACCTGACCTTGCCCAGCCTCCGCCAGTTCTGGGAGTTGTCACCGGCGGACCGTCAGGCGGCTGTCGCCGAGTGGACGGTGGCCACGTCGATCTCTGGAAAAGAGGCGGTCGTGGGTGGGGCCGGGGACTGGCAGCGGGCGGTCGACGTGGTGAGCGATGCTGCAGAGCAGCTGGCCAATGTGCCGGTGTCGGACCTTGCGGTGTGGCGAGGTGTCGCCCGCGAGACTGCCGGGGTGATCGCAACCCTGTCGAGACGTATCGAAGGAAACAGCCCGGGACCATTGGCGGCCACAGCCGACGCATTGGCTCGATCGGCGCAGAGTCGTCCGAACGACCCGGTGGTTTCTCGATCTCCCAGGCGAGGACTGGGAGGAGTTGCCGCGATCGTCGCCCAGTCGGGGATGACCAATGAGTCGCCGATGGCCTGGATGATGTTGCTCGACCAGCTCGGGCGCACCCTTCGGGCAATGAGTGCCGCCCACGTCGCCCGAGGTGAGGCAGAGATGGCAACCGTTCTCGTCGAGTGCCTGGAGGGTGAGTTAGCCGCGCTTCACGATCGGTTCGCGAGTAGGTGGGTTGACAGGCCAGTTCCCGACGGCCGGGGGGTGCGGGCGCTTGACGGATCGCAAGTGATGGAGGCGCTCGATTCCTCGGCGGGGCTCGATGGCGAACTCGATCTGGATCAGGAAGCGGGGCTCGACTTCGAGAGATGAATCGGACTCGATCCGAACTGCAGGCGGCCGCACCTTGAGCGGAGCCCGTTGGGACCACCTTGAAGCCTGGACCCTGACGACCGGTCAGCGGCTTCATCCCAAGCCGCTGACGATCCGAGCAGCGAAGAACGAGGACGCACATTCTCGTCTCGTTCCGGCCGCTCCGGCAACCGGATATCGAGGGCCGCCGTGACCGATCCGAACGCCGGTTCCGCGCTCGGTGTCGACCCGGCGACCCACCGTGCAGGGCGTCATTATGCGTGGCTGCGCGTTGGGAGGCCAGCGCCGGACTTCTGTGCGCGCGTTCGATGCCGCCGGGATGACCTCACTCACGAACCAGGATCCGAACGGGGCGTGCGGGAACCGTCGTTCGGCACCCGGCGGGACCCGCCGGAAGCGAGGGTGATGTCGACGCAGATCAGGTCTTCGGTCGGTGTTTCGTTGGCCCACGACAGCAATCCCGTGAACCAAGGAAGGTCGCCATTCAACGGGAACGGGAGCGTTCCAACCCTTTGGCACCCACCATGGTCGGTCCCCAAGTCGCGTTTAGGACTCGCGGTAGGCTGCGGCGCAGCTTGCGGGTGCTGTGTTACAGGGGGCGCACCCTCGGGGCCGCTAATCGTCGCGCCAAGTAGAGTTCTGGACCATGAACCTCAGTTCGTTTCGGGTGGAAGGTCTGTTTGGCCGCTACACGCACACCGTTCATCTCTCAGCCGATCACATCACGATAATTCATGGCGAGAACGGCGTCGGCAAGACCACGATGCTTCGGGTCCTTGACCTGCTCTTCCAACGCCGGTTCGCTTCTCTCCGACGCATTCCATTTGATCGCATCGCTGTCGAATTCACATCTGGCGAATCCGTCATCATCGATCGTGAGTCCATTGAAGTCGAGGACTCTCCAACTCCAGGAATTCACTCCACTGGACGACAAGCTCGCACCAGAATTGTGCTTTCGGCAAGTTTGGATGGCGTCGAGAGTACTGGACCTGAACTCATTCCCGTTCGAGAGCTTCGTCCTGGGAGAGATTTACCACTGGCTGCTATCGAGGACCTCGTTCCCAGTCTCGAGCGGGTTGGTCCCGAACAATGGCTCGATCGGTCAACCAATCAGATCCTAAACTTTGAGGATGTTGCCGAAACATACGGACAACATCTCCCGCCATCGCCAAACGCCGAGCTGCCGGTTTGGCTTGACGACATGCTGCAATCACTTTCGGTCGACATGATCGAAACTCAAAGACTTTCAGAACCCGCGATCGTAACGACTCGATATCGCCATGACACACCAACGACTGTGAGCACAGTCCAACGGCTCTCTGAAGACCTTGCAATACAGATCCGGAAAGCCCTTGCAGAGTATGCAGAGGTTTCCCAACGCCTCGATAGAACATTCCCAAACCGCCTGTTGGGTAACGTGAAGCCACCTAAGGAGGCCACCGAAGACACGATTAGAGCCCGTTATGAGATTCAAGGTAGGACCCGTGGGCATCTTATCGCCGCTGGCCTTCTGGATTCTGGTGAAGAAATCGTGTTGCCTACTCGCATCCTCAAGGCGAGTGAGCGTACTGTGCTGTGGACTTACCTCGGCGACGTCGACGCGAAGTTGGAGGTGCTTCAACCAATAGCAGACAAGATTGACCTTCTCCTGGACATTCTGAACTCGAAATACGTTTCCAAATCGCTGGAGATTCAACGTCGGGAAGGGTTCCTGGTCCGGACTGTTAACGGCGAGGTGTTGAACCCAGATTTCTTGTCATCGGGAGAGCAACACGAACTGGTGCTGACATATAGACTTTTGTTCGGAGTCGATCCGGGCTCAGTGATTTTAATTGACGAGCCAGAGCTTTCACTTCATGTAACATGGCAAAAGATGTTCTTGTCCGACTTGCTACGAATCAGTAAAATAGCGCGGCTGGAGTTCATTGTGGCAACTCATTCCCCGGCAATTATCGGCAATCGGTGGGATTTAACCAAAGAGCTCTCTTCAATCTCGTGAATTCGATGTTGAAATTCATAGACGCTGACTATGTGGCGAACGAGATCTCGTTAATGAGGGACTCATTTCGCGGCACTGTCCTGTTAGTTGAGGGATTTGACGACGCACGCTTCTTCGACAAAATTCTGGCCCCAGGTGACACGTGTCGAGTCTCCGTGGCGTTCGGAAAGAGCAATGCCCTAGAAGCACTTGCGTTACTTCGTCAGCGGCGGCTCGGCGGCGACATCTTATTAGTCCTAGATGCCGATTTCTGGCGGACAACTGGCCAGATTCCTAGCGACCCTGACATCGTCCTCACGGAGTTTCATGATCTCGAGATGGACATGATCGCCTCTGGGGCTCTAGATGATGTTCTGCGTGAGGTGTCCAGCCCGGCGGCGATTGAAGCATTTTCCAAGGAGAAGAGCAAGAGCCCACTTGCATTTCTTATCGACGAGGCCTACGGCATTGGTCTACTGAGATTCCTCAACTACCGCGATTCACTGTTACTTGACTTCAAAGCGATTGAGTTGGCTGAGCACGTAGATCACGACACGCTTTCAGTGTCCCTGGAGGACTATCTTGCAGATGTTCTTGATGCCTCATCCGGAACTCTCGACGCCGGTGAACTGCTGGGTGCTATTGACCGGGCGTCACGAGCAGGGCACGAGAAGTACCAAATTGCAAGAGGACACGACTGCATAGCTCTCTTGTGCACAATGCTTCGCCTGAAGCTGGCTTCGTGTCCGCAGGCGATGTGCGAAGAGGAGTCCGTGTGTACGAACCTTCGGCTTGCATATACGCGGGAACACTTTGATCGAGGACTTTTGGCGCGCAGCATCCGAGAGTGGGAGGACTCCCACTCGGCCGTCGTCATTGGATGACCTACGAATGTGATCGGTGGAATTCACCAGGAAGATGGTATGCACTCAGGAGCCGGCATGTGCCGACTCCGTAGCCATTATCGTGCCGACCAGCGACCGGACCCGTCAAGGTTTCCCCTTCGGACGCCCTTTGGCCGACCTTGACTGTTCCTCCCCAGTTTCGGGCCAGAGCTGAATCCGCCAGTCGAGAGTTCGGACAACGCCCCGCCGACGCTGACCCCCACAGATAGCGCCGTGTCGACGGATGCCATGACTGGATGTTCGGTGCGCTGGTCGCATTGGATGTCTCACAGATGAGGCCCGCAAAGATTCGGCGATCTCGCGTCTCCGACCGAGCACCGAATGCCGCGCCAGAACGACGACGGTCGCCACCCTGGCCGCAGCGCAGAACGGCACGTCAGGCGTGCTCACGGTCGGCAAACGCACTCGGATTCCAGGCGATGTGAACCGCCCTGGTCCGCGTGGAGACCTTGGCCTGATTGAACGTTGACTAGAACCTGCCAC
>Ga0182014_10006487_pt1 | contig 12561 bp, 10 predicted proteins | sample 612S2DmetaG_FD_120489 | JGI IMG/M metagenome (GOLD analysis project Ga0182014, IMG submission 120489) | Permafrost microbial communities from Stordalen Mire, Sweden - 612S2D metaG | ecosystem: Environmental > Terrestrial > Soil > Wetlands > Permafrost | place: Sweden: Stordalen | collected... | reverse complement strand
TCTGCCGCCCGGACCCCGACGGTGACCGCTACCTCGTGGTTGAGCCGGGGATCGGCGCACAGGTTGTAGAGGGAGCCGCATGCCCCCGCCTTCATGTCGGCGGCCCCGTAGACCAGGCGGCCCAGCCGAGCGGCGATGAGGGCACCGGCGCACATCGGACAGGGTTCCAAGGTCACCACCAGGGTCACCTCGGACAGCCGCCACGTGCCCAGTGCGCTAGCCGCGTCGGACAGCGCCAGCATCTCCGCGTGCGCCGTGGGGTCACGACGCTGCTCGCGTTCGTTGTGGCGTGCGGCGATGGGCCGTCCCCCATGGAGGGCGACCGCCCCCACCGGCACGTCGTCGTGGGCGATGGCCGCCACCGCCTCGTCGAGGGCGAGCCCCATCGCCGCTTCGTCATCCAGCGGTTCCCCACCGGTGGCGCGGGAAGGCGACGCCGGCTGCGAAGAGGCCGCTTCAGTACCCATGGCGGAGACGGTGGGATTTGAACCCACGGTGAGTTTCCCCACACACGATTTCCAGTCGTGCCGATTCGGCCGCTCTCGCACGTCTCCAACTCCCCGGGCCGACCAGGAGTTCACTCCGGGGCGCCCGCGGCCCCGACAGGCTACTCCGGCTCTCTGTGCCCGCCCGCCCGGTCCGGGCGCTGCCGCCCGCCCGGCCGGAGCGGGAAAGGGTCCGCCCGCTCCGGCTGCCCCTGGTGCACATCCGGGGGTAACATCGTTGGTCTCCCCGGTGTTGGGTGCGACGGCTGGGTCCTGCGCAACGTCCTCCTGTGAATCGAGTCAGGGTCGGAAGGCAGCAGCTCTCAGCGGGTCAGGCCGTGTGCCGCAGCCAATCTGGCCGTCGCACCGAGCGCCGGGGGGCTCGGTCCCCGCCGGCCGGCCGGCCCGATCCTCCGGGGGAGGCGGGTCCCGGTGGCCGGTAGGCTCCTCCGACGTGGCCGACGCTCCCGACGACGTTCCCTATCAGTCGCTCTATCGGCGATTCCGACCGTCGACCTTCGGCGAGGTCCGTGGCCAGGACCACGTCGTGCTCGCCCTCCGCAACGCGGTCAGGGACGGCCGCGTGGCACACGCCTACCTGTTCAGTGGGCCGCGGGGGACCGGCAAGACCTCGACGGCCCGGATTCTGGCCAAGGCGCTCAACTGCACCGACCTGCAGGACGGCGAGCCGTGCGGTGTGTGTGCCTCCTGTGTCGAGATCACCAAAGGCTCCTCGCTCGACGTGCACGAGCTCGACGCCGCGTCGAACAACGGGGTGGACGCCATGCGCGACCTGGTGTCGCGTGCGGCACTGGGAACGCCTGGCCGCCAGAAGGTCTACATCGTCGACGAGGTCCACATGCTCTCGACGCCCGCCTCCAACGCCCTGCTCAAGACGCTCGAGGAGCCGCCCGCCCACGTCGTCTTCGTGCTGGCCACCACCGACCCCCAGAAGGTGCTGCCCACCATCCGCAGCCGCACCCAGCACTTCGAGTTCCGCCTCCTCGGCCCCGAGACGCTCGGTGAGCTGCTGGCCCAGGTGCGCCAGGACGCGCACCTCGACGTTCCCGACGAGGCGCTGGACCTGGCCGTCCGGCGTGGCCGTGGATCGGCTCGGGACGCGCTCTCGGTGCTCGACCAGGTGGCGGCGTCCGATGCCGTCGACGACGACCTGCCCGAGCTCGACGAGGTCGTCGAGGCCCTCGCCGAACGGGACATCACCCGCGCCCTGGTGGCGGTGGCCCACCTGACGTCCGCCGGGTTCAGCCCCCAACAGTTGACCGGCGACCTGGTCGACCACCTCCGCCAGGGGTTCCTGGCCCTGGTGGCACCGGGGCTGGTGACGGTCTCCGGGGCCGAGCGGGAGTCGCTTGCCGCCCAGGCCGAGCGGGTGGGGCTGGCGGCGCTGGTGCGGGCCCTGGAGGTGCTGGGGCGGGCCCAGGTCACCATGCGCGATGCGCCCGATCCCCGGGTCAATCTGGACGTCGCCCTCGTACGGTTGGCCCACCCGGAGGCAGACGACTCGCCGGAGTCCATCCTGGCCCGGATCGAGCGGCTCGAGGCCGCCGTCCGTGCCGCACCGGTCACGCTCTCCGCTCCCTCGGCCCCGCCACCCTCGCCTGACCCCGGGCCGGCCGCGGCCGGCCACCGACCGGCACCCTCCGAGCCCGACCCCGCCCGAGCCGCGGGTCGTCATGAAGCCGGTCCCCGGCCCTCCGCCGCCGGAGGCCCCGGCGTCGAGGAGCCCCCTCCCGGCACCACGGCATCGAGTCCGAAGACGTTGGGTGCAGTGCGCCGGCAGTCGGCTCCTGCCCGGGCCGAGGCAACACCGGTGCCTCCCCCCGCCGCGCCCGTACCTCCACCGGTCCGGGACGAACCAACACCCTCTGCGCCTGCTGCCCCATTGGCAACGGTCCCGTTCCCGACCCGCGACCAGCTGGTCCAGGTCTGGGGCGATCACATCATCGTGGGCCTCCGACCCAAGGCGAAGGCGCTGTTCCAGGCCGGTCGGTTCGTCGGCGTCGAGGACGATCGGGCTGTGTTCGGACTGCCCAATGAGATCCACCGCCGGCGATGCGAGGAGATCCACGAGGAGATCGAGGCGGCGCTGTCCGATCACTTCGGCCGTCCGGTGGGCCTCACGTTGGTGGTCGATCCCGGTGCCGGAAGCTGGTCGGAACCGGAGGAGGGCGGTTCCCCGAGTGGCGCACCCACCGGGGCGCCCACCACGAGGAGCTCCGGCCCGGCCACCCCCGCGACAGGGCAGGCCCCGGCCCCGGCCGCTCGCCCACCAGCTCCCGCACCCGACCACGATGGCCAGCCGGACTCCGACCCCGCCGAGGACCTCGCGGACTTCGACGATACGGAGCTGGAGATCGCCGAGGTGGACAACTCGGCGGAGGCACGTGTCCTCCAGGCGTTTCCGGGCGCCGAGGAGGTCGGCTAGATGGCGGTGTTCTCCGGTCCGCTGCAGTCTCTGATCGACGAGCTGGGCCGGCTGCCGGGCATCGGGCCCAAGTCGGCCCAGCGGATCACGTTCCACCTGCTGAAGGTGGCACCCGAGGATGCGCTGCGGCTCGCGGAGGCGATCATCGCCGTCAAGGAGCGGATCACGCTGTGCACCCTCTGCTTCAACGTCGCCGAGGGCGGCCTGTGCGCCATCTGCCTCGACGACCGCCGCGACGCCGCCTCGGTCTGCGTGGTGGAGGATCCCCGCGACATCGTCTCGGTGGAGAAGACGGGGGAGTTCTCGGGGAAGTACCACGTCCTGCAGGGTGCGCTCAACCCGATCGAGGGGATCGGGCCGGACCAGCTCCGGGTGCGCGAGCTGCTGGTGAGGGTGGAGGAGGAAGGCATCAAAGAGGTGATCCTCTGCACAAATCCCAACCTCGAGGGTGAGGCCACGGCCATGTACCTGGCCCGCCTCCTGAAGCCCATGGGGCTCACGGTCACCCGGATCGCCAGTGGTCTGCCGGTGGGCGGCGACCTCGAATACGCGGACGAACTGACCCTCGGCAGGGCGCTCGAGGGTCGCCGCGAGGTGGAGGGCTGACCGGCCCGGGGGCGAGCAGTGGCGCCGGGTGGGGCGGTGCGGGCCCCGCGGGGAGCACCGATCGCTCCGATTGGGGCACCATGAGGGGATGTCGACGTCAGTGAAGCCGCCGGTTCGGCACCTCTGGATCCTGCGCCACGGCAAGGCTGCCTCCGATGCCCCGTGGGGCGGGGGTGACCGGGAGCGCCCCCTGACCGCCCGCGGGCGCCGTGACGCCACCGCGCTCGGGAAGCGACTGGGGGGTGAGGTGCCGATCTTCGGGATGGACGGCGTTCCCGCTCCCGACCTGGCCGTCTGCTCGGATGCCGTGCGGACCCGGCAGACCGCCGAGCTGCTCATCGAGGCGACGGGCCGCCCGCTACCGCTCGACTCGTACCGCTCGCTCTACGGAGCCGACACCGACCTGGTGCTCCGGTACCTCCGGGAGATCGACGAAGGGGTGACCGGAGCTCTGGTGGTGGGGCACAACCCCACCATGCACCATCTCATCTGGGAGTTGGTCGGCGGGGACGGGGTCGGGGACTGCGGGGCCGCAGGGGGAGCCCCCGGTGGTCGTGCCGTACTCGAGGCCCAGGGTTTCCCGACCTGCGCACTGGCCGTGCTGGCCATCGGTGTGGGCGGGTGGGAGGACCTCGCTCTTGGAGGCTGCACCCTGGTCGGTCTGTTCAAGCCTCCCTACTGAGCCGTGGGGCAGGCGCCCTGCCCGCCCCGGGCTGTCAGAGGGTGCGCAGGATGGCCGCGTCGCCCTGGCCGCCGCCGCCGCACAGGGCGACCGCCGCCGTGCCACCGCCCCGGCGCTTCAGCTCGAGGAGCGCGGTCAGCGCCAACCGCGTGCCGGACATGCCCACCGGGTGGCCGAGGGCGACGGCGCCGCCGTTGACATTGACCACATCCTCGCCGAGGCGCAGGTCGTCGGCAGAGGCCAGGCCCACGGCGGCGAACGCCTCGTTGATCTCGAAGATGTCGATGTCACCGGTGGCGAGGCCGGCCTTGGCCAGTGCCACCGAGATGGCATGGGATGGCTGGTGGAGGAGCGACGGGCTCGGTCCGGCAACCTGGCCGTAGCTGACGAGCTCACCGATCGGGCTGAGCCCGAGCTCTTCGGCCTTGGACTTGGACGTCACGATGACCGCGGCACCGCCATCGGAGATCTGGGATGCGTTGCCGGCTGTGATGGTGCCGGTCTTGTCGAAGGCCGGACGCAGTTTGCCCAGTGACTCGGCGGTCGTCTCGGGGCGGACGCCCTCGTCGGTGTCGACCACCAGTGGGTCACCCTTGCGCTGGGGCACCGTGACCCCGACGATCTCCTCGGCGAACTTGCCGTCCTTGATGGCGGCCGCGGCCCGCTCGTGGGAGAGGGCGCTGAAGGCGTCCTGGCGCTCGCGTGACACGCCGTCGGCGCCGTTGTAGCGCTCGGTTCCGAGCCCCATCGCGCAGTTGTCGAACGCGCAGAACAGTCCGTCGTACATCATGGAGTCGACGAGCGTGGCATCGCCGATCCGGTAGCCGGCGCGTGCCCCCGGCAGCAGGTACGGAGCCTGGGTCATCGACTCCATCCCCCCGGCGACCACGATGTCCGCCTCACCCGCATTGATCAGCAGGTCGGCCAGGTAGATGGCGTTGAGGCCGGACAGGCACACCTTGTTGATGGTCGAGGCGGGCACGTCCAGCGGGATCCCGCCCTTGGTCGCCGCCTGGCGCGCCGTGATCTGCCCGGTCCCGGCCTGGATCACCTGTCCCATGAACACGTAGTCGACCTGCTCGGGCTTGATGCCGGCCCGCTCGAGGGCACCGGCGATGGCGAAGCCGCCCAGGTCCGTGGCCGAGAAGGACCCGAGGGCCCCCGAGAGCTTGCCGATCGGGGTGCGGGCTCCTGCGACGATGACGGTTCCGGGCATGACGACCTCCGAGGCCTTCCGGCCAGCTAGGGCGGCGTTCCCCCCAAGGGTCCGCCACGACGACAGATCACCATGATACGGCCTCGCCCGGAGGTCCCACCACACGACACGGTGCGGCGGCCGCGGGGCGGCGGCCTTCTGGCGGCCGCCCGGGTTCCGCGTGGTGTGACCGGGCTATCCTCGCTTCCCATGCAGGAGTTCCTCTCAGCCATCCGGTCCGACGCCTCCAGCGAGGAGATCGCCGCCATTCCGATTCCGGAGGTCTATCGGGCCGCCCATGTGCGCCGCGACGAGGTGGGGATGTTCGACGGCCTCGAATCAGCCGAAAAGGACCCGAGGAAATCGCTCCACGTGGGCGACGTGGCGGTACCCGAGCTGGCCCCCGACGAGGCCTACGTCGCGGTCATGGCCAGCGCCATCAACTTCAACACGGTCTGGACCTCGATCTTCGAGCCGCTGCCCACCTTCGGCTTCCTTGACCGGTTGGGCAAGGAGAGCAGATGGGGCGCCCGCCACGCGCTCGACTACCACGTGGTCGGGTCGGACGCCGCCGGCGTGGTCCTCCGCACCGGATCGGCGGTCCGGAACTGGAAGCCCGGCGACAAGGTGACCGTCCACTGCAACTACGTCGACGACCAGAGCCCGAGCGCGCACGACGACTCGATCCTGGCCGACAACCAGCGCATCTGGGGGTTCGAGACCAACTTCGGCGGCCTGGCCGACCTGGCCGTGGTCAAGGCCAACCAGCTGATGCCCAAGCCCAGGCACCTGACGTGGGAGGAGGCCGCCGCCAACGCGCTGTGCAACTCCACCTCCTACCGGATGCTCGTCTCGAAGAACGGTGCCCAGATGCAACAAGGGGACAAGGTCCTGGTGTGGGGGGCGTCCGGCGGGCTCGGGGCCTATGCCGTGCAGTACGTCCTCAACGGCGGCGGCACCCCGGTCGGAGTGGTGTCCTCCCCCGAGAAGGTCGAGCTGCTCCACGAGTTCGGGGTGGATGCCGTGATCGACCGCAAGTCCGCCGGGTACCGCTTCTGGAAGGACGAGCACACCCAGGACGAGTCCGAGTGGCGTCGCCTGGGCAAGGACATCCGGAGTCTGGTCGGTGAGGACGTCGACATCGTGTTCGAGCACCCGGGTCGCCAGACGATGGGCGCCTCGGTGTTCGCCGCCAAGCGCGGCGGCATCATCATGACCTGTGCGGCCACCTCGGGCTACATGATCGAGTACGACAACCGCCATCTGTGGATGAAGCTGAAGACCATCAAGGGCTCCCACTTCGCCAACTACCGGGAGGCGTGGGATGCCAACCAGCTGGTGTGCGAGGGGAAGATCCTGCCGCCGCTCTCCGCCGTCTACACGTTGGAGCACGTGGGCGATGCGGCCTATCAGGTCCACCGGAACCTCCACGAGGGCAAGATCGGCGTGCTCTGCCTGGCGCCTGAGGAGGGCCTGGGGATCGACGACCCCGAGTTCCGCGCCGAGGTGGGCGAGGATCGGATCACGCTGTTCAGGAGGCACGGAGCATGACGGAACCACTGCTGACCGAGGTCGACCATGTCGCCATTGCCGTGCGCGACATCGATGCCGCCATCGCGTTCTACGAGGAGACCTTCGGGGCCACGGTGGTCCACCGCGAGCGCGTCGACTCCGACGGCGTCGAGGAGGCACTCATCAAGGTGGCGGACAGCTACATCCAGCTGCTGACCCCCACCAGTGACGACTCCCCCGTGGCCAGGTACCTCGAGAAGAAGGGGGAGGGCGTCCACCACGTCGGCTACCGGGTGGACGACTGCGCGGCCGCACTCCAGTCGGTGAAGGACCACGGGGGCCAAGTGATCGACCAGGCCCCACGCCCGGGGTCGCGGGGGACCACCGTGGCCTTCGTGCACCCGAAGGGGGCCTTCGGCACGTTGATCGAACTCGTCGAGGAATGACGTAGATCGGACTCGCCCAGGGGTAGGCTGTCCCCATAATGAGCACAGCCATCACGGCCCGCGCGGCACTGCCCACGGATACCGATGGTGACGAACTTCTCGAGGCCCCGGCGCTCGACGTGCACGCCCCGGCGGCCCAGGCGACCCTGACCCTCGGAGTTCCGGTCGTCTCCTCGCAGGCGCGCCCCGTCCCGGCCATCCCCGTCCCGGTCGCCGCGCCGACCACCTTCCTGGTGCCGGACCGGTCGGCCGACCCTGCGGGGTCGATCAGCACTGCAGCAGGCCACCCGATCGAAGCGTCACCCGAGGCCCCCGGACGATCGGTTGTCCCCGAGCGCTCACCGGGTCGCGAACGCGGGGGCGAGGCCGACGAGGGGTTCGCCCCCGGGGTCTCGGCAAAATTACGCTCCTACGTCTACCTCCTGGTCGATCCCCGCACCGGACGGGCCTTCTGCGTGGGCCGGGGCCGGGGCGACCGCTGCTTCGACCACGTGAGGGCGGCGCGACTCGGTTCCGATGGGATCGCAGAGGTGGCCGGCAACCCACCCGGGTACCCGATGCTGGAGCGGATCAGGGAGGTCGAGTCCGATGGCCGGCCCGTCCGCATCGACATTCTGCGCTACGGGCTGAGCTCGGAGGAGGCGTTGCTGGTCGAGGCCGTCGCCGGGGATGCGCTCGGACTGGCCTGTGGCCCCGAGGTCGTCAGCCGACGCCGGCCGGTGACCGAGGTTCGTTCCCTCCTGGCCAAGCGGGCCAAGTTCAAGCGGGGGCACCAAGTGGTGCTGCTCCGGGTCGGGGGTACGGGAGCAGACCCGTCCTACGAGCAGACCCGGCACAGTTGGCGCATCGGACGGCGGTGGATCGACCTCGACTCCCCGCGCTCGCCGCAGTGGGCCGTCACCGTCGTCGGCGATCTGGTCGCCGCCGTCTATCGGATCGAAGGGTGGGAGACGACCGCCGACCCGCGGGAGCCCGCCCACGGTTCGGGCAGTCCGGGCGGTACCGCGCACACGGTGGACCGCTACTCCTTCACCGGGACGCGGGACGCCGAGATCGAACGGCGCTACGTGGGGAAGAGTGTCGCCGCCTATCTGGGTGCGGGGGCGCCGAGTCCCGTGACCTACGTGTGGTGCGGGCCCCACTGGGTGAACACCGCCCTCTGAGCTCCCTCGCCCGGCAGGTCCGCTACCCTCGGGGACCATGGATCTCCCGATGAGCGCCCGACTCGAAGATCTGGCCGAGCGCCGAGAACTCGCCCGCAGTGCAGGATCGCCCCGGGCCGTGGAGAAGCACCACAAGAAGGGCAAGATGACGGCTCGGGAGCGCGTCGAGTACCTACTCGACGACGGCTCCTTCCAGGAGCTCGACATGCTGGCCCGCCATCGGGCCCACGGCATGGGGCTCGAGGAGAATCGCCCGTACACGGACGGCGTGATCACCGGGTTCGGAACCATCGACGCCCGCCGAGTCTGCGTGTTCAGCCAGGACTTCACTGTCTTCGGCGGGGCGCTGGGAGAGGTATTCGCCGAGAAGATCCACAAGGTCATGGACCTCGCCGAGTCGATCGGGGTGCCCATGATCGGTCTGAACGACGGGGCCGGCGCCCGCATCCAGGAAGGCGTCGTCTCACTCCACTCCTACGGGGGCATCTTCTTCCGCAATGCACAGGCATCGGGCGTCATCCCCCAGATCAGTGTGATCCTTGGCCCCTGTGCCGGGGGCGCCGTCTACAGCCCGGCGATGACCGACTTCATCTTCATGGTGCAGGAGACCAGCCACATGTTCATCACCGGGCCCGATGTGGTCAAGACGGTCACCGGCGAGGACGTCACCCTCGAGGAGCTGGGCGGGGCCATGAGCCACGCCACCAAGTCCGGAGTGGCGGCCTTCGTCGCACCGGACGAGAAGGCCTGCCTGGACGACGTCCGCTACCTCCTGAGCTTCCTCCCCTCCAACAACCTGGAGGAGGCTCCGGTGGTGGACACCGGCGACGACCCCGAACGGCTCACGCCCGAGCTGGCGGAGCTCATGCCGGCGTCACCCCACCAGCCCTACGACATGATCAAGGTCATCGAGGGGGTCGTGGACGACGGCGAGTTCTTCGAGGTCAATCACCATTGGGCGATGAACCTGGTGTGCGGCTTCGCCCGGGTCAACGGCCGAGCGGTGGGCGTGGTCGGGAACCAGCCCCAGGTACTGGCGGGCGTGCTCAACATCGACGCCTCGGAGAAGGGTGCCCGCTTCGTCCGCACCTGCGACGCCTTCAACATCCCGTTGGTCACCTTCGTGGACGTGCCGGGCTTCATGCCCGGTACCGACCAGGAGTACGGCGGCATCATCCGTCACGGTGCCAAGTTGTTGTACGCCTACTGCGAGTCGACCGTTCCCCGGGTCCAGATCATCACCCGCAAGGCCTACGGCGGGGCCTATGTGGTGATGAACTCCAAGTCGATCGGGGCCGACCTCGCCTTCGCCTGGCCATCCGCCGAGTTGGCGGTGATGGGCCCCGAGGGCGCCGTCGAGATCGTCTACCGGCGTGATCTGGCCGAGGCCGCGGATCCGGTGGGCCGCCGCAAGGAACTGGTCGAGGAGTACACCGAGGCCTATGCCAACCCCTACGCCGCCGCCGAGCGCGGGTACGTCGACGACGTCATCGATCCGGCCGAGACCCGGAGCGTCCTGGTGCGGAGCCTCGAGCTCCTGTTGTCCAAGCGCGAGGATCTGCCCAAGCGCAAGCACGGGAACATGCCGCTGTGACCGCCCGGGGGGACATCGATCCCGAGGTGGTGGCCGTGCTGACCGCCGCCGCCGATCAGGCGTGGCCGCGGCCCCGGGTGGCGGTGGCCCAACACGCGGACAAGCCCCCGGCGTGGAGGTTCAGCGGTCGATGGTGGTCGAGGCCGGTCACCGCCCGTCGGGAGCGCCCGCAGGCTGTGGGTTGAGCCCGACCGGACCGGTCAGGAGGTGTCGGTGACGAAGTCGATCAGCCGCTCGACCGACCCCACCAGCTCCGGTTCCAGATCGGCGTAGGTCCGCACGCACGAGAGGATCCGACGCCAGGTGGTCGGGGCGTCGCCGAACCCCAGCGCCCCGCACACGCCGGACTTCCACTCGACGCCCTTCGGCACGTGCGGCCACCCGTCGATGCCCAGCACCGACGGCTTGACGGCCTGCCAGACGTCCACGAAAGGCGTGCCGGTGATCAGCACGTCCGGATGGCGATGGCCGGCAGCGATTCTCGACTCCTTGCTCCCGTCGACCAGGTGGTCCACCAGGACGCCGAGTCGGCGGGCCGGACCGGGTCGGAACACCTCGATGGTGCCGGCCAGGTGATCGATGCCATCGAGCCGCTCGACGACCACGCCCTCGATGCGGAGGTCGTCGCCCCAGACACGCTCGACCAGCTCGGCGTCGTGCACCCCTTCGACCAGGAGGCGTCCCGCCCGGGCCACCCGGGCGGGAGCGTCGGGTACCGCCACCGAGCCCGAGGCGGTGACTTCCGCCACCGCTCCCCGCGGCGCCGTCGGTGACGCCGCCCGGACCAGGCTCACGGCCCTGCCCTCGACCGAGAATGCCCCCGGAGCCAGGCGGAAGACCCGCTCCAGCCCGGTGCGGCCCCGGATCTCGGCACCGCCGCTCTCGATCCGCACCAGGGTGCCGGTGAAGCCACTCGCCCGATGGGTCACGGACATGCCCGGTATCGCAGGGACCGCGGGAAAGACAGCCGCCAGCCGGTCGGCGGGCGGGGCGTCGATGGGGCCGGCGAGGATCCCGGTCATCGGGTTGCGGCGAGTGGACACGCCGGGAACGTAGCCCGTGGTGCGGACCAGGGGGTGGACGCCGATCTCCCGCTCCCGGGTCCCCCGGGGCCTGCCGGGCCCCACGATGACCAACGTCCGGCGGCGGCTCAGCCGTCCTGCAGGTGCTCGAACTCGGCGCACTGGGAGACGACGACGGCCACGGCCGGCTCGTCGCCGGCCAGTGAGGGATCCAACGCGCCCAGGACGTGCCGGACCGCGTCGGGGAGGGGTCCGCGGGCGAGTTCGACGAACTCCCCGGCGCGTACGTCGACGACCGGTGGACCGCCGCCTCGCAGGTGGGAGATCCACGCCGCAAGCACCCTGAGGGCGCCCTCGGGCACCCGGCCAGCGGACCGCTCGGCACCCAGGACCGGCAGGATCCGCATCGGCAGTTTCTGTGAACCGTCGGCGGCGATCTGGTCGAGTCGGTGGCGGATCCGGCGGTTGGCGAACCGTTCGAGCAGCGCCGTGCGGTACTCCTCGACGCCATCGGCCGATTGACCTACGTGGGGAGCCGCCTCCGACCACCACTGGTCGAGCCACCGGCGGCACACCTCGTCGTCGACGGCTTCGGCGACCGTAGCGTGGCCCCGCGCCGACCCGGCATAGGCCAGGAGCGAGTGTGCGCCGTTGAGAAGCCACAGCTTGCGGTGCTCGAACGGCGTCACGTCGTCGACGAAGGTCGCCCCGGCACCTTCCCAGTGGGGCCGTCCCGCAGGGAAGGTGCCGCTCAGCACCCATTCGTGGAACGGCTCGGTGACGACCGGGCACCTGTCGACCGACCCGGTGGCCCGGGCGACGGTGAGGAGGTCCCCGGGCTCTGTCCGCGGGGTGATCCTGTCGACCACGGTGGTCACGATCGAGACCGACTCGGCGATCCACGACGCGAGATCCGGGTCGACCAGCGCCGCCAGGTCGAGGACCACCCGGGCGGCGATCGCACCGTTGTGCTGCAGGTTGTCGCAGGGGACCAGGGCCATGGGGCCTGCATCGGCCTGCCGCCGAGCGGCGAAACCGGCGGCAAGACGGCCGGGTGCGGTGACGGCGTGGGCAGTGATGTCGCGTCGCAACGTCTCGACATCGGCGTCGACTGCCGGGTCGGCGACGTCGAGCCCACCCCCGTCGGCCCGCAGGTAGCCGGCCTCGGTCACCGTCACCGTCACCGCGGCGAGGGCAGGGGAGCGGAAGTACCCCGACCACGCGTCGTCGTCGGTGGCGGTGTGCGATCGCGCCACAGCGCTCACCACCTCGAACCGGTCGGCATCGGGTGCGCGTGTGACGAGGGTGTAGAGCCCCTCCTGGGCGGTCAATCGCCGGGCGAGGGTGCTGCGGTCGTGTCCGCTGAACGCGGCGATGCCCCACTCGGCGCCATCGGGCGCCCGTTGCGTG
>Ga0182014_10006485_pt1 | contig 12564 bp, 11 predicted proteins | sample 612S2DmetaG_FD_120489 | JGI IMG/M metagenome (GOLD analysis project Ga0182014, IMG submission 120489) | Permafrost microbial communities from Stordalen Mire, Sweden - 612S2D metaG | ecosystem: Environmental > Terrestrial > Soil > Wetlands > Permafrost | place: Sweden: Stordalen | collected... | reverse complement strand
GATCGGCCCCACCAACAGCACGAGGAAGGCGATGGCCACGGCCGATGCGACCGGCCAATCGCGGTTGCCGAAGAACTCGTCCCACAGCACGCGGCCGATCATCAGGTTGTCGGGCCCGCCCAGCAGGGAGGGAATGACGAACTCGCCGATCGCGGGGATGAACACCAGCATGGACCCGGCAATGATCCCGGGCATGGACATGGGCAGCGTCACGTCGATGAAGGCGCGCCAGGGCGGGCTTCCCAAATCCGCGGCGGCCTCGAGCAGCGAATGATCGAGCTTCTCCAGGGTCGCGAACAGCGGCAACACCATGAACGGGAGGTACGAGTAGATGATCCCGAGATAGACGGCGAAGTTGGTGCGCATGATCTGCAAGGGATGGTCGATGAGCCCCAAGCGCAGCAGCGCGGTGTTGAGCAGGCCGGTTTCGCGAATGATGCCCTCGAGCGCGTAGACCCGCAGCAGGAACGAGGTCCAAAACGGCAGGATGATGAGCAGCAGCAGGATGCTTTGCGTGCTTTTCGACGTCCTGGCGATGGCATAGGCCATCGGGTAGCCGAGCGCCAGGCAGATGAGGGTCGAAAAAAAGGCGGTCTTGATCGAATAAAGGTAGGAAAGGCCATACACTTCGTCGGTGAAGAGATACTTGAAATTGCCCAGGTTCAACGCGAGGTGGGCATGCCAATCCGGTGTCAGCGATAGAATGTCGGTGAACGGCGGCACGCGCACGGCGGTATCCGCCAGGCTGATCTTCAAGGCGAACGCGAAGGGAATGAGGAAGAACACGAGCAGGTACAGCAACGGCGGCAGAATGATCAGCCATTTACCGTATCGTTTCATGTCCGGTCGTACTCCCGCGTGAGCAGCAGAAAAAAAGCCTCGAAACGGCCGGCCGCGCCGAGAGCGTCCCAGCCGCGGGCGCGCATGGGGCCGCTCCGACAGCGCCAGCGCTTGATCGATGCCTGCATTTCGGCTCTACACATCCATGGCCCGTCGCGAACCACGGTGGCGAAGGTGGTCGGGTTCGCAAAAATGTCGCCCGGCATCGTCAGATTCTACTTCGACTCCAAGGCGGCGATGCTCGTCGCGTCGCTGCAGCATCTGGCGACGGAATTCGAGGAGCAGGTGCTCGTGCCCGTCGCGAAGTTGAAGGCCACGCCGGTGGCCGCGCTGCGCTTGATGGTCGACCTGTTTCTCGATCCGGATATTGCCAGTCCCCGCAAGGTTTCAGTCTGGTACGCATTTTGGGGCGAGGCCAGTTCCCGGCAGGAATACTACGACATTTGCGGACAGAAGGATGAAAGCTTCGCGATCCTCGTGCACGAACTCATCGCGGCATTGATCGACGAGTCGCGGCTGACGCAGTTGGACGCGGACGGCATCGCCTTGGGGCTCATCGGGGCGCTGGAAATTCTGTGGCAGGACATCGCCTTTCAAGCGGAGCGCGACATCGATCGGCCGGCGGCGAAGCGACGCTGTATGGCGTTTCTCAACTCCGTGTTCCCCGGTCGATTCGACCTGGACGTCGCCGCGGGCTCGACCATCGGCGGCGCGCCGACCGTGCCCAACGCGCCCGCGTCCGCGCCCGGCGCATTGCCGGCCTGGACCTACGACGATGCCGGCATCTTCGCGATGGAGCGCGAGTCGCTGTTCCATGGTGCGTGGGCGGTCGTGGGCCACGAGTCGCAGATTCCCCATGCCGGCGATTTCCTGACGGTCGATGTGGGTGTCGAACGGGTGCTGGTCACGCGCGATGCCTCCGGACGCGTGCACGCCCTGCGCAACAGCTGTCCCGAGTCGCCGCATGCCCTGCAGGTCGAGCGCACCGGCCGGTTCGAGCAAACGATCTCGTGCAAACGGCATGGGCTGCAGTTCTCGCTGGCCGGCGTGCATACGGCGGGCGCTGGGCGGGCGGATCTGCAGGCGTTGGATCTGCGCTCGGTCGGAGGGCTCCTGTTCGTGCGTGCACCCCCGGCGCACGGGGTGGCAACGGCACACGCGTCCGCGGAACCGGACGCGTGGTTCGACACGCCGCCGCCGGCGGGCTTGATGATGTTGGGGGCGCCACTCGAGATCTGCGTCGCCGCCGACTGGAAGATCCTGATCGAACAGTGGCTCGAGGCGTCGCCCGTGTCATCGGCCGTTGAATCGTCGCCGTTCGCGTCGTCGAGGGTGGGATTCGACTCGCTGGTGTGGGACGAGCGGGTGGTGCGGGAGGGTTGGAGCGCGGCGCGCTATCGTCGTCTCGTGGCATGCCTGCCCGAGGTTTCCTGGCGCCGGCGATTCATCGCGCCGAACCAGCTCATCGAAACGCGTCCCGACGGTCTGTCGGTGTTGCAGGTGTTGCCGGTCGCGGCGGGGCGCAGTTGCGTGCGGCGTCTCGATTACAGCGTGATGCCGCCCGATGACAGCGCCCGCGCGACCCTGTATCTGGCGCGGCGGCTGGGCCCCTACGTGCGCAACAGCACCCTGGCGCTGGCGGAATCCCTTCAACAGGGCTTGGTCGAGTTCGGGTACGAGGCCGCGGGGGAGAGGGTCGCGCCGGCGCTCGCGTGGTTTCACCGGCTCGTGGCCGGCCGCGTGCCGGCGCTCTTGATCGAGCGGTCGTCGCGCGCGCGCTAGATTTCTTATACTGGCATTCCGGAGGCGAGGGACGACAATGACAATGAACAAACTGGGCGTGTGGGCAGGCTTGGACGGGCTGTCGTCGGTGGCCATGGCGGCCTTGGCGCGACGCCTCGACGCCTGGGGTTACGGCGCGCTGTGGCTGCCGGAGGCCCTGGGGCGGGAGGTGTTTTCCACGGCGGCGTGGTTGCTGGCCAACAGCTCGGCTCTGGTCATCGCCAGCGGCATCGCCAATATCTATGCGCGGGATCCGATGTCGGCGGCCGCCGCGCAGAAAGGTCTCAACGAGCAATCGGGTGGGCGGTTTCTGCTGGGATTGGGGGTCTCGCATGTGCCGCTCGTGGAGGGCGTGCGACATCTCGAGTACGGCAAGCCGGTCACCACCATGCGAGCGTTCCTGGCGGGCATGGCGCGTGCGCCGTACCACGCGGTCGCTCCCGCCGAGCCGCCCAAAACCGTGCTTGCCGCCCTGGGCCCGAAGATGCTGGAGCTGGCGGCGGAGGCGGCCGACGGCGCGCATCCGTACAACGTGACGCCCGAGCATACGCACCAGGCGCGCGAAATCCTGGGCGCGGGCAAGCTGCTGTGTGTGGAGCAGGCGGCGATTCTCGACACCGACCCGGCCCGCGCACGCGCCACGGCGCGCGGGTTCCTGGCCGTGTATCTCGGTCTGCCGAATTACGTCAACAATTGGCGGCGCCTGGGCTTCGGCGATGCGGACTTCGCGGGCGGCGGTTCGGACCGGCTGATCGATGCGGTGACCGTATGGGGAGACGAGCAGACGATCCGCGCGCGCATCGACGAGCATTGGGCGGCGGGCGCCGACCATGTGTGCGTGCAGGCGCTCGGCCCGACGAGCGAGCCCGACACCGGGCTGCTCGGCCTGCTCGCGCCGCGACCGGGCGGGGAAACTTTAGACGCCGGACGGGTCGAAAGAGGCTAGCATGGATAGCGTGAGCCCCATGAGTTCGACACTGTTTGGCGATTGGCCGCGACGTCTCGATCAGCGCGGCGCCTGTGCATTGATCGCGATCAAGGAGCGGTCCCGTTGCAAGTCCCGGTTGACGGGCGTGCTCTCGCCGGCGGCGCGCATCGAGCTCGCGCGCTCGATGTTGGCGGCGGTGGTCTCGGCCGCACGATCGGCGAGAACGGTGCAGCACGTCATCGTCGTGAGTCCCGAGCGCGACTGCGTTCCCGGCGAGGTGCCGGTCCTCGCCGACAGCGGCGAGTCCTTGAATGGCGCGCTGACGCAGGCGCATCGCATGCTGCGTGAATTTGGTTGCCGCGAAGTGGTGATCCTGCCGGCGGATCTGCCGGCGGTGCAGGCGGCCGACATCGACGCCTTGGTGGGCGCCGGCCGCCGCGGCGGTTTCGCGATCGCCCCCGACACGGCCGGCTCCGGCACGAATGCCCTGTGTCTCGTGTCGGTGCAGCCCTACCGATTTCAGTTCGGGCCGGACAGCCGGCGGTTGCATCTGGAGGAGGCGACGCGCGTGGGCTTGAGCCCGCAGGTGCTGCACCTGGCCGGGCTGGAGTTCGATGTGGATTCGCCTGCCGATCTCGAACGGCTCGACCGACAGCCATGGCTCGCGCGACAGGCTTAAGCGCGCTCTTGCGCGCGGCGGAGAGCGGCTGCCGGCCGGAGCCCGGCGACGCACTGGCGTGGTTGGTCGAGGCGACCGCCGCGGACCTCATGCCGACGGCCGAATCGCTGACGCTGGCGGGGTTCGGCGAGTCGGTCTCCTACTCGCGCAAGGTATTCATTCCCCTGACGCAGCTGTGCCGGGATGTCTGCCACTACTGCACGTTCGCCAAGGCGCCGCGGCGGCTCCACGCTGCCTATCTCGGCCCCGAGGAGGTGCTCGCGATCGCGCAGGCCGGCAAGGCCGTCGATTGCAAGGAGGCGCTCTTCACGCTCGGCGACAAGCCGGAGGCGCGCTATGCGGCGGCCCGTGATGCCTTGAGCGCCCTGGGCGCCGCGACCACGCTCGAGTATCTCGAACGCATGGCGCGCTTGGTGTTGACCGAGACGGGGCTGCTGCCGCACCTGAACCCGGGCGTGATGAGCGCCGAGGACCTGCGGCGGCTGCGGCCGGTGAGCGTGTCGATGGGCTTGATGCTGGAGAGCGCCTCCGACCGTCTGTGCGAACGCGGCGGTCCGCATTTTGGATCTCCCGACAAGGCGCCGGCGAAACGGCTGGCGACGCTGCGCGACGCCGGTGAGCTGAACATTCCGATGACGACGGGGTTGTTGATCGGGATCGGCGAGACGCGGCGCGAACGCCTCGAGTCCTTGCTGGCGCTGCGCGCCATTCACGACGCGCACGGTCATCTGCAGGAACTCATCATCCAGAATTTCAAGGCGAAATCCGGCACGAAAATGGCGGCGGCGCCGGAGCCTGCGGTCGAGGAGCAGCTGTGGACCATCGCCGCGGCGCGCCTCCTGTTCGGTCCCGGCATGTCGATTCAGGCGCCGCCGAATCTGCAGCCGGCCGAGCTCGCGAGCCTGGTGCGTGCGGGCATTAACGATTGGGGCGGCGTCTCGCCGGTGACGCCGGATCATGTGAATCCGGAGGCACCCTGGCCGCACCTCGAGGATCTGGCGCGCGACACCGCCGATGCGGGCCGGGATCTGGTCGAACGGCTGGCGTTGGCGCCTGCCTATGCCGCGAAACCCGAGCGCTGGACCGATCCTGCGATGACGACCCGGGTGCGGCGCGTCAGCGACAGCCGCGGCTTTGCGCGACCGGACCGCTGGCATGCGGGGTCCGGCAGCGAATTGCCGGCGAACTTGGCGACCCCGGCATCGGGCCGGGCGCGCGGCTCGGCGAGGATCGGTGCCCTCATCCAAGCGGCGCGGGCGGGCCATGCGCTCACCGAAACCGATCTCGTGCGTCTGTTCTCGGTCGAGGGGCGCGATCTCGGCGCGGTGCTGGCCGCCGCGGATGAGCTGCGGCACGAGTCGGTCGGCGAGACGGTGACCTACGTCGTCAACCGCAACATCAACTACACCAACATCTGCCTGTATCACTGCGGGTTCTGCGCTTTCTCGAAGGGCCAAGGATCGAAGGATCTACGCGGGCCTGCGTACAATCTCGATCTCGACGAGGTCGCGCGACGCACGGTGGAGGCGTGGGCCGCGGGGGCCACGGAGGTGTGCCTGCAGGGCGGCATTCATCCGAGCTTCACCGGCAATACCTATTTGAACATCGTGCGCGCGGTCAAGGCGGCAGTTCCTGCGATGCACGTGCACGCCTTCTCGCCGCTGGAGGTGCAGCACGGCGCGAGCACGCTCGATCTGCCGCTCGCCGCGTATCTGGAACAGCTGCGCGATGCCGGCCTCTCGACCTTGCCGGGCACCGCCGCCGAGATTCTGGACGATGAGATCCGCGACATCATCTGCCCGGACAAATTGCGCACGGACGAGTGGCTGACCGTGATCGGCACCGCGCACGAGGTCGGGCTGCGCACCACCTCGACCATCATGTACGGGCATGTCGAGCAGCCGGTGCACTGGGCCCGGCACCTGCGGCGGCTGCGGGCGCTGCAGGTGCGGACCGGCGGCATCAGCGAGTTCGTTCCTCTAGGATACGTGCACATGGAGGCGCCGCTGTGGCGCAAGGGGCGCACGCGCTCGGGCCCGACCTTTCGCGAGGCGCTGCTCATGCATGCCGTGCCGCGGTTGGCGCTCAACCCGCTCATCAAGAACATTCAGACCTCCTGGGTCAAGATGGGCGCGGACGGCGCCGCGGCGTGCCTGCAGGCCGGCGCGAATGATTTGGGGGGCACCTTGATGAACGAATCGATCACCCGCGCGGCGGGCGGCGTTCATGGGCAGGAACTCGACGCGGCCAGGCTCGAGGCGCTCGCGCAGAGCATCGGGCGTCCGGCGCGGCAGCGCAACACGTTGTACGGCATTCCGGGCGAGAGCGTCCTCGGCGAGAGCATTCTCGGGGCGACGGCCGGCGCGCCGCAGGCCGTCGGCGTGCGGGCCGAGGCCGCACCGGCAGGGCAGTTCACGTGCTGAGACTGGGATACAAGGCATCGGCGGAGCAATTCGGACCGAACGAGCTCCTGGACTTTTCCATCCTGGCCGAGCAGGTTGGCTTCGATTCGGTTTTCATCAGCGATCACTTCCAGCCCTGGCGCCATACCGGCGGTCATGCGCCGTTCTCGATGGCGTGGATGGGCGCGCTGGGCGCGCGCACGTCGCGGGTGCTGATCGGGACCAGCGTGCTCACCCCGACGTTTCGCTACCACCCCTCCGTCGTCGCGCAGGCGTTCGGCACCTTGGGCGTCATGTTCCCGGGGCGCATGATCCTGGGCGTCGGCACGGGGGAATCGCTGAACGAGGTGCCGGCCTCGGCCATGGCGTGGCCCGAACCGAAGGAACGCACCGCGCGCCTGAAGGAAGCGGTGGCGTTGATCCGGGCGCTGTGGAGCGGGGAGCGGGTCAGTTTCGAAGGCCAATATTATCGCACCGACAAGGCGACCATCTACGATCGGCCTGCCTCTCCGGTGCCGATCTACGTGGCGGCTGCAGGCCCGGTGATGGCGAAATATGCCGGTCAGACCGGTGACGGGCTCATCTGCACCAGTGGCAAGGCGCCCGAGCTGTACCGCGACACGTTGTTGCCGAACGTGGCGGCGGGCCTCGCGGCGGCCGGCCGTGAGCCGCAGGCGGTCGACATGATGATCGAGATGAAGGTTTCCTTCGATCCGGATCGACAGCGCGCCATGGAGGACACGCGCCATTGGGCCGCGCTCGCGCTCTCGCCCGAGGAGAAGATGTCGGTGGAGGACCCGATCGAAATGGAGCGGCTCGCCGACCAGCTCACCGCCGAGCGCGCGGCGACGCGTTGGATCGTATCCACCGATCCGACGGAGCACGTGGAGAAGATTCGACCCTATATCGAGATGGGGTTTCGGCACCTCGTGTTCCATGCGCCGGGCACCGAGCAGGCCCGGTTCCTCACTCTCTATTCAGAACAGGTTCTGCCTCGGCTGCGCGCGGAATTTGGCTGAAGCGGCCGCAGGCGGATCGATGATCTTGGCTGAACTGCGGCTCGTTGCGTTGCCGGGTTTCCCGCGCGTCGCGGGCGGCGACGATCTGGCGACCTTCACCACCGAATCCCTGGCGCGCGCCGGACTCGCGCTGGCGTCCGACGATGTGCTCGTGTTCGCGCAGAAAATCGTCTCCAAGGCCGAAGGGCGCTGCATCGACCTGGCGACCGTGACGCCGGGCGCGCGAGCATTGGAGTTGGCGGCGCTGGTGCAGAAGGATCCCCGGCTGGTCGAACTGGTCTTGAGCGAGTCGCGCCGCGTGGTGCGCACCGCCAAGGACGTGCTGATCGTCGAACATCGGTTGGGACTCATCATGGCCAACGCCGGCATCGATCAATCCAACGTCGCGGACCCCGGGCGGGGCGAGTTTGCGCTGTTGCTGCCCGAAGACCCGGACGCCAGCGCGACGCGCTTGCGGGATCGATTGGGCGAGTTGACGGGATGCCGGCCCGGTGTGGTGATCAGTGACAGCTTCGGGCGGCCCTGGCGCGTCGGCACGGTCGGGGTCGCGATCGGCTGCGCGGGCGTTGCGGCGACGCTCGACCTGCGAGGGCAGCGTGACATGTTCGGTCGCGTGCTGCGCGTGAGTGTCGTCGGGCATGCCGACGAGCTGGCATCGGCCGCCTCCATTCTCATGGGGCAGGGGAGTGAGGCGCGTCCGGTCGTGCTGATCCGGGGCGTCGGCGGCGCTGCCGTTGGCGGCCCGACGTTGGACCAGCCGGCCAGTGCGCTGATCCGGCCGCCGCAGCAGGATCTGTTCCGATGACGGGTCACGTGGTCGCGCTCAGCGGCGGCGTGGGGGGCGCGAAGCTCGCCCATGGACTGGCGCTGGCGTTGGCATCGGCATCGGAAGACCTGACCCTCATCGTCAACACGGGCGACGACTTCGAGCATCTGGGCCTGCACATCGCGCCGGATCTGGATTCGGTGGTGTACGCCCTGGCGGGTCTGTCGGATCCCGTGCGCGGCTGGGGCCGACGCGATGAGAGCTGGACCTTCATGAAGGCGCTGGCGGGGTTGGGCGGTGACACCTGGTTTCAACTGGGCGATGGCGACCTGGCCATGCACGTGCAGCGCAGCCTGCGCCTCGCGCAAGGCGCGACACTCACTCAGGCGACCGCTGAACTTTGCCAAGCGCTCGGCATCGTCACGCGGGTGCTGCCGATGAGCGACGACCCCGTGCGCACCCGCGTCCGGACCGAAGAAGGCTGGTTGGATTTCCAGGATTACTTCGTGCGCTTGCAGTGCCGGCCGGCCGTGCGGGGCTTCACGTTCGCGGGTGCCGAGGGCGCCCGGGCGCAACCCGACGTGCTCGCCGCCCTGCAGCGACCGGATCTGCGCGCCATCATCATCTGTCCCTCGAATCCGTTCGTGAGCGTCGAGCCTATCCTGGCGGTGCCCGGGATACGCGCGGCCATCGAGCGGGCGGCCGCGCCGGTGATTGCCGTCACGCCCATCATCGGCGGCAAGGCGATCAAGGGTCCGGCGGCGAAGATGATGACCGAGCTGGGACTCGAGGTGACCGGTGCGGCGGTCGCCGCACGGTACGTGGGCCTCATCGATGGCTTCATCGTCGACCAGGGGGATCCGATTCCGGATGGATTGTCGGGCATCCGATTCTTTCGAACGGCGACGCTGATGAGTACCACCGACGATCGCCTGAGCCTGGCCCGCGCCGCCCTGGCGGCGGCCGACACGTTCAATACGAGGTGACGGCCAACGCTGAGGTGATGCCGATTCGACGGGCATGCCTGCCTGTCGCATAAAGCCGGCCGCGGGCGTATCGTAAGGCATCATCACGACCCAAGCACATTCCGGAGACCATCATGGCTGAAACTACCTTACCCGCCGAACTCCCCGATTGGATCAAGAACCATCTCGCGCGCTACATCGAGACCGACGGCGAGGACGGATATTACTGGGACGCCACCGTGGGCGGCGGCAAGGGCCTGGTGACCACGTTGCTGCTCACGACCACCGGGCGCAAGTCCGGACGGGTGTTGACCCTGCCCCTGATCTTCGGCGAGTTCGACGGCAAGTATGTCGTTGTCGCGTCCAAAGGCGGCGCGCCGGAGCATCCGGCGTGGTATTTGAATCTGGCGGCCAATCCCGAGGTGCATGTCCAGGTGAAGGCGGACAAGTTCAAGGCGGTGGCGCATACCGCGGACGCGACGGAGCGCGCGGCGCTTTGGCCCAAGATGGTCGAGATCTATGGGCCGTACGCGGACTACCAGAAGAAGACCGACCGGCAGATTCCGGTGGTCGTGCTGACGCGCGCGTAAGCGCGCTAGGGCTTGGGCGCTTGCGCGCCCGGGCTCGTGGGCGCGGCGCAAAGCGAGGCGCGCTTCAAAACCCAGCCACCGCCGGGATGATGTCGCGGCCGAACGTCTCCAGCGGCGTGATGTCCTGGACATTGGGGATGTTGAAGATGGCCTGGTGCACGCCGATGGCGGCGAGCGTCCGGCAATGCTCGATCACGTCGTTCGCGCCCATCTTGCCGGGTCGAAGATCGACCGTGCCCAGCGTGGTCTTTTCGATCGAGTCGTAATCGCGGCCCAGCGCATCGCAGTGCTGCCGCAGGATCGCGAGCTTCGCCCGCACCGTCTCGGGCGGTCCAAACAAGTTGCAGGCATCCGCGTATTGCGCCACCAGCCGCAGCGTCTTCTTCTCGCCGCCGCCCGCCACGAGGATCGGCGGATGCGGGCGGGAAAGTGGCTGCGGGCTGCACAGGGTTTCCTCGAGTTGGTTGTGCTTGCCGTGATAAGGACCGTTGTTGGCCGACCACATCTGCTTGGCGATCTGCAGCGCTTCTTCCAGCAGTTCGAACCGCACACCGAGCGGCGGAAACGGCGTGCCGAGCCCCTTCGCTTCCTTTTCGTTCCACGCGGCGCCGATGGCGAAGTAGGCGCGTCCGCCGGATAGCACATCGAGCGTCGTCGCGGTCTTGACGAGGATGCCGGGATAGCGATAGATCACGCCGGTCACGAGGGTGCCGAGCTTGACGCTGTCCGTGACGGCCGCCAGGTAGCCCAGTGTGCTGTAGCCTTCGAGCATGTCGTTCTCGGGCGGCCCGATCATGCTGATCTGGAAGAAGTGGTCCATCACCCACACGCTGTAGAAGCCTGCATGCTCGGCCGCCCGGGCAATGCGCGTCAAGGTGGCGGAAATGTTCGCCGGACCGCCGGGCCAGGTGAAATTCGGGATTTGCAGGCCGATTTTCATGTCGCCTCCTCGTGGAAAAACAGGCGTCCACTATAAGTCAACGCGTCGCGCTTCGTTGTCAATCTTACGAACTCGAACGTCTGATGGTTGCCCGTCGGCCCCCGCTTTGTGCGCTACGATCCGCGCGCGAGGCGCATGCGCCAACCCTCGCCATGCAGGCGGCCCGGCCGAAGGTTTGGTAATAACGGGTGAAGAATGCGAGCATAGCCTCAGTGGATCACGGTGCCCTGTGTTGAACTTTGAATTTGTTGCTCAACCGGCGGCTCGCCCCGCGCGAGGTAGTCTGTTCTCGCGAGGGGAGTGGACTCGTTTGAGCCTCCTGTATGGGTTTATTGCTCTCCTTCATGTAGTGGGTTGGGGGACCTATCTGCATTATGCCGCCAGCTATCCGCAACTCGTAGGCCTCGGTTTCGTCGCTTATATGTTCGGATTGCGACACGCATTCGATGCCGACCACATTGCGGCGGTCGACGATACGGTCCGCTTCATGTTGCAGAAGGGCAAGCAGCCTTTGAGCGTCGGCTTTTTCTTCTCATTGGGTCACTCCACCATCGTGCTCATTCTTGCCATTTGTATCGCGTTCGCAGCAACCGCCGTCAAAACCGGGATGCCCTATCTCAAAAGCTGGGGAGCGATCATCGGAGCCAGCGTCTCCGGGACGTTTTTATGGATTATCGGCATCATCAACCTTTTGGTGCTCCTTGATATCCTAAAAATTTGGACGAAGGCGAAATCGGGCAATCACAACCACGCACATCTCGAGGCTCTCCTTCAAAAAAGGGGATTTCTGAATCGCCTTTTCGGGGGCAGCCTGCAAAGGCTCATGAATCACAGCTGGCAAATGTACCCTTTGGGCCTGTTGTTTGGGCTTGGCTTCGACACGGCATCAGAAGTAGGTCTGCTCGCCATGACAGCGGGGGCCTCGGCGGGGAATCTCCCGATCCCTGCGGTCCTGTGCCTACCCATCCTATTCGCGGCTGGTATGACGCTTATGGACACCACCGATGGCGTACTGATGTCTAAAGCCTACAACTGGGCCTTTCTGAATCCGTTGCGAAAAATCTTCTACAACATCACCACAACGGGACTCTCGGTAACGGTGGCACTGGGCGTCGGCACTATCGAGTTGCTGCAGGTATTGATCGGTCTTTTAGATCTCCATGGAAACTTATTTGACTTCGTGGCCGCGTTGAATTTTGGTGTGTTGGGATACGTCATCGCCGGCATGTTCCTCCTGGCATGGGGTTTGTCGGTGGCATTTTGGAAATTTGGGCGCGTCGAGCAGCGCTGTTCCACGCAAGACACGACAGGATGAGCGTCATACGGCGAGCGAGGCTGGGCTTCGCGCTACTCGGTAAATATTTCCCGCAGCGTGCTCAACGTGGCCGCCAGTGTCTTGGTCGAAACAGTCCCAAGCCTTTTGGTGAGTCTTGATTTGTCGACCGTCCGCACTTGGTCCAACAGGAGCAGCCCGCTTTTGCCGCCGTGAGTAAGGGCGACGCGAAACGGCGCAGCCCTGCTCTTGGTGGTCATCGGTGCAAGGATGACGGTCCGCAGGTTGTCGTGCAATTCGGGTGGCGATATCACCACGCAAGGTCTGGATTTTCGGATTTCGCTGCCGATGGTGGGGTCGAGATTGACGAGCCAAATCTC
>Ga0182014_10006482_pt1 | contig 12564 bp, 9 predicted proteins | sample 612S2DmetaG_FD_120489 | JGI IMG/M metagenome (GOLD analysis project Ga0182014, IMG submission 120489) | Permafrost microbial communities from Stordalen Mire, Sweden - 612S2D metaG | ecosystem: Environmental > Terrestrial > Soil > Wetlands > Permafrost | place: Sweden: Stordalen | collected... | reverse complement strand
GGGCGCACATGTTCCCGAACCGGGTGGGCGTTCCGAAAATGATAGCATCATAGCCGGTCAGCTCATCCACCGAAGCGATGGGCGCCGGCTGGTCAAGCTTGGCCCCCGCCTGGCGCGCCACCTCCTCCGGTACCAGGTCGGGCACGCGCTTCACGGCGACTTCAGTCCCCGCAACGCTCCGCGCACCTTCCGCCACCGCGTTCGCCATGGTCTCGATGTGGCCATACATGCTGTAGTAGAGAACCAGGACTTTGGTCAAGTTGCACCTCGCGTGCGAATGATTTCGCCATGTATGATACCGGCATAGAACAGGGTGCTTGTCTTGTTTTTACACTAGATTTTTATATTATACACTCATATAGATGGTATAGCCAATCACCAAGTGGGGGAAATCGATGGAAGACCTTCATGCAACCGGCTGGGCCAGGCCATGCCGGATCCAGGGCGGTCACGGGGCCCCGGCACCCTGTTCAAACCCGTCAACGGGAGCAGCGTGAATCATGCGTTTACCCTGAGGTCTCCCCCCGCGGACACCCCTTTCTAAAGTAACCTGGGCAGGAACCCCTCCCGCCCTCAGGGCTCGGGGACATGCAATGGCATGGGCACCTCCCCTTCGTCTCCCGCCCCAGCCCCATCCTCCCAGGCGACCTTCCGACCTTGTGCTTCCTTGAATCCCATCCCCGGCTCCCCACGCGCCCGCAAAGCGGCGCCGGGTGCCGGGCTCGGGATGGAAACCTTGGGGCCGTGCCGGGGCCCTTGGTGAGATCATAGGCTTCGCTGCCGCCTCCGCCCCGCCAACCTTACCCAAGGAATGATATGCACCCCATCCTCTTCAAAATCGGGAGCTTTCCCATCGGGACCTACGGTCTGCTGCTGACCTTGGGCTTCTTCATGGCCCTCCTGCTGGCCCAGAAACTGGCACGGAAGGAGGGGCTGGCCCCGGAGAGCATCTCGGACCTGGCCATCACCCTGCTGCTGGCGGGGGTGATCGGCTCCAAGCTGCTGATGATCATCGTCGACCTTTGCAGCGGCGCGACCTTCGCCCAGGTATTCGACCTGGGCTACCTGCGTGCGGGCGGGGCCATCCACGGGGGCATCATCGGCGCCACCCTGGCCTTCTTCTGGCGGGTGAAGCGGCTCAAGCTGCCCCTGGCCCGGACCCTGGACTGCATGACCCCGGCCGTGGCCCTGGGCCAGGCCATCGGCCGGCTGGGCTGCTTCTCCGCCGGGTGCTGCTACGGCACCGCGTGCAACCTGCCCTGGGCGGTCACCTTCACCGATCCCAACGCCCAAGCCCTGTCCGGCACGCCCCTGGCCATGCCGCTGCACCCGGTGCAGCTCTACACCTTCCTGACCAACATCACGATCATGACCATCCTCCTGCTCATGCGCCGACACCGGCGCTTCGTGGGGCAGATCTCGGGCTGCTACTTCATCCTGGAGGGCATCGGCCGGATCATCACCGAACACTGGCGGGGCGACCTGGACCGGGGCTTCCTGCTGGACATCCCCTGGCTCTCCACCGGCCGGGCCACCAGCTGCCTGTTCATCGTGTTCGGGGTGGCGCTGCTGTTCTGGTTCGCCCGGCGGGCGCGCACGGCGGTGGCGGTTTGAGCGCCCTGGTGACCCACTTCCTGCCGGACGGGGCGCCCCGCCTGGACCGGTTCCTGGCCGACAGCTACCCGGAGTTCGCCCGCTCCCGGTGGGATGCCTGGGTCCGGGCCGGCAAGGTGCGGGTGAACGGCGAGGTGGTGCTGAAGGCCGGCACCCGGATCCGGGCCGGCGCCACGGTGGAGACGGAACTGCCCGAGCCCGCTCCGCCCGCCTTGCACCTGCTGCCCGAGGCCATCGACCTGCCGACCCTGTTCGAGGACAGCCACCTGTGGATCGTGGACAAGCCCGCCGGCATGGTGGTGCACCCGGGCCCCGGGCACCCGTCGGGCACGGTGCTGAACGCCCTCCTGGGCCGGCTCCAGGCCCCGGTGGTCCTGACGGAAGCCCCCTCGGAGGACGACGAGGACGAGGTGCCGGCGCCGGTGTGGCCGGGCCTGGTGCACCGCCTGGACCGCTACACCACCGGCTGCCTGGCCATGGCCAAGGACGTGGGCAGCCAGCAGTCCCTCCAGCTCCAGTTCAAGGACCGCACCGTGGAGAAGCGCTACCTGGCCCTGGTGCGCATGTCGCGCAAGCTGCCCGAGGTGGGCTCGGTGCTGGTGGACCAGCCCATCGCCAGGCACCGGGTGGACCGCCTGAAGATGACCGTCAGCGCCGCCGGCCGCCCCTCCCAGACCCGGGTGAAGCTGCTGGCCGCGGCCTGCGGCCTGGCCCTGGTGGAGTGCGAACTGCTCACCGGACGCACCCACCAGATCCGCCTGCACCTCTCCTCCCTGGGGGCGCCCATCCTGGGGGATCCGCTCTACGGCGGCGCGCCCTCCTGGCTGGACAGCAGCAGGCGCTCCTTCCCCTGCCCGCACCCCATGCTGCACGCCTGGAAGCTCTCCATCAACCACCCCGCGGACGACCGGCGCATGGACTTCCAGGCGCCGCTGCCCGAGGCCTACCGGGAAGTCCTCGCCAGCCTGGGCATCAAACCTCCAGAGTAGAACCCTGGGAGCTGATCACCGCCAGTTCGACGACGTGCTTGAGTTCCATGACGTTGCCGGGCCAGGGCCGGGCCGTCAGGAGGTCCAGGGTGCGCTCGGACACCGTGGTGATGCGCTTGCCGTAGGTCCGGTTGGACTGGGCCAGGAAGGCCGCCACCAGGGCGGGGATGTCCTCCCTGCGCTCGCGCAGCGGGGGGAGCGCTATGGCCGCGGGCTCCAGGCAGGCGCGCAGGTCTTCCAGGAATCGCCCCTCGCGCACTTCGTCGCCCAGGTGGTGGATGCTGGCCGCGATGATCCTGGCCGCCCTTCCGGGCTCCCGGACCGCGTGCAGCAGCCTGGCCTGGAGGTCCAGGGGCAGGGCGCAGATCTCGTCCAGGAAGAGGGTGCCCTGGTCCGCCACGTCGATCTGCCCGAGCTGCGGGTGCACGCCCTTGGCCCGGCCGAACAGCACGCCGTCCAGCAGTTCCGGCGGCAGCACCGCGCAGCTCAGGGTCACCATGGGCCGGTGCCGGCGCGGACTCCGGTCGTGGATGGCCCGGGCCGCCACCCCTTTGCCGGTGCCGGCCTCCCCCAGCAGGAGCACCGGGGTTTCCAGGGCCGCCGCGGCATCGAGCTGGGACTTCAGCCGGTCCATGGCGGCGCTGGGGCCGATGAGCCGCTCGCCCTGGTCCAGGTCCATCTGCTGATGGACATAGGTATTCTCGGCCCGCAGCCGGTTCCTGGCGGACTCCAGCTCGGTGAAGGCGCTGGCCAGGGACTGTTCCGCCCGGCAGCGCAACTGCACTTCCGCCGAGAGGCCCTCGATGGTCCGGGTGAGTTCCGAGGTGCGGGCCACCACCTGCCGGTCCAGCTCGGCCCGGGTCGCCCTGGATTCCTCCTGGGCGCGCTGCAGCTCATCGTTCTGCATCTCCAGCTCGATGCGGCACAACTGGAGTTCCTGGACCAGCCGCCGGGCATCCAGGTCTTCCGGCGAGAGGGCGGGGGCCCTGCCGCGGCGAGGTCTCGCCGGTTCAAGGTGCGGGTTTTGCATCTTCATGACAATCCCCAGCGGAAGGCATCTGGATCAGCCGTCCAGATTCGGCGCCATCTCTGAAAATGCAAACGAACTGGTCCGGTGCCGGCCGGTAGGTGGTCAACTCGAAGGACCCTGTTCCCAGCTCCAAGTATCCCTCAAAAACATGAAATTCGCCGGTCAAAGAGGTCCTGGCCAGGGCCGGCCCGAGGATGGGGCGCAGGGCCGGCAGCACCTCCAGCAGGGTCCGGCCGTCCGGGGTGCCGTCCGGGTCGGGGAGCATCCGGGCGAAGGCCTGGTTGCAGTGCAGCAGCCGTCCGTCCATGGCCTTGTGGCCGTTGGGGATGGCGGCACACAGGGCGTAGCCTTCGGGCAGGAGATCCAGGAAGGCCTGGAACTGTCCGGCGGTGGCCCGCAGCTCCCGCTCCAGGAGCTTGGCGCTGGTGGTTTCGGTGAAGGTGAGCACCAGGCCGTCGATGCGGTTGTCGGGGGTCCGGTAGGGCATGATCCGCACCACGAACCAGCGCCCGTCCCGGGTGTTCACGGCCTTCTCCGCCGGGATGAGGGTGCGCAGCACCTCCCGGGCGTCCTCCGGAAGCTCCGGGTAGCCCAGGGTCGTGGTGATGTCGGTGAGCGGGCGGCCCACGTCGCCGGGCAGGAGCTGGTAGAGCTGGCTGGCCCCGGCGGTGAAGCGCCCCACCTTCAGGTCCAGGTCCAGGAACACGGTGGCGACGTTGGTGCTGTCCAGGAGGTTCTTCATGTCGCTGCTGGTGCGGGCCAGCTCCTCCATGCGGGCCTGCTGCTCGGCGTTGATGGTCTGCAGCTCCTCGTTCAGGGACTGCAACTCCTCCTTGGAGGTGGTCAGCTCTTCGTTGGTGGACTGCAGCTCCTCGTTGGTGGACTGCAGCTCCTCGTTGGTGGACTTGAGCTCCTCCTGGGAGGTCTGCATGTCCTGCTGCAGGTCGTGGTAGGCGACCCGGCTCTGGAGCAGCTCCGTCTCCAGTCCCTTGACCCGGGCGCCGCCGGCGGGACCGCCCTTGCGCCGGACGGTCTCGGGCAGCGGCGCCGGCAGGTCCCGGAACACCACCATCAACAGTCCCTGGAGCGGGCTGGGCGCGCCCAGCTTCTGCACTGTGAGATCCACCAGCTGGGTGCCGCCGTTGGTGCCCACCTTGAGGCCATGGAAGACCACCGGCTCCTCCTGCCGCGCCGCCTGGTTCAGGGCGCTGCCCAGTTCCATGCGCAGGCCGTCCCGGGCCATGGCGAAGATGTTCCAGTTGGCCTTGCCCGCGGCGGGCTCCAGGTACTTGCCGGTGCGGCCGCTGATGTAGAGGATGTCGCCGGCCTCGTTGACCAGCACCGCGGAGGGGGCGAACTGCTGCAGCAGGACCTGGTCCGCGAGCGTGGAAAGGTTCTGGACGGCTTCTGACATTTTCGGCTCCATGGGCGCGCCCTGCCGGGCCACGGCGAAGGCGGGGGGGAAGGTCGCGGCATGGAGCGCGCGCCTGGATTCGCTGCGCCGAAACAGGTGGGATCTGGGCGCCAGGGCGGTGAACAGGTCGGGGCAGGCGCCGATGCTCTCGGAGCTGCCCAGGCACAGGACCCCTCCCGGCAGCAGGCTGTAGTGGAACAGCTGCATGAGCCGCCTCTGCAGGTCGGGGCTCAGGTAGATCAGCACATTGCGGCAGCTCAGCAGATCGAGCTTGGTGAAGGGCGGATCCATGATCAGGTTCTGGGGCGCGAACACCACCATTTCCCGGATGTCCTGGCGCACCCGGTAGCCCCCCGGCTCCTCGGTGAAGAAGCGGCCCAGGCGTTCCTGGGAGACCTCCGCGGCGATGCCGGCCTTGAAGAAGCCCTGCCGGGCCCTGGTGATGGCGTCCCGGTCCAGGTCGGTGGCGAAGATCTGCAGGGCGCAGTGCAGGGGCGGATGCACCTTGACCAGGGTCTCCCGGAACAGGATGGCCAGTCCGTAGGCTTCTTCTCCGGTGGAGCATCCGGGCACCCAGGCACGGAAGGTCTTGCCCGCGGGCCGGCCCTGGAACAGGGCGGGGATCACCTGGTCCTCCAGGGTCTGCCACACGGCCGGATCCCTGAAGAAGCTGGTGACCCCGATCAGCAGCTCCTTGAACAGCAGGTCCAGTTCGCCGGGGTTGGATTCCAGGAAGAGGGCATAGCCCTGGATGGTGTTGAGGTGGTGGACGCCCATGCGCCGCTCGATCCTCCGCACCACGGTGTTGCGCTTGTAGAGGGCGAACTCCTGGCCGGTGCGGGCCCTCAGCAGCCGGATGACCCGCTCCAGGGCCTGGTCGTCCGATTCGTCCAGGGGCGCCAGCTCCCCGCCGGGCTCCGCCGTGGGACGGATGGTGGCGAGGAGCTTCAGGGGCAGCTCTTCCGCCGTGCCCTCCAGGTCCACCAGGCCGGCGGCGATGGCGGAGCGGGGCATGCTGTCGAAGCGGGCGTCGGCGGGGTCCTGGGCCAGGCCCAGGCCGCCCTGGGCCTTGATGGCGCGCAGCCCGGAGCAGCCGTCGGAGCCCATGCCGGACAGGATGACCCCGACGCTCCGCGCCCCCTGCTCCTCGGCCAGAGACTGGAAGAAGAAGTTGATGGGCAGCCGGCTGCCCCGGGCGGAGACGGGATGCGTGAGCCGCAGCAGCCCCGAGCGCAGGGCCATGTCCTTGTTGGGCGGAATCACATAGACGCAGTTGGGGCTCACCTGCATCCGGTCCCGGGCCTGGACCACGATCATGGTGGTGACCCGCTGGAGCAGCTCCGGCAGCATGTCCTCCACCGTGGGGTCCAGGTGCTGGACGATCCCGAAGGCCAGGCCGGAAAGGGGCGGCACGTGGGCCAGGAACTTCTCCAGCGCCTCCAGCCCGCCGGCCGAGGCGCCAATTCCCACCAGGGGCAGGGGGACGCTGGGAGGACTGGGTTGCACCGTGTTCCGCTCCGCTGCGGGGACGAGGATCCCCACCCAGAGTATGGGATAGGCTTGACACCTGCGCGGGAATAATCAGTCTGAACCTGCAGCCGGAAGCGCGAGGGGTGGAAAAGTGCGGGCGAGGGGGGTCTTTTGATCGATAGCAACGAAGCCGCGAGGGTCGCGGTCATCGTCGCCCATCCTGACGACGAAGTGCTCTGGTGCGGCGGGCTGCTGCTCAGCAGGCCCCGCTGGCACCCCTTCGTGGCCTGCCTCTGCCGGGGCCGGGATGCGGACCGGGCGCCCCGGTTCCGGCGCGCGCTGGAGCGGCTCGGCGCCACCGGGGCCATGGCCGACCTGGACGACGGCCCGGGGCAGGACCCGGTGCCGGCGGGCACCGTGCGGGCGCTGATCCTGTCCCTGCTGCCCGGCCGGGACTTCGACCTGATCCTCACCCATTCCCTCCAGGGCGAGTACACCCGGCACCGCCGGCACGAAGAGATCGCCGCGGCGGTGCGGACCCTCTGGGCGGACGGGGTGCTCAAGGCCGGCTCGCTCTGGGGCTTCGCCTACGAGGATGGCGGCGGGGCCTATCTGCCCAAGGCCGCCCCGGAGGCCTCCCTGGTCCTGGAGCTGCCCGAGCTGATCTGGGCGGAGAAACGCCGGCTCATCACCGAGGTGTACAACTATCCGGAAACCAGCTGGGAGGCCCGGACCACCCCCCGGCGCGAAGCCTTCCTGGAAGCGCCCAGGGCCGCCCGCCGTGGTCCATCGCAGGAGGTAACCCCATCATGAAGATCCTGGTGCTCTACGACTATCCCCCCGCCCCGGGCGGCCTCGCCACCCAGGGCGACCTGCTCTACCACGGCCTGCTGGCCATGGGGGTGGACGCCAAGGCCGCCCACCTGAAGTCCGATCTGGAAAAAGAATGGTACTACCGCTGGTTCAAGCCCGACGCCGTGGTGGGGGTGGGCTTCTGGGGCGACTACCCGGACATCGTCCAGCATCCCCAGAGCTTCGGCATGACCGCCGTGCCCTGGCTCCTGGCCGACGGCTACGTGGCGAACTACCGCCAGGAGCTCAACGTGCTGCCGCTGATCCTGGTGACCGCCAACTGGGTCAAGGAGACCTTCGTGCGCGACGGCATCCGCGGCGACCACATGGTGGTGCTGCCGGTGGGCTGCGACACCGACGCCTTCATCCCCCGCGCCGCCGATGACCCCAAGGTGCGCGCCATGCGCGGCATCCTGGGGGTGAGCCCGGACCAGCTGCTGGTGCTCACCGTGGGCGGGGACGCGGCCTCCAAGGGCGGGCGCGAGGTGATGGCGGCCATGGCCCAGGTGCGGGAGGAGGTGCCCGACTTCCGCTACGTCTGCAAGGTCTGGCCCCAGCCCAGGACCGAGGTGCAGAACGCCCTGGACCTGGAACTGGCCCGGGAACTGGGCATGAAGGACCGGGTGAGCTTCCCCACCCACCGGGTGTCCCGGGACCTCATGCCTTACCTCATGGCCGCCTGCGATGTGTACGCGGCCCCGTCGCGCCTGGAGGGTTTCGGCATGCCCCAGGTGGAGGCCGGGGCCTGCGGCAAGCCGGTGATCGGAATCCGGGCCATGGCCATGCTGGACACCCTGGTGGATGGCGAGACCGCCTTCCTGGCCGGGGTGGCCCATGCCAACACCGTGACCGAAGCGGTGCTCGGCCCCGCCGCCGGATACCCCCCCGACACCCACGTGATCTTCGACCGGCCCCGGGTCGCCGACTACCGGGCCAGCGTCCCGGGCATCGCCGTGGCCCTGCGCAAGCTTCTCAACGATCCCGCGCTGCGCCAGCGCATGGGCGCCGCCGGCCGGGCCCGGGCGGTGGAGCGCTTCGACTACCGCCTGGTGGCCAGGCAGCTGGTGGCGATCCTGGCCGAACATTTGGGGATGCCATGAAGAGCTCCGCCGATATCCAGGAAGCCAAGGCCGCGGCCCTGGAAGTCCTGCTGCACAACGCCAAAGGCCCCTTCCAGGACCTGCCCCGCACCGCCGGCTGGGGCTATCCCGAACCGTACACCCGGGACCTGCTCATCTCCGGCCTGGGCATCCTGGCTTCGGGCCACCCGGTCCTGGTGGCTTCCCTGCGGCGGGTGATGGCCAAGCTGGCGGAGCACCAGAGCCCCCTGGGCAACATCCCGTCCCTGGTGCACGACCCCGAGGACCGGGGCGCCAGCGACACCACGCCGCTGTTCCTGCTGCTGGCGGGCATCCTGCGCCGGGAGAGCGGGGACCCGGCCTACCTGGACCCGGCGGTGCAGAAGGCCCTGCGCTGGATGGAATACCAGACCACCGACGACCGGGTGATGGTGGCCCAGCAGCCCACCAGCGACTGGCGGGACGAGCACTGGGTCCTGGGCCACGGCCTGTTCGTGAACACCCTGGTCTACGGCTACCTGAAGCTGCTGGGCCAGGATGACCGGGCGGCGGAGTTGCAGTCCGCCGTGAACGGTCCGGACGACCAGGTGGACACCCGACACCCCGTGCAGGGCCTGGCCATCCGCGGGCGGCCCACCTACGCCATGTGGTCCTACAAGGTGCTGCGGGACGAGCGCTGCGACCTGCTGGGCAACAGCCTGGCCATCCTCACCGGCATGGCGCCCCGCACCCGGGCCGGCAAGATGGTCACCTGGATCGAGGCGGAGTGCTACGGCATGCGCCACCGGCACGAACTGGCCGGAGACCTGCCGCCCTGCTTCTTCCCGTTCGTGCTGCCCACCGATCCGGACTGGCGGCCCCGCTACGCGCTGTTCAACCTGCCGGGCGACTACCACAATGGCGGCGTCTGGCCCTTCGTCTGCGGGTTCTACATCGCCGCGCTGGTGGCCGCCGGACGCCAGCGCCTCGCCGAGGACAAGCTGTGGGCCCTGGCCCAGCGGCTCAAATCCGCCCGGGAGGCCAAGGTGGCGTACGGCTTCAACGAGTGGCACAAGGCCCAGACCGGCGCCCCCTCGGGCCAGGACTGGCAGACCTGGTCCGCCTCCATGTTCCTCTACGCCGCCGCCTGCGTGGAGCGGGGCCGGCCGCTATTCTTCGAGCTCCAGCCGCTGGCGTGAGGCCATCCCCACCAGCATCTCCCGGACGATGCCCGGGAATTCCTGCAGCAGGGCCTCGAAGTTGTGGCTGTGGATGATCACGCAGCGGCAGGGCTCCAGCGCCACCGCCGTGGCCGCGCGATTCAGTCCCAGCAGGAAGGTCATCTCCCCGAAATACTCGCCCTTGCGCACCCGGGCCTCGCGTCCGTTGCGGCGCAGGCTCACCGTCCCCTCCAGCAGGAAGAACATCTCCGTCCCGGGCTCGCCTTCGTTGAAGAACACCCAGCCGGGTGGAGCCTCCAGCAGCAGGCGGGTGTCGCCCTGGCTGGGGCCCGCCCTCCGGCTCTCCATGAGCCGGTGGATGGGCAGGCTCTCCGCACGGTGCAGGGCCGCCACCACCTCCGCGCCGAACAGCAGCGCCGCCATGGAGTAGTAGATCCAGATGACCACGATGAAGATCGATTTGAACGAGCCGAAGGCGAAGCCGTAGCCCGGGTCGTGGGTCAGGAACAGGGTGAAGGCGGGCCGGAGCAGGAACCACAGGACGGCGGTGGCCAGGGCCCCGGCCAGCAGGTGGCACTTGCGCACGTTGGCGGTGAAGGCCGAGAACACCCCCCAGGCCAGCAGCACGGTGAGGCCGAAGGGCAGGGTGAAGTTGAGCGAGACCGGGAGGTGGATGCCCCCGGAAAGCCGTCCCAGGTACCTGAACAGCACGCCCGCCCCCGACATCCCGGCGAGCCCGACGATGAAGGCCATTCCCGTGGCCAGATCCATGGCCTTGGAGGCCAGGAGGGTCCTCCGGTTGCGCACCTTGAACATGCGGTTGATGATCTCCCGCAGGCAGGACACCAGCGGGGTGAGGCTCCAGGTGAGCACCAGCAGGTTCAGGGTGCCCGCGGCCCGGGGGAAGCTGGCCAGGCTGCCCACCTCCCGCAGGATCACCTCCCCGAACCGCGGGATCACCTGCCGGATGAACTCGGAGGTTTTCTGCATGGCCGCCTGGGAGGAGCCGATCCCCACGCTCAGCAGGAAGGTCAGCAGGAGCATGGCGGGGATCAGGGCCAGGGTGCTGTAGAAGGCCAGAGATGAGGCCTGGCGCAGATCGGAGTTGCGGATGAAGCCGCCCGCCGCCTCCCGCAGGACGGCCCAGCCCTGGCGCGCCAGGTCAGCAGAGTTCCGCTCCTGGGCTGATGCGGCCATGGGACTGGGCTCCGTGCAAAGATGCGCGCCGGGGGGGAGCGCTATCCCTAGATCATGCCCTAGTCACGGCCCCACCACCACCGTGGCCCGGGCGGATGCCAGGGGGTCGAGGGTGGAGGCGGCGCTCACGTGGTAGGTGCCGGGCCTGGCGGGGGCCTGGTAGCGGCCGTCCTGGTCCACCTCGCCGCCGTCGGGCTCGTCCACGGTCCATTTCACCGAGTTCCGGGGCAGCCCTTTCAGGGTCAGGGTGAAGGCCACCGAGCCGTTCAGGCCCGTCTGGGCCGTGAGCGGTTCCACCGAGAGGATGGGCAGCACCCGCACTTCCACCGTCTGCTTGAGCTTGTGCCCGTCGGCGGTGGCGGCCCGCAGGGTCAGGTGGTAGGTTCCGGCGCCCTCGGGGGCGAAGTAGACCGTGCTGTTCCCCACGCTGTTCCGGAGGCCGCCGCCGAAGGGCTCCTCCACCTGCCACTCCAGGTCGCCGGCCAGGTCCACGCTGGGGGTGGCGGAAAGGGCGAGCTGGTCGCCCACCACCACGGTGCGCGGCTCCGGCGCCACGCTGACGCTGGGTCCGGCGGCCCCGCCCCCGCAACCCAGGAGCAGGACCATGACCAAAGCTGAGAACCCGGTGAGACGCGCCAAGAGAACCTCAAGGCGAATGATACTACGCCAGCATCTCCTTCAGCGCATCCACCAGCACCCGGCACTGGGCGTCGGTGCCGATGGTAATGCGCAGGAACGCTTCGATGCGGGGGTGCGGGAAGTGGCGGACGATGATGCTCCGCCGGCGCAGGCCGGCCGCCAGCTCGGCGCCGCCCCGGGCCGGGTGCCGGGCGAAGATGAAGTTGGCCATGGAGGGCAGGACCTCGAAGCCCAGCTCCTTCAGCTCGGCCACCAGGCGCCCCCGGCTGGCCATGACCGCCCGGCGGGTGCGGTCGAAGTGGTCCCGGTCCTCCAGGGCGGCGATGGCGCCGGCCATGGCCAGGCGGTCCACCGGGTAGGAGTTGAAGCTGTTCTTCACCCTGTCCAGGGCCTCGATGAGCCCGGCGTCGCCCATGGCATACCCCAGGCGCAGCCCCGCCAGGGAGCGGCCCTTGGACAGGGTGTGCACCACCAGCAGGTTCGGGAAGCGCCGGATCAGCCCGCACGCCGACTCGCAGCCGAAGTCCACGTAGGCCTCATCCACCACCACCGGCGAATCGGGGTTGGCCTCCAGCAGGCCCTGGATCTCGGCCAGGGTCAGCCAGCGTCCGGTGGGCGCGTTGGGGTTGGGGAAGATGATCCCGCCATTGGGGCGCCGGTAGTCTTCCGGCCGGATCCGGAAGGCGGGGTCCAGGGGCACCGCCTGGTAGTCGATGCCGAACAGGGCGCAGTAGACCGGGTAGAAGCTGTAGGTGATGTCCGGGAACAGCAGGGGCCGGCCGTGCTTGAGCAGGGCCTGGAACACCAGCGCCAGCACCTCGTCCGAGCCGTTGCCCACGAACACCTGCCGGGGCTCGATCCCGTAGGCAAGGGCGATGGCGGCCCGGAGCGCTTCGGCGTTGGGGTCCGGGTAGAGCCGCAGGGTGTCCTGGTTGGCCCCGGCGATGGCCTCCAGCGCCTTCGGGGAGGGCCCGTAGGGGTTCTCGTTGGTGTTCAGCTTCACCAGGTTGTCCAGCTTGGGCTGCTCCCCGGGCACGTAGGGGGTCAGGGTGTGGACGACGTCGCTCCAGAATCGGCTCATTCTCTGCTCACGGAAGGCGGGAAGCGGGTCGGGCACGCT
>Ga0182014_10006481_pt1 | contig 12565 bp, 8 predicted proteins | sample 612S2DmetaG_FD_120489 | JGI IMG/M metagenome (GOLD analysis project Ga0182014, IMG submission 120489) | Permafrost microbial communities from Stordalen Mire, Sweden - 612S2D metaG | ecosystem: Environmental > Terrestrial > Soil > Wetlands > Permafrost | place: Sweden: Stordalen | collected... | reverse complement strand
GCTTCCGATCAAAATCAGAATAAGGACCACGAGAAGGATTATTCCAAGCATCACACGCCTCTTTCGGTTCAGATTACGAGATGGTATCGTACTTCATGTGAGCTTTCTGCGGACCCGGCCGCAGACAAGTAACAGGCCAAAAGCTCCGCCCCAGCCGGGATTTAGGCTATTGCCCTGCCCTGCCAACCGGCAGTACCGCTTTGGGCACTCACATCGCCCGACGGCAGGTTAGTATCACCACTCCACGCGGTAACAGTCGCCAACCGGCCTAATTCCGGAAGCGACTTCGAGCCTGTCCTCTGCATGATTTTCGCACGATGATTCTCCACCGTGCGTTGGCTGATACCAAGATCCGCCGCGATAACCTTACTAGGTTGCCCCGCAATAACCCTCTCCAAAACCTCACGCTGCCGCATGGTCAGACCGACGAAATGACTGACAACAGCCTCCCGCCAAATCAAGTCGCGGTGTTCACGCAAGAAGGCGCATTTCAAGCATTTATCATCCATCAATCCGACTTCGAAACTAGCGGGCGCCGAGTTGAATGGAAGTTTAATTTCCATTTCTTTGATATCCATGGTTCACATTCCTATCGAACAAAATAACCCCGCAAAATCCAAAGCACGCGGGAAATCTTAAAATCTCGTGACTCCATCCACTCGTTAGGGCGGCGGTGTGGTTGGCGCATTCGCATTTGCGCTGTTGGTCAATGCATGGCCACCCTGCGATACATCCCGGCCAACGCCGGCAGTTGTATGGCATGCAACCAACAGTGAGACAGTACCAAACAGCATTCCCAGCGTTAAAGCCATGCGGAACAGTTTGGACATTTCAAGCTCCTCGGAAACAAAACGTGTACTTATTATCCATGTTAATTATTATGGATATTCTTGCTAAACTGTCATTGATTCAGATCAACTTAGAATTAATCAAGCCGCCACTGGCGCGCTTGTCCGCCATTGATCGGGATCAAGGCGGCTTATAATTAACATTCTACAATTTAACTGTCTATTCATTTTTCTTTTTGTGGCTCTGGTGCTTCAGCTTTGCCACTAATATTTTTTACACCTTGCTGGACATAAGGATGGAGAGAAAATAACACTGGGGAAAGAGTTAAAAACTTGCAATAATAATGTAAAAAAACGTTTTATCGAACGCAACGGCCACAATACGCGACAAGAGGTTGGTTTTGTGATGTGTTGTCTATTTATTTGCGCGGACGTGAGTTTAGCGGCTTGGTCAGGGTCTGCCACAAAATGCAGTTTTAGGTGGTTAGTGTGGTCCTAAGTTTTGCTTTCCAAAAACATATATGGCGCCGGCTGAAAGCGCACGCCATCATGCGCACGTTGCTGGTTTTTATGTTGTGCCAGGCTGTTTGGGGCTATAATCCCTCAGGCAGTACGCGCCGCCGTTTTCCCCGGCCATCTCCCGCCCGGAGTGGACCGGCAGGGGGTTCCCGATGCCGGAGAGCGTTACCGCCGGGCTTACGAACCGGAGGCACGGATATCGCCACGCCGGCGCGTTGGCCAATCGGTGGATTCTATGTATTGAGTAGCACACCTTAATTTCGGCAACTTATTCCAAAGGGCTTTGTACTGCGTTCAACGCGAGAAATCGGCTGCAAAAGCAAAGCGGGGATGCTGGTCGGCCTGACTTTGCTAGCGTTGGCGGGTTGTTCCAAACCGGTTCCGGTCGCCGTTGTGGTGCCACCGGCACTGGTTGGGCATATCTACCCGACCCTGGTGCAGATGCCGCCGCCCTCCTCCAAACGGGTTAAAATTACCTCGACGCAACAGGAAACCTATCAGCAGGCGTTCAATCTCATCGGGCTGAAGTCAGCTTTGATGATCGGGGCGTTCTCTTGCGGCCAGAAGAGCCAATATGACACCTTCATGACGGCGTTCCAGCCGCATATTTTGGCTGAGCAGCATGTGATGGACAGCTATTTCCACCGCTTCGCCAGGTCTGGTGGTCAGAGCAGGGAGGACGCCTTTGAGACAATTCTGGCCAACAACCAGTCGGCAAACGCGAGATCACAAGGCGCATTCTTTTGCCTGAACAACAGCGCCGAATTTAAGGCGGTGCTGGCGCTGCCGACACCGCAGGCTCTGGATAATTTTGTGACCGACCAAGCCCCGCCGGTGCCCTAGACCCGATGGCCGCTGAGTGATCGGCAATGAGGGGGGCGTGAAGCTGGGGGGTTTAACCGGTGGTCAGTTATTGGCCGCGCTGAATCCGGCGGCATCGGCCTCGTCCTTGCACGCATAAAAACCACTCCCCTTGCCATAATCACCCGAGCCTGGAAGCTGATAAATCAGGTTCGGCCCCGATGACCACACAATTATAGTGCCGGGGCAATGGTCGGTGGCGTCCGCCGATGTTCCAAACCGGTGCGAAGTCCCAAGCCCGGTCGTAGCGCCTTCCACCTCACTTTGGGCGGACGGCGTGGAAGCCTGTGGTTCTGGACTTGTTTGCGCAACTGCGGCCGACACCGCGCCAAGCACGCAAATCAGGACTAAAGCAGGCAACACACTCCGTTTTTGTATGGATAACGTCATTTAGCATTCCTCCATTCGTCTTTAGACGATGTGGAGGGCATGCGGATGATTTCAAGGCTTTTGTAGTGTGATAATGGTCGCGTAATGCCTTCGCGGAGCCGTTCACCAAAGATCTTGGTCGAGCATTGTCGCTGCCGGCATCGAAAGCGGCGTACCTCCAACCGGATCTCGACAAGCCGGCGATGGGCCGGAACGTCTGCCAAACACCGCTGATAACGGATGTGAAGCTGAGCCGAAATGTTGCCGCAGGCTGGACAAGCTGCCGTGGTGGACGATGATCGCGCGGTTGCGGTAGTCTTGTCAGGACCAATTTCGGCATGGTCAGTGACCAACCCCACCATAACCGGCAGATCACGCCTCGGGCATGGGTGGCAAGGAACTAATCAGGGATCAAACGTCTGCCTCTTTCATGTTGTTGTGCGAAACAGCCATTCCCGCGAAGTGATCGGCCATGCGGGCGCTCGACTGGCCGCGGTCAGGTTGATAAGCCCCACCTTTAAAGGGGGCTCCGAGTCGAGACATGACGGTTGCGATCGAGATGGGACACACGACGGCAGGCGCCCCGGCGACGCTCGACCTTGAGGAGCTGCTGGCCACCCGCCTGCTGGTTCAGGGCAATTCGGGCTCCGGCAAATCCCATCTGCTGCGCCGGCTGCTAGAACAGAGCGCCCCCTGGGTGCAGCAGGCGATCATCGACCCCGAAGGCGACTTCGTCACCCTGGCCGAGCGCTTCGGCCATCTGGTGATCGATGCCGAGGTCCATACCGAGCATGGCTTGCAGTTGGCGGGCGAGCGGGCGCGCATCCATCGCGTCTCCACCGTGCTCAACCTGGAGGGGCTCGACGCCGAGAACCAACTGCGCCGTGCCGCCGCGTTCCTGGGCGGGCTTTTCGAAGTTGACCGCGACCATTGGTACCCGATGCTGGTGGTGGTCGACGAGGCACAGCTTTTTGCCCCGGCTATCGCCGGGGAGGTTTCGGACGAGGCGCGCAAGCTGTCCCTCGGGGCGATGACGAACCTGATGTGCCGTGGCCGCAAGCGCGGGCTGGCCGGGGTGATCGCAACCCAGCGCTTGGCCAAGCTTGCCAAGAATGTCGCAGCCGAGGCGTCCAACTTCCTTATGGGCCGTACCTTTTTGGACATCGACATGGCCCGCGCCGCCGACCTGCTGGGCATGGAGCGGCGGCAGGCGGAAGCGTTCCGGGACCTGGAGCGCGGGCATTTCATGGCGCTGGGCCCAGCCCTGTCGCGCCGCCCCTTGGGTCTGCGAATCGGCGCGACGGTTACCCACGCGCGCCATGCGACGCCGCGGCTCATGCCCATGCCGGAAGCGATGGAGGATGCGCAAAAGGTTATCCTGGCAGCGCCGCCGCCCGAGACCACCCGGCCCCCGCGCCGCTTGGCGCCGCCGCCAGTGCCTGACCTGCTCAGCCAGCTCATGGCCGCGAAGCCCGCCGTGAGGGAGAATGGCACTGAAGTGGTGGATGCGTCGCCGACGCCTGAGAAACTGGCGGAACGGCGCGCGCGGCTGGACCGCATCTTAACCGCCCTCCTGGCGGATACCGAGGCGGGGTTCCGCGCCATCGGCGTGCTCTACCAGGATTTCCTGGTCCGCTGCCGGATCGAGGGCCTGGGCGGCGGCGCACCGGACCTCAGCGCCTTCCGCCGCATGCTGACCCGCGCCCGCGCCGGCATCAGCGCCGAGATGGCGGAGGATGATACGTGGCAGGATGTCTCGGCCCGCGCCGCCAGCCTGCCAGAGGACATGCAAGGCATCTTCATGATGCTCGCCGGCGCGGCGCGGGAGGGGCTGCCCTGCCCGGGTGACCTGACGATTGCCCGCGCCTATGGCACCCGCTCATTGGGCCGCGCGCGGCGCGTGCTGAGCTATATGGAGGAGCAGGGCCTGATCGTCTGCCAACTGGACGGCGCCGGACGGCGCATTGTCACGCTGGTGGAACTTGCCTGGGCGACAGCACCGGGCGACCCTAATGCCGAGGAAGTGTTGGCGGGGTGAGACAACCGCGAACCAAATGAATTTGGCAGGTATGGGCCCGATCCTGGCGTAGCCCGAGCACCGCCACCTTCCTGAAAGCCGGCATCCGTTGCGTCGGCCAAGGCGTGGCGGATTGAGGTCGCCGGGCGCTCCCCCGGTCATTCAGACGGGCAAACACCTCCCAAGCACAAATTACTGTGGTACAATTAGGCCGTCCCCATTTTGCACGTTCGTCGAACTGTGTGTTGCGCCGCGAGGCCGTAGTATAGCTCTATTTCTGCCCCCGCGGGGTCGCCTAATTGAGGTGGCTTTGGTGCTTCAGGATAGGCGCTATGGGGCAGATGGGCGCACCCGGCCAAAGTGCCGGGCGAGGTACACGCCCGCCAGCAGGAAGCCGAGGGCGAAGCTTAGCCAAAGCGTGTTGAATAGCGGCATCACTGGCGAGAATAGAACAAGGCGCGGCATGATCGCGAGCCCGAGAAACAGATTGATCCAGCCCCACACCACGTTCACCAGCGGCGCGGACAGACCGACGCCCCCTGGCTTTGCAAACGGCGTCGGAAATGCCTCGCCCCGCAGCCCGGCGGCGAGATGTGGCACGGCATTGCATATCAGCAGTCCGGCCAAAAAGCTCGAAATGATCAATAGAAGAGGCATTGGAGTGTCCTTCGCGTGGAGCGGCCGGAGCAGCCGCATCCTTTATCTAGGACCGGTGGCAACCAATTTCACCGCCCCCGCCCGGCATACTGGGCAACGGTCATCGGGAGGTGGCGCATTCTATCCACGGCTTCGTAGTACTGCTGACACTCAGCGCGCTAAGATCGGCTTTGCGCCTCGTTCCGGCCGGTCTCGGCCAAAGCGGCGGCACACGAAAGCGGACGTTCATCATTTTGACGTCACCATCGGCACTGCCTAGGTGCGTGTCGGCCAGACAGGGCGCTGCCGACTCACCACGAAACCGCCCGGCCGAGATAATCGAGAAACTGTAGGCCACCTTTCCCTTCCTGCGCTTCAATGACTTTGACCAAATTTGGAATGCTGTCCGAAACGCTCAATTGCGCCTCTGGGCCGCCCATGTCGGTTCGTACCCAACCAGGCGCTAGAAGCAGCAACGTGCGCGGGTCGTCATGATGACGGGCGGCGAAACTCCGCATCAGGGTATTGAGGGCGGCCTTGCTGGCCCGATAAACCTCGTAGCCGCCAGTCTCATTATTGCTGACACTCCCCAGGCCGGACGACATGATAGCGATGGTGCCCGCCGGCGGCACAAGGTCCTTAAAAGTCTCGACAACCCGCATCGGACTCAAGGCGTTGGTCACCATCACACGAACGAACTCTTCGGTCGAAACATCGGCGATAGTTTCCCGGTCATCGTTCTTCACGCCTGCATTGACGAACAGCCGGTCAAAACGATCCGGGCCAAGACGTCCGTGCAGGGCCGTAACCTGAGCGGGATCGTTAATGTCGACGATTTCGATATTGAGACGGCCATCAGCCTTGCCGGCAAGATCGTGCAGGACAGTCCCCGACCCCTGGCGCGCGGTGGCGACCACATGCCAGCCGAGCTTCAAGTACTCTTCCACTATTGCCAGTCCCAGACCACGCGAGGCGCCGAATAGGAGAAGACGTTTTTCCAGTGTTGAGTTTGGCATCGCAATCAGCTCCTTTGGAGACGCGGCCTTTGGCCGTTGGCGGCAGGATAGCAGGTCCGTCGGAAGGGGAAAACGGCTACCCATAATGCTGGAAAACCGCCACCGGTTCCACAGTGAAAAGCACCGCCCATAATGCTAGAGCGGCCATTGGGGTTCAGGGCAGTTGCCACTCGATTTGAGAAGCACGACGCAAACTTCCTCGCCCTCGTTAAGCTCGCATCAGCCAGAATTTGGATGCGGTTTATGAGTCGGTGACCTAGAGTGTTTTTCATTAAGATAAAAGCCCTCTAGCTTAATTTTAGCGAGCAATTTCATTCAGTTGACCTGAACGGGATCATGGATCTACCGGCTGATGGTTTCCATCGCTTGGGCCGATGCGGCTGGGCTTCGGGGCATTCCTGAGCAGAGCCTCTGAATGTACGTTCCTATATGCAAAAAATCACTTGACTTTGGGCTTCGTGCGGCAGTCAAAACAAGTTAATTTTATTAACTTTTGTCCGTGGTGGCGCCAAATGTCGGGAGTGATTTCGGGTTTTGAGACGGTTGGCGTAACGCTTGCCAGCAATCCCACCACGATCGCGGGAACCATCAGCGTGAGTACCGGCAATGCCGTTACCGGCTTGGCCGGACCGGTTTGGACGTTGGATAATAACGGGCTGGTCGAGAGCAGCAAAGGTGGCGGCGCAGCGTTCTACGGCCAAGCGGTGGTCGCTAACGCCGCCGGTGCGATCATTCAGGGTAATTATCAGGGCCTTTATGCCGTTCAGGCGGCAAATATCTATAATGCCGGGACCCTTCAGGCCATAGCCAAGTTTGGTGTCGCACTCGAGATGGTCGGGGGCGGTCAGGTTACCAACGCGGTTGGCGGGGTACTGACGGGCGGGGAGGTTGCCCTCGACTTCCAGAGCAATGTGACGATATTCAACGCCGGCAGCATCCTTGACACCGGGGCGTTCGGGGCTGGGCTGGAAGGCGTTGGCGGGCTGATCAGCAACGCCAGTTCCGGGGTCATATCCGGGATCACCGGTATTGATCTATTCGGCGCGGGCACGATCATCAATCGGGGCACCATCGAATCCACGCAAACCGGCGGCAGTGCCATTATTTTTGGGTCCGGGAGCGGCAATCTGCTGATCGACGAGCAGGGGGCCAAGCTGATCGGCGGTATCGGCAATTTTCTGGCCAATGACACGATCAATTTCGCCGGCGAGACCATCACGGGGCTTAGTTTCGCCAATGGCATCCTGACCATGAGCGATGCCGGCGTGGTGCTCGGCACGCTGGCGTTGAGCGGCGCGCTGACGCAAGGCGAGTTCGTGCTCTCCGGCGATGGCGCCGGTGGCACGCAGATCACGCTGGGCAGCGAGACGCTGACGGGAAATTATACTGCCGGTGTCGCCCTGACCGCGCTCGACACCACCATCGCCGCGGGCGCCACCATCACCAGCGCCTATAATGGCGTCAGCGGCGCAATCGGCCGGGCGTGGAGCCTGCAGAATGACGGCACAATTGCCGGTGGGCCGGGCAATTACAGCGCCGGCGTGCTCCTTCAGCAATCCGGCGAGATCACCAACGCGGCCGGCGCGCTGATCCAGGGCGCGACCGGCGTCGTTCTGAGCGGCGGCACCGTGGTGAATGCCGGCACGATCCGCAGCACCCTCGCCAACGGCAAGGCGATCAGCATCGAGGGCACCAACGCCGCCACTTTGCTGCTGGAGGCCGGCTCCAGCCTGGGCGGCAGCATCTACGGCCTGTTCACAGGCGACATCATCGACCTCGCGGGCATCATCGCCACCGGCGCGACCTTCGGCCAGGGCGTCCTCACCCTCACCAATGCCGGCGCCGTCGTCGATACGCTCGCATTGTCCGGCGTGTTCGCCAGCAGCCAGTTTGGCCTCGTCAGCGACAATGCAGGCGGCACGGACATCACGCTTGGCCTGAGCGAGACGCTGACGGGCTCCTATGGCAGTGCCGTGCAGCTCTCCGCACCTTCCGCCCTCATCACCAACACCGCCACGGTCGGCGGCATCAGCGCGCCATCTTCCCGCTACGTCGCTTTGGTCAATGCCGGACTCGACACTGTCAGCGGCTCGGGCACCGGACTTTTTTTCAACGACGGACAGGTCACCAATACCAGTAGCGGCAGCATTATCGGCTATAACGGGGCGGATATGTCCGGCGGACATTTCGTGAATGCCGGCAATATTCTGGGCACGGGCGGCAACTATAGCGAGGGTTTCGAGCTGTACGGGGCGACGCTGGTCAACACCGGCACGATCCATGGCACGGCTGGCCTCACCGAAGGTTCAGGGGCTGCCACAAATGCCACCGGCGGCACGATTTCCGGCCTCACCGGCGTCAAGCTTTACGGCGGGAGCCTGGACAATTCCGGCAGCATCATTGCGGGCGGCGGCGCCGACCTCGTCAGTTTCAAGGATACCGGCCTGGCGCAGTCCGGCGGCACGGTGACCAACGAAACCGGCGGGCTGATCGCCGGGCCTACCGGCGTATCGCTCACCAGCGGCCTGTTCACCAATAACGGGACAGTTGCCGGCATACCGGGCGGCTATAAGGCGAACATCTACGATACCTACTATGTCCCCTTTGTCAGCGAGGGCATGGTCCTGACCGGGGGCGTTGCGATCAACAATGCCGCGGCGCTTATCACGGGCGCGACCGGCGTCGTGCTGAATGGCGGTACGCTGATCGATGCAGGCACGATTGCCAGTGCTGGCACGCTCGCCACGGGCAATGCCATCTCCTTTGGTGCCGATGCCGCCGACCTTGTACTGCAATCGGGCGCCGATATTATCGGCGAAATCGCGGCCTTCGTGCCTGGCGATACAATTGATTTCGCCGGCGTGAGCCTCACTGCGGCCAGCTTCGCCAATGGCGTGCTCACGCTGGAAAATGGTGGCGTTGTGCTGAGCACACTTTCACTGGCGGGCAATTTCTCGCCAGGTGAGTTCTCCCTCACCTCGGATCATGCCGGTGGGACCGAGTTGATCCTTGGCACGCGCATCCTCACGGGCAGCTATGCCGCCGGCATCACACTTACCGCGACCGACACCACAATCGCCAGCACCGCGACCATCAACAGCCCAGGCTTGGTGGTTTATGGCTCCGGCGTGCGCGACTGGACGCTGGCGAATTCCGGCCTTCTCGAAAACACCCTGGCCGGTTACTTCCAGGGGATACAGATCAAAGGCTCCGCCTATATTACCAACGCCGCAAGCGGGACGGTCTCGGCCGCGTTCACCGGCATGGGGTTGGGCGGCGGATATAAGGGCGTCGATGTCACGCTCGTCAATGCCGGCACCATCCGTGCAACCGCGGCGTATTTCAATGCCACCGGCGTGGCATTCGGCTATCACGGCGCGGTCACCAACCTCGCCGGCGGCCTGATCGAGGGCAAGACCGCGATTGCCTTCGCATTCCCCGGCAGTGTGCTCAACCAGGGCACGATCCTCGCCACCGACGGGACCTCCGGGGTTGGCATCAACCTCGGTGGCGGCGGTACCATCGTCAACCAGGGGCTGATCGCCACCAGCGCCGGCAACAGCGCTGCCGCGGTACGATTCGGCGACAATAATTACGCGACCGCGCTGCTGGTGCTCGACCCAGGCTCCACGTTGGTTGGCGCCATCGCGGGGTTCGCCAATAACGATGTCATCGATTTCGCCAGCATCGGCATTACAGGCGAGACCTTCTCCAATAATGTCCTTACGCTGACGGATGGCGGGGTGATGCTGAGTACGCTCGCCTTTACCGGCGGCTTGCAAGCGCAGGAATTCACTTTGTCCTCCGACGGACATGGCGGCACGCAGGTCACGCTGGGCAGCGAGACCCTTGCCGGCACGTATAATGCCGGCATCCTGCTCACGGCGGCGCGCACCACCATCACCAATACCGGTTCCGCCTATGCTTCGGGCAGCACGCCGCCGCGCGGCGTGCTCACCAACGCGTCGAGCACCGGCGAATCGGTGTATAATTACGGGTCGCTGACCGATACAGTGGGTGGGCTTGGCGTTTATTCCACCGGGCTGCGCATCAACAACGAGGCCGGTGGCTTCATCGACGGTTCGGGCGGGATCAAACTGTTTTCCGGCCCGGACGGCGCGATCAATAATGCCGGCACGGTCATCGGCACGCGTTATAATGGCTATGGAATCGATATTGTCGGCGGCACGCTCACGAATTTTGCCCATGGCAGCATCCTGGGCGCCGGCGCCGGCGTGTTCATGTATAACTCAAGCATCGCCAATGCCGGGCTGATTCAGGGTACGAGCTATACGGCCATCGACTTCTTCGGCAATTACGGCAACATCAACAATCTCGCGGGCGGCATCATCTCCGGCACCAAGGGGATCAAGGCCACTTACGAAGGCACCGTCGAGAACGCCGGCACGATTGAGAGCAATCTGGGGGCCAGCGGCACCGCCATCGAATTCGGCGACTACCTCGCCCACCTCACGGTCGAACAAGGCGCTGTCTTCATCGGCTCCATCACCGCACCGGGCACCTACAGTCACGTGCTGGAATTTGCCTCGGGCGCGAGTGCTGGCGTGCTCGCTGGCATTGGTGAAAGTATCACCGGCTTCAACACCATCGTCTTCGACGCAGGCGCCCATTGGACGCTTTCGGGCAACACCGCCGGGCTCGCAGGCGGGGAGAGCATCTACGGTTTTGGTGACGGCGACACGCTGAACATTGACGGTTTCAGCATCACCGGCGCCAGTTTCGTCACGGGCGCCGGGCTGGAACTGACCGGCAGCGGCGGCACCGTCACGCTCGATCTGCAAGGCAGCTTCCAGAACACCGACTTCACCGTGACCTCGGCCGGGGGCATTGCCGATAACACGCTCTGCTTCTGCGCCGGCACCCGCATCGCGACCGCCTCGGGCGAGGTTCTGGTCGAGGATCTGCAAATCGGCGACCTGATCCGCACGCTGCATGCCGGCGTACAGAAAATCCGGTGGATCGGTCAGCAGAGCTACGATGGCCGCTTCATCGCCGGCAATCGCGCGGCACTGCCGGTTTGTATCCAGGCCGATGCGATCGGCGCCGGTATTCCTGCACGCGACCTATGGGTTTCACCAGGCCATGCGATCTGCATCGATGGCGTACTGGTGCATGCGTCGTACCTCGTCAATGGCGCGTCGATCATCCAGGCCGAGCATGTGGAAAGCGTGACCTACTACCATATCGAACTGGACAGCCACGAGGTCATCTTCGCGGAGAACTGCCCGGCCGAAAGCTTCCTGGGCGAAAGGTTCCGCGGACAATTCCATAACGCCGCCAGCTACCGGGCGCTCTACCCTGAAGGCTGCGCCCCCGAACATATGTGCCTGCCACTTTTGGACAGCGGCTTCCAGCTTGATGCCATCCAACGCCGCCTCGCCGGACGCGCGGGCATTGCGGTCCTTGCCGCCTCCGGTGCGTTGCGTGGCTATGTCGACCAAGCCGGCCCGGATGTCTGCGCCGGTTGGGCGCAGGACGAAGCCACGCCGGAAATCCCGGTCTGCCTGGATATTTTCAGCGCAGGCCGGCGGATCGGCCGCGTGCTCGCCAATTTCTTCCGCGGAGACGTCCGCGACGCCGGATACGGCAGCGGCTACCATGGTTTCAGCTTCCAACTCCCCGAAAACACCGCAACCCCCATCGAAATCCGCCGCAGCGCCGACGGCAGCAAACTCACGTTGACCGCGGCCGCCATCAGCCGGGCAGCTTAAGGGAACGCCGATTTGTCTCTCGCGAGGGGTATTCGTATTTTCGTGGGCTGGACTGAACCTCTTGGAAGGGGACAAACGCTTGTAGATTTGAACAAGTGCTTTACCGCCAGAAATGTCCATCAAAATACATCCGCTATTGGCCGTGCCACCCTCCAAAGCGGCCGACCCGCTTACGGCCCGCTCAGGCCAATTTCGGCCGGTTGCACCACGGCGACAGAGGACTGCCAGAGGTCCCACAGCCTGCCCCATCTAATCACCCACCACCTTCCACGCCGCCTACCGAATGGCACCAGCACCGTCAGCGCCAAAACATACAGAAACACCACGCTATACATTGCAGCAAAAACCCACATCAGCAGGTTCCAATAGATCAACCCGTCGACCCAATGCATGACTAACGGCTGTGCCGGCTGGCCACCGCCGGCCAACTCGTTCTGCCAGACCGACAGGAAGCAGGCCCGACCGCCCAGTGCCTGACCCGCCACAATGCCAAGCATGGCCAGGTGTAATACCAGCAGCCCTAAAGATTGACGCATGCCCAGTCTCTGGTTCCGATTGAGGTAATTCGAGCCGCGTCATTGGCGATGAAATTCCAGGCTTCTTTGCTGGCGTCGCGCATCGCCTCGT
>Ga0182014_10006480_pt1 | contig 12566 bp, 12 predicted proteins | sample 612S2DmetaG_FD_120489 | JGI IMG/M metagenome (GOLD analysis project Ga0182014, IMG submission 120489) | Permafrost microbial communities from Stordalen Mire, Sweden - 612S2D metaG | ecosystem: Environmental > Terrestrial > Soil > Wetlands > Permafrost | place: Sweden: Stordalen | collected... | reverse complement strand
GGCTACGATCTGGACCTGGCCGCGCGGCTGGAACTGATCTTGCGAGCCGACCGGGCCGCACGCGCCTTCGATCCACGCATTGTGCAAGTCCGGGCCGGCTACTCCGAGGAGCTGCGCCGCATCCTCATCGCCGCCTCTGACGGCGCTTTCGCCAGCGACACCCAGCCGCTCTGCCGGTTGAACGTCTTCGTCATCGCCAAGGAAGACGCAAACACCACCAAAGGCGCGGCGGGCGGAGGCGGGCGTGCCGGCCTGGACCAGTTCATCGGCTCCAAAAGCCCGGAAAACCTGGCGCGGGAGGCCGCGCGCGGAGCGATTCTGCAACTCGGCGCCGTGCCCGCTCCGGCCGGCGAGATGGAGGTGGTTCTCGGCCCCGGCTGGCCCGGCATCCTGCTCCATGAGGCGGTGGGACACGGGCTGGAAGCCGACTTCAACCGCAAGAAGACTTCGGCATTCGCCGGGAAGATCGGCCAGCAGGTGGCCAGCTCCAAGGTTACCGTGGTGGACAACGGAACCATCGCCGGCCGGCGCGGTTCGCTCAACGTGGACGACGAGGGCTCGGCGACTCAAGAAACGATCCTGATCGAGGGCGGCGTGCTCCGGGGCTACCTGACCGACAAACTTTCCGCGCGGCTGACGGGCGCGGCGAACACGGGTTCCGGGCGGCGCGAGAGCTACCAGTGCATCCCCATGCCGCGCATGACCAACACCTACATGCTGGCCGGCGACGATGCCCCCGAGGACATTCTGCGCAGCGTCAAGCGCGGCCTCTATGCGGTCAATTTTGGCGGCGGCCAGGTGGATATTACCAACGGTAAATTCGTGTTTTCGGCCTCCGAAGCCTACCTCATCGAAGACGGCAAGGTCACGGCCCCCGTCCGCGACGCCACGCTGATCGGCAACGGGCCGGAGGCGCTGAAGTACGTATCGATGGTGGGGAACGATCTAAAGCTCGACGAAGGCATCGGCACCTGCGGCAAAGACGGCCAGTCCGTCCCCGTAGGCGTAGGCATGCCCACTATCAAACTGGACAAAATGACGGTCGGCGGGACAGGGAGATAAATTGCAAACGGCTTGCACCTTTATCTCAAAAATGAGATACTAATCGCGTGGCTTGGACGGTCGAGGTTCTGAACGATACCGTGCGCGCAGAGATTCGGGAGCTTCCTGCGGATCTGCGGGCGCGCTTTGTCAGGCTCGGTGAGCGCATACGCCAGGCGGGGTTGGTCGGCTTGAGCGAACCCCACGTCAAGCATTTGGACGGAAAACTCTGGGAGATGCGTCTGATCGGGCGTGACGGCACCGCGCGGGCGCTTTATGTGACGGCGATAGGAGAGCGACTCGTCGTTGTCCGGGTATTCATCAAGAAGACGCAAAAGACTCCACGCGCCGAAATTGATCTGGCGCTCCAGCGAGCAAAGGAGATTCAATGACCATCCCCTTCGATGTTATCAAGGCGGAACTTCTTGCCGATCCTGAGGTTCAGCGCGAGTACGACGCCCTCGCGCCTGAGTTCGAATTCTCCGCCGAGTTGCTGCGGGCGCGCCTCCGCGCCGGTCTGTCTCAGGCAGAACTGGCCGAGCGCATGGGTACCAGCCAATCAGCTATTGCGCGGCTGGAAAGCGGACAAACCCTCCCCAGCACCAAGACCCTGCTCCGCTTCGCTGAAGCGACCAATTCGAAGATTCAATTGCGCTTGTCTGCGGCATGATGCACGAGAGCAACGTGGAAGACAACCTCAAGCTCGACGAAGGCATCGGCACCTGCGGCAAAAACGGCCAATCCGTCCCCGTCGGCGTAGGCATGCCCACCGTCAAGCTGGACAAAATGACCGTCGGCGGCACGGGAAGGTAGCGCGGCGGCGCGGCGGTAGCGTCCTAATTTGCTTTTGGGCGTCGGTCATGTGGGGTGCCTATGTTGCGGTGTTCCCTTCGCTATCTGCCTTCAATCTCGCTGTATTGACGCCGCCCTTAACGACCAGACTCGGCGGTTCCGGCCCTCCATATATCATCCTAAAATTAGTAAGTCGTTCGTCTTTGAAAGCGTCCCTGTATGTGATTTCCCCGTAAACATACAGCGTGGCTTGGGGCGTACCGAGTATCGGGAGCAAGAACGCAGGGATTGGAGTATGGAAGATTGGATGAATCATCTCGATCCCGTCTGGGGCCAATACGGATTGATTCATTTTGAAACCATCCGGAGGCCTATCCAAAGGAACGTTCAGCGGATGTTTCCCCGCTGCTAGGCCAGCCCAGAGCTTTACCTCGTACGCTGGAGTCATGCCACAGTTCTTGATGCGAATCTCAATTTCCGGCGCATCAGCTTTCGTAAAGGCCATGTCCGCAGCAATCACGCAAACGTAAGCTCTCAATTGCCTCTTGGCGGTGTCGCGGGAAAGCTCTATAGCATCTTTCGCGGCAGCAGTGGCGTCCTTGGCAGCTTCCGCCTGCCGTTTTAGTTCCGGCAAGCCTCGCCATGCGGCGATGACACCAGCAACGGTGATCACGGCAAGAATCCAGGCGACTATGAGGGTGGCATAGTCCACCCAATCCCTCTTGTTCGACACGACTCCGAATTCGGTGATCGTTACGGGATCACGCTTGCCTTGAGAGCCGGATGGATTCCCCTCTTCCTTTGAGCCGGTGGCCGTATCAGGCTTTGGGGCGGGAACCGGCTCAGCGGCTGTTTGCCTGCTGGAGCCGGTCCCTTTCTGGGCGCTATGGCCTTGGCTTCTGTCGTTACCGGCTGTTTGCCCAAGGATCGGCGAAAATGTATTTGCGACGGCCAACAGCATCACGAGTATCGCCAGACGTTTCAGCATGATGGCGGAAATGTATCACAAAGATCCCTCGACGCGGCGAGGGCGACGGTGAGAACATCAGGTATGGGTGAGATCGGAATTTTCCTCAGAGCGGTAGGTAAGCACTGGTGGGCGCTTATGAGCTGCGCCATCTTCACCAGCTTGGGAGTGTTCATCGCGTATGCCAACAAGAGCAACGCCTGGGCCGTCAAGGCCAGCTTTACTGCCGCATTGATTTGCATCTTCATCGCATGTTACCTAGCGTGGCGAGACGAGCATAAGATGGCTTTGAAGAGCAAGGCAGAGAAGGATGAAATCCAGAAAATATATGAGAATCAGCGACCAATACTCGGGCTGAACGTGGTCAGCAACGAAGGCATGAAGTCCTGGATGGAGACAAACATACCTGTTCATTTCGCTATGCAACACCTAAGCGGAAGGGTTGCCACGTCCGTCCGCTTCGATCCCGTTATTTCAAAGTTGGGCAAATACTCCCTACATTTTGACGCCATAGCTTATGTCGACCCTCCTGTCCAAAAGGGCATGAGCTACGAGGTGAAGGACACCGATTATTCCACGTTAGGCTATAAGGATCGAGACAGAATCGGGAATATTGAAGGTGAATTGCTACGTCTCTTCGTGTTGGATAGCCCCGAGGAAGAGAGCGGATGGGACTATAGCTTGGTTGCCCATTTCAAGGATGTCAACGAGGAGTTAAGCCAAACCTTTCACTTGAGGTTTGACAAACATAGATTTCGGTTCCTTAGGAATACCGCTGCATAAATGTCATACCGAAGCCGGGCGCCGGGCGCCCCAGGTCCGGGTTTTCGGACCTGGGGTGCCTCCGGGTTAATCGAGAAACGTAATCTGCGGCGCGTGCCGCGCAAACATCTCCCGAAATCCCTTTTTCACCAGGCCGTCTCTCATCAGGCCGCAAAATCCCTCCGAACCAGCGGCAGTTCCAGCTCAATGCGGTCGTGGACTACTTTCGCGGCGATGCGTCCGCGCGGGCCGCGCTCCAGCCGCACCAGTCCGTAGTTGGCCATGGTCTTGAGCGTGCGGGAGAGGTTGGGCTTGCGGCGGCCCGTGAGTTGGGCCAGTTCTTCGAGGGAGCCGGGCGCGCTTTCCGCAATGATGCGCAGCAGATCGCGGTTGCCAGCCGAGAGCACCTTGGCGAAGGACTCGGTGGAGGGAAACCAGACGCGCGGCTCTTGCGGCGCGAGTTTGCGCTGGCCGCGGGCGATGGCCAGGGCCAGAGCCTTCATCTCGTCGTAGCTGGCGATTCCAACTCTCAGCGTGGTCATGGGCGTACTCCTCTCTCTTTCAGCACTGCGTCCACTTCCGTCCAGAAATCGGCAAGCAGTGTGGCAGCGTCGCGGTACTCATAAGCCTTCACCGTCCGGATGCGATGGCGATGATCCTGTGGGTCGCCGCGTTTCCGCTTTCCGGCGGGATGGGCATTGTCGAATCCGGCCAACCGTTCGCCGTTCCGTCCATGCAGCGTAAGCGAATAGTCCAGCCCATGCGGCTTCTCCGCCGTCGCCGGAACCCGCGTGACCACGAACCGGACCCAGTGCCCGCCTTCGGGGTCCACAACCAACGTGATGCCGTCCAGGTCGAGCAGCGTGTCGAGAGCAGGATCGCGCTTCTGCATGACATAAGAATGTTATCAGATAAAGATAACCATTGCAATCCTCGATCGTTAGCGTATCTCCTTGCGGGGAATTACCGCCGAGAAGCGCAGAATCGCTATTTGCCAAACCTCCGCCAGATCGTCGCGCCGCCCGCGCCCAGCCGCATGACCCCACCCCCTCTGCCCCAAAACGCCCATTTTCCGCAGGGAATTGCCGGCATGGATAGCGAGTTAAGGCGCATTGAATCAAAAACTTGAAGGCTTGAGTTGACGAGCCTTCCTATTACCTTAATGGTTAACAAAAGTCCCCAAAACCAGGGGGATTTAGCCGAAACAGCCGCTCTTTTTGGGTGGTTTTGAGCCAATGTTGAGGCGACCTTGACGGTCGCTGCCCGTGGCTTTGGCCAGGGAACGTGCCCAACCGTGAACCGTTTTTGTTACTGTTGACCCATGGTGGAAGCTGCTGCTCAACCCGATCTGACTGATCTCGACCTTGAGTCTTTGGCTGCCGATGTGGTGGCGCTTGCGATGAAGGCGGGCGCCAGCGACGCCGAGGCGGTGGCGCGCGAGGGCGACGAGTTCAGCGTGAACGTGCGCATGGGCGAGGTGGAGACGCTCAAGGAGTCGGGCTCGCGGGGCCTCGGGCTGCGCGTGTTTCTGAGCACGCGCTCGGCTTCGGCCTCGACCAGCGATCTGACTCCGGACGGCATTCGCGAACTGGTGGATGGCGCGCTGGCGTTGGCCAAGGTCACCGAGGAGGACCCCTTTAGCGTGCTGCCGGAGACCGCCGAGTTTGGCGCGGTCGAGGGCGATCTGCACCTTTACTACGACGATGTTTACTCGCTCTCCGGCCCGGAGCGGATTGAATGGGCGCGCCGTGCTGAAGCGGCGGCATTGGCGGCCGACCCGCGGATCGCCAACTCCGACGGCGGCAGCTTTGAGGCGGCTACCGGGCGCAAGGTGCTGGCCAACTCGCGCGGCTTTGTGGGCGGCTATCGGACCAGCTATGCCGGGGTTTCCGTGGCTCCGCTGGCCATGGATGCGAACGGCGCGATGCAGCGCGATGGCTGGTGGTCGAGCGCGCGGCGGCTCAAGGACCTCGAATCGCCCGAGTCCATCGGCCAGGAGGCGGCGCGGCGCACCCTTCGCCGTTTGGGGGCGCGCAAGGTGGCCACGCAGCGGGCTCCCATCGTCTTTGCGCCGGAGGTGGCGCGGTCGCTGATCGGGGCGGTCTTCGAGGCCGCCTCGGGCGACTCCATCTGGCGCAGCGCCTCGTTTTTGGCTGGCCGTCTGGGTGAGCAGATCGCCGCCCCGAGCTTGACCATCATCGACGACAACTTCATGCTGCTGCCCACCGGCGCTGGCGGTTTCGGCAGTTCGCCTTTTGACGGCGAGGGATTGCCATCGCTACGCACGGTGGTGGTCGAAGGCGGCGCCCTGCGCACCTACCTCTTGAACACTTACAGCGCGCGCAAGCTGGGCATGAAGTCCACCCACAACGCCTCGCGCGGACTGGCAGGCACGCCGGGGATCGGCTGCGGCAACCTGTATCTCGAACCCGGAACGCCGACGCCGGAGGAGATTCTCGCCGGTATTCCAGCGGGACTCTACGTGACCAGCCTGATGGGCTTCGGGGTGAACGTGGTCACGGGCGACTATTCGCGCGGGGCCACTGGGCTATGGATTGAGAACGGCCAACTGACCCATGCCGTCGAAGAGGTCACCATCGCCGGCAACCTTGCCGAGATGCTCAAAAATGTGACCGCCATCGGCAACGACCTGGTCTTCCGCGGCTCGGTGGCCTCGCCCACCCTGCGCATCGACGGTATGACCATCGCGGGAGCCTGAACGAGGTGGCCGTGCCGAGTGAGCCGCAAACTCTCGCCTTCGACCCGGCCAACGCCGGGGCCGCGCTGGCCCAACTGCCGCAAAACCCGGCCGTCTTTGCACTTTACGGAGCAGAGGCTCATGCCGAGCCCTACATCGGCCGCACGCCCAATTTGCGCGGGCGCCTCGAACGGCTGCTCCAGCCCTCGCCCAAACATCCGCGGCGGTTGCAATTGGCCGGCCGTGTGCGGTGGATCGAGTGGCGGCTGACTGGCTCGGAGTTCGAGTCGCTGCTCACGCAATTCTCCCTCCTGGAAGAGATTTACGGCCCAAAATCCCTCGAACGGATGCACCTGGGCCATCCGGCCTTTGTCCGCTTCCTGGGCGGCAACCCATATCCGCGGATCACGGTGACCCACCGGCCCAGCCAGCGCGAGGCGGACTGGTCCTACGGGCCGTTCCAGTCGCGGACGGCGGCTGAGCGGTTTGCCGACGAGGCGCTCAAGCTGTTTCTGCTGCGCCGCTGCACGGACGACCTCGACCCCAATCCAAGCCACCCCGGATGCGTGTACTCCGAGATGAAGATGTGCCTGGCGCCCTGCTACCAGGGCTGCACGGACGAGCGCTACGGCGAAGAGGCTGCGGCGGTCGAGAGCTTTCTGGCCACGCGCGGCGACAGCCAGCTGGTCACGCTCCGCGCCGAACGCGACCAAGCCTCCGCCAGCCTCGAATTCGAAGCCGCCGCGGCTATTCACGCGCAGGTGCAACGTGTGGAAGCGGTGCGCTCCCTGGCTCCCGAGCTGGTCCGCCCGCTGAGCCAGCTTCGGGCCGTGATTCTGCAGGCCTCCGCCAATCCGGACGAGGTTGCCGTCTTTCTCTTCGAAAAGGCCAGACTGCGCGGCCCTGCTGCGTTTTCTACCCTCGGCATGAGAATCCAGAATGAGCAGTCGGGATCCAGCTCGCTCTTTGCCCATCCGGTGGCAATCGAACCCCTACCCGAGGCCCCAATACACGAAGCCCCGCTTCCCGATGCCGTCCTACCCGAGGCCGCACCCGAAGCCGGAATCGCTGCACCCGTAAAGGTCGCCCGCGGCCTGCTCGAAAGCCGCATGGAGGCGGCGCTGGCCGCGCTGGCAGAGCCCTCTACAGCGCCGGCGGCAACTCTCCGCCAGGGTCACCTGGCGCTGCTTAAGCGCTGGTACTATCGCCCTGAAGCCCGCCGCACAGGCGAAATCTTCTTCCCCGACGCCGAAGGCCGCTGGCCGGTAAAAGCAATGCTGCGCGGCGTGGGCCGGGTCGCGGCACAGATGCTGGCAGCAGGGAACCATACAGCGTAAGCTGATCGGTGAGTCGAGACCTGCACGCTCCCGAGACCATCCCCGGCGCTTTCCGGTTCTGGTCTCGGCCTCCTCTTTCATCTCAAGTTCTCTATGCCGGAACGGGAAGAGTCCGGAGTGGGAAAGAGCGGAAACGGGAAGACGCCACAACCGCAAAATCGACGACAGATGAGGACTCTCTCACAAATACACTGAGCCCATGAGCCGCTCGTTGCATCTTGTCCCAAGGCCGCAAGGCCAGCATCCGCGGCAGGGTCCGCTTATGGACCTTCACGGCATGTGCAGCGGCGCCATTCAGTTCCATCAGCGCGGTCAACTGGCCGAGGCGGAGCGAATCTACCGGCAGATTCTGGACCTCGATCCCCATCATGCCGACAGTTTGCACCTGCTGGGAGTGTTGGCCCATCAGGTAGGCCGCGACAACATTGCCGTTGAACTGATCCGCAAGGCGATTGTGAGCGACAAGCGGCCGACGGCCTATCACTCCAACCTCGGCACTGCCCTCCAGGCGCTGGGCAAGCTGGAGGAGGCCGCGGTCTGTTACAAGCAGGCGCTGGCGCTCAAGCCGGATCTGGCCGAGGCGCAGATGAATCTGGGCGCTGTGCTCCAGGCGCAAGGCAAATTTGAGGAGGCCGAGGCGCTGTTCAGGCGGGCGCTGGCCCTCAGGCCAGATCTGGCCGAGGCCCACGTCAACCTTGGAAATACTCTCCAGGCTCAGGGCAAGCTGGAGGAGGCGGTGGCTAGCCATGAACGGGCGCTGGCCCTCAAGCCGGAGTATGCCGAAGCCTGCTTCAACCTGGGAAACACCCGCCAGGCCCAGGGAAAACTGGACGAAGCTGTGGCGAGCTATCGGCGGGCGCTGGCGCTCAAGCCGGGGGCGGCCGATGTTCACGGCAACCTGGGCAACGCCCTGCTGGCCCAGGAAAAGCTGGACGAAGCCGTTGCCAGTTATGAGCGCGCCCTGGCCCTCAAGCCGGATTACGCCGAAGCTTGCTACAACCTGGGAAACGCCCGTCAGGCCCAGGACAAGCTGGAGGCGGCGGCGGCATGCTACGAGCGCGCCCTGGTTCTCAAGCCGCAGTTGCCCGAGGCCCACTACAACCTGGGAAACACGCGCCAGGCCAAGGACAGGCTTGAGGAGGCCGAGGCCTGTTTTGAGCAGGCGCTGGCCCTCAGGCCGGAGTACGCCGAGGCCCACTACAACCGGGGCTGCGTCCTGGAGGCCCTGGGCCGGCTGGAGGAGGCGTTGGCGTCGATCGCCAGAGCCTTGGAAATCAAGCCGGATTATGCCCAGGCCCGCTTCGGCCACGCTCTGGCGCAGCTTCTTTCGGGAGATTTCACAACCGGCTGGCGCAACTACGAATCGCGCTGGCAATCGAAGGATCACCAAACCCCAATGCGCGCCTATCCGCAGCCGCCCTGGACCGGTGAGAAGCTAAACTCGGGCCGCCTGCTTCTTTGGGGCGAGCAGGGAGTAGGCGACGAAATCATGTTCGCCGGACTGCTTCCGGACGCGATCCGCACGGGCAACCGCATTGTGCTCGATTGCGACCCGCGGCTCAAACCGCTGTTCGCGCGGTCCTTTCCGGGCATTGAGGTGGTCTCTGGACTGGACTCAAAACTGAATTCAGGTCTGTGCACAGAAGTGGCTTCAGGGTCGGGTCCGGGGCCATGCATGGAAGAGGAGATTGCCGCCCACCTGCCCACGGGCAGCCTGCCGCAGCTCTTCCGGCGCAACGAAGCCGCCTTTGCCGCCGCCACCTCGCCCTACCTCAAGGCCGATTCGCTGGCGCGGGAGCGGTTTCGGGCCCGCTACGGCGATGGCCGGCCGCTGATCGGCCTGGCTTGGCACACCAGGAACAAGGAGACCGGCCGCAAGCGGTCCATTGATTTATCGCTGTTCACCTCACTGCCCGCCCCGCTGTTCGCGCTGTCCGGCATCCGCTGGATCAGCCTGCAATATGGGGATTTCGATGCGCTGGAAGAGCAGGCAGCGGCGGCCCATGCGCCCCTTCTCATTGATCGCACGGTCAACCAGTTCGCGGATATGGATCTCTTCGCGGCGCAGGTCGCGGCCATGGACCTGGTGATCACCATAGACAACTCGACGGCGCACCTGGCCGGCGCACTGGGCGTGCCGGTCTGGGTTCTGCTGCCCTTCGCCGCCGACTGGCGCTGGCTCAAGACGCGTGCGGATAGCCCCTGGTATCCCACTATGCGCCTCTTCCGCCAGCCGAAGCCTGGCGACTGGGCCTCCGTAATCGAGAGCGTATGGTGCGCCCTCGGAGGGAGCTTTCCTCGATAGTGCGCCGGGGAGCTTGTCCGTTTTGTTGATCGCAGACTCTCGCCCCTCTTCGCTGATACACTAACCGGGCAAGGAGATACCGCGGAAGACCCCATGGTAGAGCTGTTGCCATCCATATTGTCGGCGGATTTTGCCCATTTGGCGGATGAAGTTGCCGCGGCTGAGCGGGGCGGCGGCACGGTGATCCACGTGGATGTGATGGACGGGCATTTTGTGCCTAACATTACGCTTGGGCCGCCGGTGGTGAATAGCCTGCGCAACGTGACCAGCCTGCCGCTCGACTGCCACCTGATGATCGAAAACCCCAACGATTTCATTCCAGCCTTTGCCGATGCCGGGGCCGACTGGGTGAGTGTGCATTACGAGGCATGTACTCACCTGCACCGTTCGCTGGAGCTGATCGCTCATCACGGGATGCGGCCGGGGGTGGTGCTGAATCCGGCCACCAGGGTCGATCTGATCGTGGACATTCTGCCCATGGTTCATCACGTGTTGATCATGAGCGTGAATCCGGGGTTCGGCGGGCAGGAATTTATCGGTTTTTCGCTGGAAAAGATTCGGCGGCTCGCCCGATTGCGCCAGGGACTGGGGCTGGCGTTTAGAATCGAGGTGGACGGCGGGGTGGCTCACGACACGGTGGCCCAGATCGTCCAAGCAGGAGCGGACCTGCTGGTGGCCGGCAACGCCGTCTTCGGCGCGGGTCACCCGGAACGGGATGCGCGTGCCCTGCTGGCGGCGGCCCGCGAGGCCGCAAACGAATAAGCGAGTAAGATTCTAGAGTATTGGGAAATGGCGGGCGGCTTGTCGACTGGCCTTCGCCCCAATGAGGTGGTATGAACCGGTTGTCGTTGAAGATTGCCGCGGTGGCTCTTGTGGTGCTGGTCCTGGCCGGAGTTTCGGCCCAAGCCGAGAAGAAGCCCAAGAAAAAGAAGAACTATGACTTGAGCGCCAACCCGCTGGCAGGCGTGAACTCCAAGCAGCCCGACAAGGAGCTCTTCGACAAGGCCATGATCGCCATGAAGAAGGGCCGCTTCGACGTGGCCCGGCTCGACCTGCAGACGATGCTCAACACGTATCCCGAGTCGGAGTACCGGATGCGCGCCAAGCTGGCGGTAGGCGACAGTTGGTTCAAGGAAGGCGGCTCCGCGGCCCTGATGCAGGCCGAGGCCGAGTACAAGGACTTCATCACCTTCTTCCCCCAGGCCCCGGAAGCGGCCGAAGCGCAGATGAAGGTCGGCGACATCTACTACCAGCAGATGGAGAAGCCCGACCGCGACTACATCAACGCCCAGAACGCCGAGCGAGAGTACCGGGCGATGATCAACATGTTCCCGGACTCGACGCTGGTGCCCCGCGCCAAGCAGAAGCTGCGCGACGTGCAGGAGGTTCTGGCCGAGCGCGAGACCCAGATCGGCCTCTACTATGAGAGCCGCGAAAACTTTAACGCCGCCATCGCCCGGCTGGAGACGGTGATCGATACCTTCCCGCTTTACTCCAAGAGCGACCAGGCGCTGCTGGGCATCGGCGATGCCTATGCCGGCGAGGCCCACGCTGTCCAGATTTCGCCCAACCTGCCCGGCGCGATCAAGGAGCGGCTGCGCGCCGTCTACCAGGACCGGGCCGCCGCGGCCTACGCCAAGGTGATCGTCCGCTATCCGATGGCCCCCCACGTGGAGGATGCCCGCGACCGTCTGGTAGCCATGAACCGTCCGGTCCCCGAACCCACCCAGGAAGCGGTTGCGGAGAGCGACGCCGAAGAGCGCAGCCGCCAGCCCTTGCACTTTACCGATAAGACCCTGGGACTGATCAAGCACGGGCCCACGGTGGTGGAGGCAGTGCATGTGGGCGATCCCAGCCTGGACGACCCCAAGCGGACCCTGGCGCCGGAAATCACCAAGCAAAATCTCGCCCTCTTCAACGCCGCCGTCAATGCCGGCAAACCGGCCGCCTCGCCCATCGGCGCAGTGGCGCCCACCGGCCCCAATGAGCCTCCGCGGAGCGACCAACCCTCGCAGGCGCCGTTGCAGCTTGAGGCGCCGGCAGGCGGCACCGGGGTGGGCGCACAGATTCTGAGCGCACCCTCCGGTCCGGCCGCCGACCCCAACGCCGTCGTCAAGGCGGTGGGACCCACCAACACCGCCCCGCCCGCCGCTGAGAAGCCGGCCGAGGCCCCCGACCAGGTGAATGAGGTCAAGCCCGGTTCGACCCCGGCTCCGTCCGCTAGCGACGCCAAAACGAAAAAGCCGAAAGTCGACTCTAGCGACGAATCCTCCAGCAAGAAGAAGAAAAAGAAGGGGCTCGCCAAGCTGAACCCGTTCTAACCACCCGCCACAGCGGACCAGCCGGGCTCGAAGAGGCGCTGCATCGCGCCAGCTACGATCGGCTGTTGCCGGACGCGATGCTACCCGGCCGCGACGGCTTCGAGGTGCTGCGCCAGCTCCGCGCCGTCTCCAGCATTCCCGTCCTGCTGTTGACGGCGCGCGGAGCGGGGTTAGACCGCATCGTCGGCCTCGAAATCGGCGCCGACGACTATCTGCCCAAAGTCTTTTCCAATCCAGGAATGAGCCTGAAGGGGCTGTTTGAGGCGGGCAGCACGGACGGCTCCTTTTCGGGATTCTTTCATATCTGCTTCGTAGTCGCCGTGGCGGTGGGAATGTGGAAATC
>Ga0182014_10006479_pt1 | contig 12568 bp, 10 predicted proteins | sample 612S2DmetaG_FD_120489 | JGI IMG/M metagenome (GOLD analysis project Ga0182014, IMG submission 120489) | Permafrost microbial communities from Stordalen Mire, Sweden - 612S2D metaG | ecosystem: Environmental > Terrestrial > Soil > Wetlands > Permafrost | place: Sweden: Stordalen | collected... | reverse complement strand
TTCGGATTGGCGGCCCTTGCCGCAGCCGGATGCGGGGGCACCACCGTTATCGTCACCGCACCGGCCACCTCGGCTCCGGCAGCAACGTCGGCACCCGCTGCCACCTCAGCTCCCGCGACCGCGGTGCCGACATCGGTGGCCGGCATCTCCGGCGGAGCGGGTGACACCTCCACCAACCCGGACTCGACGTACATCTGCGCGGCATCCGGCACCGACGACAGCGGCAGCCTCATCGCCTACCTCACCGTCGCCGGCACCGACACCGACACGGGGAACTCGCTGTGCAGCAGCCTCGAGAGCGCCTCGGCCTGGACCTCCGCATCCTCCATTCCCGCCGGCGGGTACAACGGTGTCCCGGGGTGCTACGTGACCCTGGACGGCGGTTCCGTCACCGCTCGCATCTACACCGCCCAGGGCGGTACCGATACGGACACGGTGGCGCTCTGCAACACACTTCTCGGCGGAGTCAGCCTACCGACGCTCGCCCCCTGAGCCGGCCGCCGAAGAGCTTCAGCGGGGCCGCGCCATGGGCTGCGACCATACGCGGCATGCTGATGTTCCTCGACGACTACTCTGAAGGCGCCCATCCCGCAGTGCTCGAGGCCCTGGTGGCGCACAACGGCGGGCAGGAGCTCGGCTATGGGGAGGACCAGCACTCGCGGCTCGCGACCGCGCGGATCGCGGCCCAGGTCGGGCGAGACTGCGAGGTGCACCTGCTGGTGGGCGGCACCCAGACCAACCTCACCTGCCTGGGCGCCTTCCTGCGCCCCCATGAGGGGGTGCTCGCCGCGCAGACCGCGCACATCAACGTCCACGAGACGGGCGCCGTCGAGGCCACAGGTCACCGCATCGTGCAGATCCCCACGCCCACCGGCAAGCTCGACCCCGGCCTCGTCGACCAGGCGCTGGCCCAGCACCAGGATGAGCACAGCGTGCGTCCGGCCGGGATCTTCCTCGCTCAGGCCACCGAGGCGGGCGGCGTCTACAGCGGCGAGGAGCTCCGGACCCTGTGCTCCCACGCCCATGCCCGCGGGCTCTGGGTGTACCTCGACGGCGCCCGGCTCGCGCCGGCGCTGGCGGTGCTCGGAGCCCGTCTGGACCTGATCGCGTCGTGCGGGGTCGACGCCTTCTTTGCCGGGGGAACCAAGAACGGGGCGCTCTGCGGAGAGGCCGTCGTTCTGGTCAACGATGAGCTGCGCCGCGACTTCCGCTACCACATGAAGCAGCGCGGCGCGCTGCTCGCCAAGGGGCGGCTTCTGGGCATCCAGTTTGCCCGCCTTTTCGACCGCGACGACCTCTGGTACCGGCTGGGGGCCCAGGCCAACGCCGCCGCGGCGCGCCTGGCGCGTGGGCTCCGTGACTCCGGCGTGCCCCCCCGCGCGGCCGAGGCCAACCAGGTCTTCGTCGAGCTCCCCGGCGACGCGGCCGCACGACTGGCCACGGCGGTTCGCTTCCATGTCTGGTCACGCGGCGAGCGCGGCACCCTGATCCGGCTGGTCTGCTCCTGGGCCACCGACGACGCGACGGTCGACCGGCTGATCGACGAGGTGCGCCGGGCGCTGGCACCGTCGACCGCCACCGAAACTCCGCCGGGTGAGGCGCCAGAGAGCGGCACCATGCCAGGGACGGGTCACGGCGCATGAGCGACTCCGCCTGGGGCCCCCTGCGCGACCTCCCTCGCGGCATCGCCGGCCTGGAGCGCGCCGCCCGAGCCATCCGCCAGGCCTCCTCGCGCCACACCTCCGTCTATCTCTATGGCCTGGAGGGTGACACCCTGGTGCTTCGCGCCTTCAGCGGACGGCCGACCGAGCACACCCGGATCCGGGTTGGCGAGGGCGTCTGCGGGCGCGCGGTGGCTCTCGGTGCCGCTCAGGTGGTCGCCGACGTCGCCGGCGACCCCGACTACATCTCCTGCAGCCTCGAGACCCGCTCCGAGTGCGTGGTCCTGGTCCGGCGCGAGGGAGGAGTCGTGGGTCAGATCGACATTGACAGCGATGTTCCCGAGGCCTTCACCGCGGAGGACGTCATCGACCTGGAAGAGGCGGCAGATCTGATCGCCCCGCTCTTCTGATCCGGTCAATTTGCCGAGCAGCGTGCGGTCGCGGGCCCCGGGGAGGCGCTCAGCCAGGCAGCACCAGATTGGTGCGCAGCTCGTGGGCACCGTCCTCGCGAGTTGCTTCGTAGTAGAGGCGGTGACCCCCGAAGGGCAGCGCCACCAGGCTCACGTAGCGCAGGCCGCCGGCCCCGTGTGGCGAGACCGCCACCGGGCGGTCACCGTGCGTGACGAGATCAACGGGTGACGGGCCGGCGGCCAGGCCGGTGCGTTCCTCGAAGTTCTCCTCCGCAGAGGCGCGGCCGTCGTAGAGGGCCATCCAGGTCCTGCCCGCGCGCCACACCGCAGTGATCCGGGTCCCCCTGCGGTCCCAGCCGTGGGGTCGGGGGTGGAGCGCCACGCCCTCCCAGCGCCACGCCAGGCCGTCGTCGCTGACCGCGTAATTGGTCCACATCCTGTCGGTCGCCGCGGGGTCGTCGAGGGGGTGGATGCAGGCCCACATCTGCCAGCCAGACCCCTGCCGGACGATGACCGGGTCCTTCACCGCCGTCCGATCGTCGCCGGGGAGGACGGTGCGGGGTGAGGCGCCGGGAAGATCCTCGAGCGCGGTCGCCTCGAGCACCTCCACCCGCCAGTGCTGGGTGCCAGGGGTGGCGCAGCTCAGGTAGAGACGCCAGCGTCCGTCGAGGGTGCGGGCGAGAGCCGGCCGCTCCAGCGACTCCGCGCCCACCAGCTCCTTGGAGATCGCCGCCACCAGCCCGAAGTGGAGCTGGTCGTCAGAGCGGGCGACCACCACGTCGACGCCCCTCCCCTGGTTCGCCGGACGGCGTATCCGGTAAGCGAGGTACATGGCGTGATCCACCAAGAGCGCGCTGGGCGCCCCCGCCCAGTTGCCCGGGCCAGGACCCGGCGCCGCAACGACCACCTGGGAGCCGTGGAAGCGGGGGATGGGCACGGGAGCCGAGACACCGCCCATCAGCGCTCGCCCGGGCCGGAGGGCGTCACCCCCCCGGGCAGCACGGTGGCGATGAAGGAGGCCACCGCGTCGGGAAGCCCGACGTCGTGGCCAGCGGCCTCGGAAAGGTACCAGCGGTGATCGAGCACCTGGTGGAAGAGCTCGGCCGGGTCGAGCCTTCCCCGCAGCTGACGGGGCACCGCAGCCACCGTTGCCTCGAAGACCTCGGCGAGCCAGCGGCGGGCGGCCACAGTTTGGGGGATGCCGCCGCCGCTCTCGCGCTCCAGCTCGGCACGGTAGCGAGCCAGGTCGTCGAGGAGGCGGCGCGCCTGGTTCTCCTGGACCTCGAGGCCGGTGAGCGACTGCAGGACGCGCACGTGGTAGCCGGGGTCGACCACTCGCGGGCTGAGCCGCAGGCGGTAGGCGCCGTCCTCGGCGAGCACCTCCACCTCCTCGACGGCGAAGCCCAGGGTGTTGAGCCGGCGCAGCCGTCCTCAACGCGGTAGCGCTGGTCGGGGGCGAAGCTCACCTCCTGGGTCAGCTCCGCCCACAGCAGCAGGTAGCGCCGCTCCAACTCCTCGGCCGTCGCCAGCGGGTCCAGGCCGTGCTCGACCCCCTCGGCGCTCAGGTCGAGGAGCTCGCCGGCCAGGTTCTCCCCGGCCACCATCAGGTCGTGGGTGCGCTGCCCGCCGCTGAGCTGGGGGTGGAGCTCGCCGGTCTCGGTGTCGACGACGTAGGCGGCGAGGTCACCCGCGTCCAGGCGGAAGAGCGTGTTGGACAGGGAGCAGTCACCCCAGAAGAAGCCGACCACGTGGAGGCGAACCAGAAGGTTGACCAGGGCGTCGAGCAGCCGGTCGGCGGACCCGCCCAGCTCCGAGCCGGCCTGCAGAGCCCGGCGGTACGGGAGTGAGAAGTCGAGGAGCCGCGTGATCAGGACCGCCTCCAGCTCGAGCGGGCGCCGGGAGCCCCCAGACCGGGAGCCGCGCCACCTGCGGGCGGTGACCAGGGCTGCGACCTCGACAACGGGGATGAGCAGCCGGTCGAGCTCGGCGAGCAGCCGGTACTCGCGCTCCGCCAGCCGCTGGGGGAGCTCCTTGAGCGCGTACCTGGCCTCGCCGTAGCGCACGAAGCGGACCACGTGACGGGAGATCCCCTGCGGCACCTCGACCATGCGCTCGTTCCGCCACTCGCTGAGCGCCAGGTGCCAGGGGAGGTCGAGGAAGTCGGGATGGCCGGTGCGGCGCACCATGGCGAAGCTCGCCGCCGGAGCGCTGCTCATGCCTCACCTCCGGCGGCGAGCCGCGCGGGTGGGCGCGGCCCGAGACCGCGGTGGTCCCGGGCCACGCTTTCCTCTTTGCGTCAGTGGCCGAGCGCGGCTTTGGCCTGTGATTCCATGGTCGCCTCGATGGAGGTGACGTTGGTGGCGCTGGGGTTGCCCACGAAGTTCTTCATGTCACTCCACATGTCGCTCTCCCAGCTGCCCTGGAGGTCATCGAGGCTGAAGACGAAGGCGCTGGCGTCGACCAGCCCCTTGGCGTCGGCCTGCGAGACCGGGTCCGGATAGGAACTCAGCGGCACCTGGCTGTTCGGCGAGGCGAAGCCGCCCGCGTGAGCCCAGATCTCGGCGCCCTCGGGGCCGGCCAGGTACTTGATGAGGGCCTCGGCCTGAGGCGTCTTGTTGAGCATCATGGCGACGTCGCCGGCTCCCTGGACGGCGCTGGCGTTGGCGCTGTCAGCGGTCGGCGCCGGGAAGTCGAAGAAACCGTAGCAGGGGGTCTTGCTGGGGTCGGCCGTGCAGCCGGTCGCGGTCGCGCTGGACACCGGCGAGTAGGTGCTGGAGTTGGCGGTGATCTCCGAGACGACGAAGTCCGCCTCGATGACCATCGCCGCCTGAGGCTGCGTGCCGGCCTTGGGGAAGACCTTGTCCACGCACTCGGGGTAGGTCTGGCTCAGCGCTCCCGAGGTGCCTCCGAGGAGGAAGGAGGGCTGACCCACCATCTGGGCCATGGTGGTGAAGGCTGTGGTCACGCTGGGGTCGGTCCACGGGATGTCGTGGGCGGCCAGCTTGTCGTAGTCAGCTGCACCGGCGGTCTTCAGGTAGACGTTCTGCCAGAGGTCGGCAATCGGCCATCCGACGTCCGAGCAGAGGGAGAAGGGGGTGACCCCGGCGGCCTGCAACTGCTGCGCGTCGGCGATCAGCTGCTCCCAGGTGGTGGGCGTCGAGGTGAGCCCGGCGGATGCGAACTCCGCCGGGTTGTACCAGATGGTGTTCTTGTTGGCCGCCTTGAACCACACGCCGTAGAGGGTGCCGTTGTGGCTCGCCAGGGTGTTCCAAGCGCTGCTGTAATTGGAGGTCAGGCTGCCCAGGACGCTCGCCAGCGGCTGGAGCTTGCCCTGCCCGGCGAGCGTGTTCAGCTCGCCGGGGTCGGGGACCGCAGCCACGTCGGGAGGAGCCCCGCCCGCAATCGCCGAGTTGAGGGCCTGGTCCATGTTGCTGCCCTTGCCGGTGTAGTTGACGGTGATCCCGGTCTCGTTCTCGAACGGGGTGATCGCCGCCAGGAAGTCCTGCTGCTCGGTGCTCGTCCACTCCGCCCACACCGTCACGGAGCCGCCGATGTGCGAGGACGCCGACGCCGATGTCGACGGCGTGGTCGACGAGGAGGTCGAGCCACACGCAGCCACCCCGAGGGTCACCAGAGCTGTTGCGGTGGCGAGGCGACTCATTGGTCGCAGATGTCGCATCAGGTATCTCCTCTTCCGTTGCTCGCGCATGCAACGCCCGCCTCGCGGGCCCGCACCTCTGCGGGGCACCGTACCCTTCGCTCCGCCATCACACTATGAGCCGAAAGGACAGAGAGTCCTGTCCCCTCATTGGGTGATGGGCGAACCACCACCCGTCGGGCTACGATCTGGCGAACGTCGGCTCGTGCAAAGCGTCACCGAGGCCGCCCCGGTGCGGGCGGAACGCGAGCCGCGATGAGCCCGGGGTGAGGAGGGCACGGACCATGGCCACGGTGTCGCGTCGCCGCAGCCTTGTGCTTCGTCGCGCGGTGGCGATGCCACCCCCGGAGATGGGCGGCGCGAGCGTAGATGCCACTGGGCTGGTCGAGCTGGGAAAGCCGCCCGGGGGAGGTTGGAGGAGCCATCTGGGCTCGATCCTCTTCCTCGCCCCGGCCGCCATCTGGCTAGCTCTCATCGTGGGCTATCCGCTGGTCGGGACGATTCGCGACAGTTTCCTTGACAACGCCTCGACGGGCTTCGTCGGACTCGCCAACTACAAGACGGTGTTCTCCACCGCCGACATCCTGATCACCTTCCGCAACAACGTGATCTGGGTGGTGGTCGCCCCCTTCCTGCTCACCTTCCTGGGGCTGGTGTTCGCGGTGCTCACCGAGCGCATCCGCTGGTCGACCGCCTTCAAGACCGTCGTCTTCATGCCCATAGCCTTCAGCATGACCGCGTCCGGACTGGTCTGGAACAGCATCATGAACATCGATCCGCACATTGGGATGCTGAACGCCACCCTTCAGACGGTCAGCGACTGGGTCAGCCCTCCCGGGCTCTACCCCGTCAACACCTCGGCAGGGCAGACCGTCTCCAGCCTGGCGGCCACCGGACTGAAGGCCGGTTCGGGTGGGATGCTGGAGAGCACGGCAGCGGTGGCGCCGGGCGGCACGATCACGCTGGGGATGATCGGCATCAGCCCGGCGACCCTCCAGCTGGTCGGCGCTCAGACGGCGGAGGTGCCGTCACCAGCCGCCGGCGCGGTCAGCGGTCTGGTGTGGCGCGACTTCTCGCCGAGCCACCCCACCACCCGGGGTCGGGTGTACCCGGATGAGGACGGCATCGCCGGGCTGAGCCTCAACCTGCTGAGCAGCGACGGAAGCAGCGTGGGCACGACGCAGACCGATGCGCACGGGGACTTCCGCTTCGCCGGCGTCAAGGCGGGGAGCTACCGGGTGGAGGTCGGCTCCGGCAACTTCTCCTCCGGCTTCACCGGCATCTACTGGCTGAGCGGCACGCAGTCGATCACCCCGACCAGCGGCCTCAGCCAGACCGCCCAGGCGCTGCTCAGCATCCCGCTGGTCGACATGTCGATGATCATCGCCTACCTCTGGATCTGGGCCGGGTTCGCCATGGTCATCATCGGCGCGGGTCTGGCCGCCATCAATCGTGAGGTGCTGGAGGCGGCGCGCATCGACGGCGCCACCGAGTGGCAGACCTTCCGGCGCGTCACCATGCCCATGCTGGCACCGGTGCTGATCGTGGTGTTCGTGACCATGACCATCAACGTCCTGAAGATCTTCGACATCATCGTCAACATGGCGCCGTCGGTGTCCCAGGCGAACACCCTGGCCACCGAGCTATACAACGTGGGGTTCGCATCGGTACCGTCGGCCAACGGGACCGCCAGCGCCATCGCCGTGCTCCTCTTTATCCTGGTGATGCCGGTGATCTACATCAACCTGCGGAGGATGAGGTCATGAGCGCGGCGCAGACCGCCGCCCCGCACCTCAAGGTGAGGGCCAGGCGGCTAGCCGTCCGCTTCCGGCCCACCCGGTTCGTGCTCAACGTCATCCTGGGCCTGATCGCCCTCTTCTGGCTGGTACCCACGCTCAGCCTGCTCATCATCTCCCTCCGCCCCGCGTCGTCCTTCGGCGTGACCGGGTGGTGGACGGTCTTCACCGCACCGACCCAGCTCACCCTGCACAACTACCAGTCGCTCTTCTCCACAGGCTTTGCGTCCGGAGGCATCCTCGACTCGGCGATCACCACGGCCCTGATCACGGTGCCCGCAACCGTGCTGGTCACCGTCCTCTCCAGCCTGGCCGCCTACTCGCTGGTCTTCGGACGGTGGCGAGGGCGCACCGGAGTCTTCCTGGTGATCGTCGCGCTGCTGGTGGTCCCGGTGCAGGTCGCCCTCATCCCGGTAGCGCAGCTGTACAACGCGTTTGGGCATGTGAGCGGGTTCAACCCCTTCGGAACCCTACCCGGGGTGATCATCTTCCACGTCGCCTTCGGGCTGCCGTTCGGCATCTTCCTGATGCGCAACTTCTACACCGGCATCCCCAAGGATCTGCTCGAAGCCGGTCGCATCGACGGCGCCGGGGAGTGGACCCTCTTTCGTCGCGTCGTCCTCCCCCTGGGCCTGCCGGCGGCGGCGTCGCTCGCCATCTTCCAGTTCATCTGGGTGTGGAACGACCTGCTGGTGGGGCTCGTGTTCCTGGGTGGCAACCAACATCACACCCTGACCATCTACCTTTACGGCTTCACCCGGACCCTGGCCAACAACTACTGGGTCATCGCGACGGGCGGGATCATCTCGATCCTGATCCCGCTTGCCATCTTCTTCTCCTTCCAACGCTACTTCGTCCGCGGCGTGCTCGCCGGGGCGGTCAAGTGAGGCAGCTCCCATGTCCCGTGTCGTCCTCAAGGACCTGACCAAGCGCTACGCGGGCGGCAACCTCGCCGTCGACCGGCTCAACCTGGAGGTTGGCGACGGCGAGTTCGTGTGCCTGGTGGGTCCCTCCGGCTGCGGCAAGACCACGGCGCTCAGGATGATCGCCGGCCTGGAGGACATCTCCGGCGGGCAGGTGATGATCGGTGACAAGGTGGTCAACCTGCTGCCCCCTCGCGACCGCGACATCGCCCTGGTCTTCCAGAGCTACGCCCTCTACCCGCACATGAGCGTCTTCGACAACATGGCCTTCGGGCTGAAGCTGCGCAAGACGCCCAAGCCGGAGATCGACAAGGCAGTGCGCGAGGCGGCCCGCATCCTCGACCTGGAGCGCTACCTGGACCGCAAGCCGGGCCAGCTGTCCGGAGGCCAGCGCCAGCGCGTGGCCCTGGGGCGGGCCATCGTCCGCGAGCCCGCCGTCTTCCTGATGGACGAGCCCCTCTCCAACCTGGACGCCAAGCTGCGCGTACAGACGCGTGCGGAGATTGCCCGGCTGCACCAGCGTCTGCAGGCGACCATGATCTACGTCACCCACGACCAGGTGGAGGCGATGACCATGGCCGACCGCATCGCCGTCATCAACGAGGGCGTGCTCCAGCAGGTGGGTACTCCGAAGGAGTTGTACGAGCAGCCGCGCAACCGCTTCGTGGCTGGCTTCATCGGCTCGCCCTCGATGAACTTCGTGGAGCTCAAGATGGAGAGGGACGGAGGCGCCCGCCTGGTCGGAGACGGGGTCCAGGTGGTGCTCGACGACGCCCAGAAGGCGCGCCTGCGCAACCTGGGGGTGGAGGCGACAACGGTGGGCTTCCGGCCGGAGCACCTGCACCTGGGGGAGCCGGAGGGGCCGGGGCTGCGGATCTCGGCCAACGTCGACGTGGTGGAGTTCCTGGGCAGCGACGAGCTGATCCACGCGGTCTCCGCGGGCAGGGACGTCGTCGCCATCGTCGAGGCGGACGCGCGGCTCGCGGTGGGAGACACCGTGATCCTCTCGGCGGCCCCTCGCCATGTGTACCTCTTCAACCCCCAGACCGAGCTCAGCCTGAGCAGCGGCTGAGGCCGACCCTGACGCACGTCCGTTCCCCGCCGGCCCGGGCGGGACTGGTGGGGTGGCGCCCGGCGGCCGGGTCGCGCATGATGACCTTGGGCGCGGCCCGCCCAGGGTGAGGTGATGGAGCCGTATCTGGAGATCTGGAGGCGTTCGGGGCGCGAGATCGCGGTTCTGGGCGATCAGGCGGTGACCATCGGTCGCGGCCAGCAGACGGCGGTTCGCCTTGCTGACGACGCCGAGGTGTCGCGCCTCCACGCCGTCATCACGAGAGTGGCCTCGGGATGGAGCGTCCGCGACCTGGGCAGCCGCAACGGGACCCACGTGAACGCCGAGCGCATCCTCGGCGAGCACGTGCTGCGCCCCGACGACGAGATCCAGGTGGGGGGGGTCCGCATCTTCTTCCGGGCGGCGGATGTCGCCGGCAGCCTGACCGTCACTCAAGCCCTGAGCCGGGCCCCGGTGCTCACCCGTCGCGAGCAGGCGGTGCTAGAGGCACTGTGCCGGCCGGTCGCCTTCGGGGACATGTTCACCGAGCCGGCCTCGGTGCGTCAGATGGCGGCGGCCCTCCGGGTCACCGAGACGGCGGTGAAGTACCACCTGGGCAACCTCTACGTGAAGTTCGGCATTCCCGACGAGGGCGACCGGCGCCGGGTCCGCCTCGCCAACGAGGCCCTCCGGCGCGGCGCCGTCGCCATCGCGGAGATGATCTCGGCAAGCCATCAGGAGGTCGCGGAACCCCGGCGCTCTTCGGAGTCCGCGCTCGCGGAGGTGGCCAGGAGGCGATCCGAGGTGCTGGAGGAGCGCAGTCGCCGGGTCAGCTGACGCGAGGGCGCGGTGCTCGGCGCGGCCACCCCGACTCCTTCCGTGCCCAGCCCGCCTGCGGGATCGAGGGACCCCACGGCCACGTGGAGGGCGGCGATGAAGCCTCCTGCCGTGGACGGGCGCCGGCCCGGGTCGACCGCGAGGCCGGCCCTGAGCAAGGGCTCGAGAGCGGCGGCGATGGCGGGATCGGTGCCCCTCCACCGAGGAGGCTCGCCGAGGCGCGGGGGGTGGCCGAGCAGCAGGGCAAAGGTGGTGGCGGCGAGGCTGTAGACGTCGGATGCGGGGCGCGGCGGCGCCCCCGCCAGCATCTCCGGGGCCATGAAACCGGGACTGCCCACCACCACCTCGACCGCGGCGCAAGAACCGGGGGCAACCTCCTGGTACTGGGAGATGCCGAAGTCGACCAGGATGGCACGGCGATCTGCGGCCGAGGTGAGGATCACGTTGCCGGGCTTCACGTCGCCGTGGACGACCGGGGGCGTCTGGGCGTGGAGGTGGTCGAGGACCTCGGCGACCTGCCCCATCCAGTCCAGCACAGCCGCCCACGGCAGGCCGGGATCGCCCCGCTCGACAAGCAGGCGATCCAGAGGTGTCCCATCGATCCAGTCCATGACCAGGTAGTAGCGATTGCCGAGGATGAAGTCCTCGCGGACGACGCTGGCATGAGAGTCGGGCGTCATGCGCAGCAGGACGCTCGCCTCGTTGAGGATGTCGCGGCGTCGTGAGATGTCGTGGGGATCGAGCTGCCTCACCTTGATGGCCACCTGCCGCGCGTGGAAGTGGTCGAGAGCGCGCAGCACCTGGCCCTCGCCCCCGCTGCCGACGACCTCCAGAATCTCGTAGCGGCCGCGCAGGCGCCGCCGCCGGTTCGGGGGCGTGCCCGCCACAGGGGGGGAGCCGCGGGCCAGGGTCGGGCCGGCCTCGTCCAGGTCGGCGGCGGGCGGCACGGCCATGGCCGGCCCGCCCGTGCGACCGCCTTGAGCGCCCGAACGCAGACGCGTGGGCGCGAGGGCGGCGCCCGCCTGGCGCAGACGCTCTCCCGGCCCGGCGACGGCGCGGGTACGGCGGGGGTCGGCCAGGGCAAGCAGCAGCGCCAGGCCCACCGCCAGGGCGACCGAGGGCACCAGCCACGCTGGACCCGGCAGCCCCTGGCCCGCCGCCGGCGCCGTCCCCGACGACTCCGTGACCACGACCCCCATCACCCAACCCGGCAGGGAGATGCTGTCGTAACCGGCGACGGTGCTCACGCCGTTCCTCGAGTAGCTGGTCGCCCCAGTGCCACCGGCGAGGGCGGCGGTCACCGCCGGGGAGACGATCCGGGTGCTGAGGGCTCCGTCAGCGATCATCGAGGCGTCGGTGAGCCCCGCGTGCAGCGTCGATGTCATCGCTGTGCTGTACAGGAGCAGCTCTCCGGACAGCACCACGTCCACCGTCTCCGTCGCCGTCGCGCCGGGGTCGACCGAGCCCAGCAGGTTGGCCACCTGGCTGGCCTGCAGCGCCCCCACCAGGATGCCGTCGAAGCTGCCGGTGGCCGCCCGCCGGGCCACGAACCACCGCAGCGAGCTGCCGCTCTGGATGATCCGGGTCACCAGGGGGGTCGCGCTCACGTCCGCCAGCCATCCGGCGCCGACCAGGTCGATCTGATCGCCGCTGCTCGCGGCGATGACATTGCCGGCGAGGTCGCTGAACTCGAGAAGGGTGAAGTCGCCGGTGCCGGTGAGCAGGGTCTGGAGGCCGGCGGACAGCTGGGCAGGGCTCTCCGCGGAGTCGCCAACGATGGCCGCGGCATAGTCGTCGAGCTCCTGGTCCACCCGGCCCATCCACGCGGAGATGCGGCTGGTCGCCGCCACCGCCACCACCCGCGTTGCCGCCTGGGTGGCAGTGCTCGCCGAGGCCACGGTGGAAGCCGCGCGGGCGATGCCCAGGGCCCCGACAGCCACCAGCAGGACGGCCAGGAGGCCGAGCACCCAGCGCGACGTGGCCGGCGCATGGAGCCGGCTCGGACGACGCTCTGCCACACCCCCAACGGTGGCGCTGCGAGTCACCACGCAACGATTGTAGGCACACACGTGCCGAAGGTCCTGTTCGCAGGATGAGGCAAAGAGCCTTATCCCGGATCCACCGATCCGCGGCCAAGTGATGTGCTGAGGGCGCGCGAACGGTTGCATCGAGCCGGACCACGGTCAGAGCGGTGAGGGCTGGCTCCAGCCGCAAGTGATCGAGTCGGCTGAT
>Ga0182014_10006478_pt1 | contig 12569 bp, 11 predicted proteins | sample 612S2DmetaG_FD_120489 | JGI IMG/M metagenome (GOLD analysis project Ga0182014, IMG submission 120489) | Permafrost microbial communities from Stordalen Mire, Sweden - 612S2D metaG | ecosystem: Environmental > Terrestrial > Soil > Wetlands > Permafrost | place: Sweden: Stordalen | collected... | reverse complement strand
GACCGCACCGCGCTGGCGGAAGCCGAGGTGGAATACCAGGATCATTCCAGCCCGTCGATCTGGGTGCGGTTCCGCTTGACTTCCGACCCTGCCAGTATCGACCCGGCGCTGGCGGGGTACCAAGTCTACGGGCTGATCTGGACGACCACGCCGTGGACCATTCCGGCCAACATGGCCATCGCCTTCCATCCCAAGTTCGAATACGTGGCGGCGGAAGTGGCGGGCGCGGTGTACGTGGTGGCGGCGGAACTGCTGCACGTTACCGCGGAGAAATGCGGATGGGAGGAGCCGCGGGTGATCGCCCGATTCCCGGGAGCCAGGCTCGAACACGCGATTTTCCGCCATCCGTTTATTGAGCGCGATTCGCTGGGCATCCTGGCCGATCACGTGACGCTGGAACAAGGCACCGGGGCGGTACACACGGCTCCGGGCCACGGCCAGGAAGACTACGTGGTAGGGCGGCAATACGGCATCGAGGTGTATTGCCCGGTGGATGCGGCGGGGCGGATTTTTCAGGCGCCGGGCGCGGCCGGCACGCTGCCGGAGGAACTGCTGGGCAAGACGGTGTGGCAGGCCAATCCGGTCGTAATCGAGCTGCTGAAAGATCGCGGCGCGCTGTGCGGCAGCGAAACCATCGCGCATTCCTATCCGCACTGCTGGCGCTGCCACCACCCGGTGATCTTTCGCGCCACCGAGCAATGGTTCATCGGCATGGATCGCAATGGCTTGCGCGACGCGGCCCTGGCGGCGATCGGGGGCGTGAAATGGATGCCGGAGTGGGGGCGGGAGCGCATCTCCAACATGGTGGCCTCGCGGCCGGACTGGTGCATCTCGCGGCAGCGGGTGTGGGGCGTGCCGATCATCGTATTCTATTGCGAGGGTTGCCGCGAGCCGGTCACCAACCGCAAGATTCTGGATAGCGTAGTGGCGCTGTTCCGCGAACATTCGGCCGATGTGTGGTACGAGCGCAGCGCGGCCGAATTGTTGCCGGAAGGCATGCAGTGCGCCAAGTGCGGCGGCGGCGAATTTTCCAAGGAAAGCGACATTCTGGACGTCTGGTTCGATTCCGGATCGAGCCACCTGGCGGTGCTGAATGCGCGCTTCGGGCTGAGCTGGCCGGCGGACCTGTATCTGGAGGGCGGCGATCAATACCGCGGCTGGTTCCAGAGTTCTCTGCTGGTGGGCGTGGGCATCAAGGGCGGCGCGCCGTACCGGGCGTCGGCGCTGAGCGGCTGGCTGCTCGATGGCGAAGGCAAGGCCATGCACAAATCGCTGGGCAACGCCATCGAGCCGGAAGAGATCATCCGCGAACATGGCGCGGAGATCATCCGCTTGTGGGCGTCCTCGGTGGAATTTCACGAAGACGTGCGCGCGTCCAAGACGATTCTGACACGGCTGACCGAAGCCTACCGCAAGCTGCGCAACACGTTCCGCTATCTGCTGAGCAACCTCAACGGCTTCGACCCGGCCACGGACGCGGTGGCGGCGGGGGAATTGCAGGAGATCGATCAGTGGATTCTGCTGCGCGCCGAAGACCTGGTGGCGCGCTGCCGCGGGTGGTTTGAAGCCTTGGAGTTCCACAAAGTCTATCACACGGTATATGCGTTCGCCACGGTGGATCTGAGCTCCATTTACTTCGACGTGTTGAAAGACCGGCTGTACACTTCCGCCACGCGAAGCACGGCGCGGCGCAGCGCGCAGACCGCGCTGTACCGACTGCTGGACGCGCTGGTGCGGCTGGTGGCGCCGCTGATGAGCTTCACCGCCGAAGAGGTCTGGACCCATATGAAGCGCGAGGGCAGCGTGCATACCGCCCTGTTTCCCGAGCCGGCCGAGCTGAGCGCGGGCATTGGCGAAGCCGCGCGCCGGCGCGCCGCCAACTGGGACCGCCTGATCGGGGTGCGGGACGAAGTGCTGAAGGGTCTGGAGACGGCGCGCAAAGACAAGCTGATCGGGGCGCCGCTGGAGGCGCGGGTGCGCCTTTCGGCAAACGGCAACCTGATGCCGCTGCTGGAGCAATACGCGCGCGAGTTGCCGGGCCTGTTCATTGTCTCGCAAGTGAGCCTGGAAGCCGCGGCTGGCGACGGACTGGGCGTAACCGTGGAACGGGCGGAGGGCACGAAGTGCGAGCGGTGCTGGAAGTATACGACCGACGCCGGGTCGGACGCGCGCTTTCCCACCATCTGCGCGCCCTGTGCCGCCGCGGTGGACGAGACGTTGCATGGCTGATCGTCGACTCAAAGCCTACGCCGCGGCGGGTGCGATCTTTGCGCTGGACCGGGCCAGCAAGTGGATTGTCGAGCGCTACGTGTCCTTCTCCGACGATTACCGGGTCATTCCGGGGTTGTTCGACATCGTGCGGTCGCAGAACCGCGGCGTGGCGTTTGGGATACTGAACGATTCGACGGCCTCCTGGCGCACCCTCTTGCTGGTGGCGGTTTCTTTGGCCGCGATCGGTCTGGTGGCCGGCGTCCTATGGAAAGCGCCGCGCATGGAGAGGTTGACGCTGTGGGGCCTGGCGTGCATCCTGGGTGGCGCGGCGGGGAATGTCTTCGACCGGTTAGCGTCCGGCCAGGTGACGGATTTTCTGGAGCTGTATATAGGGCAGTATCATTGGCCCACCTTCAACGTGGCCGATTCGGCAATCGTGATCGGCAGCGGGTTGTTTCTGATCGACGCGTTACGCTCCAAGCGGCAGGTCGCCAATGTTCCCTGAAATTTTTCACATTGCGTATCCATTCCGGTTCGTCCTTCACACCTATGGCGTGCTGGTGGCGTTGGCGTTTCTGGCGGCGCTGTGGATGGCGGGCAAGTTGTCGCGGCGCGCGGGTTTGAACCCGGACCACGTCACCAACCTGGGTCTCTACTGCGCGCTGGCGGCGATTGCGGGCGCCAAGCTGATGATGTTCGTGGTGGATCTGCCCTATTACATCCAGCATCCGGACGAGATTTTCAGCATGGCCACGCTGGAAGCGGGAGGGGTGTTTTACGGGGGCTTAATTGGCGCGCTGGCGGTGGCGTGGTGGTACATGCGCAAGACCAAGCTCCCGCCGCGACGGACTGCCGATGCCTTCGCCCCGGGAATCGCGCTGGGCCACGGCATCGGCCGGCTGGGCTGTTTTTCGGCGGGTTGCTGCTGGGGAGTGAAAGCCAGCGTGCCGTGGGGGGTGACCTTCACCAATCCGATCGCCAATGCTCTGGTGGGCGTTCCGCTGGGGGTGCCGCTGCATCCCACCCAGCTCTACGAAGCCTTGGCCGAGTTCGCGATTTTCGGGATCCTCTATTCCCGCAGCCGCAAAGCGCACGCACCGGGCGATATTATCAGCCTCTACATCCTGCTTTACGGCGCGGCGCGATTCGTGGTGGAGTTTTTCCGATACCACGAGCAAGGCAACCTGTGGGGCGGCCCGCTGGACACGTCGCAATGGATTTCGCTAGGCCTGATGGCGGCCGGCGCGGCGCACTTCGTAGCGGGAGGGAAGAAAGAAAAACCCGCGCTCAGCGGCAGGTGAAGGCGGCCGAGGGGCGGATATGGAAATGACCCAACGCGATCCGGCCGATTAGGAACGCGGCGAAGGGCCCGCATCGCCGGGAAACTCCACAAAGCTGGCATTTCGATTTAGACCTCATGCAACTGGCGATCGCGGCCGATACATACAGCAGGAGACTTTGCAGGCGATGCAGCCATTTGAGTGGAGCGAGAAATGCAGCGTTGGCATTCCCGAGCTTGATGCCCAGCATCGCCACCTGCTCGAGCTTCTGGGCGAACTGTTGAGGCACATGCAGTCAGGCGAGGGCGACGGACTCTCCGCAGCAGCGCTCAAGGAATTGAACCGGTACGCGGAATCGCATCTGCAACGGGAGGAGTTGGTGCTCCGCGTACGAGGTTACCCAGGCTACGCGGAACATAAGGCCGAGCATGACGCCTACCGGACGAAGCTCGCCTCTTTGCAACTCCGTTCCGAGCGTGGGGATTTAGGCGTCAGAATCACCAACTTCGTTACCGAATGGTGGAGATTCCATGTGCTGGGTACTGACCAGCAATACGCACGCTTCTTCCGAAGCCAATCGACGAAAGTGTAAGTGCCTCATCGGGGTACCGCTGCGGGATTAAATGCATTTCCTGGTTGATTTCGGGTGGCTCCCCGGTCTTACTTGGGATAAACCCGAAAGTCGTCGAAGTAGGTGAGGGAATCGTCCATGGTCCACAGGCCCACCTTGCCCGGCTCGGCGAAGGCGTGATCGTAGACTTCCAGGACGCGGCGATGATTGACATAGACCTGGAAGCGGGAGCCGCGCACGGCGACCTTTAGAATATTCCAGGCGTTGGGCTCGATATCGTGGGGAACGGGGACGCGGAGCTCGACGCGGCGGCCATCCTGCACGCGGAAAATAGCCACATTGTGGCGTTGAGCGTTGGCTAGCGCCAGGTAGTAGTTGCCGGGGTCGCGGTATCGCCAGACCACGCCACCGGTCTCATCCTCGCGGCCGCCCACGGCCTTGATGCGCACGCTGACGTCGGCATCGCGCAGGCTGAGGCTGTCGAAGATGGCGAGCGGGCTCCGGTCCGTTCCGGCAGCGTTGGAAAGATGAGCCAGGACGTAGGGCTGGGTGGGGGCCGAGAGGTCGCGCCGCACTTCCCAGCGCGGCGGCAGCCCGCGGCTGGTCATCGAAACCGACCATCCTGGCGGAACGCGCCCGAGGGCGTGGGAGTCGAAATTGACTACCGTTCCGCTCGGCGGCAGCAAGCCAAAGGAAAGCAGCAAACTCAAGGGCAACATATCGGGTCGGGGCTTCGGGGGAAGTCCCGGTTCTTTTCACCCACTGGCTCCATTATTCCATAGGTGGCTGGCGGGCGGGTCGAAGATGGCGACGGACATGGCTGGACAAATACAAAATTCACGTTCCAACCCATTTGGCGCGCCAGGTGTTGGCCAGGGTGGCGAGCAGGATGATGGCGCCACCGGATATGGCCCAGGGGCCGGGGCGCTCTCCCTGGACCAGCCAGACCCAGACGGGATTGAGGGCGGGTTCGAGCAGCAGCAGGGTGTTGGCTTCGAGGGCCGTGACGTGGCGCATGGCGCGGGTGACGCACCAGTACGCGACGCCGATCTGCACCACGCCTAGATACAGGGCGACGGCGGCGTCCGCGGTGGAGATGGATCTCAAGGGGAGCGCCAGCGGCAGGGCGGCGAGCGAAGCCAGAATATTGCCCAGCGCCACCGCGGCCATTCCGGAATGGCGGTCGCGGCGGCCCAGCCAGCGCAGGCCGGCTAGCGCCAAGGCGTAGGTGAGGCCGCTGGCGGCGGCGAAAAGATTGCCTCGCGCCGGGTCCGGTGCGGTGCGCACGGCCGGCTCGGCGCCGACGAAAAACATGGCCAGGCCCACGGCGACCGGCGCCATGAAGAACAGGCCGGTGCGGTGAATGGGCTCGCGCAGCAGCACGGGACCCAGCAGGAGCATGTAGAGCGGCGCGGTGGATTGCAGAAAGATGGCGTTGGCGGCGGTGGTGAGGCGGTTGGCGACTACGAAGAACACCAGCGTGGCGGCATAAGCCGCGGCCACGGGGACGATGCGCCAGTTCCAACCGCGGCGCGTCTCGGGAAGCACCGCCAGCAACGCCAGGGCTGCTACGCCGGAGCGGCAACTGGCCATCTGCCAGCCGGTAAGACTGGCGGCTTTCACCGCGACGCCGCCGGTGGAAAACAGAACCGCCGCGGCTACCAGCAGGAGGCGGTCACGCAAGGCCGAGGAAGCCAACGGTCACTCAGCCCGGCTCAAAATGTATTTGGACGGATGTCTCGGCATGGAATCGCCTCGCGGAGTTTTCATTCTATCGTAGAGGCGGGGCCGGCCCGTCGGACGGAGGCCTTTTGAACGCCCGGCGGAAGAGGAAAACAATCGTCGCGGCGAACAGGTACCCTGTGCCGAGATCGGCAATCGGGGGTGCCCGCCACCAGCGAGCCAACGATGGAAATGGGGGGAGGAAGCAAGCCGCCATTCCTGCCAGTCCGCCGATGAACGGCAGTAGCGAGGCGCTTTTGCCGCGGGCGAACCACCGCAGCGCAAGTCCAAGATGGCCGAACGCCGCCAGCAGAAACACCGTTGCGAGCAACCAGCCCATTCTCGTCTCTCATAACCAGAGACGAGCCAGCATCCGGCTTCGCTGAAGTCGGCGTAAGCTCAAATTTGCATCGTGGCAGCAGATTTTCAACTGAGCCGTCTCATCAACCCTCACTTCGCAGCGCCTACGATTGCCGAAATGGCCGTGGTAGAGTCTAAGCAGGCGCCGCATTTTTCGAAGCGCGGCGCATTGGTCATGAAAGCCTTTGAAGAGTTCGCTAAATCGGAGCCAGAGGATCTGATCGAATTGTCCAAGCAAGGCTACTTCACGATCTTATTGGACGAAAACCTCCGCGGTCTGGAGGGGGGGCTCGAGGACGACGGTTTCAAGGTGATCATGCCGTCGCAGGGGTTAGCGGACGACGCACTGAAACGAAAGGCTCGGGGGTGGGCAATCCTCACTAGGAATTCCCAGGATTTCGTCAGCGGTGCGGTGCGGTACGATTACGACATCATCGGCATCGAGGATATCAAGTTCGTCGACGACAAGGGCGAGCGAACCAACGAGACCGTGCGGAAGATTTCCGACGCTGTGCGCCGCAGTCGAATCGGGACCAGAAAAGGCAACTTCTGGCTGAAGATTCGGGACAACGGCTCGTTCCATTTGGAGCAATTGGTCTAACAGCTGGAGCATGAAAAGCCGAGGCGAATCTCGGCTCGGCAGACTTGATAGCCCGCGCCACGACCCTCACCGCAGCAAATCTTCCAACTGGATCTTCGAATCGGTCTTGGCGTCCCGATATTTCACGATTACGGGAGTGTAAACGCCGATGCCCCACTCCTTGCCGGGACCGCTGGTTACGGCGCGAGATCCGGCGACGACTACGGCGCCTTCGGGAATGACGAGCGGGTCTTCCACGCCGGCTTTGTGCACGGTCTGGCGCACCAGGTCGTAGACCGGGGTGGAACGATTCAGGATGGTGCCTGTGCCCAGCACGACGCGGCGCTTGAGGATGGCGCCTTCGTAGACACCGCAGTTGCCGCCGATCAGGACATCGTCCTCGACGATCACGGGCATGGCGCCGACCGGTTCGAGCACGCCGCCGATCTGGCTGGCGGCCGAGATGTGGCAGTTGGCGCCGACCTGGGCGCAGCTTCCCACCAGGGCGTGCGAATCCACCATGGTGCCGTCGCCCACGTACGCTCCCACATTGATGTACATGGGCGGCATGCAGGTGACGGACTTGCCCAGGTAAGCGCCGCTGCGCACGCTGGAACCGCCGGGGACAATGCGTATGCCGCGCACGCCATGGGCCGGCGTGAAATGTTGCGCGGGATAGGTGTCTTTATCGAGGAACGAAAGGCCGCCGGCCGACATGTCGACGATGGAGCCGATGCGGAAGCCGAGCAGAATTCCCTTTTTCACCCAGGCGTTGACGCGCCAGCCGGTGGGCGAAGCGGGATCGGGCTCGGCGGCACGCACCAGTCCTTCCTCCAGGGCGCGGCGAAAGTCCTCGAACAGGCGGACGTCGGCAGGCGAATAGGCGGCGGGCTTCGCGTCGAAGAGACGTTCGATGTCGGCTTGCATCAGCGGGTTTCCTCCGTGGCGCACGCTCTCAGCGTGCCGCGTCCCCACTCATGGGGACGCTTGGTTCGCGGAACACCGAACGTGCCGGCACGGCAGGCTGGGAGCCTGACTGAGAGTCGGCGCCACGGAAAGCCTGGTGGCAGGTTACCGACCTGCCCCGCATCAGCTTGCATGCCGCCCGCTTTCCACCGACAGGGCCAACTGTTCCAGCACCTTTTTGATTTTTTCCAGGCTCCCGGCCGAGGGCGGCACCAGGGGCAGACGATAAACCGGTTCCACCAGCCCCATCAGGGCCATGGCGGCTTTCACCGGAATGGGATTCGATTCCACGAAATTGACGTTCATCAGCGGCAGGAAGCGGGCTTGAATGTCGCGGGCCTGGGCGAAATCGCCCCCGAGCGCAGCCGCGGCCAGTTGGGTCATCTCACGCGGAATTTCGTTGGATACGACGGAAATGACGCCGCGCCCGCCGAGCGCAACCAGCGGAATGGTAATGGCGTCGTCGCCCGAAAGCACGTGGAAGCCGGCGGGCACTTCATGCAACACGTTGGCCATCTGGCCGATGTTGCCGCTGGCTTCCTTCACGCCCACGACGTTGTCGATCCGGGCCAGACGCGCCAGCGTGGCCGGCTCCACGTTTACGCCGGTGCGCCCCTGGACGCTGTAGACCACGATGGGCAGCGGCACGGCGGCGGCGATGGCCCGGTAGTGCTGGAACAAGCCTTCCTGGGTGGGCTTGTTGTAATAGGGGGTGACGGAGAGAATGCCGTCGGCGCCAAGCTGGCGCACCTCGCGGGCCAGCTCAATCACTTCGGCGGTGTTGTAGCCGCCGGCGCCGGCCAGCACGGGCACCTTACCGTTGGCCTCTTCCAGCGTGATTTCCACCACGCGCAGGTGCTCGGCGCGAGAGAGCGTGGGGCTTTCGCCGGTGGTTCCGCAAGGCACCAGAAAATCGATGCCGCTCTCGATCTGCCGGCGCACCAGGCGCCGCAGGGCGTCTTCGTCCAACGAAAAATCGCGCCGAAAGGGGGTAATCAGCGCTGTGCCGCATCCTGTAAACATGTACCGCCTCCTAAAAAGCCGTCAGCGATCCGCGGTCAGCTTCAGCTAACCACCGAACAATACTTCTCCGAACTCGTGAAAGCCCCGTTTGCCAACCACCCACTGCGCGGCCTGGAGCGCGCCGCGGGCGAAACCTTCCCGGCTGCGCGCGGTATGGCGCAGGGTGATGGTATCGGCGGAGGAGTCGAAGCCGATTTCGTGGGTGCCGGGATGGGCGCCGGCGCGATTCGACGCCGTCGAGACCGTCCGGCTGTAGCCCGCCCGTTTCATCTCCTCCACCAGTTTCAGTAGTGTACCGGATGGCGCGTCCTTCTTGGTGGAGTGGTGAATCTCCCAGGCCCAGGCGCCGTATTCGGGCTGCGAAGCCAGCAGGCGCGCGGCCTCCGCCACGATGCGGAAGAAGGCGTTGACGCCCACCGAATAATTGGGGCTCCAGACGATGCCGGTCGCGTGGCGCGCGGCCGCCTGCTTCACCGCGTCGAGATGTTCCAACCAGCCGGTGGTGCCGATAACCAGGTTCACGCCCAGCGCCGCGATGCCTTCCGCGTTGCGGCGTACGGCCGACGGCACGGAGAAATCGACGGCCACATCCACGCCGCGGAAGTTTCCCGCCGTCAATCCTTCGAAGTCCGCATTGTTGTATTCATCCAGCTTCAAGGCCACGGCGAAGCCGTACTCGGGAGCGAGCCGCTCGACGAGCTTGCCCATTTTGCCGTAACCGACGATGGCGAGGCGGGATTCAGTTGGCATTGGTCACACACTTTCTGCCGCGGCTGCCAGTCGCCGCCGGTCCCAGACACAGACTAAAGTCAGTGCCACCAGGTGGTGGCACAGGCTTTAGCCTGTGAGAATGCGCGAGCTGCGGAGCCCTACACATGCACGGCCTCGGATTTTTCGAAAACGGCGGGGTCGAGCTCGGCGAAGAATTCACGGTGCAGCGCCGCCACGGCCCAGGCCAGATCCGCCTCGGCCACCACGAAACTGATATTCAGCAGCGAGCCGCCCTGCGAGATCATGCGGATGTTGATGCCGTCGAGCGCGTTAAATACGCGCCGCGCCACGCCGGGAGTATAGCGGATGTTTTCACCCACCAGGCAGACGATGGCCTGGCGGGTTTCGATGCCGGCTTCGGCGAACTGGCGGAGGTCGGCGAGGATTTCTTCCAGCTGCGCCGGGTTGTCGATGGTCAGCGAAACGCTCACCTCGCTCGTCGCCACCATGTCCACCGAAGTTTCGTAGCGGTCGAAGACTTCGAAAATGCGGTGCAGGAAACCGTGAGCCATCAGCATGCGGGTGGAATGGACGTTGACCAGCGCGATGTTCCGCTTGCAGGCGATGGATTTGACCGCGTTGCCGCAATGCACCGCCTGGCTGACGATGCGCGTGCCTTCCACTTCGGGGCGGCGGGAATTCAGAATCAGCACCGGAATACTCTTGGCGATGGCCGGCAGCACAGTGGCGGGATGGAGCACCTTGGCGCCGAAATAGGCCAGCTCGGCGGCTTCGTCGAAGGAGATGCATTTGACGCGATGGCCGCCGGGCAGAATGCTGGGATCGGCGGTGAGCATGCCGTCCACGTCAGTCCAGATCTGGATTTCCTCGGCATCGATACCGGCGCCCACGATGGAGGCGGTGAAATCGGAGCCGCCGCGGCCGAGGGTGGAAGTGACGCCGTCCTCGGTGGCGCCGATGAAGCCGCCCATCACCACCACGCTCTCGGCGGCCAGCGGCCGAACGTGCTCGGCCAGCCGGGCGTAGGTTTGGGGAAGCAGCGGCGCAGCTTGCGTGTGGCGCCGGTCGGTGACGATGACGTCGCGCGAATCCACGTGCACGGCGTTCATGCCGAAGTGGCGGAAGGCCAGGGTGACGATATAGCTCGAAAGGCGCTCGCCGTAGCTCGAAATGGCGTCGACCGAGCGTGGCGTCAATTCGCCGAGCACCGCCAGGCCCTTCACCAGTTCGGTGAGCTCTTGAAAATGGTCGTCCAGGGTGCGGTCCAGCTCCGAGCGCTCGGCCAGCGGCACCACCTGGCGGGCTTCGCGCGAATGGAAATCGCGCAGGTCGTGCAACTGGCGGAGGTAGTCTTCGCGCTTACCGGAAATAGCGGTTTGGGCGATGGCCAGCAGCTTGTTGGTGGTTTTGCCCATGGCTGAAACCACCACTACCGGATGGCGCGGCTCGCGCGCTTTCACGATTCCCGCAACCCGCTCGATGGCGGCGGCCGATTCCACCGAGGAGCCGCCGAACTTCATCACGATCATCAGTCCAGCATCCCTTCCGAACGGATCAGCTCGGCATTGAGCACGGCCGCGCCGGCAGCGCCGCGCACGGTATTGTGGCCCAGGGCGATGAACTTATAATCCAGCACCGGGCAGGCGCGCAACCGCCCCACGAAGGCCGCCATGCCACGCTCGCGTTCGGCGTCCTTGCGCGGCTGGGGGCGATTGGCTTCTTCCATATAGATCACCGGCCGCTTCGGAGCGCTGGGCAGGTCGCGCTGCTGCGGCACGCCGCTCCAGGTGTCGAAGGCCGCGCGCAGGTCGGCCTCGGCGGGCTTGGAGGAAAGCTCCACCGACACTGTTACCGTATGGCCATCCACCACCGGCACGCGGTTGCAGTGGGCGCTCACTTTGGCGGCCAGGGGCTCGACGTGGTCGCCGCGGAACTCGCCCAGAATTTTCTGCGTCTCCTGCTGCATTTTTTCTTCTTCGCCGCCGATGAAGGGCACTACGTTGCCCAAAATGTCCATGGAGGCGACGCCGGGATAACCGGCGCCGGAGACGGCCTGCATGGTGGTGGCAATGACCTTGGTAATACCGAACCGCTTGAGCGGCGCCAGACCCATGGTCAGGACCACGGTGGAGCAGTTCGGGTTGGTGACGATCTGCCCTCTCCAGCCGCGCGCCCGCTGTTGGCAGGGCACCAGCTTGAGGTGCTCGGGGTTGATCTCCGGCACCAGCAGCGGCACGTCGCTTTCCATGCGGTGGTTCCTGGAATTCGACACCACCGCGTGGCCGGCCGCCGCGAAGGCGCGCTCGATGTCGGTGGCTACGGAAGCGTCCATGGCCGAAAACAGCAGGTGCGGCGCGTTGCCCGGCTTGCAGTCCTCCACCACGAGATCGGCCACCGAATCCGGCACCACGCCCAGGTGCCAGGTCATGGCGTCGCGATACTTCTTGCCGGCCGAGCGGTCGCTGGCCCCGAGCCACTTCAGGTCGAACCAGGGGTGACCCTGCAAAAACTTGATGAAGTGTTGCCCCACCATGCCGGTGGCGCCCAGAATTCCTACTTCGATGCGCGTTTGCATAATTCCTTTACCATGCGTTGATAGATTCCCACGGCTTCGGACAGTTGCGCCTTTTCCACCCGTTCTTCCAAGGTGTGAGCCACATGAATGGAACCGGGGCCGATGAGGAAAGGCTCGCCCCAGGCGCCGCCGAACGCCGGGATATCGGTAGTGAAAGCGACCACGGTGGTAGCCATGCCGTCGAGCGGGTTCAGCCGCGCCGCCGGAATTTCGAGCACCTCGCGCAACTCGGCCAAGCCTTCCACGGCGGCAGCCAGGACCTGTTTGGTGGAGGTGGAGTCGCCCACCAGGCGGATCAGAATCTCGGCGCGCGCCTCGTCGGCAATCACGTTGGGCGCGCGGCCGCCGGAGATGGTGCCGATGTTGAGCGTGCTGGGGCCGAGCAGCGGGTCCACCGGCAGCGGAGCGCGGCGGATGCGCGCGAGCGCGTCCAGAAGCTTGTCGATGGCCGAATCGCCCAGCTCGGGGTGAGCCGAATGCGCCATTTTGCCGGCGGCGGCCACTTCATAGCGCAGCACGCCCTTGGAGCCAAGCGCCAGCTTGTTTTCG
>Ga0182014_10006475_pt1 | contig 12573 bp, 13 predicted proteins | sample 612S2DmetaG_FD_120489 | JGI IMG/M metagenome (GOLD analysis project Ga0182014, IMG submission 120489) | Permafrost microbial communities from Stordalen Mire, Sweden - 612S2D metaG | ecosystem: Environmental > Terrestrial > Soil > Wetlands > Permafrost | place: Sweden: Stordalen | collected... | reverse complement strand
GCTGACAGCTTATTTTTTTCCGGCCGCCGACCTGGTATCCACTTCCTTCAGTCTTGCCGCCTTGCCGCGCAGCGCGCGCAGGTAGTAGAGCTTGGCGCGGCGGACCTTCGCCGAGCGCAGAACGTCGATTTTGTCGAGCACTTTCGCATTGAGAGGGAAGATGCGTTCGACGCCCTGGCCGAAACTCATCTTGCGCACGGTGAAGCTGCCTTGCGGGCCGCCGCGCATCTTGATGACGATGCCTTCGAACGCCTGCAAGCGCTCTTTTTCGCCTTCCTTGATCTTGACTTGAACGCGAACCGTGTCGCCGGGACGGAAGCTGGGGAGATCCGTGCGCTGCGCCTTGGCAAGCAGCTTCGAAATAATCGGTGAAGTCGACATATCTATTCCTCTTCTTTGTTCTTTGGGACCTTTTTGTACGCGATCAACATTCGCCTACGGCCCAGCAAAATCAAAATCGTTAGCTTTCGCCCGCGACCGCGATTGCGGCCGCCCAACTCGCGGCTTATGTCCGTCGAGTTTCCTGCATTTCCCGCCCGATCTCTTCGATCAGGGCTTGGTCTTGGTTGCTGAGCGCCACCTTATCCAGAAGGTCGGGACGGTTTTTCAGCGTTTTTTCCAGTGCGCGGCGCTTACGCCACCGCCGAATCTCTTCATGGTTCCCATTGACCAGCACTTCGGGAACCGCCATTCCACGGAACTCCGCCGGCCGCGTGTAATGCACGTAGTCCAGCAGTCCAGCGGCTGAAACCGTCGAATCCGGCTCGGGGCGCCCGCGCTCGTCAAATTTAACCGGAGCCTTCAACGCGCTGAAGCTCTCGTGCTGCGACGACGCCTCGTTTCCCAACGCTCCGTGCAGCAGGCGTGTCACCGTATCGACGATCAAAGCCGCTCCCAGTTCGCCACCGCTCATCACGAAGTTGCCGACGCAGATTTCGCGATCCGCCAGGTGCTCCGTCACCCGCTCATCCATGCCTTCGTAGCGTCCGCAGATCAGCACTATGCGCTTCAGTTGCGCCAACCCGGCCGCTATCGGCTGCTGGTAAAGCCGGCCTTGCGCCGAGAGCACGATTACGCTCTCTCCGGCCTGCCCGTCCAGGCGCTCCCGCTGCGCCGCCACGCCGAGTGATTCGACGCATTCGAACAGCGGCTCGGGCTTCAGCACCATGCCTTCGCCGCCGCCGAACGGACGGTCATCCACCGTCTTGTGCCGGTCGTGAGCGAAGGCCCGCAAGTCGTGAATTCCGATTTCAATGATCCCGGCTTCCCGCGCCCGACGCACGATGCCGTAGTCCAGCGGTCCACGAAAGAAGTCCGGAAAAATCGTGACGATCTCGAACTTCATGGGCCGCTCCGCCCGGTTTTGGGCCGGCTCAGCGGCGCGTCCAGCTCCAACATGCCTTCGGGGAGAACCAGTTCGATCCTTCTGGCGTCGAGATCCACTCTCTTCGTGTAACTCTCGACGAACGGAATCAAGAACTCCCTGGCTGCTTCGCGAACCTGGAGCAGCGGCGCTTCGCCCGCTCCAAACACCACATCCGTAACCGGTCCCAATTCGCGAACCTCAGCGTCTCCCGTGCTCGCAAATACCCGGCAGCCCACCAGATCGCTCACAAAAAACGAGCCTTCTTCCAGCTGGGCTCGCTGTTCCCGCGGAATCTGTATCTCGACTCCCGCCAAGTTTAGGGCATCGTCGATGCTGTCAATACCTGAGAACTTCAGGACCATTCGGCCTTTGTGTGGCCAGAAGTCCTCCAACTCAAGTTCGCGCCGGTTTCCCGTGGTATCGAGCGCGAACAAGTGCCGGCGCTCAGCAAAGCGCTCCGGAAAATCCGTGAACAACTCGGCCGAAACTTCGCCCACCCGCCCCTGCGGTTTTACCACCCGGGCGATGGTGATGAACGCGCCCTCTGAAACCCCGTCCTCAGATTGCCGTGCGCCTCTCGGAGGCATAACTCTTACTCGAAAATCTTCCCGTCTACGATTGCCGTCCCGCCAGTGTGGTGTCGATTCGAGCAGACACCGCGCCTCTCATTCGAGAATTTCCAGTGAGCAACGCTGGTTGGCTTTGGCCGCCGCCGCCGACAGCAGCCCGCGCAAAGCCCGCGCCGTGCGCCCAGCCTTGCCAATCACCCGCCCCATGTCGGTTTCGGCGACCGTCAGCTCCAAGACCAGCACTTCGCCTTCAGGCACCGCGTCCACCTGCACTTCGTCGGGATGCTCCACCAGCGTTTTAGCCACTTCCTGGATAAGTTTGCGCACATCTCCAGCGTAAGCCGAGGCCATGCGGTCTCCTTCGAATACAGCATCCCCGGCGAGCATTGCTCGCTGGGGCGATCGGCGAGTGCCTTTGCGGCGCACGCCCGTTGAAAACGGCTCAGGCGACCGGAATCTCGGCCGGCGCAGCCGGCGCCTTGGCGAACAGTTTGCTGACCGTCGCGGACATCTGGGCGCCCTTGCCGACCCAGTATTCAACGCGCTCGCGTTTGAAATCAATGGTCATGGGAGTGCTACGAGGATTGTAAAGTCCAACCACCTCGATCGAACGGCCATCGCGAGCACGGTCCTTTTCAATGACTACTATGCGGTAAACAGGCTTCTTGGGCGCGCCACGGCGCGACAGACGAATCATTAACACAGAATTCGATTCCTTTCGAATTATTGGCCTGATCGACGACCCTTTTTGCGCCGGCTCCAAGCTCCAAATCCCCGCCATCACTCCAGCCAACCACCACGTTTTGCCGGCCTACCGAACAGGCTCCTTTACACGCGACAAACCGAATTCAGGGCCGCTTGCATTGTCCGAACGGAGCACCACAGGCTGGTCCGGGGCCGAAGCCCGGCGCACACTGATGGCAAACACTTATTATGCCGGAACTTGCGGTTGCTGACAAGCGCCGAGCAGCGGAGGCGCATGAGGTTCGCGCAACAAATGTTAAGGGGTGTCATTCTGAGCGACCATGGGGAGCGAAGTTGAGGCGATGAGGCGGCCGTCGCTGGGGACCCCGGTTGCGCTCAGCATGACTGCCCGCACGGCACAGCGCTAGCTTGGGCCACCCGCCGTGAAGATCGGGACATCGATTTTTTTCGTTACAAATTCCTGACACTCAAATCCCTTGCCATCTTGCGGCGAAAATATATGATTGACTAAGCTGTCAAATCAGGAGGTCGTTTTTTACGCCGTATGAGAAGTGTGTTTTAAGCAAGAAAGGTCGAATTCGTGTCCAAAGTGAAGCGATTTGCTGTCTGCCTGCTCGGGGCGGATACGCTGGTCTTGGTGCCGAGTCCATTCGCGGCGCACACCCCTCAGCAGTCAGTGGAAGCGGTAACCCGGAATCATAGCCAGGTTCTCTTGGCAGCGAACAACACCAAACTCACCCCTTAACAAATCTGTAATAACAAATAACAAATAACAAATGATGGTGGTTTTGAGACGTCCACGCCTGGCCTGTTTTCAGGTGACCACCTAAGTTCTCTGAGCTGTCTGGCACAACCAACCAAAACCATAAATAAATATCAAAAAGGAGATTTTCCGATTATGAATAGAAAAAATATTTGGTTATTCGGCATACTTCTTACCCTACTTTTGGCAGGCACCGTTATGTGGTCCATGACCGGCGACGGCGTGGCGATTTCATGCTCTCACTCGGCCGATGGCGTGCAAACGGCCGCGACAAGTTCTTACGTTGCGAATAATGGCGCAGAACTTCGAGAGATTGCGTTCGCACAACCGCAGATCAAGGATTGTTCGAAGTTGAAACAGGGTTTTGATCGATGCCTCTGCGAATATAACAACTGTAACTCTGGATGCAGGACTGGGGATAACGATTGCGTGAACAAATGCACGAAAGCCTTTAACCAGTGTAAGTAATCCATACCCTGTTCCTGGCGCTTTTGCAGTTCGCCATCGATTACTCCTATAAATTGATTACTCCTATAATCTGATGGAGAAATGCCCCATGTTTGTGCAAGCGTGGGGCATTCTCTTTTTCAACCCGGCTCGAAACGCGGGTGATGGCACGCCCATACGCTTCTCGCTTCCTGAATTGAATCGCGATGGCTTGTCACTGGTTCGGCAGTCGAGACCATGCTACCGTGATTCGGATCAGATCCGTTTCGCGAAAGACAGGCTCTGGCTGGCGGGTGGCCCGCGTCTGGAAAGTAGGGACTGACGGTGCCCCACATCTGCCGCAGTTAGCAGATGTGGGTCTTTAGGGAGGATCTTTCTACCCGCTCCTATTTCCGTGGGCTCTTGACCCGCTCGCCGGTGCCGAAGACGCGGGCAAAGATCTTGTCCACGTTGCGCAACTGGCGCTGCAGTTCGAAGGCGCGCTCCAAGGTCTTGCGATCGACCTTGCCCGTGATTTCCGGATCGTTCATGATCAGCTCGCGGAAGTTCAGTTCTTCCTTCCATGCCTTCATGGCATCGCGCTGGACGATGCGGTAGGCCTCCTCGCGCGACACTCCGGCCTCCACCAGGTCGAGCAGAAGCTGTCCGCTGAAGACCAGTCCGCCGGTCGAGTTCAGGTTGCGCAGCATGCGCTCGGGATAGACGAGCATGGTCTCGACGAGGTTCGTCATCTTGTGCAGCATGTAGTCGACCAGGATCGTCGAATCCGGCAGGATGACGCGCTCGACCGAAGAGTGCGAGATGTCGCGCTCGTGCCATAACGCGATGTCCTCGAAGGCGGCCTGCACGTTGCCGCGGACGACGCGCGCCAGTCCGCTGACCTGTTCGAGATTGACCGGATTGCGCTTGTGCGGCATGGCTGAAGAGCCCTTCTGCTTTTCGCTGAAGAATTCTTCGGCCTCGCGAACCTCCGTGCGTTGCAGATGCCGGATTTCGGTGGCGATCTTGTCCAGGGTCGAAGCGATCACGGCCAGCGTGGCCACGTAAAATGCGTGCCGGTCGCGCTGGATGACCTGCGACGAAACCGCGGCCACGTTCAAGCCGAGCCGGACGCAGATTTTTTCTTCATACTCCGGTTCCAGGTGGGCCGCGTTGCCGACCGCGCCGGAGACCTTGCCCACACGCATCTGTTCGGCGGCAAAATCGAAGCGCTCGAGGTTGCGGCGCATCTCCGAATACCAGTTCGCCAGCTTCAAGCCAAACGTAATCGGTTCGGCATGGACGCCGTGGGTGCGCCCGATGGTCGGCGCATCCTTGAACTCGAAGGCGCGGCGGCGCAGCACTTCAATCATGCGTTCCAGGCCAACCCGGATGATGCTCGAAGCCTGTTTGACCAGCAAAGCCTGTGCCGTATCGACCACATCGTTCGAAGTCAAGCCGTAGTGCAGCCAGCGCGACTCGGGGCCAACTTTTTCGGAGACCGCGGTGGTGAAGGCGATCACGTCGTGCTTCACCTCGGCCTCGACGGCCTGTATGCGCGCCAGATCGAAGTCTCCCTTGTCGCGGATGGCGCGAGCCGCCGATTGCGGCACCAGTCCGGCTTCGGCCAGAGTCTCGGTGGCGGCGATTTCAACCTGCAACCAGGTGCGGAACTTGTTTTCTTCACTCCAGATGCGGCCCATCTCCGGGCGTGTATATCGCGGAATCACGGCATAGCTCCTTGCATCTAAGTCGGAATTTTGGGTAGTTTGAACTGAAGGAGTATTGTACCCGTTGCGGACTGCTGGCCCAAATGGGCCGTAAAAGCCTAGAATTGCTGGTTGAATACTTCGTGGAACGATGCAATTGGAGTCCCCGCATGGCAAGCTCCGCCGATTTGGATGTGAACGATTACCAGGCGCTGGCCGAATTCCGCTACCAGATTCGCAAGTTTTTGCGCTTCAGCGAGGGCGCGGCTCGCGCCGCCGGCATCGAGCCGCAACATCACCAGTTGATGCTGGCGCTGAAAGGGCTGCCGGATGGGATACGCGCCACGGTCGGGGAACTTGCCGAACGCCTGCAGATTCGGCATCACAGCTCGGTTGAGCTTATCGACCGCCTCACCGGGCAGGGCTTGGTGCAGCGCCGCCGCTCGGAGCAAGACCACCGGCAGGTACTGGTGACGTTGACCGCACGGGGCGAGCGCATTCTGCGCGAACTCTCGATCCATCATCGCGAGGAGCTTCAGGCCACCGCTCCGCGGTTGATTGGGGCGCTGCGCGGCATTGTCGCCTCCGGAAAACGGCGCGCCCGCGCTCAGGGGTCGCGGACGCCGGCCAGCTCCGGCTCCGCTCGCCGCCAGCCGGAACGGCAAAAGGTAATGTCAAATCACGCACGCCAGCGCTGAATCGCGGCTCCGGGGCACACTTGTTCCAAGATCGCTCTAGTTGTTCGAAACACCCAGCATCGCCGCCATTTCCTCGTAGAGAAACCCCTCGCCCGGTCGGTAGGGCTGGACCCAAACGCCGTCGACCACGAATTGCGGGATAGCCCGCTTCCCGGTCCTGCGAATGACCTCTTCGGCGGCTCCCGGAGTGCTTTCGATGTCCACTTCCTGGTAGGAGATGTTGTGTTTGTCCAGAAAGCGCTTTGCCTCGCGGCAGTCGCGACACCAAGGGGCGGAATAAACAATTAATTTCATAAAATGATCAAAGCTGCTCCTGATTGTGGCAGAAAATCTGCCTCAAAGAGGAGATTTTTTGGCGCTTTCGTCCGGCTGCAAGCGGCTCGCGGTTCCGTTTCGGGATCGTCTCCCTGCTGATCGCCTCCGGAAGCCGCCTCGGCGATGGAAGAGAGCGCAGCTCTGGAAAAGATTCACCGTCGCTCGTCGAGAGCATTTTGCGTTGCGCTATGCGAAAGAGTACTATTCGCCGAGAGCGTGACAACCTTAGCAGAGCAGATCAAAAGCGAAGTGAGGAGATGATTGAATGCGGCACTACAACATTGCGGTAATGCCCGGCGACGGGATTGGGTCGGAGGTCATGGCGGAGGGCGTGGCAGCTCTCCAGGCGGTTGCCGAACTTGACGGCGGCCTGAAGTTCAAAACCAAGGACTATGACTGGGGCTCTGAGCGCTATCTTCGCCAGGGAGCGATGATGCCTGCCGACGCGCTCGAGGTGTTGGAGGCGGGCGCTTTCAACGCTATCCTGGTTGGCCCGGTTGGCGATCCGCGGGTTGCCGACCACATATCGCTTTGGGGCATGCTGCTGCCCATTCGCCAGGGTTTTGACCAGTACATCAACCTTCGTCCCGTGCGCCTGCTCGAGGGCGTCCCCAGCCCTCTGGCCGGCAAAGGTCCCAAGGATATCGACATCCTCTGCGTTCGCGAGAACTGCGAAGGCGAATATTGTGGAGTTGGCGGGCGCCTCTACAAGGGAACTCCGCAGGAGTCGGCGGTGCAGGCGTCGGTCTTCACCTACCATGGCACGGAGCGCGTTATGCGCTATGCCTTCGAGTATGCGCGCCGGCACGGACGCAAGAAGGTGACCAGCGCGACCAAGTCCAACGCGGTCAATTACAGCATGGTCTTCTGGGACGACATATTCCGCCAGGTTTCCGCCAAGTACCCGGATATGCAGCACGAACAGCAGTTGATCGACTCGCTCTGCGCGCGTTTCGTCAACAAACCGGAGAGCCTGGACGTGGTCGTGGCTTCGAACCTGTTCGGCGATATCGTCACCGATCTCGGCGCGGCCATCGCCGGCAGCATGGGGCTGGCTCCCAGCGCCAACCTCAATCCCGAGGGCCGTTACCCAAGCCTGTTCCAGGCGATCCACGGCTCGGCGCCCGACATCGCGGGCAAAGGCATCTCCAATCCTATCGCCACCATCTGGTCAGTCTCGATGATGCTCGATCACCTTGGCGAACCCGAGCTTGGCGCAGCCCTTTTGCAGGCGATCGAAAGCGTGCTTGCCGAAGCCAAGGTCCGCACCCCGGATCTGGGCGGCAAGGCTACGACAAAGCAGATGGGGAAGGCGGTCATCGCCGCCCTTCGGAAGCCGAAAAAGGCGGCCAAGACCACTTCTCGCTAAAGCCTGAAGAGGGCTGGCATCGGCCGTCTTGCGGGCAAAACAGGAAAGCCGCTGGAGCTGTCTCCGGCGGCTTTCTGTTTCTGGTTGACCTTGCACTCGATTTCAGTTGTAGAGTAGCGCTCCGTCCTTCTTTTCCTCGCCCACCTCGCGATAGTAAAGCTGGTTGTTCTCAAGGTAGACCTCAAGGAACGCCGGACGCGTCTTGATGGTGCCCTGGATGAGCGCCTCCGATAGCGGGTCCTCGATGAACTTCTGCAGTGCCCGGCGCAGCGGCCGCGCGCCGTAGCTGCGGTCGCTAATCGTTTTGTCGAGAATCCACTTCCGCGCATCTTCGGTCACGGTAATCGTGATCGCCCTCTGCGACAGGTTCTGGTTCAACTGCGTCACCATCAACTCCACGATCTGGCTCAGATCCTGCTCGGTCAGCGCCTGGAAAATGATCACTTCGTCGATACGGTTCAGGAATTCGGGGTTGAAGGTCTTCTTGACCTCTTGTTTCACCATCTCCTCGACTTTATCGGAAACCGTCTCTTCCTTATCGCTTTGAAAGCCGAGTCCGCTGCGCTTCATCAGGTGCCGCGCGCCGATGTTCGAGGTCATAATGATGATCGCGTTCTTGAAGTCGACCGTATTGCCGAGTCCATCGGTGAGCTGGCCGTCTTCAAAAACCTGCAGCAGGATATTAAAGACATCCGGATGCGCCTTCTCGATTTCGTCCAGCAATACCACCGAATAAGGCGCGCGCTTCACCCGCTCGGTCAACTGCCCGCCCTCTTCGTAGCCGACATATCCCGGAGGCGAGCCGATCAGCTTGCTCACCGAGTGCTTTTCCATGTACTCGGACATGTCGAAACGTATCAGCGACTTTTCCGTGCCGAACATAAACTGCGCCAGGGTGCGCGCGACCTCGGTTTTGCCGACACCGGTCGGGCCCAGGAAGAGGAACGAGCCGATGGGACGGTTCGGGCTCTTCAGCCCGGCACGCGAGCGTCGGATGGCGCGAGACAGGGCCGAGATGGCCTTGTCTTGCGAGATGACGCGCTTGTGCAGTTCTTCTTCGATGCGCAGCAGTTTCAGCGACTCTTCTTCCTTGATCGAGGAGATCGGCACTCCCGTCCAGCGCGAGACAACCTCTTCGATATCTTCGCGGGTCACAATGCCCGTTGAAGTCTCGTCGAGGTGATACTTATCCCGAAGAGCGCGCAGGTTCTCGCGCTCCTTCCGTTCCTCGTCGCTGTAGAAGCGCGCCTTCTCGAATTCGTGATTCGCAATGGCGTTCTCCATGCGGTGGACGATGAACTTGATCCGCTTCTGGACCTCCGTGATCTCCTCCGGCAAAGCGGTCTGGCGCAGTTTTACGCGAGCCCCGGCTTCGTCGATCAGGTCGATCGCCTTATCGGGCAGAAAGCGGTCGGGAATATAACGGTTGGAATGCGAAACCGCGAATTCGATCGCATCCTCCGTGTAACTTACAGCATGAAACTTCTCGTAGCGGTCCTTGATGCCGCCCAGGATCTTTTTGGCATCCTCTTCGCTCGGCGGCGGCACTTTGACGGACTGAAAACGGCGCTCCAGTGAGCGATCCTTTTCGATCGATTTGCGGTATTCGGCGGGCGTAGTCGCGCCGATGCACTGAATCTCGCCACGCGAGAGCGCGGGCTTCAGGATGTTGGCCGCATCCAGTGAGCCCTCGGCCGAACCGGCGCCCACCAGGGTGTGCAGCTCGTCGATGAAGATGATGCAGTTCTGCGACTCCATCAACTCCTTCATGATGGTCTTGAGCCGCTCCTCGAACTGGCCGCGATACTTGGTTCCGGCCACGATCAGCGAAAGATCGAGTCCCAGGATGCGCTTGTCCGCCAGAAACGAAGGCACCTCGCCGTCGGCTATGCGCTGCGCCAGGCCTTCCACAATCGCGGTTTTGCCTACGCCGGGCTCGCCGATTAGCACCGGGTTGTTTTTGGTCCGCCGGCACAGGATCTGAATCGCCCGTTCGACTTCCTGGTCGCGGCCGACCAGAGGATCAAGCTGGTTCTCCATGGCAGACTGGGTGAGGTCGCGCGAGAACTCGGCCAGCAGCGACGATTCGCGGTTCCTCTGCGGTTGTGCCTGCACCTTCTCTTGGGTCGTGCGCTGCATTTCCTCGCGCATGGTCTGCAGCTTCAGTCCGCGCTCGTGCAGAATCTCGGCGGCAAAGCATTTTTCTTCCCGCAACAGTCCCAGTAGCAGGTGTTCGGTGCCGATATGCTTGTGCGAGAGACGCTCGGCCTCTTCCGCCGCGTAGGCCAGCACGCGTTTGCATTCGTTGCTCAGAGGCAGATCGACGCTGGTCGAAACCTTCTCGCGGATCGCGGTGTGCCCCTCGATTTGCTTGCGAATGGAGTCCACCGACGAATGCTGCCGAAGGAAACGATTGGTCAGAGCCTTGTCCTCGCGCAGCAATCCAAGCAGCAGGTGCTCCGTCTCGATGTAGGGAGACCCAAACTGGCTCGCTTCATAGCGTGCGAAGAAAATCACTCGTCTGGCTTTTTCGGTGTACCGTTCAAACATTTAGCTTCTCCGCCGCTCCCCCGATCACGCGCTTGCCGTCGCCTCGAGCCGTCCGTATGATCCGGAGCCTGAACCCTTCCCCAATCCTTATTGTCGTCTTATTTGCGGGCTACGATCCAACAAATAATTCAAATACTACCGAGCAATTTACCTTCCGTTCACATTCACTTCCTGCTTACGCGCCAGTTCCTGTCTCCAATTCGTCATAGCGGCAAAGATTCCGGCGCGATTTCCTCCACCCGTCCGCCATGCAGCACGAGCACGCGATGACAGCGCCGCGCAAACGCAACGTTATGCGTAACGATAAGAGACGTCAGACGGTAGCCGGAATGTAGTCTGGCGATCAAATTAAATACTGCATCCGCCGTGCGACTGTCGAGATCCCCCGTAGGCTCGTCGGCCATCAGCAATTGTGGCCGTGTCACCAGCGCCCGGGCCAGAGACACTCGCTGCTGCTCACCCCCGGAAAGCTCACCGGAACGGTGATGGCCGCGCTCCGCCAGTCCCACTTCGTCTAACCACGCGCGGGCTTCGGCTTCCGCCTTTTGTCTGCTCCATCCCCTTAGCAGCAAAGGCATTGCGATATTCTCAAGGGCGGTGAACTCAGGCAGCAGGTAGTGGAACTGCCAGACAAACCCGATCTCACGGTTGCGAAACTCAGCCGCCTCTTCCTCGGTCAACGCTTTGAGATTGCGGTTGGCGAAGTATACGTCACCGCCGGTCGGCCTATCTAGCGTGCCGATCAGATGAAGCAGCGAACTCTTGCCCGCGCCCGATTCGCCCACAATCGCCAGCATCTCTCCCTTGCGAACTTGGAACGACAGGTTGTCAAAGAGCACTAAATCGGAACTTCCGGAACGGAAGACCTTGGTCAGGCCCTCCACGCGTAAAAAAACTTCGTTCTCTGTCATTGGATGCGGGTAGCTCCCATCCCGGTTCAGCTTTCCCGCCGGTAAATTACGGTTTCTGAACCCTTTAAGAAAATTAGAACACGCATGGCAAGCTGGATGCGCGTTTTCTGCCCGAAAGCAGAAAAACCGCGGGCGATTTGCCATCCGCCGCGGAGCTTCTACTCGTATCGCAGGGCCTCGGCCGGCAGGATTCGCGAGGCGGAGTACGACGGGTAAATGGTGGCAATCAAGCTGATTCCGAGTGCGACCAGGGCGACCAGAAGGCCGTCGAGCGCTCGCGGCGCGAACGGCACGTAGTCGATCGAGTAAACCTCGGCGGAAAGCGCAATCAGGTGATAATGCCCGCCCGCCCAGGACAGACCATAACCGACAACCAGACCGATCACGGTGCCGATCACCCCGATCAGCACGCCTTGCAGGATAAAGATGCCCCGTAGTTGCGACCTTTTGGCCCCCATCGAAGCCAGCACGGCGATATCCTTGGTCTTTTCCATCACCATCATGATCAGCGAGATAAGGATGTTCAGCGCCGCCACGAAGACGATGAGGCCTATGGTAATCAGGGTGACGAAGCGCTCCAGGCGCAGCGCCCGGAAGAGGGCGCGATTTTGCTCCATCCAGTTGGTTGCCATGAAGCCTTTTCCGGCCTCTTTCTGCAACCCGTCGCCCACCTCTCCAGCCTTATAGATATCGTCGATCTTGAATTCCAGAACCGAAACCAGGTTGCCCAGCCCGAACAGCCGCTGCGAGTCGGCCAACCCGGTCATCGCCCACGCCGAGTCGTAGTCGTAGAAGCCGGAGCGGAAGATGCCGACCACCTTGAAGCGCATATATTTGGGCACAATCCCGAAAGGAGTCAATTCACCCTGCGGACTGGTGACCAGCACCACGGAGTCGACGCCCGCCCCGAGATCGTCAGCCATGTCCTTGCCGAGAATGATCGGTGGCAGCCCTTCGAAGCGCTCCTGCACGCCCGCAAGCGAATCGGGGGAAGCGTTGGCGGAGGGTTGCGGCTGCCGCCCGTCTTGGTGCCGCTGCTGGGCGTCCGCCAGGGGCTGGGCCGAGCCCTCTACCACGTAATTCAGCAACTGGCTGACGCGGCGCTCGCGCTCCGGCAGAATTCCCTTCAAAATCGCGCCCTTGGCCCGCGCCCCGCGCGAGATCAGAACCTGCTCGTAAATGGCGGGCGAAG
>Ga0182014_10006473_pt1 | contig 12576 bp, 14 predicted proteins | sample 612S2DmetaG_FD_120489 | JGI IMG/M metagenome (GOLD analysis project Ga0182014, IMG submission 120489) | Permafrost microbial communities from Stordalen Mire, Sweden - 612S2D metaG | ecosystem: Environmental > Terrestrial > Soil > Wetlands > Permafrost | place: Sweden: Stordalen | collected... | reverse complement strand
GCTGACGGGGGAAGCGCTCTGCGCTCGGGCGGTCTTGCCGAACGGGTTAACTGCCTCAGCCATGTTCGGGCCGAGGTCGGCAGCGACGTGCGGCACTTGGCCGAACGCGGCGAGCCAACCGACGCTCACCTCCGTTCCATCGCCTGCAGGCCTGGCGGTGGCCGGCCGGTGCCGGGCAGGGGCCCCTCACCGCGAGGATGGGGGCAATGGAGATGGCCTATGGTCGACCGGGCGGTGGGCCAGGCCGGTGAGCTGGTCGTGAAGCTCTCGGTATGTCAGGTCCTCCTCGGGCTGCTCCTGGTCGGTGACGTCGTCGACCTGGAGGAGCCACTGCCTCCCGGGTAGCTCGGCAACGCTCACCTCGGCCCATGGCACGGCGCCATCAACCCAGCCGTAGCGCAGGAGCTGGCGCTCGTCCGCGGTCTTCGGCTTCATCGGGGCCCGCCCCGGTCTTCAACGGTCCCGGGCCGTCAGCGGGTGAGGGCTGCGGCCAGGTAGGCCAGGCTCACGCCAAGGGCAACGAGTGCCGGCGCCGCCTCCGGGAGGCCGTCCCCCGCCCGCCGGTGGACGGTGAGGGCGCCGAGCAGCAGCAGCGCCATACCCGACGCGGCGGCGACGCCCAGTGGGGCCCATGCCAGCCCGGCGAGGGCACCGGCAGCGGCAGCCACCTCGGCGGCGCCGATCAACCGGTACCGGGGCCAGGGGACCCCGAAATGGGACGCCGCGGCCAGCATCTTCGGGTGGCTCAGCAACTTGCCCAGGGCGGGGACGAGACAGGCAGCAGCGAGGACGAACGACAGGGCGGTGAACACAGGTGGCTCCTTCCGGGAGGCTTCGAGCCGGCGCTTGACAACCGGCCGATGCCAGTGAATAATCAAATTTGTAGTCTATCATCACTATTGTATGAGATCATCATCACTACCACCCCACACCCATTTGTTCCAAAGAAAGGAAAGGCCGTCATGCTCAAGTCACTCAGCACCTCGCTGGTCCTGCGGGGCCTGCTCGCCCTAGGCATCGGGGTCGTGGCCCTCGCCTGGCCGGGGGTCACCGTTCTCGCCCTCGTGGTCCTGTTCGCCGTCTACGCCTTCATCGCCGCCGGGCTGCAGGCGCTGCGGGCGTTCAGCAGCCGCACCGCCGGGCCGGTCTTCGGGCACCTGCTGCTCGGGCTGGTCGACATCGCCGCCGGCGTCGTCGCCCTGGCCTGGCCGGGGCCGACCGCCCTGGTCCTCGTGCTAATAGTCGCCAGCTGGGCGATCGTCACCGGCGCCCTCGAGTTCTTTGCCGCCTTCGGTAGAGGCGAAGACGCCGGAGGCCGCGCCATGCTCGTGCTCGGTGGCCTGGTGTCGATAGCTTTTGGGGCCGTCCTCTGCGCCCGCCCGGGCATGGGGGCCATCACTCTCGCCCTGTTGTTCGGCCTGTTCAACCTGATCTCGGGGAGCTGGATGCTCGTCCACGGCATCGAGCTCCGTCGGGCCAACGCGACGTTGCACTCCCTGGTGGCGCCGAATAAGAGGAAGGCAGCTGCCTGAGCGGACGGACCGCTGGAGAAGGACAGCCCGGCGGGCACCAGGCCGGTGCCCGCCGTTGTCCTTTTGGTAAGGGACTGCCTTTCTGTAAGATCTGATCAGTACTGATCAAGTCATCCTTGACAAGAGAGGAGGACAGTGAGCGCAGTTTCGGAACAGGGAGCGGTCCCGGCCAACCGGCTTGATCGCCGGAAGGCCCGCACGAGGCAGGCACTGGTCGACGCCGCCGTCCGGCTGATCGCCGAGGGCCGGGGACAACAGGCGAGCATCCAGGAGATCACCGACGCGGCGGACATCGGCTTCGGGTCCTTCTACAACCACTTCGAGAGCAAGGAGCAACTGTTCCAGACAGCGTCAGGAGAGGTGCTCGACCGCTGGGCGAAGATGATCGACGGCGCCTGCACTGACCGGCGCGACCCCGCCGAGGTCTTCGCTGTCTCCCTCCGGATCTCCGGCCGTCTCGCCTGGGCCCACCCCGAGATCGCCGGCTTCATCACGGGGGCCGGGTTGGAGCTCGTCGATGCACCCAGCGGCCTGGCACCTCACGCGCTTCGTGACATTCGCGCCGGCCAAGCCGCCGGCCGCTTCACCGTCCCCGACGCCGAGATCGCGCTGAGCGCCGTGGCGGGGGGGCTGCTCGGTCTGCTCCGTCTCCACCAGCGCCACCCCGGGCGGGTGACCGAAAGTTCCGTCGATGACCTCGCCGAAGCCTGCCTGCGCCTGCTCGGGCTCCGCGCCGCTGAAGCGCGTCGCATTGCTCAGCTCCCCCTCCCTCGCGCCGGCAGTTCGTGACTCACGTCCCCCACTGAGAGGGCCCGGGTTGGCTCTGCTAGATGTCCACGAATGGCAAGCCGCTGAGGCGGTACTGGCCACTTCGGTGCAGTTACTCATGGGGCCCCTTGCGTCTGGATGCCATCGTTGAGGCTGAGGCGGCGGTGCTGGAGGCAGAGGACGCTCGGCTGATCGCCTCAGACACCAACCAGGGCTTGGGCTCGCCCGGAAGAAACTGCATGTGCGAATGCAGCGTGATCAGCTTCGGTCTGGTCGGCGTAGCGCTCGGCGAAGCTGGAGACCGCCTGCTCAAAGGCGGCGGACTTACCTAGATAAGAGGCAATGGCGGTCCGCTCGCCGGTGCGAGCATGAGCCCTTGCCAGTGTCCAGCCGCACATGCGGCCATAGGTTGTCATGGCCTCCGGGGTCATGCTTGCGATCTCGACCGCGTACTTCCAGTCGCGCAGCTGGCGTACGTAGAAGTCTTTGGAGCCACCAGTGGGGGGCGTGGCCCGTACCCATCCCAGCAGGATGTCCCCCACGGCTTGCATGAGACGCTGGCCGACGACAACACGCTCCCCCTGGTTGTCGTACTCGCTCTCCCCCGCGTAATCGGCCAACACCGACCGCTGCGCCTCCTTGGCCTGGAGGAGCAGCGGGGCGAGCCCGTCGTCGGGTTCCATCAGCAGGGCCCATGTCTCGGTGCCGACACTGCCCACGCCCACCACTTTCCTGGCTAGTCGGCTGAGCTTGAACCGCTCCGCCAGCCGGCGCCGGTCGGCCGGCAGCGTCTTGGTGTACTCGAGGACCAGAGCATCGATGAAACGGTAGATTTCCTCGACGTCGATGTCCCCGGCGAGCTCCTCGATCGGCACGATCAGCGGAGGGTCACTGACTATCCGATGCTGCCCGTCGACGACTTTGGTCAGTTTCGCCACCGCCCGGGTACCGTCTCGGGCGCGGGCCTTGGCCAGGTGCGCCTCCGTTTGGCGCACAGCCTTCCTAGGCATTTCCGACCTCAGCTCGGCCAGGACGGCCTCGACGTCCAAGCGCGAGTACCACACGTCAAGGACCGGCATAGATGCGAACTCGCGCATCGCCGTCCGATAAGCAGCACCGGTGGCACGCGTCACCGCTCGGCGCACCTTGGCCGGGAAACCGTTTTCCCGGCCAGCAATGGCGAAACTGGTGACCAAGCGTTTGACATCCCACTCGAAGGGACCGGGCAGGGTCTCGTCGAAGTCGTTCAAGTCGAAGACCACCCGCCGCTCGGGCGAGCCGAAGACGCCGAAGTTAGATAGATGAGCGTCGCCGCAGAGCTGCACCACGAGCCCAGACGAAGGTGTACCGGCCAAATCGGCCGCCATCGGTAGGGCCGCGCCCCGGAAGTACGTGAGCGGCGAGACGAGCATGCGGCCGTGACGGACCGGAACCAAGTCGGCTACCCGCGACCCAGCCTGGCCAAGAATAAGCCCGATCGGGTCCCTCGACGCAGACCGAGAGAACTCGCCATGGGACTCCAGCGGTGCCCGCAATCGGGCCGCCTTTCCGGCAGCAACGAGAGCCTCACCGGGAGCGAGCGCGAAAGCGGACGTCATCGGCCGGGGGAATTCCGTGCGCTGATACCAACAGCGTGGTGCCCAGTCATCCGCCTCGGTTCTTTCCGCGGTGCGCCTGGTCGTTCGTCCGGGCCCGCAGAGCCGACGGCAGGGACTCGAACACGAGCGGCGGTCCAAGGGTGACGGCTTCACCGTCCAAGCCGACATCGACGGGCCCCCCAGAGCTCACTCGGAACTCGGGGGTGGTCCATTCACATACTGGCCGAGACGGCGGCGGGGCCAGGTGCACCGCCACCACCCCGAGCGTGCCTTTGTCGATCCTGCCTCGTGCCCTCCGTGCTCCAAGCGGGTTGAGCTCGTAGCGGTTGTTGGACACCAGGAGCAGTTGGGCGCCGAGATGCTCAGAGCCCTCGGCATCGGTAAACCGGAGGTCGAACGGCTCCGCCCGTGGCCCGAGCAGCTCGGGCAGCATTTCGATCACCGTCCTGAGCTTGGCGTCCCGATATTGGCGCGACTGGACGATGCTCCCGTACAGGCCCATCGAGGCGTTGTTCACAAACACGCGCCCGTTGACCCGGGCGAGGTCGACCCGACGCTCTTGCCCGCCGAAGAAGGCAGGCAGGGCCCCGACGACATCGTCCGGGTCGGCTCCTAGGTCGAGAGCGAAGTGGTTGCGGGTGCCGGCCGGGACCACAACGTAAGGGAGGTCGTGTTCTGCCGCCACAGCTGCTGCCGCCGCCTGCGAACCATCGCCGCCGGCCATGCCGATAACGTCTGCACCACGGAGCACGGCTGCGGTGGCTACCGCGGCGATGTCGTCGCCGGGCCCTAGGGGGAGCGGTTCGATGCCCCAGGCACGGCACCGACCTACCAGGTCGTGGTGCTGTGCCTTGCCTCCGCCGGATCTTGGGTTCACCAGCAGGACAGGGGCCTTCGGTGGAGAGATCATTGCCAGATCACCTGACCGGCTGCGTGCAGAGTACTCATGCTCATGCTCTTTTCCGTTACCGCCTAAGCGTCACCGTGAGGCGCCACCACAAGCCGGTCGACCACGTGGGAGACGCCCGGCGCGTTCCAGGCGACGTCTTCAGCCTCCCGCAAGGCGGCCCAGGAGCCTACTCTGCCATCGAGGAAGACGGTCCGGTCCTGGCCGGAAACCTCTATGTGCGCACCGAGGCGGATCCCTTTGTGTCGTAAGGCCCCCTCGATGCGGGCGGCAACGTCCCCGGGGATGGGGTCACTGACGATAATGATGTTGTCGACGACCCCCTTGACGCCGTCGACCGTGGCCACGGCACGCTTGGCCGCGGCGGCTTGAAAGCGATGGTGGGCCGTACCAAGAAGGGTCACCAGCCCGTCCTCGACTGAGACCGAGACCGACCCGGTCGGGACGTGGCTCTCGCGGTCGAGGGCGCGGAGGCAACTGGCCCGGACCATGCGGTCCTCGATAGCCCCGGCGACCGGCCCTACCCATAACCGGTCGTCCACGCCCGTTACGCCGGGGACGCTCCAAGTGTCCTGTGCTGCCCTGGCCGACTCCTCGAAGCTGCCCACGGCACCGCTCAGGCTCACGAGCCCGGCGCGCACCTTGACCAGTACCCGGCCGTCGTCGAGCAGCCGGTCCGACGAAAGCATTTCTCTGACGTCGTATTCCAAAAGGCCGTCTGGCTTGTGCACTGTCATCCTTTCTGATCTGTGGCGACCGACAGCCGGTCCACGACCTCTTTCACGCCTGGTGCGGCAAAGGCGGCCCTCTCGGCAACTTGACGCGCCTTCCACGACCTAACCGTGCCGTCCAGGGACACCGTGTGACCTTCGTTCGTCACCTGGAGCGGGGACCCGTCGACTACGGCCTGACGTCGCAAAGCCTTGTGGATCTGGTGGGCCACATCGCTCGGCACCGGGTCGTCGGTCACGGCGACACTGTTGGTGAGGCCGAGGATGCCCTCAACCGTGCGCACTGCCCGTTCAGCGGCTATTCGCTGGTGCCGCCGGCGGACCTCGCCCGAGAGGGTGGCGCGACCAGCTTTCACACTGACCTTCACTGCTCCGTCGGGGACGAGCCCCTCGGCTCGGAGGGCGCGTCGGCAGGCTCCCGCAAGCTCGTCGTCCGCTGCCGGTTCGGCAGCCGCGCCGACAAGCAACTCGTCGTCGACGTCCGTGACCCCGCCCTTGGCCCAGGTGTCGTCCACTGCGACCCTCTTTTGCTCATAACTGGGCACCCAGCCGCTCAGCGTGACCCGCCCGTTTTGGGCTCTCACGACAACGCGCCTATCGTCCAGGTGAAGGTCCCAGAGGAGTTCTTCTCGAACTGCAGCCTCGAGAAGCTTGTCTGGCTTGTGCATTTTCGCTCCTTTCCACTGTTTGGCCGGCCAAGGTGCCGTGCTTGCTGGGGCGACCACGACGGCCCGCGTCTCGTCGGGCTCGTGGTGGCCGGTGCCACTGTGCTTTGCCCACGGTCCCGGCGGGTGCGAGCTCGCCGCGTCATCGGCTGTCACCAAGTGTCGCGGGGAGGTGGGGACATGGCCACGAGGCGGGCCGCTTCGGGGCCCGGGAGACCGAGGAGCCGCAGCAGCGCCTCGCTGAGGCGGTCGACGGTGGTCTCGTCGATGCGCCCGGGGTGGCGCTGGTGCACCCACAACAGCCCGAGGAGGCCTCCTGCCACGGCGCTCAGGGCGATGTCGGCATCGGGGAAACTGAAACGGCTGGCCGCCTGGCCGGTCCGTATGTCCCGCAGAGCGCGCGGCGCGAGGCCGCTCGGGGTGTCCAGGGCGCCCAGGCCGGCGCCGGTTAGGAACCGGGCGATGTCGGGGTGGCTCCAGGCGAGCCGCCCTGAGAGCCGCAGGCCCACGGCCAAGCGCTCGGCGGGGTCGGCGATGCCCGCGCTGGCGTCGTCGGCCATCTGCCCCCAGCGTTCCAGCACCTGCCCCGACGCCGCCTGGAACAACTGTCCTTTGCTCTCGAAATGGTTGTAGAACGACCCGAAGCCGATGTCGGCCTCTTCGGTGATCTCCTGGATGCTCGCCCGCTCCCCGCGGCCCTCGGCGATGAGCCGCACCGCTGCGTCGATGAGGGCCTGGTGGGTGCGGGCCTTGCGCCGGTCCAGCCGTGACGCCCTCGGCGCGCCAGCTGCCATCGCTGCCTCTGCCATCACTTGCTCCTCCTTTGCCCACTGCCGTGGCAAGCCCCGGGCCGCACCGGTTGACTTGGCAGTGGGGCGTTCTTAGCATGATGATACATCAATACTGATGATCTGTGACAGAAAACTGCCGGGCTCGAGAACGAGCTCTCGTCTGCCATGTCCGTTGGTCCCCGTACTCACGGTTACTTCGCTGAGGACGTCGCCAATTGGGCGGCGGCGACCGTGGCTGGGACCCTCTGGCGAGCGACACCTGCGGCGGCGTAAGCCTCGTATTCGTCCAGGGTTTCCTGCTCTAAGAGGGTGTGTGCCAGCCGCTCGAGCCGGTCCCGGTTGTCTCTGAGGGTCGCCATCGCCTGCCCGTAACATTCCTCAACGATCCGGCGGGCCTCCGCATCGACCAGCTCTTTGGTGGCGGGCGCCACGCCGTCCATGCCCAAGAAAGTTTCCTGGCCCGGCGGGGGGAGCACCGAAACGGGCCCGATGGCTGGCGACATCCCCCAGCGGCCCACCATTTGGCGGGCGATCTGGCTGGCGTGTTCCAGGTCGCTTTCGGCACCCGTGGTCACGTCGCCGTAGACGACCTCTTCGGCCGCCCGCCCGCCTAGTGCACCGGCGATGCGGCCCCGCAGGTACTGGGCCGAGTAGCTGTAGCGGTCGGCCTGGGGGGCCTGGAAGGTGACGCCCAGAGCTTGGCCCCTGGGGATGATGGAGATCTTGCGCACCGGGTCGGCGCCGGGGGTCAGCATGCCGAGCAGGGCGTGGCCTGACTCGTGGAAGGCCGTGCGCTCCCGCTCCTCGGCCGAGAGCACGATCCCTCGGACCGTGCCCAGGAGGATCTTCTCCAGCGAGCCGGTGAAGTCGGCCATCGTGACCTGGCTATGGCCTTGGCGGCCGGCCGCCAGGGCGGCCTCGTTGACCAGGTTCTTCAGGTCGGCCCCGACCATACCCGGGGTCGAGGCGGCTAGGGCGTCCAGGTCGACGCCGGGCGCCAGGGGGACGCCCCGCGTATGGACAGAAAGGATCTGGCGCCGCCCGGGCTGGTCCGGCGGGGACACGGCCACCCGCCGGTCGAAGCGGCCCGGGCGCAGCAGGGCCGAGTCGAGGATCTCGGGCCGGTTGGTGGCGGCCAGGACTACGACGCCTTCACTGCCGGTGAAGCCGTCCATCTCGGTGAGGATTTGGTTGAGGGTCTGCTCGCGCTCGTCGTAGCCACCGGTCGACCCGGCGCCACCCCGGGCTCGGCCGATGGCGTCCAGCTCGTCGATGAAGATGATGGAAGGGGCGACCTGCTTGGCCTGGTTGAACAGGTCACGCACCCGGCTCGCCCCTACCCCGACGATCATCTCGATGAACTCCGACGCCGCGATGGAGAAGAACGGCACGTCCGCCTCGCCGGCGACCGCTCTGGCCAAGAGCGTCTTGCCGGTGCCCGGCGGGCCGGACAGCAGCACGCCGTGGGGGATCTGCGCCCCCAGCTGGCGGTAGCGGCCCGGGTCCCGCAGGAAGTCCACGATCTCGGTCACCTCGGCCTTGACGTCCTCGATGCCGGCTACATCGGCGAACGTGGTCCGGTTGGCGGCCAAGGGGTCGTAGCGATGGGCCCGGGACTGGCCGAAGCCGCCCATGGCGCCGAGCCCGCCCAGCCGGCCGCTGCGCCCCAACCGCGCGAACAGCCCGCCGAGCAACAAGGCCGGGCCGAACCAGAGCAGAAGGTCCTCCCACAACGGGGTGCCCTGGCTCGGCGGCTCGGCGTTCACAGTGACGCCGCTGGCCTGCAGCCGCTGGAAGAGGTGGTCGTCGGCGAAGGAGGGGCGCTGCGTCGTGAACTGCAGCACGGGCCCGGCGCCCGTCGCCCCAGGCGGGTAGGTCACCTGGTGCTTGAAGGTCCCCTGGACGGTGTCGCCGGTCGCGGTGACCAAGCCGACGTTGTGCGAGCTCACTTGGGTGAGGAAGAACGTGTAGGACACCGTGGTGCGCGTTGCCGGGCCGAACAGGAGCGCTGACAGGGCCCAGTTGACGAGCAGTAGCGCTGCCAGTACCAACCAGAAACGGGACCAGTCCGTGCGCCCACCCCCCTTGTCCCGCTCCTTGTCCGGCACGCCCTCCACCCGCCAGGGAGGCGGCGTCACCTGGTTGCCACGCTGGCGCCAGCGCGCTCTCGCGGGCTGGGAGCCTGACGGGCTGCTGGCCCCCGTTTCGGCCCGGGCCTCGGGCGGCGCCTGGTCAACCGATGTTCGCTGGTCGGCAGGGAGGGCGCCTTCTCTCGGCGAGGCATCAGCCGTTGTGGTGCTTTCCATCAGGGTCGGCTCCTTCTCGTGGTACCGCTACTGTGATAAGGACTCATTAGTGTAAGACTCTATCAGTTCTGATGGAAAGATGTCAACACCCGCCCGGGAGCCTGCGGGCAGGCGGCGGCCAGCGTCGTTCGGCCGCAACTAACCGGGCGCCCGACGCCAAGTGGCGTAGTCGCCGGAAGAGGGCTGGAGCCACCGTGCCGGGCGGCCGGCCAGGGCCACGGCCCTCCCCGCGCAGGGTGTGGGCTCGTCCCCGCGACGTCCTTGAGGACGTGCTGACCGAGACCCCCGAAAGGCGGACGCGGAGGGTCCGTCGGAACGGACCGGCGGGCCGAGCGAGCGCGCTTACGGCTCACCACGCTCACCTAAACCGTCCGCCATAGCTGCGTCGACTTCGCCCTCCCGTACGTTCGCGAGTACCCGTGCGCCCACGCCCCCTCGGAGATGTAAGCAAGGCAACGCCCTTTGGGGGAGCCAAATGGGGAGCCACGCACGGCGAACACAGGTGAACTGGTGCGAACGCCCATGAACAAGGAACCCCGTAACTGCGGGACGTTTTGAACACGGATGAACGCCGGCGAACGCCGGACGCAGACTCCGCAGGTTCTGGGTCGAATCGGGTGGGCGCGTCCGAGACCATATGACCTCCACGCAACTTGTCGAAGCGGTTGACGAGACAGCTATGGATGGCTACCTACGCGCCTCTGCACGGCCTGGCCAGCCGACGAACTCAACCCCTCCATAGCGAGCGTGCGTTGGGAACGGGGGTGGGGGGCAGGCGGCCCTCTCAGCTCACGGAACAACATGGATGTCGTCTGGGTGACGTGGTGGACCTGCCCTTTGGGCTCATCGTGATCGAGAGGCGCGGGACGGTCCCGGTGACAACGGGGCTCCCAGCCGGGCCAAGAGGGGCGCTCGGGACGGAGAAATTGACCCGCCATCTCGGTCAACACCAAGGACGAGGAAGAAGTTAAGACCCTATGCGGGTGGTCTGCTGTTCCAGGTAACGGAAGTCGATGCCATGTTCCTCGCCTGCCGGACGATGAAGGTCAGAGAAGACCTCCGGCCGAGCAGTTCTGCTCGCAGGATGGACGCTTGTGGTATTCCGGGGTCCTGTAGGAGGCGTCAAACGACTCAAGGAATTGTTCGTAGGGTTCAAGATATCGCCATCGAGGTGTGGTCCGAATCCAGCTAAAGAAGGATGACTTCACGGAGCCGTTGCCGGTCTTGGGAATCTCTCGGCCGGTCTCCATGTAATAGACGAGCGACATGAGGCGTTCCCAAAGTATACGAGACTTTCCGATGAGAGCTCTGGCGGTGAGTTCGGACACCTTTACCGACCTCTTGTTCTGCAGGAAGTGAGCTCCGAGCAGCCTGCGCTTGTCGCCCGTGAAGGGCCCGTCGACGAGCTGCTGGAGCTGTGAGCTGGGTGTCAGAATTGTCCGAGGCGTCGCATGGAGCGGGGTCGGCCGTCGGGGTCGTAGATGACGCGGTAGAGCGGGGTGGCCCAGGCGCTGGTGAGCGGCGACAGTCTTGGGGTGTGGTAGCGGCGAAGCCGACCGGGGGGGCGGGGACCGACTCGTCCGGTGGCGTGCCAGCGGTCGAGGTTGGCGGCGGTCGCGGCGAAAGCCTGGTAGGCGGCGTGAGGTTCCACGAGGTCTTGGTCGTCGCCGTCTGATCGGTCGAGGTGTTCGCGAAACAGCAGGAGCCGCAGTTGCTGCGCGTAGGACCGGCTGGGGGACCGCTCGCTCTGGGTCGGCCTACCCTCCACGGGTTGGTCGACGACGGCGCAGGAGAGCTCGGAGTCGTGGGTCCAGGAGCGGCGGTTGAGGTTGTCGGAGCCGACGCTGGCCCACGTGTCGTCGATTACGCAGACCTTGGCGTGGACGTACACGGGTGTGCCCTGGTGGTTCTCGAGGCCATACACCGAGACTCGGTTGCCGCCGGCCCGGCCCGCTGCAGCATGGACAGCGACTGGCTACGGCCGACGAGGTTCGGAGGCTGCGCGAACCGGCCGCCTTGGTCGGGGTGCAGGGGGATAACGGCGATGAGCAACAGGTCGGGCTGTGCCTGTAACGCCGTGCAGAACCGGGCGGCCACGTCGCGTGACCACAGGTACTGGTCTTCGAGATAGACAAGGTGCCGGGCCCGAGAGATCGCTTTGTCGACGCCGCGAGCAACGCTTCGCTCCCCCGCAGGGGCGAAGGGGTAGCCGCGGCGTCGGGGGGGATAGGTTCGCAGCAACTGAACGGCGCCTCGGCCCCGGGGGGCCGGGTCTGGCAGCTGGTCGGGGAGCCCGCTGGCCTTCGTGTCGACACGTTGGAGCCGGTCTCGGAGGCGGTGCAGGGGATTGCGGGAAAGAGGTGACGGGTCGTGCCATCGCTCGCGGAACACCGTCTCGACGTCACCGACGGCCGGCCCGCGTATCGCCACTTGAATGTCGTGCCATGGCGGTCGTTCGCTGTAGACCGCGGCCATGGGCTGTGGTTGGTGGTCCCCCAAGTGTTCAGGATCGTCGCGCCGGCTATGGCACAGATCGATGCCACCCACGTAGGCGACGTCGAGCTCGGGTCGGCCGGGGTGACGAAGGACCACGAACTTCTGGTGATGCGACCCGCCGGGCCGGCCCCGCATGTCGAGCAAGCGGATCCCTCCCGCCGCGTTGATGTCCTCGCCGAGGTGGCGGTTTTCCCGTTCCGAGAACCGCAGCCGGTCGAGATGCGAACGCCACACCAAACCCCGGACGACCACCCTTGCTGCGGCCGCGTCGCAGAGCACCCGCGACACTTCGGTCCCGGCACCGTCGAGCAGCTCATCAGGATCGCCGCGCCAGTCCGTGAACAGCAACAAGTCGCCGGGCTGTAGGGAACGTACCGACACCAGCAGCTCGGAGAAATAGCTGGCCCCGTGCACCAGCGGCCGCACCTCGTTCCCAGCCGTCCACGCCTCGCCCGACGGGTGCCGGCGATCCAGCACCGTGGCCGAGTTCCCCCTCTCCTCGGCCGTGAGGAACCAATCCGAAAGGTTCATGACCTCTGTCTACAACCGCCGGCCCACCTCCGGTGGCTTGGGACCAGGTACGGGCCCGGTCCTCGTCCCGGCGACCGTTCCCACGATGACGTACGTCCGATCATCATCAGGCTGCATCAGCACAAAGCCCTAGCCTCGCTGTTTCACGCACACACGCCGACGGCGTTATGCAGACCTGCAAGTCACTTCGCTGACCGGCTGAAGCGCCGTCCGTGGCGAAAAGCAGGGCTGGTGCCTCGTCGTCGCCCGTC
>Ga0182014_10006471_pt1 | contig 12578 bp, 11 predicted proteins | sample 612S2DmetaG_FD_120489 | JGI IMG/M metagenome (GOLD analysis project Ga0182014, IMG submission 120489) | Permafrost microbial communities from Stordalen Mire, Sweden - 612S2D metaG | ecosystem: Environmental > Terrestrial > Soil > Wetlands > Permafrost | place: Sweden: Stordalen | collected... | reverse complement strand
GGGGAGCCTGTGGAAACTAAATTTTATGTTATCGTAAAAGAACCTGTAATCCTCAGATGCTACTATTGTGAAAGAATAATGGATGCAGATGAAATTGAATCACAATTATAAACTCTTAAAACAACATTTGTAAAACTAGAAATTATTTAAAAATAAGTTTAAATCTTTTTTTTATTCATATAATTTTTTGAAATTCAATACAATTTTAAAAATGAGGAGGATTTTTTAAGATGAAAATAGCTGACGGTGTAAAAATGATGGAATTATCCATGAATATGGGTGGAATACAAAGCAGTATTCATCCAACATTGATCTGGGATGATAATAACGTGATTCTGGTTGATGCAGGTTTACCAGGTGGATTACCTGATATTAAGGAGGAAATGAATAAAACTGGTGTATCATTCGATAAACTCGATAAAATAATTATAACTCACCAGGATATGGATCATATTGGAGGTTTACCCGATATTTTGAGAGAATCAGATCATGAAATCAAAGTACTGGCACATGAAGAGGATAAACCATATATCCAAGGCGAGAAGAGGTTGAATAAAATAACACCAGAACGTAGAGAACAACTTGAAAAACAACTCAAATCCATGCCCGAGGAGCAGCGTAATGCAATGCAGAAACTGTTCCAAAATCCACCTACAGCTAAAGTAGATGAGACTCTAAAGGACGAGGTTGAATTACCATACTGTGGTGGAATCCGTATTATCCACACACCAGGCCACACTCCAGGTCACATAGTTCTGTATCTTAAACAAAGCAAAATTCTTATAGCTGGTGACTTGTTAAATATCATAGATGGTGAATTAGTTGGACCGAATCCACAGCATACCCCTAATATGGATTCAGCTTTAAAATCACTACAAAAATTAACCCAATACGACATCGAGAAAGTAATCACTTATCATGGTGGGTTATACACCGAAAATCCTAATCAAAAAATTGCTGAATTAAATAAATAAACATAATAACATTTAAAATCATACAAATTAAAAAATATTATTTTTTTTTTAAAATCAATATGAAAATTGAATTTCCAAAAATAAAACTTAGCTTATAAAAATAAAAAATAATCATCTATGATTACAAATTCAATTTTTTAAGTAATTTCCACTTGTTTTTTTTATAAAAAATTTTTTTAATTTAAATAATATCTTTAAACTTTATAATGGGGCTGTATAATCTATATAACTGTATAAACCTAAAAAGGATTAATACCATAAATAAATGTTTTTTTTTTAAACATTCAAATCTTTTTAATAAACTATTTTAAAGGAAAATGAGTTTTATGATTGCAATAGAGACTATCGATTTAACTAAAAGATTCGAAAACTTGATCGCTGTAGATAAAGTGAATCTAAAGGTTGATCAAGGTGAAATATTCGGGTTACTAGGTCCCAACGGCGCTGGTAAAAGCACATTTATATCCATGCTATGCACTATTTTGAAGCCCTCATCGGGTACGGCTAAGGTAGAAGGCTACGATATTATGCGTGAGGCAGGTGATGTACGGCGTTCCATAGGAATAGTCTTCCAAGATCCAAGTATAGATGATAAACTCACGGGTATGGAGAATATGGAATTGCACGCTGATCTGTATGATGTTCCTCGTGATGTGATGCACTCCCGAATAAATGAAGTATTACAATTAGTCGAGTTAGAAGATCGTGCCTCACATAACGTTAACACGTATTCCGGAGGTATGAGACGTCGATTAGAGATAGCAAGGAGTTTAATACACTATCCCAGAGTACTATTCTTAGATGAACCTACAGTAGGCTTGGATCCGCAAAGTCGTGAACATATCTGGAATTATATCCGGGCGTTAAAGAAACGAGAAAATATCACCATTATACTTACCACGCATTACATGGAAGAAGCGGATAAACTATGTGACCGCATAGCCATTATCGATAAGAGCAAAATTATTGCCTTAGACACTCCCCAAAAACTTAGATGTGAATTGGGAGGTGAAACCATCCTCATTGAATCCAATAATAACGATCTTTTATCTGAAAAAATTACTGAAGCCAAACTCGTTGATAATATCATGATAACTGAGAAAGAACTTAATTTAACTGTTAAAAATGCCCATACTACATTGGCACGTATCGTTGAATTAGCAGTGTCAATTGGCGTTTACATCGACAATATTTCGATAAGAGAGCCAGATCTGAATGATGTGTTTATGTATTATACTGGAAGGGAAATTCGTGAAGGCGGTGGCAGCAAAGAGCTTACAGGAATGGCTGCTAGAATGAGGGGGAGGATAAAATAAGTGAATATCGAGGTATTTATGCCTTATGGCGGCGTGAACTTAAACGTTTTATACGTGATCGTTCACGATTAATCAGTTCAGTGGTTACGCCAATACTCTGGCTTGTAATTTTTGGTAGTGGTTTACGATTATCCGTGTCGATACCTGGTGTAAATTATCTGCAATTCCTTCTGCCCGGTATTATTGCACAGACACTTCTTTTTACAGCGATATTTCTGGGTATTTCAGTGATTTGGGATCGGCAGTTTGGTTTTATGAAGGAGATATTAGTAGCACCTATTGGTCGAACCTCCATTTTTGCAGGTAAGATGTTTGGAGTGGGCACCGCTGCCATGTTCCAAGGACTTATTGTAATTTTACTAGGAATTATTATTGCCGTTCCGCTAACCTTGTATGGGGTTAGCTTAGCTATTCCCATTATGATATTAATAACAGTGGGTTTAACTTGTATTGGTTTGATTATAGCCAGTCTCATGACCAGTTTGGAAAGCTTCGGAACTATCGTGACTTTCGTTAACATGCCCATGTTCTTCTTAAGTGGTGCATTATTCCCGGTAACCAGTCTACCCTCATGGTTACAATGGGTATTTTACATTAACCCTTTAACTTATGGTGTAGATACTCTGCGAGGGGTAATGATACCGGGATGGCATACTTTACTGCCAATTTCCTATGAAATCCTGATTATATGTGTCTTTGATGTGGTTATGGTTGTTATTGGAACATATTTATTCACTAAAAGACAATAAAAAAAACTTTGATTTATTTGGAACTATTATAAAAAAAATATTTTTTTTTAGATATCAGTTTTTTTGAATAAAAAAAAATTATAGAATAAAGTTTATATTAATAAATGTATTAAAAAATTATTTTAATATACAAATCATTTCAAATTTATATAGATGACAGATTTTACAAAAATATCTATTTTATTATTAAAAAATTTAAGGAGTGGATAAGAGGAATGTTAATAATAACTGAAGAATTAGAACTTGAAACAACAGATAAAGTAGAAATAGTTGAAATTACTAGTAATATTAACGCGGCCATAGCAGAAAGTGGTATAAGGAAAGGATTAGTGAATATTTACAGTAAACATTCCACTTCCGGAGTCTTCATAAATGAGAATGAATCGGGATTACTAGACGATTTCATGGATGCAATTCAACTTATAGTTCCAACGAATGGAAATTTCCAGCACAATCGGATTGATAATAACGCAGATTCACATTTAAGATCATTTTTAATTGGATGCAATGAAACCATTCCATTTGAAGAAGCTAAAATGAGTCTTGGAACATGGCAAAGTGTTTTCTTCCTGGAATTTGACGGTCCACGGACTAGACATATTAAAATTACCATTATCGGAGAATAAAAAAAAAATTCTTTTATAAAAAAAATAGGAATAAATATAGAATAAGTATCGTTAATTTATTCCTTAAAAATCACTTCAAAAGCAACCACGGGATATTCCAAGTTAAAATTGGTTATAACCTCTGGATGCATCTCTCCGAAAAATCCTTCAATTACTGAAAATTCTTCTCTTTTTTCATTCCATCCCATCAGAGAGGCACATCTGCCTTTAATAAAAGATGGATGATTCAACGGTTTTATTTTCCATTGTAAACCTAAATTGCTGATAAAAGATGCTGTGATAGATTTTATCTCCGTGAAATTAGCAGCTGAATGCATTACAAGAGCTGCTAGTTTCTTAATTCCCCGAGTATGTGTTTCGGTTGATTTATCAAGGTAAACGGTTTCTCCGACTTCAAATATCTTTTGAGGTAATTCTTCATGAGTATTACTCTCCAAAAATTCCATTAAACCATTAAGCAGGCTTTTACGAATCATAGTACGATCCTGACTAATTGGCTGAGCCACCACCACCCTCTCATCTACAGGCTGGTTCATATTATTATAATGCTGTTCTTCACTAGTGAGCATTAGACTCATCACTTCATAGAAACCCAATCCAATCATTATCTCCCGTAAATTATTATCGAATACTTTTCCTTTATCTTCAGAGGCTATAGTCATAACATCAGGTAAGTTAGCTTTAATCATGCGGAAATCATAGCCAATAGCAATATTTTCGATAACATCCACCTCATGGAGGATGTCAATACGATACGAAGGTACTCTAACCAGAATTTCTGTTTCATTTAACTCTTCAGCATCTAATCTCACCCGACGAAGCATATCTACTACACCGGGAATTGTTAAATCGACGTCTATCATTTTTTGAGCATTTTCAATGTTCACAATCTTTTCTTTAGGGGTGAAGTCAGGAGTTATAATACTTTTATCTTTATAAACAGTATGCATAGTTTTTATACTAGCACCGGTTTCTGCAAATGAAGATGTTATAATATTTAATGTATGATTCACAGCTTTTTCATCAGTTCCAGTTACATCTACTAATACATTTGTGGTTTGTTTAGTTAGCTTGGTGAGTTCTCCATTGATTATAGGTGGCATGGAGAGAACATTATTCTCCGAATCCATTATTAATGGATATTTAGAATATTTATCCAGTAAATGCGCGTATTTATGGCCTTTCTTATGACTTTGGAGGATCTCTTCAAGAGTCATCTCCTCTTCCATATCTAATGGTGTGAAGGAGGTTTCAAATGGATGAGCAGCTTGATAATAAAAGGGTGGGGTTAAAACATCTAGATTATGGATTCCTATAGCTACTTTTTTACGGTCTCTACCTAAAACCCAGTGCAAGTCTTCTTGGAATTCCATTAATTGAATTAATTTTTCATCATCTAATTTTATACCCTCCACTATAGCGCAGGATGTGTAGGGTCTTATAGAAGCAAGTTCAGGATCAACGGTAATACTGGTCCCTGATGATGATAAATTATAATAGGGTAGTCCTGTTTCTATATCTAGGAATCCTTTTAATGTACGTGCTATTCCTTCAACTGAGAAATGATCAGGTCTGTTAGGAAAGAATTCCACTTTTAGATTCTCATCATCATAGTCTTCAATGTCACTACCGATCATAGGGAGAAGATCTATGAGGTCCTTTTTTTTCATGGAACTGCCTAAAAGTTGGTTAATATTGTTATAGGTGAAGTTTATAACTGGCATATAATTTCAAATCCATATTTTTTTGTAAATTTAAAATAATTAAATTATATATTTTTTTGGAAAACTTTTGTTTTTATATTGATAATATTGAAAGCACTATTATAAAGAATAGTGATTCGATAGTGAAGTGTAACGCACGATGCTGTAACCATCTAAGTTTAACTCCAGATAATTCATGTGATAAATCCACTACAAAATGGATTAATGCTGCTAGAAATCCTATTTCCAGGGAGAAGAATAATAATGAAAGTAGTATTAGGTGGAAAACTGATTCCATGCCTTCATGGACTATCCATAATCTTATATTGGATTTTATACTTCTTCGCAGTAAACCTGCAAATAGTATGTAAAAATCAGCGAAATAAGTCCATAATAATTGACTGTGAATTTCATCACTAATGGCTAGAACCACTGCAATGTAAAACCATAATATTTCCAAGGTAAAAACCACGTTTAAAATTTTTTTTTATATAAATTTTTTTTTTAATATTATTATTATTCATAAATATTAATAATTGGTGAAATATATTGGGGGGATGAAATCAAGCACTTCCATTTAGATCGATTGAAATTATCCAATCTCTCTCGAGTTCTAAACGATCAAAGAAATACTTGAAAATCTTTATTCAATATTATTATATGCATTTAATAAAAACCCAACGGAATTGATTGAAGAATCAAGATAGATTAATAGGATAAGGAGTAAGGGTATGAAAATCCGTCTAATCAAAAAAACATCTTAATTAACTAAAAATCATCATAAATCTGAAAGAATGAATTAATTAAACAACATAAAGATGTTTAATAGAGAAAAATTCTATGAATTATGGAATAGAATGGGAGATCATCCAAATGAATTACATAATCCATTCTATATCTTAATCTGAATTAAAAAACATAGTTTATAAAATAAGTTTGACTTGATTTTAAATCTTTAAACCATATTTTAACATGATTTAAGCGTTTATTAACTCGCATCATAATTTATTGGTATTATAGCCCCATTTCCATCTAGTTTTTGGGTACTACTCTTATTACTTGTTGTCGTCTGGCTTGGTGTTTGATCCGAAGTTATATTGACAGTATTATTTGAGTTAATTATAGTCTTTGAATTGAAAGTTGTAGGTGACTGTTTTGTACTATCATTTGTTGTATTACTACTATTATGACTTTGATTCATTAAAGGAATTATAGGTTGTATTTGATTATTAATATAAACATAACCAGCTGCAAAGCCAAAAATAATTATTAAAGAAAATAAACTTAAATATAAAGCCGTATAAGCCTTTGATTTATGTTGCGACTTTGGTATTTCCGCTAACGTTCATATTCCCCTATTTTTCATCTTTTATTAACATTATCAGACTCGCAAAGAATCTAGGTACGATTTTTTTTCTCCAAAAACTACTTTTTTTAATATAATATTATATGTCATCAAAGGTTTATAAATTATGGTGCATTAAAATGTAATAGAATGAATTAACTTTATTCATGTTAAAAAAAATTTTAAAATTAAAAAGTTATGAATATTAATATAATAGGTAATATAATATATTATCATAAAAAACCTTTTATCCAAATTATCCAAAAGAATACATTCGATTTATAAAAACAGATTTAAGGTCTCAAACGAAAAAGAATTTATACAAACCCTGGGGAAGAATAGAACCTATAAATTAAAAATGAAAAAAAGAATAACTCACAAGACATTTTTTTTTAGTAAAAAAATATCACTATGGCTAAAAGAAAGAATTTTTAGAGAATTAGGTTCAGAAAATACTGGATAATTTACCTAATAAATCTTAAAGAAAAAAATTAAGTAATTTAAAATAGGTTTTAGCACGATTAACAATTAAAATAAAAAAAGTTATTTAAATTTGTGAATTTTTAAAAAATTGGGTAGATAAAAAAATATTCAAAAATTGAATTCAAACTATGGAATACTAGCTGAATGATGATTATTTAGATAACAACATATTAAAACCTTATACATGTTTTTTTTTACTTTTTCCTGTAAAATTGATTTATTTTCTAGAAAGTTCATCAAAGAGACCATTTATAAGATTAAAAAATACATGATCACTTAAAACAGGTTTCATTCCCTCCAATGAAGCTTTTTCTTTAAGATTTGCAAACTTAATTGCTCCTGGAGTAGGTTCAGCCCAGTAAGTTTCTTTTAATTTATATACTCTTAATATCCAAATAAAGGCCGATGGACCGGTCATATAATTTTTTATATGGTCACGAGTCCAGATGTAATATTTAGCTGGAGGTATCCATGAAACGGGTTTTTCGGTTATCTTCTCTAGGGTAGCATAATATTTAATTAAAACTTTATCATCTTTTTTCTCGGGTAAAGTGTTATTTTCCACAAAATCATGGTAATTCGTCTGGAAACTATCCAAATAATCATTTTTTAAGGCATAACTTACAGTGGGATACAATAAAAACTCGGTTACATTAGTTTTATAATTCCGAATTAATATACTCTGTTTACCTTGACCCAATGCTTCTACAGTGGCATTCCATTCTTTAAGGCATTTATTACTAGTTGATTCCATATTTATCACTCAAAAAAAAATTGTCCCAAAAAAATTTTTTATAAAATCTAATTTTAGTTTCCTGCTACGACAATATTTTGAAATAAAATGTTAGTTTGAAGGACTTATAATAATCAGCAAACTAATTCTATCATTTTATAAATTGATTAATTGTAATTTTTTTCTACAAAAGTAATAAGATCATATTCATAATAATAATCTACTTTTTCATATTAATTTAAACATTAAACATTTCAATAAAAATAATATAAACTTTATAAGTTAAATATTATTTTACTTAAATTAGTAAATTTTTAAAAATAATTAATATTATTCGAGCTAAAAAAAAAGAAATTATTAAAAAAAAAAAAATTTAGAAAAATTTTAAGATAGTTCTTCAACAGCTAATTCAATGTCCGACGCGTTAACAGTAACTCTTCCCGCATGCTTCGCGAGTTTAACTGCTTGAATGGCCACTTCTTCAGCCCATTGTTCTAATACTTTTTCTAAAGCTTCTTCTGCACCAGCACTGACCCTTTGTCCGCCGGCATTTTTTATTAATCTTCCTATTGGAGCTATTGGTAATTCACCCATATCAATCACTAAAATATAATTAAATAACTCCATATTATTTAAATATACCGAATTATAAATTAGCTAAGTTCATATTCAGCTAAAATCTTCAATAGTGTAATAATTAAATCATTTATAAAATCAAAATTATTCATATAACTAAATATTATAGATAATCCTTACAAAAATAAAGATATATTATCCCACTTGTATATGAGAAAATATAGTCAACTAGTATTAATTTCATTATTTCCGGCATCAATTTAAAGATAAAGAGATTAAGGAAAATCTGGCAAAGAATGTTTTTATAACCCGCATATTAGGGGGAAATAATTTATGAGGATTGTATCTTCAAAAATAACATCTTCTATCTATTAAATAAAACTCCCTCTACTATTGGGAATCCTATGAACCAAAAAGGAACATTTAATATGGAGGGATTTAATCTTACTAGATACTGGGCATCCCTTCAACGCTGATGAAAAACTTAAAATCATGGACACCGAAGATTTTGAACTAGTCCAACAGATCATCCGGGATCTCAAGGTTGATAAGATAATTTCGAGATGCAGCTGGAGAAGCAAAATAAGTACTTAGCAATGTTGGAGAAAAACGATAGTTTTAAAAATTGGTGGATAAAATACAATACGGAAATAGACTTTGGATCTGTATGAAATCACACCCGATATCAAATACAAAAATTTCTTAAAGCTCATTGATCATGTTAACTGGGAATTTGACAGGGCACGACGAGAAGGAAAGAACCATGACCCTAGAAAAGAAAAAACAAACCAAACTCAATGAATTTCTTTAATATCCTGTTTTAATGGATTAAACAGTTATAAGAATTCAATGTAAAGATCATTTTCAAGTTTCTTTATACATGGAATATTAAAGCTTAAAAACAATAAATAAACTTGATAAAACTATGATTCGAAATCATGGATTAATAACTACTATTAAAAAGAAAAAAAAGTTTAAGTGTGTTAGTACCACACTTACTTGATATTATCCGCCTTCTTCAACTACGAATGGTCCGTCACCTAGTTCGCCGTAGTGTTGAGAGTTATATTTTGCATAATCCCATACTACCCATCCATTACCAATATTAATCTCAACCCATCTGTGAAGGTAGTAGATACCACTTGGATTGGAAGCTTCCATAATTCGAGTTTCTATACCTTTTGCTGTTAATTGTTCATACAACCATCCACTATCTGCCCAACAATCTCCATACCCACATTGGGCCATTACTGATGGACTGGATTGTCCTTGGACATCTGCGAATTTTGCTTCTGCTGTTCCGATAGCATTTAATATAGATTGTACGTTAGAAGTTGTAGTGTTTGTACTAGCAGTTTTCCACGGTGTAACTGAAACGTAGTTGGGTAATCTCTGGTTTGTGTTTTGGAAGTTCAGTATTTTACTGAATGTATATATTGTGTTTTGGAAGTTAAGTATTCCGAGTGAAGTGTTTAAGGAATTGGGTGCTGTTCCTGTGGAATTAATGGTTTTTTGAATGCTCTGCGCGAGATTGAGATAATTTGATTCAAGTATATTCCCGTTTTTAACAGTCTCTGGGGGGTCGGATGGGCTTTGCACTGTTTTAATGGTTATTGGTGTGGTTAATCCTTTGTTAATGTCCAGCAAGTTTGCTGTGATTAATTGAAGGAATTGTGGCATTGTAACTTCAGTGTTAGCGATTGTAACGTAATTGGGTAATCTTTGGTTGGTTTGCACAAAATTAGTTACGGTGGTTGCTGCAGTGTTAATTTGCTTACTAGTGAAACTTATACTAGTGGGTGATCCAGCAGCTTTCACAGTTGATGTAGTGTTAGCTGTTGTTATTTTAGTTAGGTTTGTTACATTTGTTAAATTATGATTTGTAATGGGATTTGTTTGATTAGAAGTCCCATTTGTAATATTTGTAGTGGCAAAGGCTGTGCCTGCACTAAAAGGCAATATTATAGCACTTAGCAATAATATTGCCATAATCGATTTACACTTAATTTTACCGCCTCCATGTCCAATAAATTCTCTAAGATTCATTAGGGAATCTTTACTGGACTTAAGCAACTATCACTTAATAATCACTTATAAAGGTTGCGATTTTAAACTCGAAAAATGGACGTTTCAGAGCTCTTTTTAAGAATTAAGACCTTTATAAAAAAGATTGAAATAACTTATATTCAATATATTTTATTGATTCTTTTTTTTAACTAATTAAACCCTTATTTAGTCTTATTTTACTTAATAATTAACATTTTGCACCGCTTGCCAATGGACTTCAATCTTTAAATTCACTATCATTCATTCATTCAAGTTATTTATTTTTTTAATAACTTTAAATGGATTTATTTTAAATTTAAAGATTTTTAAAAGAATATTTTTACTTTTAACTAGATAATAACTGTAAATCTAGAATAATATTAATAATAACCGCAACCGTAACACACTAAAAAACACTTATAAACCTTCATGAATTGAATCCCCAAAAATGATTACAAAACTTAAGACAAAAAAGATTCAATTAAAATAAGACAAATCAAATTTAATTAAAAAAAATGTAAATACTCCTTTATATCTCATTTTAGTTAAACATAAGGTTTCATTTGAAATATTCACATAAAATCACATATCGGATTAATTTATTTGGCTCTACTATAACAATAATTTAAATATTCATAATATTAATTATAGTAATACTTTATATTAATTTCATAAAAAACATATTTCAATCGTTCTTCACAAAAACAAAAACGGAAGAGTTATAGTGCTAAAAAAGCAAGTATAACGATTTGGAAAAGAAACTAACGACGAGATAACCTCTATTTTTTTGGAACATCATTCCCCATAATACAAATTTTTTCAAAATCACTTAAACTTGTAACTAACTATCTAAATCATAAATAATAGAATAAGCGAACGTACAAGCAAGCAATTTTGTAGGTTTAGATGGGTTGGAAAATTTGGGAGTGTAAATTATTGCATGTTTCTAAAAAGAAGTAAAAATTATTTTTCTCAAACTATTCCATAATCGTGGTTAATTTATTTTTAATTTGCTTTTGAAATTCATCTTTAGCATATTCAAAAGGACTTAGATCATTTTTAGCACTTGTGATAACATCTATTAAGTCGGTGATTTTCATAAATTCTATTATAAAATATTCTGATTTGGGAGGGAAAAGTGCTTCGTAACTCACTTCATACGAGTTATTTTCATTTATATCTAAGATATATTCGTCTATTTTTGGTTTTAAATTCTCTATTTCTCTAGGGTCTGTTAAATTCTTATCTTTATAACAAGTGAATATTTTTATTTGGTTTAAATCTTCATTCGCAATACTACTTACAACAAATTCGAGCATTTTATAATCACCATTCATAACCTACTCATCATAAACGGATATAATTTTCCATTTATTTTTAAAAAAAATAACGATGTTAATTCAAATATACACATCTAAATTAGCGTGAAAAAAAAGCATGTGATCGAACGAGAACTATAAGGGTTTTTACCAGCTCCTATCATAAGCAATAGATTAAAGCATCCTTATATAATCTGGTTACTTCAAGAATTTGAATCCAAATCAATAAGGCCAAATGTAAGTTTAATTGGACTTTTTCTTTTAGGTACTTTTAAAGCATGATTGATACTCAATGGGCATATTTTTACGCATGAGCAAAATAAAGGAGTTGAGATATAAAGCAATACATTAAAAAAAAAAAGATGGGGAAATAGATTTTTTGCGTTATTCTATTTCCTATTTTAGTTTTTTCCTAGCGTTGTTTGCAAAGCCGGTTACTATCATCAGCGCACCTAAAAGCAAAGGCATTAAGGGAGCACCTGTAGGTAGCATGGGCACGGTTGAAGTACTAACATTCTGTTGCGATGACGTTATTTGCGATGGTTTAACGTGTTTTGTAGGCACTTTAGGCACTGAACCAATATGTACGGTTGCTGTGACTAGTTGTCCGATTGTCGTTGCAGTGTTAATTACGGTTGTTCCGGCTACAGATGCTGTAGGGGTTACAAACAGGTTTAATACTGCACTGGCTCCGCTTGCGATTGTTCC
>Ga0182014_10006466_pt1 | contig 12583 bp, 7 predicted proteins | sample 612S2DmetaG_FD_120489 | JGI IMG/M metagenome (GOLD analysis project Ga0182014, IMG submission 120489) | Permafrost microbial communities from Stordalen Mire, Sweden - 612S2D metaG | ecosystem: Environmental > Terrestrial > Soil > Wetlands > Permafrost | place: Sweden: Stordalen | collected... | reverse complement strand
CACTCTGCGTTCGTGAAGACCTTGAATTATCCGCTCGTAGTTCCGGACATCCTCCGGAAAGTATTTATCTGGCCACACTACTGCATCCACCAAATTATTCTGATGGAAGATCAGCATGTTCAGATTCATCTTCTCCATCAGGGAGAAGGCCGTCATAACTGACTTCCATCCCCACATTCTGCGGCAATGAATCTCAAGACCGCGAACTTCAAACTCGGGCTTATCCCAGATTACCTGGGCATTGGATGCAGCGGGTGCCAACGCCGATTGTGCAAGTGTGGCGACTGGAAGCGCGGAAAGCACCGAACTGCATGCTGCACTCTCCAAAAATTGCCTGCGATTCATAGAAAACACTCCTTATTCGACCCGATGGCGCTGCTTGAACGCTTAAGCGTTTAAATAGCGCCATGGGGTCCTATTTGTTACCCTGGCTACCAGGCCGCCCAAGTTACGGACGGGCGAGAAAGTAAGCTTACACGCTCCATAGGCTTTGGCGTTCTCATGCAAGTGATTCACCCTTGCTCTACCCTTAACAGCGGTAAGCAAATATCGCGAATATCTCGAATAAGGCTATCAAGGCGATCGAGATTAAAGACACGATAGACGTAATGCGGAAAGTCTCTGCCATCGAGACAACTAGCGATCTCGCTCCGATACTTCTGAAGGCCATCGGCAACTTCTAATGCCAGCTGAGCATGCTCAGACCGTTGGGTTAGGATAGCCTGTTTTGTGCGAAAGCATCCGATCGCGCACAGTCTTATCCCTCGTACAGATTCGCGATAGAAAGAAAGTATGATTCTGATATGTTCCCTGAACTCAGATGGGATGGGAAGCGAGGCGACTTGAAGAATGTCGGGTAGCCTCTGGACTTCTGCTAGTGCCGCGTCCTTTTCTTCAATAATCGCTGCGATGTTTTCTTCCGTGGGCTCGATCCGCTTATTAGCTCCCGGCTCCCAGTCCTCGCGTCCGTAACGGCCTTCCGCCATATAGAACGCGTAGTCCACACTGTGGGGGAATAGGCCACCCTGGCAGAAGAAAAAGCCTCTAACGTAGTATGCCTTTTCTATCACGGCCCACGATGCCCGCATAAAGTCTCTAAGGCGCGGGAAGTACTCAGGCGGTATGCAGACAGGAGTGGGCTCCAGAGATTCCGGGACGAGCGCATCGAAGAGGCCGATCTGCATCCAGGCCCGGTAGAGATCGTCGACATTTTGCGTCGTCCTTTGACTTAGTAAGGCCCCGGCGACGAGATTCAAAAGGTTAAAGCTATTAAACACGCTTTCATCGGTCATCGATTCTAAGTCGGTTCGGAACCAGGCTCCAGTAGCCCCATTCGCGCGAGCGTACAAGAGCCTGCGCTGGATATCCTCCACCATACCGCACGGGATAAGGCCGCAACCATAGAATTGTCCCCAGCAATCGAACTCGATCCATTGCTGCTTTGCACTCACGTGACCAATACGGGGATTGTTAGGAAAGGTTGGATAAAAGTCGTGAGGTGTGTTCTTGATGCCAGCTACGATATTTGGCGACACCCGAGAGCACGCGTCCATCACCAAATTCTGCTCTGTCTTTGTGTAGGCGAAGTCTCGCACAACGAGCGTTTTTCCGCGACTTTCAACAGGCACGTACACTGAGCTGATCAGCTTCGTGTACCAATCAAGTGGAGTGGTGCTCGAACAGCTCTCGCAAAAACAAGTGTGCATCGAGATAGAGAGTTTGCTCTCGAAAGTTCCCGGACTGACAATCACACCGTCTAGATCGGGAATAATATCGAAAAGCTCGGTGTATTTCGCTCGCAGAAACTCCCACCAAAAAGGGCAAGTGGGACAGACCGTTCCCTTTGCGCCAAGTATCTCAGGATAGAGTTCAGTCAGGCCGTCTGGATACCATATTTCACAGACCTCAAAAAAGAATCTAATGCGACGTTTCTTCGCATCCGATGCAACTTTTCTCAAATACTCACGGGCAGTGGTGACAAAACCAGCCCGAGCGTGAACACCTTGAATTGTTCGTTGGCCGTTTCGGACATCCACCGGAAAATATTTATCTGGCCAGACTATCGTATCCACAATGTCGTCTTGATGGAAGATCAGTGTGTTTAGATTCAGTTTTTCCATCAAGGCGAAAGCCGTGGAAACCGACTTCCATTCCCACATTCTGCGACTATGGATCTCGAGCCCGCGAACCTCGAACTCGGGGTCGTCCCAAACCTTCACGACAGGTGCAGCGGGCACCGATGCCCCAAGTCTGGCGAGTGGAGACGTAGAGAGCGCCGAGGCACACACAGCACTCTCTAGAAATTGTCTGCGATCCATAAAAATTCTAACCTTTTCGGTTTGCTTGTGCCGCTTGATTGTCTAATCGCCAGGAATCGCGCATTCTTATGCGATCAACGCAGGTGGCTCGATGACCTCGCCCGTCCCTGTTACATGGGCGGGCGAGGTGACTAGTTAGAAGGTTAGCTTAACGGCGCCCTGGAAGATTCTGGCTCCGGAATTAACAGGAGTAGCTGTGACCTGACCGAAGGTTGAAGAAACCAGCGAAGTGATCGATCCGTTGTAGCCGCTGCTGCCAGGAGCAGCAAAGTTTGGATGATTCAAGACGTTGAAGGCCTCTATCCGAAGATTCAGCGTCAGCCTCTCATGCAGCGGAATGGCTCGGCTCAAAGCACTATCCACCTGTAAGAACTTGGGGCCACGATAGGCAAATCGCCCGGAATCTCCAAACGTACCGGTCGCGTTCTGTGTAAACGCGGCAGCATTGATATATTGTGCGTTGGTCGATGCCCCGCTCAGGATTTTTGAATGTGTATACAGGACACTCGCGTTGGTCAGATTTGGGCGATCGTTGTTCTGGGCTGTGAGCGAGTTGTCCACTCCCGATACAACAGTGAACGGGGTCCCATCCAACACGCGTACTAGAGGGGAAATTTGCCAATTATTGAACGCCAGAGTCTTCCATCCCGATAAGGAGAAATGGCTCGACGCCACAAGGGTGCTATTGAAGACGTCTCTGTAGTCAAATCCACAGTTTCCTCGATCTGCCTTATAATTGGCCGAATTCTCAACAGTATCTTTTCCACCGAGATCCCCATAGTCGTCGTTGATATCGATGCAATGTGACCAAGTGTAATTGGCGAGAAATACGAAGTTTGACGACATGCGATGTTGAATGCTAATGACCAGACCGTTATAGGTAGCGTTTGCTCCAGTGATGGCCTGCGCCGAGCCACTAGACCCGGTGTTTCCTCCGCCGCCCTGATACTTAGGACCTTGTGCCGGGTTGAGGATGGTTAGTGCGTAACGCGAAGCCGAATTGCCAGTTGTGGAGCATGCAGTCGTACCGCACATCCCAGGGATATAGACTGCGGGATCGAGATCGACCATGTAGACCAAGTGGGTCGTTTTGCTGCCTACGTAATCAAGCTGAAGCTGCCAGCCGAGTCCGAAATTGCGCTGTATGCTGGCTGTATATTGCACCGCGTAGGGCGGGTGAAAGTGCAGGGGCAGAATATAAAAATTCTCATTGTTTGGAAATACTGTGCTGGCCTTCGGCGGCCATGGCTGTGGGAACGGATCGGTGGTAATCGTGCCGCTAGACCATGGACTAGCGAAGTTTAAAGGAGTATTCGTTGCAGTATTTGTAACAGAGGGAGAAAAGGGTGGGTTCTGGTTTATGTGCTGGGCCGTAAAGAGATTTGGTTGGTCATAGACAATCCCGGCACCTGCGCGAATGACCATCTTGCCATTTCCAGCAGGATCCCAAGTGGCCCCCAGCCGAGGAGAAAACTGCCATAATGAGTTACTGGTCATTGCCTTTGGGACACCCGCGTCCCCGTAGTAAAGGCTTCCGGCAGGCGCGTTCGGAAACACCGTACTAAAGGTGTTATTCATGAACGCGTTCATGTTAAAGGTTGAACCGCGACCGAAATAGTCCGGGGGAAAATACTCAGGATTCCAGCGAATCCCGGCAGAGATTACAACTTTGTTTGTTGCGTGATACGTATCTAAAACGTAAAGACTCGGAATGGGCGCCCGCGCCGCTTGTTGTTGAGCGCCAGTCTGTATGAGGGAATGCAGCGCGCCGGTCAGAAAATCAAGATTCGCATCCGCGCCGGTACCGCCGGTACTTGTTCCGGCCGGACCTTTTTGACTGTGGACTCCAGAGAAAGTGAAGAAACCATTTTCTTCAAATGCATTGTTGACGTTGAGTTGAGAGCGAACAAACTCTCCCCCAAACCCAATTTGATGCTTACCATGGATCCAGTTGACATCGTCTGCGAAAGAGAATGTATTTACGTTGAAGTTCGCCGGCATACATGTACTGCAATAGGCGCTCCATTTATTAGTTGTTGTAATTATGATGCCCAGAGGATTGGGAATAAACATGTTTACACCAATCGTTGTTGGGCTGATCCCCTTTGCTGCGAGGCCACGGTCATCAACACGTCTTGTTGCGGTGGCGTGGAATGAGTTCACCATATTAGAGCTGCGGACGTAGGTTTCACCAAGCGTAAGCCCCTGCGCGCGCTCCGCGAGGCCTGCCTGCGTGGTGATGAGGACGTTGGTTGGGGAAAAGAACGCCGGAGATTGGTAGCCATCGACCATATAGCGGCCATAAAGACTATGCTTCGAGTTGATGGTCCAGTCGGCACGGCTGATGAATTGGTTTTCCGCTATTCTCGATGGAATCGCATAATTTACGGCTCCGCATGGGTCTGTCGTAGCGGGAAGGTATTTTTGCAAAGCAAGTGCACTGGCGGTGAAGAGACTCGGATTTATATAGTTACTAGGCAAGACCGCTCCGGTCTGCGGGTTCAGGAGTTGAATAGCCTTGCCGCCCGAAACGCAACCGGCTCCATCCGTGACGGAAAAGTCGCCAGCAAGATTCGCCGCCGTGGGTACATAAGCCTTGGTCAAAGCCTGGCTTTGAGCCGCTCCGGTGCGCTGATATCCGGCGAAGAAGAAGAGCTTGCGCGGAATGACTTTTCCACCGAACGTGCCGCCATATTGATTTTGATGAAGGGTGTCCTTCGCGGTGGAGAAAAAGTTCGTCGCATTGATGTAGTTGTTGCGAATGAATTCAAAAGCTGACCCGTGCCACTGGTCCGTGCCTGAGCGGGTAACCACGTTGACCAGACCGCCTGGATGCAGACCCTTTTGAGCACTCATAGCCGAGGTTTCCACGCTGAACTCGGCTATTGCGTCTGGGAATGGGAAAGGGAGATTGAGGTTCGTCATGTAGTCGTTGTGGTCGCCGCCATCTAATCTGTAGTCGGTTTGATCGCCCTGTCCGCCGCCCACTGAGATAACAACAGAACTGTAAAAAGTCTTACTCCCCTGCATGTCACTGTTCTCGTTTGCGTTCGCAGAAGCACCCGAGAGCGTGATCAGCGAGGTAATCTGCCGGCCGTTTAGAGGCAACTCGGAGGCGGTTTTCTCGTCAATGGTCTGCTTAAACGAACTATCTTCAGTCTGCAGGGCCAAATCGCTTGCGTGGACCTCAACCTCCTGTACCGCTCCGCCGACCGTCATTTTTATGTTAATAGAGATACTGCTGCCGACTTCGAGAACAACATTCGATTGGCGGTAGTGCTCGAAACTAGGGGCCGCCACTTCTATCGTATAAATGCCGATGGGAAGGTTCGGAAAGCTATAGAGACCATTGGCGTCCGTATTTCCCATATGTTGTACCAGGGTAGCCGTATTGGTGACTGTGACTGATGCGTTTTGAATCACAGCTTCTGTGTTGTCAGTGATGATACCCTGAATGCTTCCAGTGCCTGCAAGTTGGGAGGTTCCCTTTGCGGCAAAAAGGAATATAACAATACAAAAGAAAGTGGCTATGCAGCGGGCGGCCGCCTTTCGTGGATTAAAGCGTGTGAAGTGCATCAGACTCTCCTCCAAATGGTTTCTTGATTGCGAATAAGCACACACCGGTATCCCGACTGACGCTTAGCCATCGCATGTCGAGAAATCCGGTGCGGTTTCTCTGCGTCTTTCGGCTTCAGTCCGATGTTCACAACAACGGTCCAGAAAACCTGTCACAAAAGGTACAGAGGTCTTACCATTTTGTCAAGCACTTTTTGGTAACGACAACTTTCCATCTTCAACCCCTGACCTGCGGCAGGTTGCGGCCTTTTTGTGCTTTTGATTTGGAGCTGCCGCGATGCTGTTTAGATAGATTGGTTGGCATCCTTGTGCTGAAGGCCAGGACGACAGACAACGAAGGGCAATGGAGGTTGAAGGTTAGGCCCGGTAGGAACGCCTGGTGGGGTGAGTATCGATGGCCATGTTAAAAGCACGGCAGGAAAAAGCCGCGTAAACTGCACCTTTTGTCAGATTCTCGCAAAGGGCCGACTTCCCCGATCTTCCTGCGAGTACGACCTTGCCGCAGGCCCGTTCCATCTTGCGTCCCGGTAAAAGCGCGGCCGGTCACCTTCCACATGACCAGCCATACGCTTCGTTTCCGCGTCCGTTCCGTGCTGTATCGCTCTCAAAACTTGATCGCAAGCAAAACATTTCGATCTCAGGAGCGATGAGTATAAAGCGGCGCGCAGGCTGCGGCCTGTCAGACGCTTCCGTTCCTGGCCGCTTTGACCAGATGATCCGCCGCACGGAATGCAAGAGCCTGAATGGTGAATGCGGGATGATTCCGGCCACCAGTCACAAAGTTGCTGCCGTCCACGATGAACAGGTTGGGTACGTCGTGCGCGCTGTGGTATTTATCTACCACTGAGCTCTTAGGGTCGTTCCCCATGCGGCAGGTGCCCCGGGCGTGGGGGGTCCCACGAGCGTCCTCGATGGGATTCGACCACACGGTGGTGGCCCCGGCTGCTTGAAGAATCTCCACCGACTTCTGCCTGATGAACTCCATGCACTTGAGGTCGTTGGGATGGCTTGTCGTTGTGACACGCATCGCCGGAATGCCCCAGGCGTCCTTCAATTCAGGGTCAAGGTCCACTCGATTGGTCTCAAGCGGCAACTGCGTAATGTAGCAGGTTGTATACATCATGTGATTGGCCTGTTCCCTGAGAGCCTTTTTGTAGCCCGCCCCCCAATTCGGCGCGCCGTGCGGACCGAGAAGCCCGTATAGAATTGGCGTCTCCAGTTCCAGTCCCCGGCCGGTGATACGCCCGCCGCCATAGAAACCCCGCTTGGTATCCGTTGGGACATAGTCGAGAACCGCAGCTCCGCACACGATGCCCTTGTATTCGTTGAGCGGGTGCTCGAACAGCGCGTAGGCGTGAGTGACATTTCCGCCCATCAGAAACTTGCCGACCAGTCCGCTGGAGTTGGCAAGGCCGTCAGGAAAGCGAGCCGACTTTGACAGCAGCAGGAGACGCGGCGTCTCCATACCGTTAGCGGCCAACACCACTGCCTTCGCCTTCTGAAATACTTCATTTTTGTTGGTATCGAAATAAATGGCCCCCGTCACCCGGCCCATGTCATTCACCGCAATCTCGTGGACGTGGCACTGGGTTCGAATCTCACATCGGCCGGTCGCTTCGGCAATGGGAAGCATGGTGACGGCCGTGCTCGACCGGGCTTTCACTTGACACCCGTAGCCCGAGCACATCCCACAGCCAATACACGCGGGTCGTCCCTGATAGGGCCGGCTGAGAATCGCAGCGACGTTGGGGACGACCGTTAAGCCAAGCTTGGCGCCCGCAAGCTTTAAGAGAGTGCCAGAAGCTTTAAACGGCAGCGGTGGGACCGGGTAGGGCTTCGACATCGGCGCGAAGAATGGGGAATCGACGCGGAGGCCCGCGATGCCTAACTCCCACTCGCCCTTTGTATAATAGGGCTCCATCTCCTCATAAGTGATGGGCCAGTCCGCAAAGCCGGTGCCTGCGATGCTCCCCTCGTGCGTGGCTTCATTGAACTCGTACGGAAGATGGCGCCAACTGCTGCCTCCATAGGTTACGGTCCCGCCCCCCAGCACACACGGCAATGTCATCTTGGCAGGCAGAGCCTTCTCCTTGTCGTTTCGGCGGAAGGTGTTCGGCTGTAATTTGATGTCGGACATAAAACGGTCTGCTGGGCCTGTCGGGAAGATGTTAAGCAACTCGTCTTTGCTATAGTCCTGCTCGTGTCCATACGCGCCTGCGCCGCCCCGTTCCAGCACCACTACCGAGAACCCAGCCTCTGACAACTCCTTGGCCATGATGCCCCCGGCTGCTCCTGACCCGATAACGACAAAGTCAACTTCGGTCGTTGGCTTGTATTGAATCACTTGTGGTTCCTCCAGGCCGAGCTCATTTGCTCGCCTCGTTAACGGCGTCGTAATACCCAAACGGCGGTTTGAATTCCAGGGTGTCGTCGTAACCGATCAGTTTCCAACCCACCTTATCGGCATTCCCCCCATGCGCTGGACTGGCAAACATCCCGATGATCGTGTGTGTGCGGACCGTTGTGAAGAAGGAGCTTTGCTCGATGGCCGTGAGGACCTGAATCTGTTGCGCAGAAGATAGTGCCGCGAAGCTGCCGGCGTCAGGGGCAAGCTCCCTCGTCTTCGCCTGCAAAGCCTTTAATCCTTCTCTGTAGATCGGCTGGCTCTCTTGAAGGAAGGTGGTCAACCCGTAGTCGATGAAGTTGACACAGCGGGCCTCGTGAGCCCCCGGAGTCTCGTCGGTGGGAATGACCTGAGACGCCATCGCATCGATGTCGGCGCCTTCTTCGTTCGTGAAGAACGCGAAGTCAGGCGGCTGCCCCGCAGCCGCCTGATCCGCAAAGGCCTTCGCCTCCAGGATTCCGCTCCAGTTGGACATCACCCAAGTGGAACTCAATCCCAATGCGGAGTCGATGAGGAAAGATCGGCGTGATTGCCTGGTCATAAGTGTTCTTTACTCCTAATCATGGTTAGTAGCTCCGAGGGCAACCCGCAACGCCGAATGCGGCCGGCCTCCGTCGGCTTCGTCGGATGCTTTCGTGTCTGCCGCAAGTCCGGTGGTAACGCCCGGAACCCTTGCCGCGTTGTCTTGCCTCTCACGAACTACCTTGCCGATTTGAATGCGATTACCGGCCAATGCAAAAACAAAGCAATGGTATAGTGGACCTACCAATGTGTCAACTAAATGTTCGGAGGAAGTCCATGCGGAATACTTGCATTGAAAATCCTGGTCGGCGCAATTTTTTGCGGACGGCGCCGGCTGCAGCGGTGGCCGGTCTCGCTCTGACCGATTTGATGATACTTGCTGCACAGGCCGCGGGGCAGGCTTCGGGTCTGGCCGGAGCGTCCATTCCGGCGGGCGGCTTCCTGCTCTTTACCGCGCAGACCATCGCCGACGACATCAAGGCGCTGGATGCCGCGCCGGGCGACAACAAAATGGTGGGGCAGAAGGAGTTCCTGGTTGCCCTTACCGTGGAGAAGGCCCACACTGCCAAGCAGTTCGAGTGGCATGAGGGCCGCGACCACGTCTTGGTCATCCTGGATGGAACTACGGTTTACGAGCTGGGCGGAACACCGAAAGGCGCGCACAGCATCGTCCCAGGTGAGTGGCGTGCACCCGAGTCAGAGGGAGCAGCAACTGTTACGCTCCAGAAAGGCGACATGCTGGTGATCCCGCGCGGCACGCCGCACATGCGCAACACCGTAGGCTCGATGGCGATGCTCCTGATTTCGCCGACAGGAAAAGCGTAAAGGCAGGGACCAAGGGGCTCGGGACCTGGGCCGGGGCTTGTTGGGAAGGCGCAGGGATTGACGCGCATATGGTCTGGGAAGACCGCGAGATGCAATCCAACCTGGTGCGGCTCAGCGAGGCCTGCAGCCAGAAGTCCAATTCCGTCATGTTGATGCGGCGCGCGGTCCTTGGAAACAACACGCGCTATTGCAATACCAACACCACGGCGTCTCTAGCCGGCACAACTACCGCGAGATTTTGGCCGCTAAGGGTAGCGCGTTGCTTTCCCCACTGATCCTCCCCAGATTTAAAACTTTCTGCGCTAGACCTGAATGAAACTCTTACCGGCCGCTCCACCAGTGTTGGATTTGTCACCCAAAGATACGTACCGCCAGGCCCCTTGTGCAGTCTTGCCTGAACGTTGCTATCGTCGGTCTTCAACTGCTGCTCGACTCCTGCAATCTCCAGGAAACTCGCAAACAGAGCTTTGGCCGTTGTGGAGTGGTTCAGATAGTAGCCCGAGCCAGGGAAAGAGCCCATCAAAAGCGTCCGGCCCTGCCCAAACTTGTGCTCCACGGCTGCAGTTTTCCCATTCGTATATTGGCCTGCAGCAGCTCCGCCGCTCAACTCGTATTCCTGACGGAAGTAGCGACCATTCACCTGCCTGTCTTTGATGGTCAGCGTTAAGTCCTCCGAGACGTCTGGAAGGAATTCGACGTAGCTCTGGCAGGCGCCAAACACCTTGTCAAGCCCGTAGTTAGGCTGAACCGTCCCCACGTGACCATGATCCCCGAAATAAGCTGGCAGCCCCTCGCTGATCAGCGTTCCCCCCTTCTCCACATACTCGCGCAGCTTGACAACTGTCTCCTCCTTCAACATGACAGGATAAGGGAGGTAGATCATCTTGTATTCACCGATGTTGTCAACCGCAACAAAATCGGCTTGGATATTGGAGTCAAAAAATGCCTGATACGCGCCACGAATCGATTCAGAATAGAAGGCAGTGTCGCCCTGCTGCATATAATTGAAAATCTCAGACTCAGGGACGAACACCAAGCCGAGATCTCCTCTCAAGGGCGCGGACTTCCAGAGATTAGGATGATCGTTTGCCCATCGTGCGACACGCCCAGCCATTTCAGCGCGAGAAGTTACAGAACCATCCATCGCGAACGGTCCGAATGCCCCGAAAAGTGGGCCATCCAGAAGAGGCCGCCAACGAGGATAGAAAATCCCCCTTGCACCGCAGGCGCAAGACACAAGGTTCCAGAATCGTACATCCTCGGGATTAGGCGAACGGCGATATTTAAGTTCGAGGCCCGGTTTTTCAGCCTTCATCGGAGGAGGGCCTGCCTCAGCCTCCGCGTGCCAGAACTGCTTACCGCGGGATCCGCCCCGAACGAGATCCATTGCCTGATACTGCCTCCACGGGTCATCGCCCTCTTGCGAGGCTACCCAGGTCAGGCCATAAATATCTACTTCGGCAGCTGAACGCCATTCGTTATGCGAGGCGGAAGGCAGATCCTCGAGCGTTCCAGCGACTCCATGAGCGGTGATTTGATGCCGCGGATCCAGTTTACGGAATAGTCTTACTCGCCAATCAAACAGATCGTGGGCATCGTCAATTCGAAATTGCAGCCAATCAAGACCTTCGGCATATCCATTAAACGATGGCGGAGGTTGTAGATCGTCCCACGATTCGTAACTGTAACGGTGCCATACCTTCCCAGTTTGCTCAAGCGATCCGTATCGGGCGCGCAGCCACTCTCTGAATTTTCTCTTCGTGGCGTCACAGTAGCAGTACATTCTACTCGGAATTCCGCCAAACGATGTGTTCTCATTCCAAAGGTCATACCCGAGAAGAGCAGGGTGCTCGCGATAGCGCTCGATCAGGGCAATGAGAAAGTTCTCAGCGATCGCACGGACATCCGGATTGTCGAGACACAGTCCTGGATAACCTCCAGTCTCGCTACTTGCCGACACAGCGCTCTGCATGAGATTGCCATCGCTTGCCAGAAACCGCGCGTGGGGATACTTTCGAAACGCCCACTCCGGAGCAAATGTAATCATTTCCGCGATAATTACCTGGATGCCATTCTTATCGGCGAGGTCCATCATTTGGTCATAATCATCCCAATTGAACTTTCCTGGCACCACCTCAATCGCTGACCACATGAACCAATGCCGAAATGTGTTCATGCCTATGCGCGCTGCTGTCTGATGGTCTCGTGCCCAATCTTGTTCAGGAGGGTTGGATTTGCGAAAGTAGACAGCTCCATATGGAAAAACGGCCGGCTCTACTTTTGTTACCTCGTTTGTTTCGCCGGATGAAAAGCTACCGTGTGGCAGTTTTGCCGCCCGAGCGGTCGCCGTGGCGGCCGCGAGCACGGCCGAGTTGCGAATAAACTCCCTTCGTGTTACTCCCATAAACTCAAACATAGACTCTTCTTCCGTCCTTCTGTTCCCCCTCAACATCCAAAGCGGGAAGTAGCTTGCTTACACAAGCAGTCTACGACGGTTTGCCTGCCGTGCTGGAGGACGCCGAAAACCAACTCACAAGCTTTGGCGGTGAATTGTTCCGTAGTTTCTATCAGGAACTGGCGCAACTGGAAGGGAGGATCGCCGGCGCCGATGCTCAGATTCAGGCTGCGTTCCGGAGCAATCCAGACTGCCAGCGCATTGCCGCCGTCGAAGGCGTGGGACCGCTGATCGCAACCGCTATCGTCGCTGCGATCAGCACCGTGCAGTGCGCGGGGATGTGGGATACACTGCCCAAGATCGAAATGAGTGATGGTACGGAAATGATTCCTGAGCTGCTGAGGCACCTCGATGGGTCGACTGTCAAGGGCGGAGCAAAACCAGGCCATTGGGGCGGAGTAAAAGTAGGCCAGTAGTTGGATGTGAAGTTATTGAGTATGCGGGGTAGAAGGGCCTCTGGAGCGTAGCGGAAGAGGCCCTTCT